>Ga0065711_1001302_pt1:0-17500 | contig 45137 bp, 21 predicted proteins | sample Hoacrofraction12_FD_59098 | JGI IMG/M metagenome (GOLD analysis project Ga0065711, IMG submission 59098) | Hoatzin crop microbial communities from Cojedes, Venezuela - Epithelial fraction 12 v2 (version 2) | ecosystem: Host-associated > Birds > Digestive system > Esophagus > Crop... | reverse complement strand
CAGCGCTGCCGCAGTCGTTGCTGTGGTCCTTGCCCTCCCTCTGCGCTGCCTGGCTGTGGGTGGGCTTGAACTCGTACACTGCCCTCAGCGCTACCGTGCTCCAGATATGTTGGGTCTGATATTTGAAATACAGGAACATTCTGAGGTACAGCTTGCCTCACATCTCCAGCTTCCTTTTTCTACCTGTAAGTGTTTGAAAGTGCAAAGCATCATACTGGGTAAATCCCAGGTATTATATTGCTACAAAATGCATTGCTATGTGAAGACCTTATGTCAGTCATTTGCCTGATATCAGCAGATGCTATTGAACAAAATAGCTTCTTTGAAAGTTCTTCCATGGAGTTAATTGCATGAGCTGTGCATCATAAAGTATTTTGATAATAAAACTTTGCTAATAAGCCAGTAAACAAAACTGAAGCATAACTTGTGATGCTATTAAAATCAGAAATAAACAGTATATCCATGAGAAGTTTTTATCTTTTAGTTTCAAACACTTTAGGAGAAGCAGGCCAAGTTCTGGTGTCACACTACTGACTTTATTGTCATGGCCGTTTTTATTCTCTGGTTTAAATGAGGGGAAAATAAGTACTTCCAATATTTCAAGAATGTTTGAAGGCTTGGGTTTTAAAAGAAAGCAAATTTACATTTAGGAATTAGATTTTTAATTTCATTTTTGGCATTATCTCAATAAATGATCTAGAGTTTAAAAGATTAAAGAGAACTAGGGATGATGCACAGTGACCAACAAGAAAATTCATATACTAATGAACATTTTAAATTGATGATCTGCCTGTACAACCTTTGCCACACGCAGGTAGGGGAGAGGAATTTTCCTTAAATCAAAGTAAAAATTTGTATGTGACCAAATTAAGAGTTTGAGTTAGAGCGTAACGCTTTTGCCCTCACAAATTAACAATGCATATTTTTTTATGCTAACTTTCATCAATATGTTCAATAATTTAAAAAATGTTTTGCATTACAAATGGCTTGTTATCACAATATGTTCCATTAGTGACTATGTGCAAAACCCTAACTTCTGCAATTTTCTGGGGTTCTGCAGTGAATCTCATTTTAGGCCACAGTTCTGAGAAGAAAAAATTGTTCTGGAGCAGAGTTACCATCTATAAGGAACAGTCAATTAAAACCACTGGGATTTGAGCAATTGTTGTTATTGTGTTCCGGTAGACTACACCGTACCAAGATCACAATGATTTCACAGGGGTCAAAAGCCAGCTTCCAATGATCAGAACTTTTTCTTTGCAGATCTAACAGGAGTTTCCCTCCACACTGTGTTCATGTACGCTTTGCAGTGTGTCTTCCTGTCTCTGCATTATGCCAGTCGTCCTCATCTTCTGGCAGTTTATTGTTTAATTCCAGTACAGGCATCAGTGCTCACAGTGCTTAGAAAGTGTCAACACCTCAAAGAAAGTCTTTTACGGGATGCCTGGATATTCAGCTAGCTGGGACAGAACCAGAAGCCCTGGAGTTTTCAACTCTTTCTTGGATGACGAGCCTGCTTCTGTTCTCAAAAAGCGAGATTCATTTATCCTAGGCATTCACCTCTCTCCCTCCCCTGTCATTTGTGGCAAGGTGGAAGCAAATGTCTAGCATACACATGCTTTCCCCAGCTGGATTCAGGTATAAAACTTTCTGACAAGAAATAGCAGTAAAGGGACCAAAGCTAGCTCTGAAGATGAACTTCAGGCCCTTGAAATCTGTAGCATGCCAAGATAGCTTTATAATTTTTTTTGTTTTAATTTAAACTAAAAAAAAACATAGAGGGATGGGCTGCTGAGATCATCTGTCACACCATCTGTGGTTGCCTAGCAGAATTACTCCAGCCTTGAGCTGGAGGAGCTCCCATTTGCAGCTGAACTGCAGTTGGGGATTTTATTAATACATCTCTCATTTATATAGCACCTTTCACTCTCAAGGATCCCAAAGTACTTGTTAAAGTATAAAGCTGAAGGCTGCTAGAGGAGGAAAACTGGGAAAATTCCCTCCCTCCTGGCCAATGGCTTCAAAACTTTTTCTAAAGAAAGCATTTATAGCTGAATTTGTTATTCTCTTTCAACTCTCTGAGGGTGGCTCAATGGGAGGTTGTGACCTTTGGGGCCTTGTGCGTCCGTGAGCTGATTTGTTCCCGCAGAGACAATTGCAGATAAGCTTGCTTTATTTCTATTGTATCTATGACAGACACAGTTTGTAAGCATCAGTTATAAAGCTTTCTATATATACATACATGTATTTTTATATATTTCTGGTTTATATATATTTATATGTATTTATATATTTATATTTTACAGAAAACAACAAGAGGAAGAAACAACAGTGATCAGCTGGCATTCAGAAAAATTAAAAAAAAAACAGAGGCATAAAACATGTGGAGTAATCAGTAGTTTTCAGTCAAATGGCATTTAAATGCTGCACTGATGCATTCCCTGCCCTCCTGTTCTGTGAGGTGGGAGGACAGGTGATCTGTCAGCTGTGCTCTGCCATGTAACTACAGTAGCAGGGCTGAGTTAATGACAGACACAAGAGTTTGGATGAATGTTAACATGCTGCTGTTTCCATGCTGAGATGAAGTAGCAGGGCCTGGATTTATCATTAAAAGAGACCCAAGAGGCCCTCACTGAGCCAGCTGCTAGGGCCCTAAAACATATGTCGCACCCTTCAGCTGTTCATCAGTACAAAAGGCTTCCATCTCAAAGCACTTGACCTTGTTAGCCTCCGCAGTGTCGGTGATATTTTCAACAAGGAGACAACAGATCAAGTATGAAGAAGAGAATCTCTTCAGGGAAGCGTGTGCAGTCCCCAGCAAGACAACCGCGGAAACGTACCCTGTGGATAACGGCTGCTATTTCTGATGTTTGTGATTTGTAAAGCAGGTGGGTAGGCTCCTGCTGTTTTGCAAAACAGGGGTAGCCAAATGAAAAAGTAATAGCGAGAAACTAAAAATATGTCGGTGTCAAATAAGTTAGCTTAACAGATTCTGAGATTTCTAAGCCTTCTTCCACGTACCCCCACTGGTCCTTATATTTTTACCAACTTCAACAGCTTGAGTAAGGACTGAGTGGGGAGTTCTGAAACCAAAGAAAGTAATTGTAGGAATTGCTGCAGTGCTATCACCCTGACATTTGCAGGTAGTATTAAATGATGGTGCTACTGTGAGAGTGCTTTAGCAGATGCAAGACTGATGTACAGCACTTAGGGAGGATACTGCACCCTCTTAGGTGCACGCGGGTTCATTCTGGTAGTCCCTTCATGCTTGGCATTTCCCAAAAGCACAGTAAGGCAGCAGGAGCCAGATTTTTCCTCAATGGAAGGAGTCACCATTTTCCTCCAAGTCTGTCCATCAAGGCCCTCCCCCACTATGATTTTGTACAGATAGTTTGTACGTATGGAATGTGTATGTTTAAAGGTATATATTTCTGTTTTCTCCCTCTGCAGATAAAAATGCTATATTTGTTTTCTAGTCTCATTTCGTAGTCGTACACAGACCCATATAACACTAACCTTTAAAAATATCCAAAATTAAACACTCCACATTTTGCACCTCTGCCCTGGAAAGAAGGAGGTAGACAAAGGATACAGAGCATGAAAAGAAAAAAAAGCCCTGACAGATGTTAGTTAGGTTGCTTAACACTGTGCCAGAAGGCACTCGGATCCTGTGATGCCGAGCACAGTCTGAAACCTGCACTGCATACCGTATAGCTGAGTTGGACCTTTAAAATCATGAGCTTTTACTAAAAGTCAAGAGGTTGTAAAATACCTGTTTGAGGGGTTGTTTTTGCTTGACCTCTTGTTGTGGTCTTTTGGGATTGTGCTCTTTACCACTGAAATGATGCATAGTCAGGTGGTTTTCCCAGCACCTGCAACTGGAGCTAAACAGAAGTGGGTGCCCTGTAAGGACTACAGGACACACATGCAGCTGTCCTGTTCAGCTCTGAAGCAGGGCCTTATTATTGAGGAAAATTTGATACCAGCACGTATCAAACCCATCCAGGAGAGTGCCAGCTGATGCGCTGAGCGTTCGATCCCTGCGAGAGCTGCCAGGAGCTTGCTTTGGCTGGGAATCTGGAGGGGGGCTCTCCCCTCCCTGGTTCCTGGAGCTCCGGTGCAGAGCTGTGGGGAGGAGGGAGGCTTGACCAGGACATCTCCCAGTCACAAGAAATCGAGCTGTAGTGGTTGTTGAGGGAGGAATAGCTGCACCGGCGAGCCATGCTGCCTGAGCCAAGGGAGGGCACGGACTCAGCCTCTAGCCCTTCTTGGCTCCTCTATTGCACATTTCTTGTACACTTCTCCCTTCTTGTGAACAAAAAGGGAAAGCTACAGGGTACTCAGGGCTGCTCAGTTACAAATGCATCCAGTGTGAGAAAGTGGTTCATCTGATTAGGAACCAAAGCATATGAGATGCAAACAGCTGCTTTTAACTGGGCGCAGCAGATTAGGTGTGTAATCCCTGGGTTGCTGAAAACTTCTTTCAACTACTTCAGCAGAACTGTAGTTCAGCATCTTTGAGGATGGGGCTGGAGTTATTTGTGAAGGAATGTTGCAGTTTTCATTGTTTCCTAATGCAAAATCGTGTTATAATGATAGTTGAAAAGAACATGAACATTACTTTGATAGCTATTGCAGAAAGCAGATACAATAATTTTTGGTGGGATAATTTAAAGTATCTTCTACTTTTTTTTTTTTGCATACAGAAGTGATTTAATGATGTGTGAAGTCTGACAAGTAAATCTCCTTAATGGTTCTCACCACAATGAACACTGAAAATAGCTCTTCTTCATACAATACGATATGTATTAGATAACAGCTGGTAACTGATAATGTGGAAGAGATCAATTCTGCAAGCTGCAGAGCACCTGCTTTTCTCATTGACTTCAATAAAATTTGGAAGTACTCAGTGCTTCAGAAGATGTTCCCAGTACCCTCCAGGATTGAGCTTACCAAGAAATTTGTTTCTTGAACTGTAATTTAGTTATTGTTATGTTAACGCCTCAATCTTTTGATGCAAAGTAGCTGCAGAAGGGGGAAAAATATCCTGAGTGAAGATCAGTCTGCCAGTGATTAAAATACTTTATGGCATCACTGAGAGTACTGTACAAGAAAGAATATATTGCATCAATAAATTAAAATAGTACAGAAGATTACACGTTGCAGCAGTAGTGTTCTTAAATCTAACATAAAGAAGTTTCTTTAAAAAAAATTTTATAGCATGAGAAAATTCAAGCCACTAAAGCCACTTACAGTTATTGCTTCTAGCAGCAAAGTATACCCTACTTGACTGAGAGATTGTGAAATGAAAATATTTGTGATCACAAATATATTACAAGTAGTCACAGAAATCTTCACATATGGTATGCGTATAAAAGAAAGTCTCAAACCTGAGATCCAGTACAGTTTTATACACCGGAAAGCAAATATTTAAGCTAGAGAGAAGGAAAGAGACAGGACAAACAGGAGTAAAATTTAAAAGATAACATGAGGCTGTACACAGAAACAAATATCTGCTTTGAAACACAGCTAGTTATATTTAAAGTAGGAAATTTTATTTATGTAGCAGGGCTGCTTAAGAAAAGGAAAACTGACCTCAGAAATTATGAGGCAGTGAGAAGCTTTTTCCACTCCTGTCACTGCCTGAAGTCCTGGGTCATCACACTTCAGGGGACACCTTTGGGGCGGTCCCAGCTTAGTCACCTGTGGGATGCAATGAAAACTGCAATATATATTTAGCATTTTTAAAGGTTTTTTATTATTGCAGTTTGGAATAAATTATTCTTGCTACCTAAATGTGTCAGTGGAGCTTGCAAGCTTCTCTGGCACTGCCTTTCGCAAGCTGTTGAAATGAGAGTTAACTGAGGAACAGAAAACTAAAGATCTAGGGTAGCGATGGGATGGGTGGTTGCATTCGCTTTGAATGGCCGTGGAGCGGAGCCCCGGGGTGGCAGGAAGGTAGCACTGCCCGCCTGAGCCCCAGTGCCTGGCTGGCCGTGACAGTCTCAAGCTGGAAAAGGCAGGAGGAAGGTGAGGGTAGATTGCACCCACACTGTGGCTATAGGTCCAGCTTGGGAACAGAAGACTCTTTATTAGGCTTTGCTGTCCCCATTCCGCAGAGCTGCTTTCTGCCAGCTTTGCTGCAGCCCTTTTATCTTAACCCTAGCTGAGTTCTTCAGGCCCTAAAAATAGAGAAGAGCTTATAACGAATCTCACTTCGGTATATGCCAAAACAGGGGGCCTCCACTAGCTCTTTACCTTGGCTGGATAAGAGCATCTGCCCTACACCGTGGCTGCAAGCCTACATGGCGCCATGCCATGTTGTCAGTCCCTCAGATCGCTGAGAGAGAGACAAACTGCTCCTCTTCAAGAGATGTAAGAAAAGCATGCTTCAGCTTGGTGGGAAAATAGACAAAAATTAACATCCTCCACGTACAGCTGATGTCAGAAGTCCATGTACTGTCGCCCAGGGAAATCACCCTACTGCTGCCAAGTATGCCCCATCCTTTGCTTTCTTCTGGGTGCTGTGTGAGTGGGAAGGAGTAGGGGGAGGCTTCTGGGTTTTAAAAACCCCTCTGTGGGTGCTTTGAAAGGGGAACCAGATGGACGGTTTCCTGTCTCGCTCTTTCTTGGAGTGTACCCAGCTGAAGAGTAAAATGTTGACTTACCTGTGGGAGGAGAGTGTCTGTTTAAAACACCTCTAGGAGGTCTTGAATATTAGCCCCTGAACCGTTCTCTATTTTTTTCTTATTTATTCTTTAACAGAAGAATGTATGTGGCAGAAGAAATATATTTATTATTTATTCTATTTGAATAAGCTCTCAGGCCATCTCGCTTTCACCCATTATAGGATTTCAAAGTCCTTACAGCTGGTACAGACACAGTTTTAACACATGTTAATAGCTTAAAAGCAACCACCCCATACCAATTCTTTTCCTCTTTAGGAAATGTCCCACAGTCTGCAGACAAACAGAGATAATACTTTGCAGCACTTGAAAGTTACCAATGCTGCATACTCAGTTGCTCCTTATTATCGCGTATTTCTCTATGTAGTTACTTTCCATCACAGGAATCATTGTTTGCCTGCTTACTCCTTCCATCTGCCTGACATCATATGCGTGCTTGAGATGCTTTCAATCTGAACAAATTTTACTGCTTGTTGCTTGGGTTCCTTTTGTCCCTTACTTGCAGTAGGTGTGGCTTGATGGCTACTGCAGTTTCTTGCCGGCAGCAGTTGACCTGCCAGGACAGTACTTAGAGCTGTGAGTCCTCAAGGAGCAGTGGCCTTCAGCTATTTAACTGGAACATGTCACCAACTCTGGGACAGCATTGCCACCTCTTTCTGATGGCAAAGCTATTGCACTATGAGGAGGTTCTGCTGAACTGAGCCATTTACAGCTATAAACGTGTGCAAACACACACGGATCTTTCTCCATCCTGTATGGTATGGTACAGAAGACATTAGTGACTTCTTACGCAATTCTCTTCAAATAACTTTCTGCTGGACATTTGGTTTGCAAGCGGAATAGAACCTCAAGAGTTAAAACTTTCCTTCATTCTCTGACTTATTAATCCTTGCATGAATTGTGTCAACCCCCCGTATTTTTGTCTTGCTCCTATATGCCGACACAGCACCAGTTTTCTTGTCGAATTTTATTAACTGATCAGCCACGCCGTTATTCACTGTTTTCTTTTAATTACATATTCTTGTTAACCTCTTTATCCTTTCAAAGTTGCAGATTGTTATTGACATGTGGTATTAATTATGGTATATAATTTATGACATTGGAGCTTGAAATTAATAAGTGACAATACAATTACACGGTTTGCCTAATTGTCCTTCAGTAATATAAAGATTGACACTTACTGAAGCATTCAAAGTTAAAAGCTCTCAGATAGTACAGCTGAATGTAATCACCAGTGAATCTAAAGTAAACAGCTCCACTGTAAGGGACAGGCTGTTGGGAAAGTACTTCTGCTGTGGCCTTGTTTCATTAAAAGAATGAATCTTTGTGTACAGGTAAATCTCAGAATTAAATTAAAAGTGTAATTTTTCCATGATTTTTAATTGCAAAAAACTTACTTTTCTGCCACGTTCATTGATATTTCCCTTTTAAACCTCTGCTTCCACCTGGCAAAGTGCCAGCGTTTCCCACAGTAACATTTGTTGTTGTTGATCCTATCCACATCACAGCAATTTTCTTTCTGTCTCTGTGTAGTCATCTAAAGACTGGAAACTTACTGTATTACAGGAACACCAAATCACTGTTTGTTAATAGCACAGATTATTGTCTCATAATTGCTGAAGAATATGAGAAGCAGTATTTGGGTGAGCATTGTTAGCAGATTTGGGATTTTGAAACTTAATTTCAAACAGCCTCCTTGTTTTCAACTGCAAAATTTCCCTGGAGATCAAACCCTTTTTAATCTGGTCCCCTGACTCTGTGCTAATGCCTGTAAAATTTTGACTGCTTTTGTCAAAAGAAAAATATAAACACTTGCTATATGCAGACAAGACATTTGGGTTATTTTATCTGAAATTCCTGCAGCTTTGTTTAATGTAAATCCCTAGCTTTGCGTTATTTCAAAGAAACTGGAGACCTGCAGTAAATACTTTCATTTTAGATTTTCAAATGTTAATGCCTGGAGATCAGACCATGAAGAATATAAAGACTGCTGCAGTCAGAATGTTCTGACAGAATTGTTGATGTTAAACAAAATACCATTACTGGAATTTTAGTTTACTGCCATAAATCAGGAAAAGTAGTGCAAAGGATGAAAATACTCAAGTGACTTGCCAAAATTTTTTATTTAGGTGAACTATTAACACACCTTGAAATAGAGTGCTTGGAGCAACTTCTTCCAAGATCCAATGTCTTGATGAGTCTGGACTTGGAAGTCCTGGAAAAAAAATGTAGATTGAAAATCTTACTCTGTATAGCTACCTATTTTTCCATAATCTTCCGCTGTAGAGTGGTATAGCACAAAATATATATCTCTCACCTTTGAATCTGTGCAAACCCTGGGGCAGCAAGCTAGTGAGTGAAGGAGAGCGGTGGCCATGGGCTGAGCTGTGCTCCCCACACTTTTCAGTGTAAATGGTTAATAAGAGGGGACAAAGTTGTAACTGAGTCTATGTCCTTGTAATAGCCAGGCAGCAGCACGGAGATCACGGGTTTGGCACATCAGTCTCATACCACCACAAATCTGGTTTCCCGTGGGAAGGTCCAAGATACCACACCCCATTGCTGGGCGATCCATCTTATTGCAAAGCAGAAAATTCAGTCACTATTATCCCACCCCCTCAAAAATAGTGCCATGCTCCTAAAACTGTGGTTCTCTGAAACCAGCTTGAATTGTAGAATGGCTTGTTGTCCACTAATTTTTGGATCTTTGGATTTTACCTTTTAGATCTATTCCTTGCAGATAGGCAAATGAAAAATGTCTCCGTAACAAAAACCAAATGTCTTTCCCAATCACACACCTCTCTATCTAAGGAAAACACTAAATATTATATTTAATCTGTGAGATGTTACGAAACAAGAATATGAAATAGAAGAATGCCGTTCCCTGTGGTGGCATTCTTCTATTTTATTTCCTATTATACTTCAGAATGAATTTTAAGAACTTGATTTGCAGAAGTCCTTTTTATCTTTTTATGCATTCGTGATTTGAAACAGCACTCAATGAGAGGTCTGGCTAATAGCATGATTTGAAAAATGAAAGTCTAAATTAGCAGGTGAAACGGGTATAGAGATAGCAGGGTGTATTGCTAAATTTACTGAAATCTTTCTTCCTAATAACAGTTCATTAGACATGATATGATGCATTGTAGGTGCCTGGTGACTTCTTCCAAAGCTCTGGCGCATGGGGCATCATATAAGCTGCCATATCAATTGACTTCTAAGTTTCAAAAATCTCAAATACTTTTATGGTATAGAAAATCATATATGAACTTACAGGTAGGGATTTATGTTTTTTTCAGCATATTTTTAACAATGCTGGTATTTATTTTTGAAGTCCAGCAGTGGCAATGAAAGGTAAAACGTGAGTAAATTGCTGAACAAATAATTGCAGAGCAACCATTCTAAAAATGTAGAAGTCCTAGAAATAAAAACCAACAGAGCTTTAATCAAATCTCTTGATGATTTTTGTTGTTCTACTTCTTTCCTTGCGGGGGTGGAATGTCAGAAAATTGAGCCAAGTATAAGCCGCAAAAGAATTCTTAAAGAATTCAGGAAGCCCATATCTTTGTTTGTTGTATTGTTCTGCTCTGGCCCAACAGCCCCACAGAAGGTAACTGGAGTCTTCAGAGCTGGGACTGGAGACAGGGCACAGTTGGGCTGCCTGTGAATAACACTGCACATCTCAATAAATAATTCTTGATTACATTGTCATTTCATTGCAGTGCTTAAGGAAGGGTGACTTGGTTAAAACAAATGCAGATCGATTTGTCAAGTAACATGCTTCAACCTTGGGTGCCGATGCATTATGATCAATAATGTTTACAGTCCTTCTCCATCCCCTCAAAGAGAAAGTGCCTCTAGTTGAAGGCAATGCGATTTTCTTCTGCCGGTGACATTTTATAACTGTGGAAGCCCATTTCTGGGAAGTCTTTTTATTCAGTGTAGGCATGGGAATAAATATCATCAGACATGCAAGATATGAATGGTCATGTGCATAGACCCCTTTTTTTATAATAGAAAGAGCAGAGATCGATAAAGCTCAGAAGAAGAAGGTAACAGCTGTAAGCAGCCTTGTACTGAGGCTGTAATCCTGATGAATAATGTTGCTGTCATAACAGCAGGGATAATTTAATGCTGACACTTAGCAGCATGATAAATAGCTTGTCAGACATAGGCAGTGACAGAGTCAAGTGAAACTGCCCATGACAAGTTCTGAAATATTAATCTTCTACTAGACTGTGACTGTGCTGAAGGGGCTGCAGCATGCAGAAGACTGGGAGGGGAGACACTTTGTAATATAAACAAATGCACTTTAGGACAAAGTGCTTTTCTTCTTTAGAGATATTTCCCTCTACAAGGGCTACTATTTATACAATTTCTGTACAGTATTCTGAACATGTTTTCTTTTCGACAGTATATAGTATTTTTCTGGCATATACTCTGACATAATTCCTCTGCAATACTTCCCTAGTTAGTGGTAAAAGGCCTTTTTGGGTGTAGGGGTTTTGTCTGAAGAGAAATATTAAATGAAAATTTAATTCTTCTCTTTTGTTTTCCAGCCCATCTACCCTTCTTCCAAGCATTTTTCCAGTTTACCTAGGATCTTTATTTTCAGTGTGACAGAAGCAGTGTGGCAGGGTTCCCTGTGTTGAACACCAGTTGATTTATGAACTGCTGATCCATTAGAGATGACCTAGAGTGATGGTGGATGTAACAGGCAGTAGATATTCAAACCAGACGATTTGTTTAGCTGTAATTTGCTTAATAAAGTACTATGCTATTTTGATCTTCAGGGAGGAGGACTGGTCCACGCACTACTCGAACAATTATGTGTCAGAGACTCTTGTATCCCTTTTGAACGCTATTTTGCTTACCAAAGCCTTCATTCCAGATCAGGGCTGAAATCAATAAAATCTGAGCAGGCTATGATGGACGTTCATTTAATGAAGATAATGGCAGGATACAGCAAGCCAAGTAATAAGGCTTGAGATATTGCACATCAGCTTAGAGAGGTGTGTGTGCTCTGGTGGTCACAGTAGTGAGAAATGTCTTTCAAAGTTTACCAGTTTGCCATAACAGTAAGCATATGCCTATGATTACGATCTAAAAGGTGATTGATCCCATCAGAAAGATACATGGCTTAATTGTTGCAAATGTGCATCGTCATCTTTAAGTTAATAGTAGTCTAACTTCTGTCTTGAAGGGACTGTAAATTGAGCTGTCAGTTAAGCACTGGCTCAAGGTCTAACTTATTCATCGATACAGTGTGGATGGTGCAAGACTGCAGCTTGCTTGGCTCCGCAGCCAGCACAGCACCGAACAGTCTCTGTATCTGCCCTGACAACTTCTTGCCTGATCAGCATTGAAGAAAAGTGTCTGAACAAGGTCTGAGGCGGCTGAAGGATCACCGATGCTTTCAATGGTTTCATTCTCCAGCATGTGCACTGGTCAAAGTGCCAAGTGTTACTGGGCTGAAATCCCAAAGGAAATGAGTACAGTTACGTGAAAGACCCAAAGACCCTGGTCGCTGTTTGTTAAAAGGCAAGGTGAAGTCTGCAAAGAGTTAGAATTACAGTTCTCACTCTAAGAATCGTTTCTTCGAGTTCAAGGAACAGCGATGAATACAGATTACATCGAAGCAGATTTCCAAGCAACTCAAATGAAATGGGATTCTACCTTGGAGCAAAAGGGCCCAGGCTACTTCGCCCTGGTTTGGGAAAGGAGGAGATTATGTTCTGGTTCTAAAAGCAGCACACTATGAGGAGATGGATGACATGGACTCCGATATCCAAATTGAAGACCTTTTATTTATCAGAAAGCTGTGTTTTATATCCTTGAAAAGCTGTCCATGTTCTCCAACCCAAATGCTTATTGGTTAACATACATTGTTCACGCGCCTATTCTAAACATTCAGTTGGCTTGATTAGCTGTGCATGATTTCTCCTTCGTTTGCTCTGGGTGTTCTGCCAGAGTACTCTGTTGCACCTGATAATATCCTTATTTTTCTCTTGTTCAGAAATTCTCAAGGACATCATGACCTTCGTTGATATAGAATGTTCCCACAACACTATGTTCTCTTGAGCAGCATTAATATTTCAATATATTTCATTTATTAATGGTTTTATCCAGAAATCACTAAACTTGTTGCTGAAGTTTTACATGTAAACATCAGTGGGTTGCTGAAAGCAAAATCTTCTTATCAGGAGTTGTCTTCTAAAGTGAATCAATCAGTTGTTTCTAAAGTGGCATACAGAATGAACTAGCCAGGCCTGAAATGCAGTAGGTCAGGAAAACCTCTTTTCCATGGGAAGTGACTTCTAACACTCAGAGTGTGAGAAATACAGCTCTCTTGGTACCTCTATTTTTGAGTGTGGTGTACATATTATGTATGTATAATATTCTAATCGTTTTGTGCTTTAAAGTCTGACTCAGCCTGTTGGTGCTGATAGGTAGTTAACTTCTCTAGGTGAAATGTATTCTGAAAATTTCACAGCAGGATCCTTCTTCTTGCCTTGTATGCAATCACTGTTACAAACACAGTGAGATGTGACTGACTTCTTGTTCTTGATTTTTAAAGATAATCTTTCTTCTGTTTAAATGCACACAAACTTACAACTCAGTAAGACTCAGTAAGAAATTTCATTCAAAGATTCCAAGACAGGCTTGATATTTTACTAAAAACCCAAAAAGGATAGATTTCACTTTTTACTCTTATGAGATATCAGGTTTTCTGTATGTGATGCATACACACAACAGTCATTCAACTAGTGTTTTCTGTCGCTTTTTGCATAAAACTTTAATCTAAACCTTGCTGTGTTGAGTTTTGGGATTTTTCCACATATTTTTGTTTTGGTGTTAGCTTTGGTGTTAGTGTTCCTGAGTACTTTAAAAGTGCACATCAAAAAGGATGTTTAGTAAACAAATTTTGAGATGGAAAAAAGTGAGAATTTTCAGATAGACACAGAAATCTTATTCTTTGGCCAGGGGTAGAAGACAATATCAGCGGACTTTACACGGAGATTTAATGTTATGTCTTAGATAGTCATGAGCTGCAGAAGACAAAATATTGGCAGTAAATATTCAGCTAAGCTTGAAGATAAGGACATTGAGAATTGATGATCATTGTCTGTAGTTTGATAATTTCTCTGTACATCTGAATTATTCCTTTCATGGCAATAAGGATTTCACATAATTGTAGACAAGGCTGATCTCCAATCTGCTTTGTTTTTAAATATCAAATGTTTTTTAAGCAAAAAAAATCCAAATGGTTGAATTTTTCCAGAGTAGAAAACCAGCTGTTTTTAAGAATCCCTGTTCAGTTTGTTGGAATATAGCAGTAACACTTTGAAGTCATGTGCAACAGAAAGAATTTGATTTTTTTTCTGAAAGGAAAGGAGGGGAAAATTAGCAGAGTAACTAGAGAACGTTCCTGAGTGACAACATCCTGATGAATCCTCATATACCAAACCTAGGACAATTCTTTATGTCGTGTTACCACAGTAGAGGATTTTACTGGTTATCTCAGACCTAGCCAGCCCCTGAAATCCCTCTGCTCTGCTCCTTAAAGTGGCAACGGATACAAAATTGTGGAAAAATGAACGAGAACATTCAATCTTTCCTATTTCTATTTTGGGGAGCACGTTTCCCATTCATGTTATAAGGTAAGCCTGGTGTGGGTAAAAAGAATTGGTTTGCCAGGAACATCGAAGTGCTTTTATTCTATACTAAAAAAAGAAGATGGGCAGCCAAAAGGCTATATATTAACATATTTATGTAGGATGTGAGGCACTGAAAATTGAATTTGTTTTTGCTCTAATGATCAGAGTATAGGGAATAGTTGTCTCTCTTTGACCAACAATGAACCAATAATGTGTGTTTCCCTTTGACCAATAATTCCATCTTTCACACAAGAAACCTCTCAGATGGAAGGTTTCTGAAACAAGCATGTTTCTGTCAAGGGCTCTAGTTTTCAGGAAGAGAGTTCCTCTCTAGCTCATTTAAGTGGAAATAAGTAATTACGTGTTATGCATGTATAATAAAGTAATTTTTCAGCTTCTTTTTGTCCACCAAAGTCTTCCTATTATGAAGCTAAAAATGGATTTGTCAAAACTTACTGGATCTAAAGGGAAGAGAAATTGATATAATGAAATTATGATTTTAATGAATGGCATGCATCATTTGGGATGACATTTCAAAAGGTACAAAAAGATGAACTCGCTTCAAGTCTAGAAAATATACCAATAATTGGGTCCATGCGAGGGGTGTATACTGGTTCGGTTGAAATCTGTATAGTTTGATATAGCCACCTACAGGACAGAAATTGTGCGTAGACAAAAACCTCTGGACCATTACATCTCCACAACATTTCTCTGGATTTCTTAGAGACTTCTTAGATTCACAAAAGAATTGGTGTTGTCCAGTACTAACTCTAACTGTGAAATCTCCCTAGTCCCTAAGACATCTTGGCATCTTGGGGTTCTTGTTAAAGGATTTCTCACAATTAAGTTAGGACTGTATTTTCTGACAGTTTTATCAAGCTGTGATTCACCTACTAGTTATATGATGGTGCTACTGAGGCTAAGATTATTATTCATGCTTGCTAGTGTATAGTGACAAAGGATGGGGAAAAGGCTGAGGTATTTAATGCTTTCTTTGCCTCAGTCTCTAACAGTAAGACCAGTTTTTTCTCAGGATACCCAGCCCCCTGAGCTGGAAGAGAGGGACAGGGAGCAGAATGAAGCCCCCATAATCCAAGGGGAAATGGATATCAACCTGCTGCACCACTTAGACACAGGCAAGTCTATGGGGCCAGGTGGAATCCACCCAAGGGTACTGAGGGAGCTGGCGGAAGTGCTCACCAAGCCACTTTCAATCATTTCTCAGCAGTCCTGGCTAACTGGGGAGGTCCCAGTTGACTGGAGGTCAGCAAATGTGATGCCCATCTACAAGAAGGGCTGGAAGGAGGAACTGGGGAGCTACACACCTGTCAGTCTAACCTCAAAGGAAAGTTATGGAGCAGATCATGCTGAGTGTCATCATGCAACACATACAGGACAACCAGGTGATCAGGCCCAGTCAGCATGGCTTTATTGCCGAGTTTCAGCATCCATGCAGGGACAGGAATGACTCTCACACATTGATACAATGCACAGCCGATCCCCATTTATTGGTCTGCTTGCATGGTTATATACATTTTTCATATCTGTACACGCGATCACGCTTATTCGGATAGGCTACAGACATAAATTACGCGCTGTTCACGCACCCCATGTTCCCTTATGATTGGTAATTATACACTAACACCAATAGCAACAGACCGCCTGCACGTCCTTGAACACATCTTGTTTTTGCTAACCCACATCATGTGCACTATCAGAACTTTCTCAATTGTTATTCTTAGCTGTCCTTTCCAGCAGCCTATGCTAACTGTTTCGCTTAAGCGGGCTAGTCATGCTAACTCTCAAACTACATCGACCCCAACAGTTTATGAAAGGCAGGTCCTCTTGACTAACCTTATCTCCTACTGTGACAAGGTGACCCACTTAGTGGATGAGGGAAAGACTGTGGATGTTGTTTACTTGGACATCTTTGACACTGTTTCCCACAGCATTCTCATGCAGAAACTGGCTGCTCGTGGCTTGGAAGGGTGTACTGTTTGCTGGGTAAAAAACTGTCTGGAAGGCCAGGCCCAAAGAGTTGTGGTGAATGGAGTTAAATCCAGTTGATGGCCAGTCACAAGTGGTGTTCCCCAAGGCTTGGTATTGGGGCCAGTTCTGTGTAATATCTCTGTCAATGATCTGGATGAGGGGATTGAGTGCTCCCTCAGCAAGTTTGCAGATGACACCAACTTGGGTAGGAGTGTTGATCTGCTTGAAGGTAGAAAGGCACTGCAGAGGGATCTGGAAAGGCTGGATCAATGGGCCAAGACCAATTGCATGAGGTTCAACAAGACCAAGTGCCGGGTCCTGCACTTGGGTCATAACAACCCCACACAACGCTACAGGCTTAGGGAAGAGCAGCTAGAAAGCTGCATGGCAGAAAAGGACCTGGGGGTGTTGGTTGACAGCCGGCTGAACATGAGCCAGCAGTATGCCCAGGTGGCCAAGAAGACCAACAGCATCCTGGCTTGTATCAGGAACAGTGTGGGCAGCAGGACTTAGGGAAGAGCTCATTCCCCTGTACTTGGCACTGGTGAGGCTGCACCTCGAATACTGACATTGAGGTGCTGGAGTGTGTCCAAAGCAGGGCAAAGAAGATGGTGAAGAGTCTAGAGAACAAGTCTTAGGAGGAGCAGCTGAGGGAACTGGGGCTGTTGAGTCTGGAGAAAAGCTCAAAGGAGAGACCTTATTGCTTTCTACAACTGCCTGAAAGGAGGTTGTAGCCAGGTGCGTGTCAGTCTCTTTTCCTAAGTAACAAGTGATAGGACAAGGAGAATCATCGAAAGTTTTGGGTTGGAAGGGACCCCTAGAGGTCATCTAGTCCAACCCCCCTGCAATGAGCAGGGACACCACTAACTAGATGAGGTTGCTCAGAGCCCTGTCCAACATGGTCTTGAATGTTTCCAGGGATGGGGCCTCCACTACCTCTCCGGGCAACCCGTTCCAGTGTTTCACCACCCTCATTATAAAGAATTTCTTCCTTATATCCAGCCTAAACCTACCCTGTTTTAGTTTAAAACGATTACCCCTCATCCTGTCACTGCTGTCTCTACTAAAAAGATTGTCCTCATCTTTCCTATAGGCTCCCTTTAAGTACTGAAAGGCTGCAATCAGGTCTCCCCGCAGCCTTCTCTTCTCCAGGCTGAACAAGCCCAA
>Ga0065711_1027898_pt1:10000-45139 | contig 45139 bp, 11 predicted proteins | sample Hoacrofraction12_FD_59098 | JGI IMG/M metagenome (GOLD analysis project Ga0065711, IMG submission 59098) | Hoatzin crop microbial communities from Cojedes, Venezuela - Epithelial fraction 12 v2 (version 2) | ecosystem: Host-associated > Birds > Digestive system > Esophagus > Crop... | reverse complement strand
CCACCCCTCCTGCCGAAGCAGGGTCACCTACAGTAGGCTGTAGAGGACCTTGTCCAGGCGGGTCTGGAATATCTCCAGAGAAGGAGACTCCACAGCCTCTCTGGGCAGCCTGTTCCAGTGCTCCGTCACCCTCAGAGTGAAGAAGTTCTTCCTCATGTTCAGATGGAACTTCCTGTGCTTCAGTTTGTGCCCATTGCCCCTTGTCCTGTTGCTGGGCACTACTGAAAAGAGCTTGGCCCCATCCTCTTGACACCCACCCTTCAGATATTTGTAAGTATATATTAGGTCCCCTCTCAGCCTTCTCTTCTTCAGGCTGAACAAGTCCAGATCCCTCAGCCTCTCCTCGTAGGAGAGATGCTCCAGTCCCCTCACCATCTTTGTAGCCCTCCGCTGGACCCTCTCCAGTAGCTCTTCATCTTTCTTGAACTGGGGAGCCCAGAACTGGACAGAGTACTCCAGATGAGGCCTCACTAGGGCAGTGTAGAGGGGAAGCAGAACCTCCCTCGACCTTCACACCACCCCTGTGAACTTCAGGCTGATCTGTGCAGGAAAGTCCTTGTGCATTACCTTACAGTCTACCCTTACACATGTTGTGACTTCATATGTCACAAAAAATATTCAGATAACAATATCTGTAAATATATACTGCTTGTTGATCTTATATGCCTGAACAAGAAAAAGGGAAGGTTACTATACTGATATAGTAGAGCTGGTCTGCCTTCGCCTCTCAGAAAATGCACTTTCACAAGCAAGGACTAATATCATAGAATCATAGAGTCACAGAATCATAGAACAGCTTGGTTTGGAAGGGACCTTTAAAGGCAGAGACGTATACCACTGGATCATGTTGCTCAGAACCCCATCCAAAAGACCTTGAATGTTTCTAGGGATGGGGCATCTGCCGTCTCTCTGGGCAACCTGTTACAGTGTTTCACCACCCTCACAGTAAAAAAATTCTTCCTTCTATCCAGTCTAAATCTACCCTCCTTTAGTTTAAAGTCATTACCCCTTGTCCTATAGCAACAGGCTCTGTCAAAGAGTTGGTCCCCATCTTTGTTCTAAGCCCCCTTTTAATACTGAAAGGCTGCTATAAGCTCTCTCCGCAGCCTTCTCTTAGGCTGAGCAGCCCAGCTCTCTCAGCCTCTCCTCACAGGAGAGGTGCTCCAGCCCTCGGATCATTTTTGTGGCCTTTCTCTGAACCCGCTCCAACAGTTCCATGTCTTTCCTGTGTGGAGGTCTCCAGAGCTGGACGCAATACTCCAGGTGGGGTCTCGAGAGAACAGAGGGGCAGAATCCCCTGCCTTGACTTGCTAGACATGCTTCTTTTGATGCAGCCCAGGATACAGCTGGCCTTCTGGGTGGCAAGCGCACATTGTCGGGTCATGTCCAGCTTTTCATCCACCAGTACCCTCAAGTCCTTCTCAGCAGAGCTACTCTCAATCCCTTCATCCCCCAGCTGATACCATGGGTTGCCCCAACCCGTGTGGAGGACCTTGCACTTGGACTTGTTGAACGTTCATACGGGCCCACCACTCCATTTTGTCCAGGTGCCTCTGGGTGGTGTCCTGTCCCTCAAGTGTGCCAACTGCACCACTCTGCTTGGGGTTGTCTGCAAACTTGCTGAGGGTGCACTCGATCCATCTGTCTATGTCATCGATGAAGATATTAAACAGTACTGGTCCCAGTATGAACCCCTGAGGGACACCGTTTGTCACAGATCTCCATTTGGACATTGAGCCATTGACCCCTACCCTCTGAATGTGACCATCCAGCCAATTCCTCACCCACTGAACAGTCCATCCATCAAATCCATATCTCTCCAAATTGGAGAGAAGGATGTTGTGGGAGACTATGTCAATGGCCTTACAGAAGTCCAGATACATGACAGCTATATCTCTTCCCTTGTCTATTGATGTGGTCACTAACACACATTGTACTACCTTAATCCAACACCATGTGTGTACGCATGGAGATATGGTCTGTAATTACATGGTCACATAGCTTTTTCCCTTGCCTTTCTGAGTTTACAGAATGGAGCTGCATGGAGGTGTGGATGAATCAGTGCTGTGCAGGGGTGGCAGAAACTGTCTTTAGAGCCCCACTGTGTTTGCTGAGAAATTCAGAAGATGTGTCATGAAGGGGTCTGGGGATGCCAGGCAGAGAAATAATGGGGTATGTTTAAGACAACCGAAGAACTTGCTTCCATATCTGTCTGTGTTGAAGAGATCCAATTTTTTTATCCTAAGCAGGTCACCTTACCCAGACTTTTCATAGGAGTTCACTGACTGTGTGGCCTTCATTTCTGAGTGCTTGATTTGAGGCTGTACTATAATGTTAAATAAGTACTGAACACACAGAGCTGCAAGTGAAAGCAATCAGTGCTGTGCTTTCAGCATATAAAGTGCCATATATTGCTATGCACTTGGAAAAAATTGGGTCCCATCTGTATCAAACTGGGTTCTCCAAGTTAGTAGATTTTTTTTAACCTCTATTTCTGTATACCTCCCCTTTCTGAAATTGCAGAATTGCCTACTCATCTCTTAGGACATAATGAAGATAAATTCATTAATGTTTGTGCAGCAATAAAAAGTCAATAATGAAAGGAATAATTTGACTTTCAGAATGGGTTGAAGAGATGTAGTAAATAAAACATGTGGCCCCATGTTAAATAGTGAGAAGGAAACAAAATCCTGAATAGCTTTTCATTAAATAAGTATCAATAGTTTTGTGCAGTGAATAAGGCAAGAGGCTTTGCCATAAGGTAGAGCTTGATCAGGAGATTAAATATTGTGTCACCAAGGAAGTGTATTGATACATTTTTTTAAGATATTGAAATATTTTACTTCTCTGATATTATTAATGATTCTATAAACATGTGGGGGGGGGGGGTTGGCATCTATAATCCCACAGTTATTTTTCGAAGTTTTAAACTTAAAAAAAAATGTTACTGTGTACTGTATTGAAAGTCATATGAAGTATCAGTGGATTTGGATTTGCTACACAAACCCTTTTTACTAGAGCTAGTGAACCAACTGAGAGTCCCCTCTGTGGACAAGCACTGGTGAAGGGTGTTGCAATAAGCCAGAAGAAATATAAGACAAAAAAATCAGGGATTCAGTTTTGGACAGTGGGGGACACCGTTTTACTCACATTAATTTCCAGTCTCTTTGCCTAGTAATTGCTATTTCCACCTATCATTTTCTCCCATCTATCCTCCCACTCTTTTTATACATGACTTTTCCAACTCCACCAGTGATCTCTATTTTTCTTATCCACTTCTGCTGCTCATTCTTCAGATGTCCTTTCTGTATTTCAGTCAGGTCCCAGCTCCCTTCCCTATCCATCCATGCATACTTCCATCCCTGCTGACTGCCAGCTTGAATATTCCTGTGCAAGCCTCTCAGTATGTCTCAATGTCTTTGCCAAATTTGCTTGGCAGATTGCAGTGGTCTGCACTTTTGATCCCAGCCAGCTCCATCTCCGGAAGTCCACTTTGGTGCTGGAATTTGGTACACTGCTGATTCTAGTCCTAATCTCCTGCCTTCTACCTATTTTTCATTTGATCCTAATTGTCACCTCACTGTCTCCTCCCTTGTCCATCTCCTGGTCTTTTATGTTCTTTTCCTCAGACCACATTCTGCTTACCTCTCCCCAGTTCTTTCTCTAATCCCCCAAACCTCCCTTCCATACTTCTTTTACTTCTGGCAACGTACCTTCTGCACAGGGGGAACATGCTGCTCCTGCTTTCCTACAGCGATCAGTTCCCAGTGCATTGCACAATGACAGACAGCAGCAAAAGAATAATAATAATAAGAGAAAGTTCTGTTTCATTGTAGTAAGGATAATATAGTTGCAGTCTGGTTGTACAGGGGAGCTGCCAGGAGAATTTGTATTTAGAAAACTTACTTAAGCTGCAGTTCCTCTACGAGGATGGCATGCGCATTGTTTAATACACATAGGAACTGGATGAAGAGGTTTGTGGAGGCTCTGTGGGACGTGACTGAATATGCACTTTGGTGAGCTCTCAGCGCTGTGGGAAGTGTGAGTGTGTTCAGTGATTACGGATTCCTAGGAGAATTTCAGCTCTTCAGTACAAGCAGCTTTTCTGAGCATGGGTAAGTAGAATTTTTCAAAGCTATATTGCTTGGCTGAATTTGGGCAGCTTAATCCTATGTGGTACATGCCAGACATCATCCTGTCTGCCAAATTTTGGATTCTAGTTTAAATCACTGAAACAGTAAATATTTCCAAAACGTACATATACATACAAAAATCTATTTGTCCTAATCCTACTCTTAGAAGTAACTGAATCATTTTGGCTGAAATTTTTTTTAAAAATGCATATGATATCCAACCTGCAGCAAAGATTCAGTGCAGACAATTTCAGCCCAAGCACTTAAAGTTTACTAAAGTTATAAGCAAAGAGAAAGGCATATGTATGGTGGGAAGTCTACATTAAGTTTACAAATAGGTGGCCCTATCAACTTGTCTAAAGTCATTAAGAACAAATTTTAAGTTCAGGTTTTGTTTCTCTGCAATATTTCAGCGCTATCAGCCACCTCACAAGGCATTTCAGAGTCTTAGCTAAATTTGCACTGTAGATTTGTGCTCATTAGGCAGTTGTGAGCGAGGAGTCTATATGCAAGGGATGTCCTTTGCTTCCACAGAGATAGAATTATATTGATGACAATGTAAATTGATGTGGGGGGGTGTTACTTAAACTATATATGAAAGAAAGAGCATTCAAATTAGACAAATATGTAGCAAAGATAAAAGCAGTGCAGTATACTGAACAGTGGGAATTAAAAAAGTTAAATGAAGGAAAGGGGAAATAAAAGATGGAGGAAAACTTCTAGCATGTCGCACTGGTTTAGTAAAAAGAAAAATAGATACGAATAAAGCCCACCATGCCATCCTGTTGCCATGATACCAGAAGCTTTACAGCCAGACTGGGTGACCTGAAATGTTTGACTTGGCACTAGGACAACCCCTAGATAGAATTGGCATTTTCTGAATTCAGAAAATCTACATATGCAGTTCATTTCAATATTTATGAATCACCCATTATTGTGCTAATGATCAATTGATTTTGCTCGTCTTCAGAGCGTGCCATGCAAGAGTCTCCAACAAAGCTGGAAGCAGACTTAAGTTTCGAGCCTCAGAGTAATCAATAGGATAGTGTAATTCCTGACCTCAGACAATGCAGTGAGAAAAGACTAGCTTTAGTTGCTGAAGCACAGCACTGAAATTGAAAAGATCCTGTAGGCTATTGTGGATGAAGGGGACAGAGTTGTGTCATGTTATGGCTATGGATCCCAAACACACTAAAATACTATAATACAAGTCAGGAATATTCTACAAACCTGCACAATACTTGAGTAATGACACAAAAGTTTGTTATCCAAATTTTCCAGATTGGGACTGGCTGGGGCAAGGGAAGACAGTAACAGAAGCGGGTGGGAGACAACAGGGCGGCAGGGAAGTACTGCAGTTTTTTACTACTTTTGCTAGTTTTGATAAGCAGACTTTTATCCTTTCATCCTGCCTCAATAACAGAGTTTGACCATGTCTTAGTATTCTATATTTTGTATAGTACAGACACAACTGAGCCAAGAAACCCAGTTTTTACAGCAGATTTTTGGAGGAATTTGTGGTGGAAGTCTTGGTGAAGATTCTTATACATCACTCAATGATTATGATCTGGGTTGGAGGGGAAGCTAAAAGACCTGTATTGTCTTTCCAAAAAACCAAAGACCACTTCATGTATGCATATGTTAAAGAAGCCAAACTTTTGAACTCTTCAGATTTAAGTGATATTTGCAACAAATAAGTTTGTAAAAAATCCATGGACTGCTACATATGCTATAGAATATTTGTCAGGTAATTGTGTGAAACAAAGAAACAAACCAATCCAAACCAAATAATTCTGTAAACGTTAATTTTAAAAATTCAAAACAGACAGAAAGTGGTTATGTTCAGGGAAAGTTTTATTCACTGTGAATAGATCACCTACTTCCGCCTGTGACACTGAACATCAAGAAAGGGGAATATTTAAACTGGAGGGTCTGTAGTTAGCTACGCGACAAGGCTTAGTGCAAGAATTTATTCAGGTCAGAAAACAGTATCCTTAAAAGTGGAAATAAAGCCAAAGTGATGTTAATAAAACCGAACACAGAGGCTGGCTAAGAGGAGCAAATACATGAAGGTACCTGGCAAAGCCAAACAGGAATTGTTAAAGTATCTCAGAAATACAAAGGCTGCAGAAGAGTCATTAGGTCTGCTAGACCACCAGAGGATAAAAAGACAATATAAACTGATCAAGAGATGGCAAAGAAAATAAATTATTTTACTCTAGTATTCTCAAAAGACAAAGGAGTAATATATGCACTAACAGAATTCTTTACAGATAATTTCAGAGACATACAGTTAGTGAGCCAAAAAGAGGTGAATAATACAGAAAGTCTGGAAGGTAAATGAGAAGGATTTTACAGTGTATTTCAGAGAGAGACCCAAAAACTGAGTCACTAATAAAATATGTCATTTAAATGACATTTTAAATGAGCTGTTAATTAACTTTATGGATTTCTTTGTAAATACACTCTGAAGGGTTATTCTGGAAACTGCGAATGGGAGAGCCAATCTCACCACTTATGTGATGTATTGGAAACTCAGCTCAAGTAGGAGGTAGGAAAAAATGCAAGAAGTCAGGGACAGCAGAAGCATTTGTAGATGAAGAGAAGTTGAACATACAGATTGAATGGCAACACAGAAAAGTAAACCAAGGCCGAACAAGAGGTATAAAAAAAGAAAGGTGAATGATACTGTGAAGATCCAGTATTTTTCTTTTTTTCCCACAGGCAAGAAATGAGCACCCAGCAAACTGGTGAAGGTCACGAGCTCTCATTGACTTGCTGAGCTTTGGGTCAGGCTCTTAGGCTTAGGTTCATCCACCTAACTTCCAGCATTTAACTGCAGTGCCAAGGTGAAAAGTCTCCACTCCAAATACTAAACTTCACTCTAAAATCACTCTGTAGTCAGGGAGGAATTAGACAATTAAGTCTGCGTAAAGTCTAAGTTGTACCCTGAAGATACCTGTCTCTCCCTCCATAGGGAGCAAGCTTGGAGTAGTGCCTAAAATCAGGCAGGGTGTATCCAGCATGTTGAACAAGAAATTTAAAAAATGAGGTTTAATTTTCCTATCTAAATAGCCTTGATGGAAACCTATTAGTCTTCAAGTCAGACAATACTAGTGCTCTTCGTGCCTTATTCTGATTGGGGAAACAGCAGTTTCTATAAGCCATAATGGCAGCCAAAAGAAAAGTACTGACCAGTCGGAAAACTTAGATTGTTCTCAGTACAAATTCATGCCTTAGTGCCTTTCTAGAGATGGCCAAGAAAGAAAAGTATCCCTTTTTGCATAATAAATGATTAACTGTACATCTCCAATCACATCTGGAAAACATCGCTAAGTTTCATTCTGAATAGTTGACATTCTCTGTTAATGGTTTTGTCAGCATATGCTTCTTTTGCCTCTTGCAAAATATTTGATAAAATATTAATGTAGAAATAAAACAACGAAAACACAAACCACAGATTTTCCAATTTTCTGATAAATTAGTATGGCTCCACATAAGCTTACCAATGGTATTTTTTGCACATTTTACAGCAATATCAGAGTAAAACACACTTCTTTTCCTGTTTTACCCTGAGACTGCAGGAGGGAGACTAGAAAGGAGTCAAACCCAGCCAGCAATGAGAGAAAGGGAGAGCTTGCTCAGCAGCCAGACTGGAAAGGACACCCACCCCTCTAAACTTCTAGGGAGAACATTCTTTTTCCTTCTCCAGCAGCTGGAAGTAGACTGCAATTAAAGAAAAGAAAAAAAAAAATAGAAAAAAACGACTAGATTAGGAAATAATAAAGCACTGGGAAGATTAGCTGGTGAAAATGAATCTTTTCTACTTTCAGGGGCTAAGAAGCAAAAAGAAGTAGGGTAGATGAGAGCTGCCTCTCTCCGGCAGCCAGAGGGGTGAGGCTGAGCGTGGCAAGTGGGGAATACTGGCTGCTGGGTGGAGTGGATGGATAAAGTGGGTGTGATTTGTGACACTCCTTGGGAAGGAGCCACCACGGCATGCTCTGTTTAGCCAGCTTTGCAGTCAGCCTGCTCTGACACAGTGATACGTTTCAACCAGAAGAAATTAAGCATGAGACTGCTGTAAAAATTCAAATGATGCACCACAAAACAAAATCGTACAATTTGATACTAACTGCCGATTAGCACTTTCTGGTCAATATGACGATCATCACTTAATTATAGGCTTGTCTGTGGGAAGTTCAACCTTTTAACAGCCATAGTTTTAAATATAACACAGTGATTAGAAACAGTTATTAATGGGTTGGTGCCGTTATTCCCCTTGAGTCTCTAAAGGAGAAATTAGAAATCCTATTTGAAGATGAAATATGACCACGAGAGGATGCAGTCAAGATCCTGAATGAGTGAGGCATCCTGTTCCTCACTCATGCTTGGCAAGACCAGCCAGAATATAGAGCAAATATTTTCTGGAATATCTGGGTGAATAAATGGCAATCCAGAAGTCAGGGACAATTTATCAACTAAGTAGTGTAACTAACATAACCCAGAAGTAAATCCAGAAGCCCTGCTTTTAATTAATTTTTTCTTCTCTTGCATATTCTGCAGATTTTTCTTTATTTTCTTATTTTAGTTGTTCCTCCTTTCCCTATGTTATCTGTTGTCTGTCCATCCCCCCAATCTACCCTTCCGTTATCCTTTGCTAATGGTTACCTTCTCATCCTGATAGTTAATCCCAATAAGCCGTATACACTTGAACCTGGGATACACCTGTACTGAACACTTATGGGTACCTTTCATTCAGCTAGTTAATGAACTTATTGAATAACAAACACCAATTGTTTTTTAAAATCTCTCTCTTTTTGTATTTATTTACTTACTACTTCAGTTGATTGATTTATTCTTTCCTCATCTATCTGGCCCTCAGCCACAAACACTTGCTTAATCTTGCTTTCTCTCTCATAACCACAATTACTCACCCACAACTAGCAGATCATCCTTCTTTAGGAAATTACTTTCAATTTGGAGATGGCAAAAGGGATACCAACAACAAAATCCAGGACCAAAACAGGAACTACTGGCTATTGATTGATATATCAGTGGTGTAAACAAAAGCCAACAAAAATCAGTCCTTGAAAATAATATGCTTCTTAAATAAATAGACTTGAAGACAGACTCCCAATGCTGCCTATCAGTAGAGGAACTTCTCTGATAAAACACAGGGAAAGGTGATTGATATTCCTCTGTTTTTATCACAATGCATTTAAATTAAATGAGAGAAGACTTTTTCAACTTGGCCATGTCTTGTTTTAACTATTCAGTACTATATTTCAAAAAATATTATTTGTTTCTCTATACCTTCCCTTGGCTATGGTGAATGCATTTGTTCCTTTATTTGCATCTCAGTAAGTCAAGCTTTTATAATCTGTGTATGAATATTCATCTAATTTTGCTGCTGGTATCTGCTATTCAACTTTGGCTGAGGCCTGGATTTTGCAGTTGAAATCATCACACATCTTGAATTCATTGGGCTGGGGAAAGTCATAAGGGTTTTCCTTCATAAAATTGGTGTAGAATTGGGGCTTGAGAGTGTAGATTAACACATCAAAGTGTACGGCGTAGAATATATAGTATACAATATCAACTGATTAACATTACCTCTGAAGCTTAACTTTTCCGTTTTCCCTTATTTCACAGTTCTAGTGCAGACTGCTAACCTCATTTTTGTGTTTAGTTCTAAGTCAGTTGTGAGGAAAAAGGTTGATAATGGCTAAACTCAAGAGATCCAACATCAAAAGAACTCTTCAACATTTGGAGAAAATAAAACCAGGTGTGAATAAAATATCATATTGCAATCATAAGTGTTATTAAAGCCATTAAAGTACATTTGATTCTGGTGTTCTATTCATTTTCAAAGCTGACATTTGTAAATGTATATAGGTAAGACTCCTGTAAATTTGAAACAGAGCATTACGACTTGTTCTGGAATCTGTAGCACCATCATAGTGTATTTTTTTGATACGTAACAATTCAAAATTTTGTGTCTTTGAGCACAGTCCATCACATTTTTATAACTGAGTAGTATTCTTGCTGGTTAGTATATAAAGCAAGAACAAAAATGTTAAAAAAAGAGACGCTCGTAGTAGCATCTTGGCATAAGTATGTAATGTCTTAGCACACTTCGTTACATATCCTTAATATCTGTTGTAATGAATGGTCTTAAGGATTTTTTATGATTTGCTAACTGCTTTTATGTTAGAGCTGTTGTATTTCCATCTTGTCCCTTTGATAAATGTCGTGACAGTGTGAATCTTAGCCTTTCTGTAATTTTGAAGGGAAATAGGAGAAACTGTATTATCATTTCTGTCTGTGAAATTTATTTCTGAAGTGAATGCCATACATATTTCTGAAATGAATGCCAAATGTATTTTCTAGAAGTGAGTGCCATTGAAAGCCAAGGCAGGCAATTTATACCGTGCATAATAATGATATTAATTTTTATGGTGTGTATAAGTTACATTTTGATTAGTTTTTTGCATGATTAAAAATTTGCAAAGCCTTTATGGCCCCCAGGAGCCTACCTGTAATAAACAGCTCTCACCTTCCAAACCATAAAACAGGTCTGCAGTACTTGAACATTAGAGCTAATTGCCTTGCTACATCAAAGGGAGCACCACAAGACTGAGAAAAATCGCGGGGGGGGGGCGGGGCAGGGCAGAGAGCGGGGGGCAGTTTCACCTCTAAAGGTTATGTGTTTGTGGCTTGGTGGAGCCCTGTAAAGTTATGGCCTCAGAACTGCTGTTTGCGATTAAGTTGATGGGGAAAGTCTATCCCGCAATCTCTCCCTGCTGCTGACACAGAGTCTTTGTTCACATTCAGATTTCTCAAACTGTTGCCGGGGTCAGGCTGAGGTCAGACACCACGATGATGTATAGGAGAACATGTCTGGGAATTTCTCTCACACTTAAAACACATACCAGAAAAACAGGAGAGCACCCTGCAAAAATTGTCTGATGAGACCCAGATGATACTGTAGCTTTTGTTTTAGTGCCTTCATAATTTTCTTTCTCTTTGCCTGACACACTCACAATGTTTTATTAATGTATGCCACGATAGCCCTTACAATTTTATGTCCCCTCAAGATAAGGACACTCAGTAGCACTTTGACACTTCATTTTCCAGCCCAGGGGGATTGGGCCAGTAAATCTAGTAAAAGCAGCAATGTGTCCGTTCCCAGGGATGAGTCGGAAAGGGATTGCCATCATTTCTGTGAGGCCACGGGGCCTGACACTGGATACGAGCCTCATGTGTGCGCTCTCAGCGTTAACACAGCCCGAGCCAGGCATGATCACAGGCTTGCAGCATCCCGACCCGCGGTCCCCCGCCACCCTGACAAACACAGCCCTGCTTCCAGCTGCGGTTGGGATGCCTACCATGTTTGATTAGCTATCGTCGCGGGAGGGGGCGGGGGGCGGCAGCGGGGAGAGCGCAGGAACAGCACGAGGGGGTGGTTCCATTCTGATGGAAATTCTTTTTCTTTATAGGCAATTATTTTTAAATAGGGGACCGTCTTTCTCCCGGTATTGTTCCAAAAAGTGGACACGCATTCTTGGTCCTAACCTATTGTATTTCGACATCAATGCAAAACACATTGATCTGTGGCTGAGAATTTTTTCTTTTGGTTTGGTTTCCAAAATTGCAGCTGTGTGTTTCTCTTGCGATTTACAAAAGGTTTCGCAGAGAGTTGAGAATCGGATAGGTTCGCCACATCGATCTGAGGGTTGTTTGCCTAGGCATACAGTTTCAGTGCGTGGCTGGCAAGTAAGGCACTAAGCAGCAATTTTTTTGTGCTCAGCTGCTACATATGACAGAGGATATTTCATTCGGCTGTCAGAATGTTATTAATAAAACATGGGGTGCGAAGAGGGCCACTATTTCCCCTTTCAATCACTATAGCATTTGCAATGAAAATTTTATGCAGTGTGTAATTTTCAGTTAATGCTTGACACTTAAAATGTCGGTAGCTGCATTTTGTGTGGTTCCTGAAGGGTTAATTGTATCATGTTCCCTGCATAAAAGCTCTGCTTATCAAAAGTGAATAGAGGAGTGTATGCAAATGTGTGTCTGTGACCTTTTGCCTTTCCAGGGTTAATTTATATGGTCATTAAAGATTTTATGAAATTGAGTGGCCTGGTGCTTCGAATCCCATTTTACCTTCACCTCCTAATTTATATAATTCCTACCTGAAGTGGGGAAATATAATTTTTATTTTTTTTTGTGCGCTGCAATGAAAACAGCATGCTGTGCTGTAGGGAGTTGCAAGTCTGGTTATCTGGCATTACGCAGATTGCTAAAAATTCATTAAAATGTGACATCAGCACAGTGAGAGACAAATGATCACAGGAAGAAAAGGAACAGTGGGCCTTTCACGGATTAGTGCTACACAACCCCAGCACAGAAGCTAACTGCATAAACAGATTAATCCACCAGTAGCAGTGTAGCTAAGATTTACCGAATAATTAAACGGGCTGGAGTTACTGTGAAGGTTTCCATGTAATCTAGCTGGTGTGAACACGTAAGCGACGTGTGGGCAACACCGCTTCCTCAGCAGCCATGCACCAAGTCGCATCATTTATCCTGGATTGCTCCCCCTGGGGACAAAACCTGAGACTTCTCCCGCAAAGCCAGCGGTTTAGGTTTAATACAGTACCTAATACCTAATTCTTACTTACTGCAATTAGCAGGATACTGCTGCACTAATAGGATTTATACTTGAGAAGTCCCCCCTTTTTTTTTCTTTTTCTCTCTTTTTTTTTTTTTTGGCTCCAAGGCATGTTTTTACATGTGCTGGCTTTTGTTTTTGTTTCAGCCTGTGTGGTGCGTGTGTGCATGTGTGTGCATGTATTTTAACACAAAGCATTTCTAGCAAAGAATATGAAATGACAGGCTTTAAATCTGCCACACTGGTGGAAAGCAGGTACTCTGATAAGGACACGGTCAGAATTTCTGGATAGATTTTGAAAGATAGCGAATTATTCGTAATTAATGTCCAATCTGTTTAAAGTGCTCTTCTTTCCCTTTCCCTTTTCTTCCCCCCAACCTCTTTTCCCGCTGTTTTGCCACCTTCTTTCCGCACTGTTCTTATTAGAGGACATATTTTTAAAAAGCTGTTAAATGGTCACTGAGTTTCTTTTCTAAGATCTTTTCTGTGCTTATCCACAGAAGAACAAGGTGAAGATACAGAAGGGTCTGCTAAAAGTACAACAGTAGCTGTTGCTGATGAGAAAGACTCAAGTGAGAGAGACAATAGTGAAGGCAAAAAATCTTGTAAAGACTCTGGTAAGATGCTGGAATTTTGTCTTCCCCCTTTTTTAACTTATGAAATGCTCTTTCATTTTAAACTGTCTGGACATTCCCACTACTATTCATTGCATGTGCATTTTGCATGTGATTTCTATCAGTAGCCTCCCATTGACCTATTTTTAATCATAACCATCTGACAGGATAGATGCGGATAAGTTGAAGAATATTACAAGACGACCAGTGAGATTATTTTTTAATCAAATCAGTTTGTGTGCTTGTAATTTTTTAAGCGCCTTTCATTAATCTTAGCTGTACTTGTGATTCCTCTGATGGCATATTAATTTTTCATAAGCATAGGATTAGGTACCACTTGAATTTTTTTCTTCAATCAGGTATTGCCCCCTTTTAACCCAAAGAATGTGGGTTTCTTTGTTATTATTATTTTTTGCTCTTGCTCTCTGATCAGTTACTCCCAAGAATCTGGCCTCTTCCTGGGCATTTATTTGAGGCATTTTGAAAAAAATACATAAAATCCAGTGAAAAAGTTTACAGATGATTCAGCTTAAGAAAGAGGAAATATCATTGAAAACGGATTATGGGTTGGGTAATTTTGATCTCCTGGAATAGACAAAGCCCAGTAATGAAAGCTACTGTCTTTGAAAACAAAACCCCTATGTCATGACATTTACTTGTGCACAAACAAACCCAGGGCCAGCATCTGGTGCAGATACCCAAGGCTTTTTCTGTGTTTGGTTTGGCAAATATGTGACTTCATCCATGCTTTTTATGTATGAGATGGAAATCTATGGTCACAATGAATATTACATTGGCTACTTTTGCCGCACGCTATACCTAGTTACATTATGTTGGATTCACTGAAGCAGAAGAAGTGCTGAAACAGGTTGAAGCCTATTAGTTTCAGGTAGTCATATATCTTATCCTTGTACGTCAATGACAGCAGCATACAAAGGAGGTTGTATCTCCGTAAGACATATAGTTGTAGAGAAAATATCATTTTACGTATGAGTTTCTTTACACTCAAAATCTCTCATACTGTTGCTCTTTACATATTAAACATTTATAGATACATTTTCAAAAAAATATTATAGATGGCCCTGTCTATGCCGAGCCAATTCAGAAGACTGAGTTAAACATGAAAGCTTCCTGTAAGTTTGCTTGTTGATGTGCTAAGGTCAGTACCCATCACAGTTTAGAACCTCAGATCGTCTTCAGTTGCTTTATTTTTTTGAGATCAAGAGACGGAAGAAAGGTCGATGATGACAAGGATGATGTTGAGCAAGGAACTGTGTTGTGGTTTAAAATATATATTCCCTGTGGCTGGCTCTCTGACTTGGCAAAAACTGTCTGCAGTGCAGTAAAGCCATGCTCCCAGGCCGACATATGTCGTCCTGTGCAGCCTCAGCAGCGGCTGTCCTGGAGACTCACCAGGAGACAGGTGACAGAGACCTGCAGCCTGCATTTCCTACCATACATGCTGCCTAGGGGACACTGTGAACCACTTCAAGGAGTTTATCACCCCTCTCTGTTTCTTAGGCAGGTCCATTTATAGCTGTTCAAGAAAGAATACGGTATTAAAGCTCCAGCAAATAAAATGGTGGAATCTAGAAAAAAATACTGAGGGGGAATTCTCAAATTTCCATCAGGATTAGCCACTCATAAGGGCCAAGTTTAATTAGGACAAACCTATATCCAGATGCCTACTGGGTGCACTACAAAAAACCAGCATAGTTGTTCTGCATTCCCATTCCAGTAATTACACAAATAACTTTGCAGTAAGATCCATATGAAAACAAGGGCTGAAATACATGATTGCCTTTGTTCTTTGCAGAAAACAGTTTTACTGTAAAATCCTAAATCTTTAGGTAATTTTTATTTCCCTAATCTAAATTAATTCTGCACATGCAACATTCAGACTATCATCTTAATTTTCACTCGGCTGACAAGTATTTCTATTGACTGCATAACTGCTTATGTATAATTGAATGTTAATTTGGGCTTTCTCATAAATTGAGTGTTGCAAGTCTTGCCAAAGAAATCTCAGGAAAACCAATAAATTAATCACAATACTAACAAGTTAGACAGGAAAGCGGTGTGACCCCTCTTTAGCATAGAATCTATTAGACGAGAAAGGATTAACATGTATTTAGCAACAGTATGTTTGTGTAAGCTGTTGTGCTGTATTGCTTACCTTATCTCAAGGAGTAGAGCTTTCAAAATGAGACTTGGCAATATGCAAGTTATATTTGTTGAATATTCATTCAGAATAGAAAAGCCTACTAATGCCTCATTTATATTGTCATTTAAATCTAGTGCCACTTTAGATTAATTATAATCCAAATTACAGCTCTATGCAGTGCAAGAATTAATATGGAATTTATCCAGATTAATACATTTGCATTGAAAATGTAATACGTCTCTGCCATGGCTAAGGGGAGCACTTTTTAATAAGGTAGTAAACATGAGGAAGGATGGAAATTAACCTTCATTATTGCAGTGAAAATCATCCTTTCATTCTGCTCTAATTAGAAAGAATACTCTACCAGTAATTAGAATTTTAGAATTATTTTGAGGCTGAATAGCATCATCAGATGTGTCAGAAGTCTTAAATTATGCAATCTTTATCAAATACATAGATTCATAAATAAGAAAACAGCATTTCAATTACAGAACTTCCAGTGGTTTTTTTTTTAGTATACGTATTTTATTAACTTCCTCCTTCTCTTTAGTCACACAAATGTTTCTATCTTTATTTTGAAGTTTCAAAAATGTTACGAAGGTGATGGCGTCTGAATGGCAGTGAATTATGTAATTTTTATATTAGCAATCTTACACAAGTTAAATTCTGCAACTGACAGGTAATCATTGACTAGTATATTTCATGGCACTTACAATTAAACTTAGGTTTTGAGCTAAATGTATTGAAATTACATTATTCATGTAAAATAATGCTGTGCATTTTATGTTATAAAATGAATTACAGTTGTGTTTCACAATTAGGAAACAAACCACAAATAACCTGTCTCAAGAATAAAAAGTGTCTCTTTAAAATGTGAATAACAACTGGATTTAGTCTTTTGCTACAGCTGCCTAGTAAGAATAGCACACCAGTGGAACATCCAGCTATAAAAACAGTGCCACACCCCATGCTCAGCACCATACTTTCTCTCCTCTTTCCCTCCTCCTTCAACACCCTTCCTATACGACTGTAACCTTATTCAACCTCCCTACAGGAAGCTCCTTAAAACAGTGAATTTAAGATGGAAATCAGAAAGTTGATATAGCACGATGAGGCACTGAGTTGTAATAGCTGGACCATTTCCTTGCGTAAGGAGCTGATCTCCTTTGGTTTTGGCACGTAAAATCTGGCTTGGGAGGTTTGGTCCTCACCACATGCAGAAGCGAGTGGCGTCCCCACGCCAGAGGGAAGAACCAGCCCCCCCTTTTTTTTTTTTGCAAAGCTTACCATAAGTCACAGACTCGGTTACTTTACTATAGGCCAGATGTAACTTCAGCTGTTTAAGTAACAGTGCTTGAGGTTGAATGAATCCAGAGCAACAACAACAAAAACAACAAAGCCTCTGTAAATTTCAACAGTTCATATAAATATCATAGTAAACATAGTAAAAAGCTGTGCTTTGTTGTGCATTTATTGACCCCAGCACAGTGTTTTATAAATCTATGGTTTTATTGTATTAACCGCAAAAGAAAATTTAACCAAAAATCCCCCTTGTTTTTATAGAAACAAGAACTATGTGTTTCATGATTATTACAAGCCCTTTGAAGTAATTAAGTTATTCCATCCTGTGGTGGAAGACGACATGTAATATTAACATTGTGTGCGCCCAGGCACACACAGATTGCACTCTAAGCTAAATTTCACTAGCAGTTAACTAACACTGCCAAAACACAGTTAAATGCATTTTCACAACTGAATTTTGGAGCAGAATTTGGATCCTAATTTCTGTAACAACCTGTTGAGAACAATCTAGCATGATAAGGGGAAGAGAAGGTGGAATTGTTTTAATTGGGTTTTCGAAGTCAGCTTTCTGTAGAACAGTGTCTGTTTACACCGGCTCAGATTCTGGCCCATTTGTCTTTAAAAATGAACATTTTAAAAGTGACATATGATAAAGGTAAGAAACAGTAGTCAACTGTTAGACATTTTTCACAGTTGGAAATGAAGAGAGGTTAATAATTTGAACATATGCTTATAAAACCTGAGAAGAAACCTTGCTCTGTTAATATGGTATGTCACTTTTTTATTTCCCATAATTCTCACAGTGAAGACATTTAAAAAATAATGGTGTATTGACAAGTAAATACAGATAGGCCAGGGAGTACTGTATTATCATAAGCCAAAGTGAGTAATAAAATGATGTCTTATGTGACTGCATCATGTAGATTTTGCCTTTAAGCATTGCCAGTCCTTCAGGCCATCTGCAAAGCTTGGACTCAGCCTCTAAACGAGGCCTCCAGGATCAGTTCCCAAGCATGTAAAAATTCAGTGAGGCTTTAGAAAGCAGCTTGTTCAGATATTAAAGTGATGTCGACAAATTGGTCATTAAAAGTAGGGAAATACGGCAGGAATAAACTTCAATTTGATGAAGAACATGCTTAAATTACTGGTCTAAATTACACCAAAAGAAATAATTAGCAACTTAGGAATGAAAAACAATGTGTGGGGAAATCATCATTAATGTGTGAGTCATAAAATACGTTTACTTTTTTTTTTAAAATTCCCTTCAGAAATTGTGCCTGTATGATTCAGTTTTCAGTTGTTTATTATTGCACCATGAGGATTTGGTATTTACCTTGAAAACAGTTCTGTTATTTTACTTCTCTTTAATGTTTCTCTTTCAATATCAAATATTGCACAAATTCTATATGAAAATAGTAAGAATTATAAGTTCTTGGATTTGTCTACAGAAAAAGACAAGTATTTTCTTTGTTCATGTTTACTTTGTTGCCGAAACATCCATGACCTTATTTTAAAATTAATCCTAGGTTATTGTGCAATGAGGTGCAATTTGCTCATTTATATGAACCTTATGTGGATTGAAAAACATCAAGATAAATCTTCATGCACAGCATACAATCAGATTACCGTCGGACTATATATTTACGTTGAGTCTGATAGCAATCAATGGTTTAGCTTCATTGCATTTCAAGATGTATTTGCACCCAGTGTCCAGTGATAGTGTCCTCACCCTGGAAATAATTTAGTTGCAAATTGACTGGAAGATGGTGAAAATTGAAAGTTAAAATTAGAAATACTCATAATAAACAGCAGAAAAAAGGTCAGATGATGCCTCACTATGATGAGATTGGAATGGTTGGTAAATGAGGTTTTGTGTTTGTCGTGAGATGTATGTGACATGCCTACCCAATGCTCTTGTAATATCCAGCCTAGCAGAAGAGATTATCTGGCAAATTGACGCTGGAAAGAATTTTCTGATGGACTGGGAAATTAGAATTGCACTCTTTTCTTTGATGTGTGCAAGACTGGGCCACATTACACAGCTAGTTCAGGCATAATATTAAATATAGTATTTAATACTTAATAGTAGAACTATCTATAGAAAACAATTATATTCTGGTTTTGATCACAAATGCCAGACTATAAAAATTCACAGTGTAAACATCTAAGGCAGTCCCAAATGACTGATCTTTGTATATAATTAATATTAAGTTAGCTCTGAAATCCTATTCTCCACAGTATTTCTTTTAAAGCCTCACTATATTTAGCTTCAGAATTGTAACCAGGCAGGAGTTATCAAAACAGCACAATAATCATATTGCTTAGACAGTTTAGAAAAGAGAGAGGGTAATTAAACAGCAGCAAATTAATTATTTTGGAAAACAGGATTGTTAAGCAAAAGCTGATTTATTTTAATGTAGTACACAAATTCATACCAAGCTGCCAAAGAAAGCATATTATGGATTAATCTTTAAAGGCAACCTAAGGTTATCTAAACAATAGAGAAGAGTCCACTTTTTAATGTATTTACAGAGTTTCCATCAAGGATAAAAGTGTATTTTCACCTTTGTGCTTTCCAGAGTTGTTTTAGTCAACTATATTTTTTCTCAGAACTCAAAAAAAAAAAAAAAAAGACCCTCAAGACAATACAGACCTTTGGAATCACAGCCTTTTTGTAAACCAGGATATTTAACAGTTTAAAACATGTTCTTAAAAATTATGTTTTCGGAACAGGAATAGTTACACCAGAGAAGGAACCAAAAGTGAACACTGTGGTAGGGGCACAACAGCTTCTTCTGGCAAAAGAAGAGGATGGTACAGCTAAAAAATCAAAGACTCCAGAGGACAATAAATTTTGTCATGAGCAGGTAAAGGAAAATGTAACAATTTAATTGCATTCTAGAAATATTTCAAATAACTCAAGAATGAAACAGAGATGATATGCTGTTAAAAAAGCAATATCAGCAAGTTATAAAAAGCACAGTGACTAATAGCCTGCATCTTAATTTGATTTTTTTCAGTTTTATCAATGTCCTTATTGTAACTACAATAGTAGGGACCCAAACCGTATCCAGATGCACGTTCTGTCACAACATTCAATGCAACCTGTCATCTGCTGCCCCCTCTGCCAGGATGTCCTCAGCAACAAAATGCATCTCCAGCTTCATTTGACCCATTTGCACAGTGTGTCCCCTGACTGTGTGGAGAAACTGCTTATGACAGTAAGTGTTCCAAATACTGACGCACATGCTACAGAAATGTACTCAGGTCTCTGGGCAATGTATTTATTGTGATATAGTCTTCAGGTAGCCCGAGGAGGAGAGTGGGTCAGGACTCTTAGGTTCTGTTGCCAGATTATCCAGTGACTGATGTCTCTTGAGAAAATGACTGAAGGTGGATTTCAAAGATGCTGAAAACATGTAGCTCCTCATTGATGTTAACCTTGGAAAAATCAAGCCTGTCAATGTCTCTCAGTGCATGTCTGCAAATTGGATCTAATAATATCCAGGTCTCAGAGGTATTGTGACTCCTGTTTGTAAAATAACAGGAGTTCCCTGTAGAATGTAGTTCCCAAACATAGAAGAATTCCTGTGGATAGCTAGGCTGTACGTGCATTATATTACATGAAATTCACCGTAAAATATCAGTAGTGGTGCTAACTGGAGAACATGATTATCTTATTGTACAGAATGTCCTGCTTCTTACTTTCTGACTCTGCATAAAAGACCCTTTAGGTTTTTGGTGAATAAAATGTGAGTATGAAACAAGAAGGCAAGTCCAAGAATAGGTAACAATCCAGTTAGGTCAGTTCTTTAGGATATGGAATATCTGATTTCTAGTACCTACCCTGGATGAGGCAGGTACTTGAACTGTCTTCTCCGTGATTGGGATGAGTGTTATAACCAGCACACTCTATGTGGAGGATGAGCCACATTCCAGCCTCACCAGGGAAATCCCGTTCTTCACTGCAAAATTGCACAAATCATATCAAAATAATAAATTTCTGTGAAAAATAATGACCCAGCACCATTCAAAACAATGTCAGCAAAGAAACAATCAGGTCTAGAAAGTATTCATTATTACATCATAGATTCATTTAGAAAACAGACCTCCTAAGACTCCCCAATTCTGGTTGTCTTGCCTTTTCAGATGGAAATGCATTTAGAAATCTCAAGGATCCACTTTCTTAAGGATCTGTTTCTGTATTCATAGACTCCTCCTTCATTTATACGGTTGTGGTTGTAGGCCTACCACCTCATTCCAAAGTGTCAAAAAATAAGAAAGAATTGAAAGAGCTCTTGACTGAAGATCTAAGGTTCCTTGTGCCTAGTGCTGATGAGCGAATATGGAATTGGGGATCCAAAAAAGCGGTTTAAAATTTTCTTTTCTTTTCCTTGGTTTTCTACTAACTACAGGTTACCATACAGTGTAATTTTGTTCCATCACAAGGAAAATGCCATAGAAATTTAACTTTCCCTGACCTTTTTAGGAAACTAGAAAAATGTGGAAAAAAAACCCTCCCTACTGAGGATTACTAGTTTTCTTCTCAAGTTCTCCATGATTCTCTCTATACTGATAATGAGACAACTTTGAAACCTCTCCCGTCATCCCGTCTCCTCCTCTTCTCTTCCCTCCCCTGCTCTCCTCTCCTCTCTTCTCCAGGTGCTGGGAAGTTGTCTCGCTGTATCTGAGAGGAAAAAAAAAGAAAGGTTGCTTGACAGAAAAAGAGATTGCAAAACATAATCTGCATCATCTAAATTGTCCTAGTTGCTAACACTAATATGCTCTGTCCATATCTGAACTGTCTGGTGACAAAATAAATACCATGTATAGCAAATTTTTCTTCTCTGAGACGTTTACAGTTATCTACATTATTTTTTTTAAAAGTCCTTTCCTCCCAAACATAATCAAAGCCACTAGTCCTCTGAGAGGATGCTCCTAATGCCATATTTAAAGTACAAATATACTAAGCCCAGGGCTTTTTGAAATATGTCTAGAATATATATTCCAATAAGCATTTGGTATAAATACATGCATAGATACATATATATGCAACTTTTATGTATCCTAATAAAGGTTTAAAATAATTTGTTAAACTGTTAAAAAGGAACAAAAAGGTATTTCTACTCATACCTAGTAGTGTATGTAGCTTCCATTATTATAGTAATGTACCACCCAGAAGTCTCTCCTATGGATATTCTTGTTACCTCTGTATGAGGTAAGGAAGTACTATCCTTATGTTAGAGATGAGGAGCCACAGCACAGTCTCGACTGATTTACCCAAGGTCATTTATACAGAATCTGGCAGCGCAGAAGTTTGAACCCAGTCCTACTAAGCCTTAGTCAGAACCTCCAGACAATCCTTTATTTCAGATAAGAGCATGTTTTAACGAGCTAAGCAAAAGGAAAACAGGAAGTGTTGAAGAAGTATTCATGTCAACTTAACTAAACTGAGTACTATCAGGCACCTATAATAGTACAGCCTTCAAAGATTTCTGTCTATAATTTGAAACCATAACACAACAGATAAAGCAGTCTGAAGGAGATACATAAGCAAATGAAAAAAAGAAAAAGAAAAATCTTATTTTAAAAGGAAATAAATTGCTATTTCTGTGTGTAAATAATTTTATAATTTTCTTTCAAAGCTCATGGAAGGTCCAGTATTTGCTTAAAAAACAATACAGGTGAAGTAAAGTGGGAATGCCCTTAGTCAAGAACTGACCGGTAACCATATCTCAACACGATCTCTGTCTTTGGAGGATGTCCGAGAATTCCCCTGATAAATCTGACCAGCCTGAGATAGCCAGCAATACCTTCTTTGTGGTGACAATGAGATCAATAAAATATTGAGCGTATGTAGCTCTATAGCATCAACTTATTGTGTATTATTTTGAGCTGATTCTCTACCAAGGGACACCAAATGGTCTGGATTTGTGGTCTATCAGAAATTATTATCAAGGACTGAATCAAGATCTTGGCTTAGTACTGGCAGTCTTTGATTCAGATATGGTGGATCTTTTCAACTATAATTTCATACTGTTGTATAGTATTAAATAGCATGACTTTTCCTATTATAATACTGTGTTCTTGGTTTTCAAAGGTTCCTGTACCAGATGTCATGATGCCCAACAGTATGCTGTTACCAGCAGCTGCTTCAGAGAAATCTGAACGTGACACACCTGCAACCATTACAGCTGAGGGATCTGGGAAATATCCAGGTATGCCAGAAAAGGCCCAGTCATGTAAAAACTAGGTATGGGCAATTTAGAAATTTAGAAATAACTTTTTTCTTAGTAAAGTGAATCATTTTTGGCTTGCATATAGCCACAGAGATAAAAAGAGAAAAATAACAAGGGGCCTGACTTTGGCTGACTGCACCCATGCAGATCTTCTAGGATGCACGTGTATGCCATGGGTATATTGCTTGCGGTAGTGGCCTAGCCACTTTGAAGATAAGGCCCTCCTTGTTTAACCAGCAAATATGACCCAATCCTAAAAGACAGTGGCACTTTTGCCAACATCGATGGGGAATGATAAGTAAATGATCCTGCCTGCCTTTCCGATGGTGGGTTTCTTATCCTGAACACTTACTGTATTCTGTGCTTTGAAGCTGCTTTGCTGCATGCTCTTCCCTCTCTCCTCAGATCACTTTCCTCTTCCTGTCTAATGACCTGTCCTACCTCTTGACCCCATTTCTAACCCCTCCTGTTGGTTCTGTCTGCTTTATTCTCTCGGGCAAGGATGTGTTCCTTTACTTTGGTAGGTCAACATGTGGCATGCCATGTGCCTCTCTTAATTTATGGTGAAAAAAACCATTAATACTATGTGCTATTCTCTTCTACATGTGTAAAAGACACTTAACTCTTCTTAACTAGGTGAAAGTCCTGTGGATGAGAAAAGTACCCCTGGGATCGACGAATCAAAAGCTGGAATAGAAATTAAGACAGAGGAACAGAAGCCACCTAAGGAATCTACTGAAACACCAGATTGGAATAAATGCAGCAGTAAAGATATAAAGACCACTGACTCAATGACAGATCAGCTAAATGAACAGCAGAAGAAGCAACAGCTCTCTGTTTCTGACCGCCATGTCTATAAGTACCGTTGTAATCATTGTAGCTTGGCTTTTAAGACTATGCAGAAACTTCAGATACATTCCCAGTATCATGCTATTCGGGCGGCTACCATGTGCAGCCTTTGCCAACGTAGCTTTCGTACATTCCAGGCTTTAAAAAAACACTTGGAAGCAGGCCACCCTGAACTCAATGAAGCTGAACTTCAGCAGCTGTGTGCATCTTTACCTGTCAATGGTGAACTCTGGGCAGAAAGTGAAAATATGGCACAAGATGATCATGCAATAGAACAGGAAATAGAAAGAGATTATGAGATGGACCAGGAAGGTAAAGCAAGTCCCGTAGGAAGCGATAGTAGCTCTATTCCAGATGATATGGGCTCAGAACCAAAGCGGACCTTGCCTTTTAGAAAAGGGCCAAATTTTACTATGGAAAAATTTCTAGATCCATCTCGGCCATATAAGTGTACAGTGTGTAAAGAGTCTTTCACCCAAAAGAACATTCTCTTGGTCCACTATAACTCAGTGTCTCATCTACACAAACTCAAAAAGGTTTTGCAGGAAGCATCAAGTCCTGTCCCTCAAGAAACCAACAACAGCACTGACAACAAACCCTACAAGTGCAGCATTTGTAATGTTGCATATAGCCAAAGCTCTACACTGGAAATCCATATGAGATCTGTGCTTCATCAGACAAAGGCAAGGGCTGCAAAATTAGAACCAAGTGGTAATATAAGTAGTGGAAATAGTGTAGCAGGGAATGTTAATAGCCCCAGCCAAGGAATGCTAGAATCTATGAGCTTACCAGCAGTTAACAGCAAAGAAACACATTTAGATGCCAAAGAATTAAACAAAAAGCAAGCTTCTGAATTAATTTCTGCTCAGCCTACACATCACCCACCCCAGTCACCAGCACAACTACAAATGCAACTACAGCATGAACTGCAACAGCAAGCTGCATTCTTTCAACCCCAGTTTCTAAACCCAGCCTTTTTGCCTCACTTTCCAATGACACCAGAAGCATTGCTGCAATTTCAACAGCCTCAGTTCCTTTTCCCTTTCTATATACCTGGGACAGAATTTACTTTAAGCCCAGATCTGGGTTTGCCTGGTTCTGCAACATTCGGTATGCCTGGAATGGCTGGTATGACAGGATCACTGCTAGAAGATTTGAAGCAGCAGATACAAACGCAGCACCATGTTGGCCAAACTCAGCTACAGATACTGCAGCAACAAGCACAACAGTATCAATCCACCCAACCCCAACTTCAGTCTCAAAAACAGCAGCAGCAAAGTGGCAAGCTGATGAAAGCAGAGCAAAATACTTTAGTAAGTCCAGACTGCCAGCTGATAAAGGATATGCCATCATATAAGGAGTCAGAAGAAATTTCTGAGAAACAAGAGAAGCCAAAGCAAGAATTTACTAATGAGAGTGAAGGACTAAAAGAAAACAAAGATATGAAGAAGCCAAAATCCTCAGAACCAGCCATCCCACCACCCAGAATAGCTTCTGGAGCAAGGGGGAATGCAGCCAAGGCTTTGTTGGAGAACTTTGGGTTTGAGTTAGTTATCCAATACAATGAGAACAGACAAAAAGTGCAGAAAAAAAGCAAGACTGGCGAAAGTGAAAACACAGACAAACTGGAATGTGGAACCTGCAGTAAGCTCTTTTCCAACATTCTTATTCTGAAGAGTCATCAAGAACATGTGCATGGACAGTTCTTTCCATATGGAGCATTAGAAAAGTTTGCCCGACAGTACAGGGAGGCGTATGACAAGCTTTATCCAATTTCTCCATCTTCTCCAGAAACACCGCCACCTCCACCACCGCCTCCTCCACCACCACCACCACCTCCTCCTCCTCCAACTCCTTCTCAGCCTTCCTCAGCCGGGGCTGGGAAAATTCAAAACACAACTCCCACTCCTTTACAAGCTCCACCACCCACACCACCACCACCGCCTCCTCCACCACCACCACCGCCTCCTCCACCACCACCACCATCAGCCCCACCTCAAGTCCAGCTTCCTGTTTCACTTGATCTGCCGCTTTTTCCTCCAATTATGATGCAACCAGTGCAGCATCCTGCGTTACCTCCTCAGCTTGCCCTCCAGTTGCCACCAATGGACACTTTATCTGCAGATCTTACCCAGCTTTGTCAGCAGCAGCTGGGATTAGATCCCAATTTCCTGCGGCACTCTCAGTTCAAGCGTCCACGTACAAGAATCACAGATGAACAGTTAAAAATCTTGCGGGCTTATTTTGATATTAACAACTCTCCAAGTGAAGAGCAGATCCAAGAAATGGCTGAGAAATCTGGTCTTTCACAGAAAGTTATCAAGCACTGGTTTCGTAATACTTTGTTTAAAGAACGACAGAGAAATAAAGATTCTCCATATAACTTCAGCAACCCTCCCATAACAGTATTGGAAGATATCAGAATAGATCCTCAACCTTCAGCTGTAGAACCTTACAAGTCTGATGCATCTTTCAGCAAGAGATCATCTAGGACTCGGTTTACTGACTACCAGCTTCGTGTCCTCCAAGACTTCTTTGACACAAATGCATATCCAAAGGATGATGAAATCGAACAACTTTCAACTGTACTTAACCTACCTACTCGAGTTATTGTCGTGTGGTTCCAAAATGCACGACAAAAAGCTCGCAAAAGTTATGAAAATCAAGCTGAAACTAAAGACAATGAGAAAAGGGAACTGACGAATGAGCGTTACATTCGAACTAGTAACATGCAATATCAATGCAAAAAGTGCAGTGTGGTTTTTCCCAGGATCTTTGATTTGATTACACACCAGAAGAAGCAGTGTTATAAAGACGAAGATGATGATGCTCAAGATGAAAGCCAGACTGAAGATTCTATGGATGCCTCTGATCAAACAGTGTATAAGAACTGCACAGTTTCTGGCCAAAATGACTCATCAAAAAGCCTGGCAGTCACAGCAGCAAGCTCTGGCTCTGGTTCTAGTACACCTTTGATTCCATCGCCCAAACCAGAACCTGAGAAGGCTTCTCCTAAACCAGAGTCCACAGAAAAACCAAAACAAAATGAAACCGTCTCTAAGCAAACTGATACAACTTCCCAAAGCACCAAACCAGTACAGTCTACTCCAGTAACCTCTTCTGACCCTCAGCCCTCAGCTTCTCAACCACAGCAACAAAAACAGTCACAGATAGTAGGGAGACCTCCTTCTGCATCACAAACCACACCTGTTCCTTCCAGTCCTTTACCGATTTCAATGACTTCTCTACAGAACAGTCTACCTCCTCAGTTGTTACAGTACCAATGCGATCAGTGTACAGTTGCCTTTCCAACTCTAGAACTCTGGCAAGAGCACCAGCACATGCATTTCCTAGCAGCCCAAAACCAATTTCTTCACTCACAGTTTTTAGAAAGGCCAATGGATATGCCCTATATGATATTTGACCCCAATAATCCTTTGATGACTGGACAGTTACTTAATAGTTCTCTTGCTCAGATGCCACCACAAACTGGCTCATCACATACGACGCACCCTGCTACAGTTTCTGGTTCCCTGAAACGAAAACTAGATGATAAAGAAGATAATAACTGTAGCGAGAAAGAGGGAGGAAATGGTGGAGAAGATCAACATCGTGATAAGCGTTTAAGAACTACAATTACTCCAGAGCAGCTGGAAATACTCTATGAAAAGTACCTGCTAGATTCCAACCCCACCAGAAAGATGCTAGATCACATTGCACGTGAAGTGGGACTGAAAAAGAGAGTCGTACAAGTCTGGTTTCAGAACACAAGAGCCCGAGAAAGAAAGGGACAATTCCGTGCAGTTGGTCCAGCCCAGTCCCATAAAAGGTGTCCTTTTTGTCGTGCTCTGTTTAAAGCAAAATCAGCTTTAGAAAGTCACATTCGCTCTCGACATTGGAATGAAGGGAAACAGGCAGGTTATAGTTTGCCTCCAAGTCCTTTGATATCAACTGAAGATGGAGGAGAGAGTCCACAAAAGTACATATTTTTTGATTACCCAACACTGCCGTTAGCAAAAACTGAATTATCAAGTGAAAATGAATTAGCCTCCACTGTATCAACCCCTGTTAGCAAAACTGCGGAAATGTCACCGAAGAACCTCTTGAGTCCTTCTTCTTTTAAAGCAGAGTCTAGTGAGGATATAGAAAACTTGAATGCCCCTCCTGCTGACTCTGGATATGATCAAAACAAGACTGATTTTGATGAGACTTCATCAATTAATACAGCAATTAGTGATGCCACAACAGGGGATGAGGGGAACAATGAAATGGAAAGCACAACTGGCAGTTCAGGGGATGCAAAACCTGCATCACCTCCCAAAGAACCAAAACCAATTGTGAATGACATGATACCAAAAGCTGCAACTACACCCACAAATGAGAATACCGATGACAAATTTCTCTTTTCCTTAACAAGCCCGCCAATACATTTCAGTGAAAAAGATGGTGATCATGACCAAAGTTACTACATTACTGATGACCCTGATGACAATGCTGACCGCAGTGAAACTTCAAGCATAGCTGATCCAAGTTCACCTAACCCATTTGGAGCTAGCAATCCCTTTAAATCCAAAAACAGTGATCGGCCAGGCCACAAACGTTTCCGAACCCAAATGAGTAACCTTCAGCTTAAAGTTCTCAAGGCTTGCTTTAGTGACTACCGGACTCCAACAATGCAGGAATGCGAAATGCTAGGGAATGAGATTGGCCTGCCCAAACGCGTGGTCCAGGTCTGGTTTCAGAATGCCCGGGCTAAAGAAAAGAAATTCAAAATTAACATAGGGAAACCATTCATGATAAATCAGACTGGACCTGATGGGACAAAGCCAGAATGTTCACTATGTGGTGTGAAATATTCTGCGCGTTTGTCCATAAGAGATCATATCTTTTCCAAACAACATATTACAAAAGTGAGAGAAACTGTGGGAAGTCAGCTAGATCGGGAGAAAGATTATTTAGCTCCTACAACAGTTAGACAGCTGATGGCACAGCAAGAATTGGATCGCATAAAGAAGGCTACTGATGTGTTAGGATTAACAGTACAGCAGCCAGGCATGATGGACAGCAGTTCTCTTCATGGTATCAGTTTGCCAGCAGCTTATCCAGGACTCCCTGGCCTTCCTCCTGTTCTTCTGCCTGGAATGAATGGTCCATCCTCCTTACCTGGATTTCCACAAAGTTCAAACAGTAAGTTTCTAAGTGGATGATTTTCTCATTTTCTTAATTTGATCAGCTTGCATAGTCACCATCCCCTTCCAAAACACAGGATATTATGCATTCATATCATACTTGTGAGACTGGTGTGAGCAGATAAAATGTACTTCTATGAGATGTACTCAGTGCAATTCTTGATTGTTGCTGTAGCCAGAATGATATATCTGATTTTGCAAAAAAAAAAACCAACCACATTTTTTAATTGAAATCTAATTGACAGAAATGTTTTTAGTCCATATTTGGCTACTGTAACAAAGGCAATATAACAATAGCATTGTTATGCTTTTTTTTTTTTGAATGATACTCCTTTATGCAAAACTTGGGTTAGAATTCTGTGTGTAAATTTTTTGTATGCAAATATTCACAATAACATCTGATGAAGCAGAAAATAGTAATTCCCACATTATCGGTTCATCGGGTATTTGAGGGAGAAACCCCCTTAGACCAACCCCTATCTGTTGTTTAATTCAGAATAAATATTTAAAATAAAAAGCTGCCGAAGACCCTCTATTATATTTCCAAATAATTTCCTGCTAAGATCAGAAGTTTTCTGTTGCAGATGATTTGTAATGGCAGTTTCATTGTGATCCAAACTGCAGGAGCTGCTGAATATCTCCTACCCCTAGTTTGTAAAGTCATTGCAGTCATGCCACTTCATTCGGGCTTGCACTTTTAACTGAACACATAACTTTATTTTGCTGTTTTGATCCTGGTTTGACTGTTTTTTGCTCACATTGGAAAGCACTTCTTATTACAATAAGTTCACTGAAGTTAGAGAATCAAGTTTTCTGCCGAATGATTTATTTAGTCCTCAAAGAATGTACCTAGTTTATTTTCTTGTATTAGGCTTCAGTTTTGCAGTCAGAGTTCATTGTGAGTGCAGCCTTGTAGATTGAGGCTCTCCCATTCATCTTTTAACTTTGCATGTTTGTGTCAAACGTGCACAGCAGAGTTAGGGAGCTGGTTAAGACTGCTTACCTCATTTTATCCAGTAATTCTACTTGCTGTTGATCTCTAAACTTTGATTTAGAAAGCAACTCAGTTTGGCAAGTAAGGTAGGGGCTTAATCACCAGTGCTGTTAGATGTACTGAGATTGTAGCAAAGTCTTCTCTGCTACCCAGCTCTGCTTTGATTGATGATGATCATATTATTGTTTCCCTAAGAGGTGGTCAAAGCATCTTGTTTTTCTGTTCATTGGATCAGAATGGCTTTCCCTCCACAACGGAGTTTCTGGCTAAGTGCCCTCTGGCTTTTGTCAGTTATTGGCTCAGAGAGGGTATATAAAGGAAGTATAAATTTTCTGTATTTGCTTCTTAATGGCTTATAGTGTCCAGGTCCAAAAATGGCTGGTCATTGTTCATTAAAATTATAGATATGGTTTCTCCATATAACTTTGCTAATAGCTTTGGTTAAGTTGACCTTCAGGTAAATGGGCTCCATAAAATCCAGGCTTTGTCTATACTACTAAAAGAAATTTGCTTGGGAAGATATTATTACATTATTTTACGCTCAGAAACAGGAAGTCCTCATGCAAAGTGAGTCTTGGGAATGGTCATGGACCCATGATAGCCTCTCAACTGTGCTCAGGAGTTGTTTAGGAGAATTGTAGTTGGCCCAGGCCGAAACAGTGCCAGTGACCATTCTTACTGTTTCACTTTATAGATGGTTTAGTTTCAGTTTTTGGGAAATGTTCCCTGGTACTCTCTAACTTGCTAGTATCATGCAACCTCAGAGCCTGTAAATTGTCCTGTTCGTAATACCAAATGTATTATTGCAGGCCAACTGGTCCATAATAATTAAATTCTCAAATTTTCTGATTTCTACTAAATATCTCTTCTTTGAGACAAATTTAAATCATTAATACCATAGCATAGACAGTGCACTGCCAATTGAGATGGATTTTTACCCCCCTGCATCTTCTTAAGGTTAATTAGCCCATTGTGGGCAAAGCCCACTGTGTAAACTGGCTAGTAGAATCTTGTTGTTAACTTTTTCTTCTGCTGCATGCTGAACAGCCCCTACTTTCCCCTTTTGTTGCCCAGCAAATACTTGCAGGCATAAATCTCCATTCCCTAATGATGCATAAAGGAGCAGTCATAGTGAACGGAAAAAAACAGATTATTTTAATCAGTCATTATAGAAAAGCAGTAACATACTCAGATGTTCTTCAGTACGTGCGCAACACTAGTATTTTCTTCACCTAATTAACCCATTTCTATTTTCTTCTCTACCCAGCTTTGGGTGATGCAAAGAATTGTTTAAGAAGTATCTTTTCGGAAGCAGGCTTCCAAGCAAGCTTTTCTTTGATTACAGTTCTTCTAGCAGTCCGTATTTTCTCAGCCAGCAGGACAAATGTTCTGCATCATTCTTTGCATGAAGCATTTTCTGAAGCTAACTCCCTGATGACTCACTATCCTGCACTTCAACTCTACTTCTTGTGAATTCGACTGCAAGTGTGTCATTTCTTCTCTTTCGAATCCAATCCTGAAAATGCACTTCAGAAGAAGTCTCACTGAGATACCTTATTTTCAAATATTTACTTGTTTTCACTGATGCTTATGCGGTTGGTAACTGTATTTGCTGTGTCAAAGCCCATCCATTCTGTCCTACACATTTGCTTAAAGGACAATGTCAACGTTAGTAAGATCCTACACTTTTAAAGAATATCTTTGCTGTTTGCGAAGACAGAGAACTAGTGAAAATATAAAAGGAAACATTATATTTAAAATTCGCTTTTGTGTTTGTTTTCATTCATGCTACAGACAGAAATTAGCCTGATTAGTTTCACTGATTAATACAAGTTTATGAGGGATTTCACTTTCATGTTCTTGCATCCAGTATGTTTTTGGGTTTCCAAAAAGGTACAAAACTCATCTAACTTTTGCAAATTATTATTCTTTCTTAAATGCAATATTTGCTTTTACAAAAGGTTTGAAATGGAACACTTGAAAACAATGCTAAGTCACAAAAGATGGAAATATTCAAACTACAGTTCATTTTGTTATGTAGTGCTCAAACTGGACTTTTATTTGCAATTATTAGATTTGTCGATATAAGATAGCTTCATTTCTGAATGAAAGGATCCATTAACTTTAAATTCAGTTATTTTGTACTAGAACAAGTGTTTTTTAATGTCAGAATTATTGTGTGGTTCTAGGATGATATGCCAAGGAATCCTCTCGCCTGTGTGATATGCTTCTTGTTATAACGTAATTATACCATCTTGTGGGCATCAAATGCTGAGCAAGGTCTCAAGATTACTGCTATATTTGCTCAGCATAATTCCTAATATGGAGTTATTTGGCAGAATTCTAATTCATACAGAATTTTAGTGTGGACTTGTCTTTGTTCTTTAAGCCTCTTCTTATTTTCTAGGTGACTGTAGATAGAAGAGTTCACCTGCTGTTTTCAGCTGCTCTTTAAATTCACTTACTCTTTTCTTCTTAGCTTTGTGTTTTTGCCTATGATCCCTTGCAGAAAAACTAGTGCTTCATCTTGCTTCTAGCTATTAATACTGGTTCTATGAACCTTTTAATGTCATCATCATTACCATAGGTTCTTTGCACATCACTTGAGCCTGGGCTGCCTTGAAGATTCACAGCAGCTTTTTCCAAGAATGCACACATCACTGGCTAATATGTACTTAGTGGTTTTTGAAATCTTATCAAGAGAGAAATTTGATTCAGCAGCAATTACTTTCCTTATTATTAGGGCACTAAATTTTGTTCTGTTTGCTCTTGGCCCATTGGTAGCAGGTTCATTTTTGTATTTTTAGCTGTCTGATTCCTCCAAGAGAAAGAACAGTCTCTCCTCTTTGATAGTCACTTAAAAGAGTTAGCAGGATTAGAATGTTTCTTCACAATTAGTGAATTTTCTATTCTACATCTCTCATGTCTGGAAATGGGGCATTAGTTTCATCAAGTTTTCTTCATTTAGTTTGGGAAACCCCCAGTTCCACATTTAACTACCAATTAAGCATTTCCACTCAATTCCAAAGAATATCTGGAAAATAGAACAGATCTTGGCTGCTCTGGGCATCATCAGCGTGAGCAGACTGAAGTCAACATGATGTGTAAGAGCTGAAGAGGTTAAGAATAGAAAGAAATCAGAAAAATCCGAAGTAGGTGACAAGCCCAAATAACCATGACAAAGCTGGGGCAGCAGTTCACACTGATTGCATCATTCATGCCTTTTACATCTACAACATTTATCGTTTAATATATTTTCAGCAGACTCCACACACAATTGCCTGTTACTTCCTGTGGAAAGAATAGGGGCAAGCAATAGCATCTTCGATGTTATTTGCAGTAACTGTGGCAATTATCTACTTTTTAATTATAATTGTTGTGACTTATTTCACTGTACTATCTAATCACACAATGCATTTTAACTCCTTGGTGTTCCCCTACCATTAAATAGGAGTAATGACATGGTGAAAAATATTAAATGGTCTCTTTGTTAAATCTGATAATTATTCCCTTTGAATCCTAATTGCTTTATTCCTAATTCTAAGCACCTGGATACTGATGATTTAAACGTCACTCTTGTTCACTCCATTAGTGCTTCCTAGTAGCTAAAAGCCATCTAACCTCCATTACAGAATCTGCATTTATTGTTCTTATCCGTACGCTAGCAGGCTGTTCCCAGCGTTGCTTCACTTTTACAGTTCTGGGTGTATCACACATTTTGTATGCTCTTTTCTGTAGCAAACTTACTTGCCTGAAAAAATGACAATGGGTATAATGTACAGCCTCTTAAAGTTAGTTGCCTTTTCTACCCTGTGCCATCATTTAATTTTCTGACCAACTATACATCTCCCAGAATCTGCTTTTTAATAGACTGTTGCCAGCCATTGCACTATATCTGGTACTTGAAACAGAAAAGATTTCTTCCATAAAGTTATGAGGCATACTTCTTGAGTGTATGCATCCTCCAGACAGAACCAGTCCATACTTAGGTTGCTTTCTCTAATGAGGTGGAGGACATCATGCCTGCATGCTTCAAGTAAACTGAGAACAGCAGCCTTCATATGTCAAAGTACTTTAGTGCTATTACACTTATTTCCCAGCAAACACTGCATTGACCTGATTGTCATGGTAAAGAAAAGCTCTGTTCAAACTCTCAAAAATGAAAACGTAAGCTGTGTGGTGTCCTAGTAATGAATAGCACTAACCTGATTGCTTCTTCTGCTATTTTTTTGAATGGTCATTTCCTGTTGATATTTACTTATCTAAACATCTTCCTTTATTATTATTGCATTTTCCCTCAGCAATTTGGATAAAGATTCCTTTTTATTTGAGAGCTAATTACTTGTAGTGAGCACCATAATTACCAGGTTTCTTAGGTGAAGGATGTGTGGATTATACCATCCCAGAGGCATGATAAAAATTAGTTAAAATGAACAACAAAGTAGAGATCTCTCAAAGTATCAATTAGAGGGAAGCACTCTCACTGTGCTTAATGCTTCTTTTCTAATAATCTACTACTGAGGCTACGGAAGAAAATGAACAAAAAAGGAGGGTGCTATTTCTACAGGTATGAATCTGATCCTGCCAATGGAGCTGGCTTGACTTCTGCTGCCTTTTTTGGGATTTTTCTATAGGCAGAGATTCATGCATGACCCCCAAGCCAGTAGGATCGGGATATAAAGTGAGTAAAAGTTGTTGGTTTTGCTGTATAGTGTATATTATGAATTTAAGGTTGTAACACTCACAGAAATGTACTAAAAGCCATTTTAAAATGTGGTTTATTCATGCCATATATAATTCTGGAACACATCAGAAATCTTGAACATTACAAGACGTATTTTGCCTTGTGCATTGATGACAGTCATATTTTTGTTGTTTTCAGCTTTAACATCTCCTGGTGCAGGCATGCTTGGGTTTCCTACTTCAGCTACTTCGTCTCCTGCCCTGTCTCTCAGCAGTGCCCCCTCCAAACCTTTGC
>Ga0065711_1027898_pt1:0-2500 | contig 45139 bp, 11 predicted proteins | sample Hoacrofraction12_FD_59098 | JGI IMG/M metagenome (GOLD analysis project Ga0065711, IMG submission 59098) | Hoatzin crop microbial communities from Cojedes, Venezuela - Epithelial fraction 12 v2 (version 2) | ecosystem: Host-associated > Birds > Digestive system > Esophagus > Crop | place... | reverse complement strand
CAGGAATCCATCCTAAGTAAAGTACTCGTGTAGAATAGTTGTCATACACAAACAAACACTCGCTGGTGACTGGCTCATGTAACAAATAATATTTAACTAAGACATTAGCACTGATATGTTAGTACAGCATATGGATGACCTGTTCTTTTAAAATCAATTTTAAAAAGCATATTGAAAGCTAGCAGAATGTGTGGTGATATAAAAAGATACCACTGAAAATGAGAACAGAACATTCAAAGAAAAGAGTTAGCATAACTAAGTGATAGGATACTTGCATTAAAGTATAGAATAATTGTGATAAAATACTAGGACTTCCATAAATCATTCAAAGAAAGATATTCTCAAGTAAAGCTCATGTGTGCTCCTATGTATTAGTCCCATCCTGATTGTACCTAATGGGAAGATGCCTTCTTGTGAAACCTTTCTTCTCACAATTTGTCTGCTCAGGTGAGAAGTAAAATGCCTTTTTCCAGGTCAAGAATATTAAAACATGTTTCAGCAAGGTTACCATTAGTACTGGTAGGAATAGATATCATGTTTTAGTGCCCAACAATGCTATTGTTTACCATGATTCTCTGGAAAGTTCAGTAAATGGTGTGATATCAAACAATGGTAAGCAAATCTTTGTAGTCTTTCCTTTTTAGTTCTTAGTGGCATAGTACTAAGGCAAATATAAAATGAAATACAATTAAGGCAAAGAAATTATTTAAGTAAATAATATGACCTCCCTACAAAGAAAAATGAAAAAAAAAGACCAACAGCCCAGGATTTGAACTAACATATGGCCACAGTGGTAACTCTGCAAACACCTTAGGGGCAGGAAAGGTCTTAGGGTGGTGTTTCAAAAACAGTCAGAGATTAAATGAATGGGATTTTGCAAGAAAGCCAGTTCAACACTGTAGGAACCATTAAGATAAAAATTAGATTGCCTGCTGGCTTGCAGTCTGATGAGGAAAGTCCCTCAATAGTGGATGATTTGTAAGCACACATTCTTATTTCAAACAGTAGGTTGCCAGCTCCCTGCGGTTTGCAGTGAGTTTAATATTCATAGATGCATCTACAAGCTATTTACTCTGACCAAAGTGACAGGTTTTGTTGTTTAGTGCTCCTGCACCACATGATGGGACTGCTTTGTGTTGTGAACCCTTCTTTCACAACTCACGTATTTTCAGGATTTGAGCATCAGCAGGCCAGGTTGGTATTTTGATTGAACGGCATCTTCCCAAAGAAAATCAGAGAACTGGGAGGGAGTGGGATTGGGAGCCCTCTGGGACCCTTTTTTCCAAACTCTACAGATTCTTGGGTGCAACTAGTATTTGAGAAACTGTGTGGCTTGCATAGTTTTCTTACAAAGACAGATGCAGCCTTGCTGCCTATGGTAATTTAAGAGATCTCATGTCACATTTATGAGAGCAAGGTTCTTCAAGCTGATGACCTGGTCCCGGATCAGTGTGAGTAAAAATATTCTGCCCACTTGAATTCCCCACTTGTTTCCACTGAGATAAAGTGTTCTTCATTTCCTGTCCAAAACCACTTAGTGCAGCATTGCTGTGGAGCATTAAACAGATGCTCTGTCTTTCCCCTACCCCATATATAATCTGCATTTCAGTGAGCCTGTTTATACCAGTTTAGAACCTGCTAGGGTGAAAAATGCTATGTGCATTTAGAATCACAGAATCATAGAATGATTTGGGTTGGAAGGGACCTTTAGAGGTCATCTAGCCCAACGCACCTGCAGTGAGCAGGGACATCTTTAACTAGATCAGGTTGCTCAGAGCCCCATTTAAAATGAATTATCTACATCACCTTTTGGGTTTTTTTTGCCAGAAAATAGATCTTCTTTGAAGTTTGTTCAGAGCTATTAATTGCTAGAATTGCTATTTTATTTCTTACATATATTTATCAAGTAGTCATCCACACTGTCTTCTGTGACAATCCTGTTAATATGGCATAAAAATCACCTGATCAGATTGCTTAGGATTTTTATTGGAGTAACTCTTCATTTCAGTGAGACAGCAATTGTTCTAGAACAGATTGTGTGAAAAGAGTGCAGTGATATGCCCTGTTATTTGTCAAAAAAAAAATTTTGACATTAAACAGTTTATTTAAACAATCATATAATACAGAGGACCTAATTCAATGCTGAGGTATTAGAGCTCACTGCTTTAAAGTAGAGTTTCCAGTTCAAAATAACAAAACTTCTTAGTGTGCTTAGTTTGAAGACACACTAAAAAGTTGGCAAATCATTAAATGTTAAAGAAAGTCCACCTGAAAATTATTTTAAACCATTCCTGGTTTTAAATAAAATTTACAAACTGTTTCTATAACAAATCTTCCACAAACCTGTTGGTTGCTTTTGGCCTTCTAAACATTTCATTATCCATTATTCGTTTCAGGGACTTTGGAAACAGTTTCCTTCCTTCCTTCCTTCCTTCCTTCCTTCCTTCCTTCCTTCCTTCCTTCCTTCCTTCCTTCCTTCCTTCCTTCCTTCCTTCCTTCC
>Ga0065711_1001891_pt1 | contig 45151 bp, 4 predicted proteins | sample Hoacrofraction12_FD_59098 | JGI IMG/M metagenome (GOLD analysis project Ga0065711, IMG submission 59098) | Hoatzin crop microbial communities from Cojedes, Venezuela - Epithelial fraction 12 v2 (version 2) | ecosystem: Host-associated > Birds > Digestive system > Esophagus > Crop | place... | reverse complement strand
ATCAGCAAACTTGCTGAGGGTACATTCTAACTCTTCATCCAGGTCATTGATGAAGAAGTTGAACAAGACTGGGCCCAGTACTGACCCCTGAGGGACACCACTAGTTACCGGCCTCCAACTAGATTCAGTGCTGCTGATGCCCTCTGAGTTCTGCCATTCAGCCAGTTCCACTTCACCGACCACTCATCCAGCCCACACTTCCTCAGCTTCCCAAGTAGGATGTTATGGGAGACAGTGTCGAAAGCCTTGCTGAAGTCGAGGTAGACAACATCCACTGCTCTCCCCTCACTTACCCAGCCAGTCATGCCATCTTAGAAAGGTATCAGATTGGTCAGGCATGATTTCCCCTTGGTGAATCCATGTTGACTACTGCTGATAACGTTCTTTTCCTCCACTTGCTTGATGATGACCTCTAGAATGAGTTGCTCCATCATTTTTCCTGGGATGGAGGTAAGGCTGACTGGCCTGTAGTTCCCTGGGTCCTTGTTTCTTTCTGGGACTGTTCAAAGATGATGGAGAGTGGCTCAGCAATGACATCTGCCATCTCCCTCAGCACCTGTGGGTGCATTCCATCGGGGCGCATGGATTTGTGGGCATCCAGATTGCTAAAGTGATCTCTCACACAGTCCTCCTTGACCAAGGGAAGTTCATCCTTTCTGCAGGCTTCCTCTGTTACCTCCAGGGTCTGGGATTCCTGAGGGCTGGCTGTAGCGCTAAAGACTGAGGCAAAGAAGGCATTCAGTAGCTCTGCCTTCTCTGCATCCTCTGTCACCAGGACACCTGCCTCATTCAGCAGTGGCCCCACATTGTCCCTAATCTTCCGTTTGCTGCTGATGTAGTTGAAGAAGCCCTTCTTGTTGTCCTTGACATGCCTTGCCAGCTTCAATTCCAGGTGGGCTTTGGCCTTCCTTGTCGCATCCCTGCAAGCTTTGACAACATTCCTGTACTTCCTACCAAGTGGCCTGAAGCAACTGAAAGAAAGGACTTCTCAGGGATTTGATGTCTGTCAGAAAGGACGTTCCAAGAGTCAGAGAAGAGGTATGAAATGATCGCAGAAGAGGACAGTGAGCTAATATGGCACAGAACGTAAAAGCATAAACTCGTATGAGGTGTGATACAACCAACATGTGGGCTTTAGGACTATACCGTAAGATTGTTCTTAGAGATGAGACTGCTAATTTGTGGCACTGCATGACACATAAAAGTGTGCCATACATTTGATATATGTATATATATGTGTGTGTGTATATATATGCACCAGATATATGTGAGGAACATGTGGACTGTTAGAAATGGGAGCTGACTACCTACTGTGTAACGTGAAATATTTGCTACATGGATAATGAATTAGGCTAACTCCATTTTATCTTTAATTACCCATTTTCTTTATTGTAATGCAATTTGGTGCTCACTGCTGTCTGTGAGGGTGCAGCTAGATTTCTGACTCAGGTCCTGAGAAATAAATTTCTAAATTTCTGATATTCAGACTTGTTCTGAGAAAGCACCTTGCCAAAGTTTCTTGTTTCAAAGGCTGGAGTCTCTACTGGTAATAGAACTGTTACCAACCAGGAGCGTCATTGCTCTCTGAAGTTTGACCATGCATACGCAGTAGAACTGCCTCAGTTACACTCAGAAGTAAAATCCTTTTCCAGAACAGCTTATTCTGTGTATGGTTTGGCTTAAACTTTGCTATTGACAATGCAGATTTCAAAGCTGGAAGAAGTATTTGTGGTGAAAGTTAATTGAAAGGAAAGGACTTGCAGGTGCAGAGTGAAAGAACATTGTTCAGAGGGTATTCAAGGGGTAAGATACAGTCCAGTTTGCATTGAGGTAAAGTATAATTGTAAGCAGATGAGTAGCAGTGCTGTTATACCAGAGACGTAGCGTAAGACAGCATCTTGTGTGGTACCTACAGTAAAATATTTTACTATTTGGGCAAAGCAGAATGAAGATTGAGATGATATGATATGTGGGAGTGGCTCCATAATTCCACAGGTCAAATAAAACTAGAGACAGAAATCTTGTGCAGACACAGAAGGTATCTCATGTTAGGTCTTAGTTAATAGTGCTTCATTATCACCGACAGGAAAGTTGAAGCTCTTCACAGAAGTATAAGTGATGTAGTTGCAATAGAAAAATGCAAATTTTAACAGAAAAGAGCTTATTTTGGATCAGAAGATACAAGCCTTGTTTTCCTGAAGAAAAAATTGCATTAGTTTCGAAGTATCTGTGTAATGCTGGTTTTCTTGGCAGTTTTAAAGATACCCCACTGATAAAGATTTAAAAAAAAGATCTCTCGACCTCATGAAGAAGTTAGTTATTCGGAATGTTAAATGCAATTATATTGACATATGGTGATAATGTGATAAAGCATAAGGGTTAAAGGTTGCAGGAACCATGGCTTGGCAATTAGCAATGTAAATGAAACATTCATTATCCAGCATGCTGAGAAGTTGATGAACTGTACAATAAATCTGAGCCCAAGTCACTACTGAGATAACTCATTTCAGACATAACAGTATTTATTAGGATCCTGGACATTGTTTTGCATGCTCTGGTGAAATGTCTTGCTATACAGAAGTATTTTATCCATTAATTTATGTGAAATAATACTAAAAATTCATAAGGCCTCAATCAGTTCTTCAAATAATATTGTATAAAAAAGGGAGAAACATGAAAGACATTGAAACTCATCCTGTCTGCAAAGATGTTTGATTAGATATATTGGTATCTCTTCAAAGATTGGTATTGGTGCTTCTCCAATGTAAATTGTCTCCAGTGACTTACATTAATTCATTTGAATCTGTTTTTCACTTTACCAGATATAACTGAAATCAGAATTTGACCTAGTAAGTAGAGAGCCAATTTTTCAATATAGTAAGTTCATTTATATATAAAAGAGGGTATTTTTTGGTAAGAACACAGAATATAGACTTATTAGAGAGGCAAGGCAGCACATGTTTACTCAGTATTTATGAGTTCCATGAGGATTAGGATTGAGTGTTATCACACATTGTACAACAGTTAACTGCAATTGTGTCTCTCTAAGAGTTATGCTCAGTACCAAAAAATCCAAAGCTAAATTTATTAACTTTGTGATAGCAGCGGTAGATTACCTCCCATTCATTAGACAATTCTATGAACAGTTTAGGAGCATTTCACAATAGTAAAATAAATAGTGCATAATCTGTTCAGCAAAATGAACAAAGGAGAGGTTAGCAGAAACCAAGACACACAAATACTTGCTAGCTGTCTTGTCAATGAGACAAAAGAATTTTACGTTCAAATGATTCGTGGAAACAGTATATATTTGGTTTGTATTAAAAAAAGTTAAAGATGTTGGTTCCTTTTAAAGGCTAGCAGTTTATCATGGCCGTAGCAAGAGATACATTATATTTTCTGCTCCAGCTTTGCATCCATTTGTCATTGTTAGAAATTCTGCATTGCATTTTATTTTGCATAGATTTCCCACTGTGGAAGAGACAAATTTCTTACTATTGAGGCAAAACATTTGAGCAGAGATGTATTAATGACATATAAACTCTGAGGGAGTACCACATCTGATGTAGTTCTCATGCTAGTTCTGTGAAAGTTTATTCTTACGGGTCATTATGAATCCTGAAAATCACATAATGATTTATTAATCGATACAAAAAACCCCAATACTCCCTTAATCTCCTGTTCTATGAGTGTCTGATGCACATAATTCTCACTTCACTCATCAGTGTCAGCAAGAAATGCAGTGTTTGTTCAGTAGCACACGGAAGTGTAATGCATTGTTCAGAAAAAGAGTTTAATAATATGTATTCTATATGGAAGAGATAGCATTTCTGTATTTATATAGTATAGTATATTTGTATCCTGTTCTGTACTACGCTTAAAGTACAAGAAACGTGCAAGGAAAATGGTGAAGAGTGTTGGCTTCCCCCTCCCCCTGCGTTTATTGTACAGAAAATTATTCAGAGAGTAAGCTTACACAGTACACATATTGAAGTGCTGATAATTGCTTTTGACAAGGCATCTGTCAAGTACTTTGTGTCTTCAGTTTCTTTTGGAATCTCTCTAGTTTATCATTCAACTGAAAGTTCCTTGGGTCAGCATGGTACCGAGGGTGGTGGATGCAGGATGTGTTGGAGAACTTGTGGGAAGCCTATAACAGCGTCAAGAATTAAATTTAGTGCTCTGAGTTCTTTAAATAGGAATTTGAACTCGAATACAGTGGTCTAACCTTTTTGGAGTAATTGAAATGGCTGAGTATTATATATGTCCCCAAAACAGGTTGCAGAACAGCTTTGCAGGAACTACTTGGTTTCTGCTGTGGTCGTGTCGGAGCGTGGCTGTATTTTGAAAACCCAAATTGTGACAACTTAACCATGGGTGAAGCAGATCAGCCGGAATACTTACTACAAAGACAGACTCAAATGCTGTGTTGAGCACGGCTCTGCCAGAACTGAGAATATGGCTACCAAGTTATTACAAAATTGTGAGGAAAACACTATGAAGAAAATATTTAGTAACTCTGAAGTTGTATTTATGTAAAGAGTCTTAGTTAACTACCTTTCTGTGGTCATCTACATAGCTTTTATTTCTGTGGCTATTGCGCTGCTTTCCTATAACAGTGATATCAGTTAGGAGAGTTTGAGGCGTTAAACTCTAAGGTATATAATAGGTCGTCCTTCCCCCAAACTTTAAATTAAAAATGATTACAAAGAAGTTAATACTTTCTGTTGTTAATCTTTCCTTTTAGAATATTTCACTGTAACATCACTAATCTAAATGTACTTGCTTACCCACAGCTTATTTTTACGATTTGAATCAATTACTGTATTTGTAAAGTCTTCATCTCCTGACTACTTACTGATTGGCTGTACTAGAACAACTTGAACTGAAACACATAAGCAGTGGTGTATACATGTGTTTATACACTTACAAACGTATTATTTTGAAATGTATATATGCACACAGACACTGAAATATTAAATATTCAGTATATATACAGGTTATATACAGTATATATAAAATATTCAGTACATACACAGTACAAAATACGTATACATTGGATTTGTTTAAACAAGTTTATGTCCAAAAGCAGCTCTGACAGTAAACAAAAGTTTAGACCTAAAGTCTGAGCATTGCCTTTACTAATTTTTAGATGTTTGAAGCACTATACTTTCAGTTTCTCACTGTTCTTTGAAAAGCTGTTAGATTTTTGAAAAAGGAGAAGGTTGGTTAGCTCTTGTCTCCTATCGCAGCTTTCTTCTAGCTGTCTTTGCCATATTTTTAGCTGAGCTTGAGACTTCCTTTTGGCCAAAGGTATAAAATCCACCAGTCATTGTGGTGTCATGACAACCTAAGACAAGTAAGCCAGAAGACTCAATAGTCTTTCTGAACTTTCTAATGTAGAGACCACTTATGATGGTATCTCAGAATATGTCTACCTTACTGGCAAGTCCTTGAACAAACCTTCTGGAAAGATCATAGATGGGAGGAAGGAAAAATAAGGCATTGGGAAACTTTATGCAGACTAACATGAAAGTACTTATATAGTACATGTGTACTAACATGAAAGTACTTGTACGTGCATACTAGCATGAAAGTGCTTACACATGCATGTGCTGGAGAAGAGAAGGCTGCAGGAAGACCTTACAGGAGCCTTTCAGTACCTGAAGGGGGCCTATAGGAAGGATGGGGAAAATATTTTCAACAGGGCTTGTTGCGATAGGACAAGGAGCAGTGGCTTTAAACTAGGGGAGGGTAGATTTAGGCTAGATATAAGGAAGGAATTTTTTATGATAAGGGTGATGAAAGACTGGCACAGGTTTCCCAGAGAGGCAGTGGAGGCCAAATCCCTGGAAGCATTCAAGGCCGGATTGGACAGGGCTCTGAGCAACCTGGTCTGGTTGAAGATGTCCCTGCTCACTGCAGCCGGGTTGGGCTAGGTGACCTCTAAAGGTCCCTTCCAGCCCAAAGCATTCTGTGATTCTATACACTATACACTTTTCAGAGAAGTTAAGGCAATGTTCTTTTTTATGGCCTCCAACAAAGTTAAATAATGCTGTGACTTACGGGTAAGTTCTTGAAGCTCAAATCCAAGCAATTTCTCAGAATTCCAAAGCTAACAAATAAATAATCTTTCTTCTGTATATTTTTGAATTTCTCAGTTAAAACCAATTGAGGATATTCAGTGGCATATTCATAGGCATGAGGTCCTGATGTAAGATAGAAGGATCCACCTGCAAACAGCAAAAATAGAAGTCTTAGATCAATTTTCTTTTCTTATGTTTTTCTGGGTAGACCACTCTGAAGTATCACTGCTTGTTCTCAAAACTTTCCCACCAACAAACTTTCCAGTATGATGCTAGCGAGTTGCTAGTAACCAGTAAGAGTCAGGCTTGAGGTGATTTTCCCTGATTGCTTTCTAACTGCTTTCTTCTTACCAGCTGCAAAGGCAGAACAAGATCTGACTGCAACTCTCTTGGCAAACATGGGGGGACACAAAAGGCCTTAGACCATGTGTCTTGGGAAAAGCAGTGTTTTTGTTAACTTTTTAGTACTTCTTCTGGCATGAAAACGTCTTCTAATAGCTATGCTTTGCAGAATAGGTGTGAAAAAACAGAGTAAACCAAATAGTAGCGGTAAGCGATGGTATAGTATTGAAAGGACTAGGAAGAGGAGGCAGTGGCTCTCGGTGTAAAGCTCCGTGAATGTCAAGGCACTCCATGGAAAAGAATGTAAAGATTCTTGTTGTAGCGAGTTTCCTGGTTACCTGAGACAGCTAAGTGCTTATCAGACACAGAGATTAGCAAGCGCAGAGGTAGAAGGTGAATCTACAGAGCCTGGCTGTAGTTGACATTTACTATAAGCTAATTACCCAGGAGAACATTTGTAGCATGGGTGAAAGGTGCCTGTTTGTAAGGTGGCTACCTAACACTACTTAGAAGCAGTACCCACTTAACAACTTGTTTACTCATATCTTGCTTACTGCATACCAACTCCCCTGTTCCTATATTGTGGAAATGACAGTCTTGGCTGAGAATTTTAGTGGTAGCTTTCTTCTGTGGAAAACTGAAGCCATCTACTGTCCAAAGAGAGCATCGTTTAAAGTGAAGTGCAATTTTTCTGTCTTGTCCTATATCCTCAAAAATTCTCCAGTGTTTGTTTTTAGTAGGATAATTACTAAAAACAGAGATGCAAAACTAATTAGATCTAGATGTTTCTGGAAAAAACTTACCTGTTAGAACATATACTAAAAGGCATTTATCCAGACTTACGCGTTTACTGTTATTTAAAGATTTATGTTACATAGGCAGCTTGAGAAAAGCTAGACAAACAGCCGTCCTCAAATGTGCAACATCTAAAAATCTCATTCAGTAAATTTAACAGCTTTTCTGCTCGGTTAATAGTTAGCTTCAATTCCTAGTTAAATTCTCAACACTTTAAAAAACATCTAATTTGGTAAAGTGCGGTTCAATTCTGAACACAATTCTGAACACGACTCAATGGAAAAAGCATGCCAGCATTCTAGTTTCCTATTTCTTCCTGATTTTGGATCTAATAGATGTCAAAAATATTTGATCATACATTATAAAAAAAACCCAACCCAAAATCAAAACAAACTCCAAACCTGGAAAAAGTCATGCATTTTTGTTTTTATCTCTGGCAGGTCTTCCAACTCAGATCAAACTTTGGAAGCCTGTCAAGATCTTTTTCCTCTAAAATGCTTCTCTGCCACTTCTGCAGGCCACATGGTGCCTTTGTCTGCTGGCCAGCTGTTCCTGTTACACCTGTGTGACACCTAGCACTATGTTTCAAAGTCTTAAACAAGTGTTTGAGAACTAAACAGATAATCATATGTAAAATACGTAATCCAGGCAGCTGTTTCTTAGCTGCAATGAGCTCTTCAAGAGTGGGAAGAGAGAAGAGACATATAAAACACTTATTTGCTGTTAAAGTCAAAAGATACACACTAATTAGTTTAGCTTGTAAGGTTCCCCAACATTTTCATTGCCGTGGTGGTTGCTCTTGTCTTACACACATATACAAACACACCCACTGCGAATAAGGCAGCATTTATGTGTAGGTTGAACCAAATGATTATAAATGAATTGAGAGATGTCTCCTGGGATTGGACATAAAGGTCTTGTAAACTGAAAATTTTATAAACAAACAGCTGTTGGGAAAATACCATTATGCTGTAATAGCTGCTATTAAAATCCATTAGCAATCTTGATGGCCTGTTTGAATTTGATGCATCATTTGCTCTGACAGCATTTCTTTCTAAAGAATTTTGTAAAATATATGTGGATTATGAAAGACAGTAGTAATAGACTAGGAGATTAACACTGATTACACATTTTACTTCCCTGTGTCAATCAAGCTTTGAAGAATGCTGTGTATCCTCCGGTTTAAATGTCAGTGGACATGCAGGAACACATTAACCTGAACAGCTGCAAAGCTTTCTCTATCACTGTGGGAGAAATATCCATCTCTGCAGACATGAAGTATTTCCAGGGTAAAAACCATGTTTCAGGCAACAAAATAAATCTCCAGTGTTTTCTAAGAGTTTGTGCTCTCTCCTAATTGATGCCAAACTGTCATTCTCCTGCTCACAAATCCGGATACAGCAGTGGACACCAGCTGCCATAGGGGTAGGCATGGCCTGTAGATCATGCTGCTACCGAAATTAGTCAAGACTTCTAATGAGATTTTGAAAAATCTGTATGCTACGAACTATCCGAAGCCTCTCCTCCTTTGAGAACAGTTCAAGTGTGAGTGTTAGATCTGATCTGTCCCTTCTGAAACAGGTAGGAACCCCCCTGGGGTGAGATGTGTGTGTGGCTGCGGAGAGGTGGGGTTGCACTTTACTCGTTGGTGGGTGCTGCAAGGGCACCATCTGCTGGGGTACCGAGAAGGAGAAGCGAAGGCTTGGTGGAGCAATCGGGTTTGAACGTGTTCTAATCAAGACTTCTTGTCTCGTTCTGTAGTGCTCATACTCACACGGTACAATCCTTGCTATTGTGTGTACTTTGCTTCCTGTTTCTTCCTGTACCCTATGTTTTTCAATGTTCTATTCAATGAACTCAACAGAGATTTCTTTATAAGTAGTATTCTGTTATAAACTTACATGCTGATTTTATGGATACCCTCTTTTCCACCCTCTCCTTCTACCTGTTCTCTGTTTCATTGGCATATCCTCTTTCTCCTCTCTGGTATCTGCAAGCAGCTTTTTGCTAAAAGGACTGACAAAGGATGCCGCGTCCTCTGCTACTTCCTCTCATCACTCCTCCTCTCCTTCCTGGTGGAAGTGCAGTGGAGGAGGTACACCACAGCTTGTATGTAAGAATCTTGTGCGGCTGAAGTATGCAATATACCGCAGAGCCATGGTCAGTTCCTTCTGTAAGAGGGAGGTGTAGAAGGGTTCGTGCTTTCATGTAAAGAGAGAAGAGTCAGTGCCTTTATGTCCTTCTAGCTCTGGACCATTCTGTCTCATTGTCTTTTGCAAATTTTGGGGTTTAAAATTTTATTTTTGTTCAGGATTATGATACAAGTATCTTCATCAGAAGATCTATAGGTCTATGATACCGCTGTTTATTCTGGTGTTGTCTTAACAGAACTGCGAGAGGTTAAAACTAAATTAATACAGCAGTTGCACCAGTTAGCGTGCAAGTTGTTAAAAGAGCCCTTACTTTGCTACTTACCAGCTACTCCATGGTTATAATAGTATATTATGCATTGCACTATATGCCTCTCTGTTGCACTCAGCAGTAGATGGTTTTGCAATGCACGGTGTAGCCGAGGTAAAGCCCTCGTGTTATTCCGTATGGATTTTTTTCATGGTTTGAAAGAAGATTGGACGCTATGTGCAGCCCCAGCTTTCTCATTTACATATTAATATTTAAAAAAATATTTTCAGAAAATAAATGAGGCAATGGATTTAAAGACATCAGTTTCACAGAGGTTCAAGTGACAGCGTTCTAAAAACGAGTCAGCAGGATAGAAAGCCTTAACAACGAGCCTAATTAATAAGGTGCTTGTGCACATGTTTTTACTTTATGAGTTACATCAGTTCCATGGATTTGAATCTATTTTAAGTACATTGTATCTGTAGGTGTATTAGCAGTTTGACCACCCTATCACCCTATCTTTACTTCATTTACTTCAATGTTCAGACAACACGAATTCAACGTTTAAAGAATTGCATTCAAAACCTTAGTTTTAAAACCTCAGATTATGATCAGGCTACAGTGAAGTCAATGGGTAGAAGTACAAACTTTAGGAAATAAGCTGCTTGCTTTGTTACATGAAATTTTGCTTTCACATTGCTGAGAAGTACTTATTTCTTTTCATACTGTGTGAAAAATATACTTCTGTGATAATGCATGACTGCACTCAGAAAGCAGAGGGTAAACAAATGTTTTTCAAGACATTACAGCTATGCATGGCATGCCGGTGGCTAACTCAAATATGTGCTGTTAACTTGCTACATATTTATTTTGTTGTTAATTTTTTAGTTTGTTATTTACAGAGTTTATATTAAATATATATTTATTTACTTTTACTTTACTTCATACATTTTAATAATTTTACTTTTTAAATTTACTGCTTACTTTTTTTATATTTATTTGCTTTATTAATAGTCTTACTGTACAATATACCTGACAGATTAGGCTTGGCTAAAGATTTAAGTGCTTGGAAGAAAGCTGTAATGGTGTGAGGAGAGTCACTGGTGCTAGCTGGACTCAGCAGTGCACAGGGTGGAATTGCCAACAATTACTAAAGTTCGTTTTAAACTTGCTTTAAGCTGCAGAGCCAGTACTGACCTAATGTGGTCAGCACCAACAAAAGTGTTTGGAAACTCATTGGTCTGGCTGCTGAACATATTGGAAAGTAATGATTTTGCATGCCACTTTTCCTGCAGTGTTGAGACTTTGAGCACTTTTTTGTTGTCAGTGGCAAAAAAATCCCTGCGTTATTGTTCTTCAGCAAAAAATAAGAGGTTTTTTTTTTCTTTTTATGCACCCTCTTAGACATAATTTCTTTTCAACATTGAGGATTCCTTGTAAGTAGCAAGTAGAATCAGAACTGTGTTAAATTTATTCTGGCTGCTTTGGGCCCTGAGGACAAATGGTTTTTAAACTGGATTTGCGTGGCAGTGTCAGCAGAGCAGTGATCCTGTGCCTTAGACTGTTCGACTCCGAGTTGGATTCAGGGCACTGTCTTGCTCTGCATCTCTTTTTTCACTTTCACCTGTCTAGAGAGAAACCAGAGTACAACTTCCTGTAGTGTACAACCTGAATAAAGCACTTGTGCTGGAGAACTCAGTCCTGCCAGTTGTCATCCAAGATCTGCCTTACACACAGCTAGTGTTTTGTTCTCAGAAGCTTGAACCATCTCAAATGGTAAAAGCTGCTGTCCTAGCTACTATAAACGTAAAACAGAGACAAGAGTGCCACTGCTGAATTTCTGTCCGGTGTAATCAAGTGTATGTCCCCTGGCAGGCATCTGCAAAGAACTTTGTTTTGTCGTGGTTTCGCTTGTGTTGATAATGACTCCTTTTATGTCTGCTGAAGGAACTGACTGTTTAACAAATGAATTGCTAAAGGCATTTTGCTTGCAGAACTCTAAGTGCTTATTAGAAGAATCCTTGGGAAAACTTAAGTGAATTACAAGAAACTGAATTGCTACTCTTACTTGTAAGAAGACTGGGATTTTTTTGGTGATAAAGTTCAATGTACAGTATTTGATCATCTCTGTCCATTTCGTAGTTCCTGTTCAGAAACAGCCAGTGCAGATGAGACTAAAGCCAGATCCACTGAAAACACATTGATCCCTGCTGGTTTGTGTGTCTCAGAGCAAGACGTTCAGCTTCCTCAGCAGAGAGGTGAACTGAATGAATGGAAAAGTAATTACTCTTTTGTCTGCAGTTGTATTCTAGATGAGGGTTACTCCATATCGACGGGGCAGCATGGATGGCCAAGCAAGGTGCCAGTGATTTAGCATACAGTGCAAAACTCACTTAATAAAAATAATTCAAAATGTGTTTCTGAATTTTTTACATACTTAGCACAGAAGTTTTACTTCCTGGTAGGGCGTTTTGCTAAACTTGAGTGCCTGAGAAATAGTAGGAATATTGTCTGTGTAGGGAACTGATTGGGAGAAGACTTACATGCACATTAGTGGTGTGTGCCAAATCCCTTGAAGTCAGTGAGAGGCTTTCCATTAATATCTAGTTCATGAGTTTCTGAATTGGCCTATTCATTCAGGCTAGCAGAATGGACACCTACAGGTAATAATTACTGTTTATATTTTTTAGTATTCAGAGGCCCTGGTTAGAGTGGGGCATTTCAAAGCCATGGATCTGTGCTGCTGAAAGGAAGACGTTTATTGTGAACCAGAGGATATAAGTGTAGTAAAGACTGAGGTACAATCAAAGAGTATCTTGCATCAACAGGAAATTATATTTGCAGTTAGAGAGATTTCGGACAATAGGAAAAAACTAGAAAAAGTTAAAACTAAATTCTTAAGGTGGCATCGGTGGTTCTTGCCGAGAGTAAAACTGCAATAGGAAGGAGGATGAGAAACTGGAAATAGGAACAGAGAGTTCATGACGGGTAATAGGGAAAGTGAAAAATAATGTAAGCAGGGAATCTGCACCACTGGAGGAAGAAAACTTGTAGAAGAAAATAGTATTTTGGAGTCAGAAGAATGCATGGAACAAGTACAGTTTTTAAGAAAAATGGTTTGCAATCAAGAGGCCAAAAGAGAAAACAAACAGCTCCTTTAGAAAGGCAGAAAAAGAGGTAGCTAGAAAAACAGAAGGCTTTACCAATTACTAAAATTCGATGCAACAATCCCAAATGGATACATTAACAATTTGGAGTATATTAAAAGTGATAGATCTGAATCCTGCACAAATGGTTCTTTAGATTTATTATCAGCTGAGCATTTTCAAAGCAAGATTTTTTAGTGGGGAAGAGAGGTTTGGATCCTGCACAAATCTGGATGCCTGAATGAGCCTGTATTGGTAAGAGTGGTCCATTTTTTATTCTAGATCAATTATCTTGCAAAATCGTTTGCCCGTCTGTGTAAATAGAGTGAAATAGCCTTAACAATTGAGCAATTGTGGCATATTCCTGTAGTGAGATTGTGAGATGCTTACAGAAGTTAGCAAAGTAAATGTGATGGGAGAAAAACAGGTAAAAAAATAAAAAAGTGACTTGGGATTTAAAGTTGCCATTTAACCTTTAAACAATTTAAAGAGATTTACGGGATTATAAATTACTAAAGATTTTGGTAACTGAACCAGAAAATGGAAAAGTGTGAGTGCATCTGCGTGGCTGCATAGCTATGTGAGGAACACTCAGAATGAAAGACAGTATTCCACAGCAGGTTTTGTTGTTTTTTTTGTTGTTGTTTTTTTTTTTTTTTTTTGTACTGATGAACTAATCATTTTACATTAAATACTATTCCCTTTAGAAGGAATTAAGGCTGAGAGATAATGTCATACCCCAAAATATTTTCAGAGTTTTTTCTCCTTCTTTTCATTGCTTTAGCTGCAAGTTCTTGAGTTCCATCCAAAAGATTTTTGCTGTTTTAGCAGTCTATATTAATATTAAAACCATTGGTATTTTATTACTAAGTACAAGTCACACTGAATGATTGTTCAGAGTGCCACACTGGAGGAATAACCACCGGTTTTGCTTCTATTTCCTATACACAAATGCGTTTTCCCCCTCAGCATAGTGGTGTCAAGGAACAGGAATGCTGACAGAGCCGTGGTGCAACGGAACTTTGCTAGGCCGTATCCCAACAACATCAGGTGGAGATATTCGCTGGCTGCTCTCTTTGGGCTGTAATAGGAAGGCTGGCAGCATTTTTCTCTCCTTTACTAAAGAGGGGACAGGGTTGACTTCCATCGTATCCAGAAAAAAAAAAGAAAAAAGAAAAAAAAAGCCTTCAGGACTAACTCAGCTACATTATTTCTAAGTATGCTCTTGGCTGAAGACTGATGATTTATTAGCTTGAGTGAAAGTAATTTTCAAAGATGAGGAGTAAGATATTTCCTGTTACAGGCAGGGAGGATATGTGGGATATGTATAATATAGAAGGTACAAATGTATTTATAATTTTTCCGACTGTATCTGTGATGGTATCCATTTGCAATGTTGCTAGCTTCTTGCTATTGAAAGTGTTTGTAATGGTATGTCCAGTCTTGCTGTCTCCAAACGAAAAAAATGTTCCTGAAAGTAGGAGGGAAAGTACTGTTTCATCCCTCTGTAGTGACACCAGCTAAAGTGATAGAGCACTTTTTGCCAGACGAAACTACATGTTTATGGGAAAATGGCAGTGGTATACTGTTGTCATTGTTATGATGAAGTGAGTCTCCATTTCCAATTTAAGGTGCAAGCATTAAAAGTGCACACAAGAATAGCTCACTATCCTGTCTTGGCATTTTATTTTTTTCCTTGCTTATATCTTCAAGAAGATTTAACATTTTGATACAACATTTGTTCATGGATTTGCAGTGGTTAAATCAATAGTTAATGAGGTTCGTTGTATAATTTGAGCTTGTAGTTTGTTTATGCTAGACCAACTTTATCCATACTCCAAACAAATTATCTCTTATAATCACCAGCCTGAAGATAAATCTCTAAATGTTTTTCTGATGATAGTGCTGTGGTTGGCAGGTGTTAGAAGTGCCTCCCAGGGACAAAGATTGAAGATGGGCTTGTTCTCACAAATCCTTCAGGCGACGTTGTTTAGCTTTCTATCCTGTCATCTGCAGAGGAGCCTTGTATGGTGCCCTGCTAATGAAATCTAATAGGCAAAGGTCATATATCTTTATGAAGAAAAATGCAAAGCTGGTGAGTGATAAATGTGCTCCATGGGGTTCAATGGACGATGCTCAGCAATAAAATCCGTGTTTAAGCAGTGTTTCAAACGGCTTGGCATATCTCTGTTTTTTGTGCCTTAACTACTTTTTGTAGCAATTCTCATTACTAGTGATGGGATTAAATACAAAAATAGTTGAAAGTGCATGCAAAGTTGTCTATGTAATTAAAGAAATAGATGGGGACATTAAGTGGGTAATTATTTTTCAGTATTCATAGCATAATGAAGAAGATGGCTCACATAAAAGTACGTGGCAGTATTGTGTTTAAATTTGAAAGCTCTGTTGACTAGCAATAGAAGCATGCTAGCTAGTGTGAAGACGTGCAGATTTAGGTAGATTCTAGTATCAGCTGTAAATTAAAAATGCCTTTGTCAAATGTCGGAATGTCGGGGAAAAAAAAAAAAAAGAAACAAAATATGCCAGCATAAAATTGCAGATAGAACTTCTAAAGAATGCAAAGTCAGTCCCTTTAAGAAATTGCTAATCTGAAGTTAGAAGGAATTAAATAAACCAGATATTGTTGAATCACTGCTGTTTTTTGAGAAGTTACCAGTTCATTTGCTATAGTTATACTGCTGAGCTAAGAGACAGTTTAATAAATCAACTCAGGCTTGATGGATTCTACAAACCATTGCAATGAGCGCGTGGAAGAGGAAAGAGATCTCTTAGTATTCCCTCTTTGACAAAAGGGTATGCAAAGAGCCTGAATGGATGAATGGTTGATTAATTTTGCCAGAAATTTTCTTGACAGCTAGAAATGTGTTTTTGCGTTAGCATGTTTGCATGGGAATTATTTTTTAAAGTATGAATTATTACATATAAACTTACACCTGAGACTTATCTGGTTAAAACAGACAGCTCCTGGTCAGTGTATATGGGGTTGTGATGTTTCTTATGTTTTAATTCATCACTCTGGCAAGTCAGCCTTTTGCTTGTTACCACTTGCTAATCACTCAACAGTGAAATCAAATATTGTATGTGATTAAATGAACCTTGTAACTGAAGTGGTAGGTTGTGTCTTTTTCAGTATTTTTTAATTGATTTACAAGCTGTGGAAAAATCAGATGGAAGTTCTTAACCTAGGATCAGAAAACAGAATAATAGAAAGGAAAATAAAAATGTCTGTCATATGCTATGTCCGTGTGGCCTATTGATTAGTAAGACACAAAAATAGTGTTTCTTTTTCTCCTGTAAGTTTCTGAGGTGTGTTTGATCGTATATACTATACTGTACTTTAGTACAGAGATTTTTCCTTTTCATTTTGCACATATTTTGCACTTATTTTGTATGGATGATATTTGCTCATAAATGTAGTGCCTAAGCAGGTCCCTGGACTCCTTTACTTTTAGGCTTTGGATATTTATACCTGTGGTTTCAAAATAAGAGACTTTCCTTTCCATGCAGTTCACTCCATAAAAATATGTACATGCTTACTTCAGCCTTTAAAATGACCCAGAGGGAGCGCATTTTAGCATAGTGCAAGTAGTTTCCCTGTAGTTCCCTACTTGCAGCAGAAGTCGTGTGGTTAGGATTTCAAGTTTCTTTGCTTGTCCCTTTAAGTATTTTACAGGAACAGAGTTTTAAAGACACAGTTGAATACAGAGGTGGCTTTTAAGCCTTTAAATTTGAAAATCACATCTATATGTTTAGCTCTATTTTGTATTTTTAACAGCTCCAAACTATTTACCCTTAAACTGCCAAAAACGCTGAAAAATAGTAACTTTATCAGTCATGATTTTCTTATTACAGAAAACATCCATTAACACTAAGAGGAATTACAAGTGCTTTGAATTTCTTCCTTTGAAGATGGAAATAGATAAGGGCTTTCACCTTTATCTCACTAGACTGGATTATGTGCATCCCTTCTTGGATTCCTGTTCGCTGCCGTGAAAGCTTTTTTCTTCTAGATTTTGTGGTCACAGCAATCTAATACATGTCACATCATTCCAGTGCGCACCACAGCAGTATGCACACCATTACCTATGTTTGTTTATGTCTTTAGGCTACGTGCTTAATGTTTACCTCATGCAGTAGCAGCAGTGCCTTAAGAGCACTTAATCTCCAGCCCCTCTGATCTGTTATGTTCTTTGGGGGTGTATGCACAGACCCCACTGACAGCAGGGAGCACTTTTGACTGTTGTATTTCAGGCAGTTAGTTGTACACCTCAGTAGTCAGGAGAGGCTGCCTTGCTTATGGATAAGAATTTGTGTTCCTTCAGGTGCATGATAGTGGTGGCTACTGAAGACAGATATTCCAGGCGGAGGAAGAACGTTTTAAGCTAAATAGGCCATTATGATATCCTTACGTTGCATGGGTATCTTAAGAACATGGAGATGCTCTGCTCTAGCTGCTAAATTCAAAGCTGTCTCAGCTAGCTCTGAAAATGTGGAATAATGGAACTGAAGTTTGGCTGTTCACCTGAGCAACTTTTTTTTTTTTTTTTTTTTTTAAATTTTATGAACCAATTGAGACTTTCCAGCATCCTGGAAATTGTGGGCTGTGCTAAATATGTATAAAACATGGACATCTTTATAAGCTTTAGTTAAACACATATAAAAATGGACAACCTGAATTTGAACACACAGAATTTGTACTTGTATCAAGTGCAAGTGAAATTTGTTTAGCTGTAATCTTAATTCATAAAGAGTGGGTCATTGTTAAGACATGCTATCATAAAATGTACCAGTCCTATAGACAAGGCACCATTTCCAGTGTGAAACTGGCTAAACACACTTTCACCGAAAAAAGCATGATAATTTATCTTACTACAGGTGAATCCTTTTTTCTACTTTGCTTTTTTTTTTTTTAGTTATTCTGCATGTAATGAAAATAATAGACTGTGAAAACACAGCCACCACCTATAGTAAGGGAAGTGAAATCAGTGCTAAACAGGCATTCATCACTTTATTCTATATGCAGTGTTTCACAATGCTGTAGAATTTCTTGTTTAAATCTCCTGCTAAGTTAAGCTCAGGATGCCTACAGATAAACATAAGGTGTGACCTGGGTCTCTGTATAGCAGGGTAGCACAAGCTGTCGGATGCTCACTTTCCTGCTCTTTGGGTTAAAACCTAATACCTATTTCTCATTGACAGCTTTAGACAGCAACACAAAGAAAGCAGAATTAGCTGCTGGTTTTTTTCTGTTCAGAAGACTCATAAATACTGGTACAGCAGAGGTGCTGTTTGATAGACTGAAGTGCACAACAGAAAAATGCAATCTTTCATTACAGAAAAGATGGTGGATTTTGTGTAGAGCATTTTCACCAGTGGTGTTGACACAAAAAAGAGCTAAAATAGTGAACATACTTGTCTGTGTTTCTGGAGTCTTGTAAGCACCGTACTGTTTATACTGTTTTTTCCACTTTTAGTGACCTTACCTGAAAGCTTTTATAAAAAATTTAGTCTTTTTTTGCTCTTTTGTCTTTTTCTTTTGTATTTTTTTTTAAAGGAGGGGGGCTTCTAGTAATTAGCTGGATTTACAACAAATGGCACACAGACTGTTAGCTCTGCATGTGTGCTGTAACATTGGTGTTTACCCTATTATATTGCAATTTAAGTATGTCATAAAGTTTTATCAGTGATCACATAGAAATAAACTGGAATGGAGAAGTACTGACCATGAAATATTAAGAGAATACCATGTGAAGCAGTACATATCGACTTCTGTATTGTGATAATTGCTTTGGTTGTGAAAATTGTAATGGGATACAGTGATATTCCTCATTTATATTTTGTGATGGTTGGGTATTTTTAGCAAATGAGTTGTCAGCAGAAAGGCTTCATTAGACCCATCAGGGTATCTGCCCATGAATAACGAATCCCAAACTGTACTGACAGTTTCCTTGAGCCAAAATGATGGAGCACCTCTGACAAAAGCCATATTGTGCTCTCCATGTGAAGGGTGTCAAGAACAAAAGAGACAGTTTGTTCTTAATTTGGTCAGGTTAATATTGACACAGTTAGCTTAGAAGAATCAGAAGTGTGTGTAATGTACATTTACAGTGATCACTTGGGTAATTGGCTTTTGGCTTCATGAATCAGAAAATGTTGCTAGAGACAGAGCAGTTACAAATTCTCTTTGGATATTTCTTGGAGATTTTGCTTCTTTTAAAGGATCATCCATGTTTATAGTCATGTTAACTATTTGATTGAATAAAACAGATTCCTGTAAGAAAATCGAGTTTCAGAGAAAGAAGTTTCACAACAATATACAGCCTACTTAAAATGGTAGTTCTCGACAGAAATACGTAATAACTGAACAGACCATGTTCAAAAATGCTTCAGAAGTCTGTGGATTTCTTAAACTTTCTCGTTCTGTTTACGTGGATGGTAAAAAAATATTTGTCATTTCAGAATGTTCACCGTATTGTTGTGTTGTAGCACTGTATAAACTAATTATATGCATTAGACAAAACAAATGCACAATTTTATTGCAAATTCTAAAACATTAAATTTATCCAGTGTCTATATGGCTGTCAACTATGCACTTGCATAGTTAAAAGCATTTGGAAAATATATTTGCTGCTAGATTCTATTGTATTTCAAGTGTATTATATTTGAAGGACACTTACAGTCCATTTTTTTGTTATAGGTTATTTAGAGGGCATTATGACAACTAATAATGTTTACATATGCTGTTTACCTGGTATACCCTATGCCAATACTAATTAATATTTAAGCCAGCACATGCTAATAAAGTAAGGAAAGATAGTATATGAATGAATAGCTGACTGACCTTTGTCATGATTTGGCTGTATCTCAGTGTATTTCCAACTGTACTGATTCATCAACAGCATATTTTACAGTGTTTGTAATTAATTTGGGATGTAGCAGCTTAACTGCTGAAATTATTACCATATTTTCATTTCTGAAGGAAATATTTTAATTTCTGTTAGCATTTACAATACATGCAACATTCTGGTTGTTTATTTAGGTTAGCAAATTTGTGGAAGAGTCCATATGTCTGCCATGTCTTTCAATATATAGCCTTTTGTAATTTATAAGAGTTTCTTGTTTGCAACTGTCTGTATTTATTTAAATGTTTGAATGCTTGTGAAGGGAGTATCTGAATTGTGTTGTTGGTATTAGTTTATAAGAGTAAAATGGATGTTTGGAGGGAGAGATGGAATTAAACTAAGTTTTAGAAAACTGATTAATAATATTTATTAGCATTAATAGAATTACCTTTGCGTATTTTAAAATTGATAATTAATTTTATGTTTTGATTAATAGTCCAGTCAGCCAAAAAAGTTGGTGGGGTAGAGTCATGATGCTGTAAGACATGTAACCTGATCTTGCATTTATTCAACAGCTTAATCAACAGCATTTTCCATCAAATTTTCTCGTTGACCTACTCTTTTAATGAGGTCTGTTTGCCTTGTATTTCATTTCTGGATGCACCTAGTGAAGTAACAATTTATGAGAAACATTTATTGTTGATTATTAAACCAGGTTGGGGAAAAGACCTCTAAGATCATAAAGTCCATCTGTCACCCCAACACCACCATGCCTACTAAACCATGTCCATAAGTGCAACATCTACACGTTTTTGGAACACCTGCAGGGATGGTGACTCCACCATTTCCCTGGGCAGCCTGTTTCAAAGCCTGACCACTCTTTCAGTAAAGAGAGTTTTCCTAATATCCAATCTAAATCTGCCCTTATGCAGCTTGAGGCCATTTCCTCTCATCCTTTTGCTAGTTACTTTGGAGAAGAGACCAACACCCTGCCTCACTACAACCTCCTTTCAGGTAGTTGTAGAGAGCAATAAGGTCCCCCCCTCAGCCTCCTCTTCTCCAGCATAAACAACCCCAGTTCCCTCAGCTGCTCCTCATAAGACTTGTTCTCTAGACCCTTCACCAGCTTCACTGCCCTTCTCTGGACACGCTCCAGCACCTCAATGTCCTTCTTGTAGTGAGGGGCCCAATACTGAACACAGTACTTCAGGTGTGGCCTCACCAGTGACAACTACAGGGGCACGATCACCTCCCTATTCCCACTGGCCACACTATTCCTGATGGAAGCCAGGATGCCGTTGGCCTTCTTGGGCACCTGGGCACACTGCTGGCTCATGTTCAGCCGGCTGTCGACCAACACCCCAAGATCCTTTTCCACTGGGCAGCTTTCCAGCCACTCCTCCCCAAGCCTGTAGCATTGCATGAGGTTGTTGAGACTGAAGTGCAAGACCTGGCACTGAGCCTTGGTGAACCTCATACAGTTGGCCTCAGCCCGCCGATCCAGTGTGTCCAGATCCCTCTGCAGAGCCTTCCTACCTTTGAGCAGATCAACACTCCCACCCAAGTTGGTGTCATCTGCAAACTTAGTGAGGGAGCACTCAGTCCCCTCAATCTGATCTGATCTCAATCCAGATCGTTGATAAAGATGTGAAACAAGACTGGCCCCAAAACTGAGCCCCGGGGAGCACTGCTTCTGACCAGCTGCCAACTAGATGACTGTTTACGGGAAAAATGACGAACTTACGTTGTCAGGTGTTCTTTGAATATTAGTTGTTGCTTAGTAATAGTGATGTTAGAAGTCTGGATCTTTTTCTTCATGCTGCAGAATGAATAGGGTCATGGGTTTTATACCTTTGCTGAATAATGGCTTTTGATGCCACACCAAATGGTAACCAGTGGTTACACTGCTGTGCTGACCATTCCCACCAACAAACATCTGCTCGCACATGAACGTTGTATCTTACTCTATTCTATTCATAGTCTTGCTCTATGGTGCCATAGTGGTGCTTGGCCTTATACTCTAGCAATATACCTCTGATTGCCCTGCACGCACGTATTGACTCTCCAGTTGGCCGTGACTGTGACAGGGGAGTTTTCCCTTGTCATGCAGGCAGATTGAGAGGTTTCTCCATCAAAATACTGCAGAAAGCAGGATATTTGGCACTCCTCAGCCTACCACTTTGTGAGTGCCAAATGCAGGCTAAGATGATGGCAGATACTATCTCAGTCAATGTCACTTTTATGAAGCTTCCAGTTCAGTCACCTGATTTTAATGGAAAACTTGTGACTGCTTGCATTTTCAGCTGATACAAGCAACATAAGAGATAAAGCATCATGAGGCTTGAAGGCTGAACATTTTTTAGAATCAATCATTTATTTACCTTGTGTACAGCCATAAAACACCTTGCAGATCCTTGTTTGGTCCATGTCCTTTCCCGTGACCTCCCAGTCTTCTTCACTTAGCTGTGAGTGGGTAACTGAGACAAGAAATTATTGGGGATTTTCAGATAGTTTTGTGTCTGCTCAGGTTCAGATTTTTTATTCCAATAGATTTTAATTATTCCAATTACAATTAGGAATGGGATAACTGAAGTAAATTTTGCATGCTGAAGCACATTTTGGTACTTCTTCTAATACACCAAATACTTCAGTCTTCAGAAAAATGTTACTGGTCTGGACGTTCAAACCTTATTCACCATAGTTCCTCACCATAACCCTCTATTCAGACTTCATATCTGAATGTCCATCAGTAAACTGACAGCTGACTTTTGTTTGTGCATTAATCTGTGTGAATTCCACGTAAAACCAATTTTTAGGTGCTACGTGAACATCAAAGTGGAACTTCATCCCTAATCTCGGAAAAGAATTTACTTCCAAAGCATTTGTCAGACCGATTTTTTTTTGTTTTAAGTTTAATTTACAGGGAGGGAGACACATTCTGTGGGTACATTTGAGTAGATTAATAAATAGTATTTGTATATATGTAACCAAAACAGTAATTTATCAGGTGGGAGACAGATGCAGGGGAATAACATGCCAGTCTGCATATACAGTTGTGTTGTGTTCATGATGAACTGCTGTTTGTTCAGGGCCAGTGTAGCTTGGCAGCATCAGAAGAACTACTAGCTAGATGATGACAAGAATGATCTTAAATACAAATAGCAGAAACAAAGGAGAAAATAAGATTTCAAAGAGTTTGTTCACTGGCAGTCATCAGAACTGAGGACCAAAGAGAAACGTTTATACTTTGTGCATTATGTCACCAGGTGAGAAAGAGGTATGTATGGTTTATGTTGCAAAATCTAGATATTTCAACATTGGGCTAGTGCAAGTATAGATGAAAATAGGAATGACAAATGCAGCGTTTACCCCCTGCCTATTTGGTGTGGGGTGTGTGAAAATAACCATTCTTTGGACACACATTAAAACAGGCCTTGCTGTGTCCTTATTTTGGGAGGTTACAATTTTGAGGACTTGCACAGAATTCAAAGAGCAGGCATAAAGGAATCTAAAGGAATAATAATCCATGGTAAAATTGTATGCAATCATGTAACATGATAATGGATATCTATAAAGGGCTGCAAAATTAAGTTAGCACATACAACTTCTGGGTGCCTGATTTTGCACCTCAATACTATTATTTTAATATCTGTTATTTTAAATCAAATATTCACATGACAAATTTCACAAAATATTTTTCTAACAATGAAGTGTTTTTATTCAAGAAATAGCAGTAGCCCAATACTTTCAAACAACCTTGTAAAAAGCAGAAACAAGTAAGAATTCTGTTTCAGCTGCAGTTTCAAGAAGGCAAAACCTACTTTTAGTATTTTAACATTCTCTGGAAATAAAAGTCCATTACTGTGCTGTTGGACTGATTATTGATTGTTTTTTTAAAGCACATAGCGATTTTGACAAATGGAATGGAATTCTGTTGATAGTTGCAGGCACTGATGCTTATTAACGTTTCTGGCTGTTTTCACCACAGATTTGGATGGGAATACCAAGGAAAACATGCTGACCTTCCGTTTAATTTCTTACCATATTTCAGGACTGCGTGTTACACAGAAGTCTCATTGGTGATCTGAAAGCATTCACAGATAAATACGGGTTTGATATACTTGTCATTTTGGCCAACTGTTTGTCAGATGAGAAGCAAACAAAACAGCAAATAGCAGTATACTCGGAAAACTTAGAGCTAGGCAATCAAGTAAGTACCTGGAAAAAGAATCAAATAATGTCTGCCCTGAAAAAATTTTTTTTTTTAAAGTAGTATACACCAAAGTGTTGAATAATTAAGTGGGGTCAAAAAGTAGCAACAGTTGGCTGGCAACTGAGTAGCTATTTAAAATGGCTGCATTATTTATATGATACAAAATGAAAGAGTGTGATATTTATGATTGTTTCAGACCAGCCTAATAGAAAGAGTGTATGGTTACAAGAAATATAGAAGGAGAGAAGATTTTTTTCAATTTCGCTAAAACAGAATGATCTTTTTTTTTACTAGTTTTGGCTTGGTTTTGTATTGTGATCTACGCAAATGAGTCTTTGGCAGTAAGTGATGAGGAAACACATTATAAATTGTAATGACCAGAACGCATCTATGTGTATGTTATCACGAAAGAATTTAAGCTCTGAAATGAAGCCATATTATTACTAGGATGTTCATTTATCCAAAGCCGGGTGCTCTCCATTTTTTTTTACTGTATTTGCACCCAAATGGAAGAAATCATCTCAGTGGCAACTTTTTGAACCTTTTTCCTCAGTCTTAAAAACTTCTGATTTTAGGGACAGGTGTCTAAATGACTCTATTACTTTCAAGGTCAATATAAGTGTATTTATTTTATGAATCTAATTATCCCATTCTAGAAATACTTTTCTTATGTATCCTTACATATTTTACCCAGTTTTCTTCAGGCAACAACTAAACATTTATTTGGATTTTCTTTTACTAATGAAATGCGAACGTGAAAGTCAAATGATATGATTTCAAGTAAATATTCTGACCAATTATGTAATACATATTTTGTGTTGATCTGCAGTTTTAATACTTCATCTATTTAGGAATTATAATAAGGCTGTTACAGTGAAATAGCCAAGAAATAGCTGAACAGGAATAGATAGGTATGGCTGTGTTACATGGTGAAGTAGTCAATATGTGCCCTTATGCCTGTGATTGCAATGGCTTTTGAAACATCCTATTTTTCAACAGATCTGCTGTGAATTAGAAGAATGTCAGAATCCTTGTTTGGAGCTGGATCCTCTAGAATGTGATTGTGACCAAATTCTCATTTATCAGCAAGAAAATTCTCTGGTGACCTCTGATCAAATTCTTCTTCTAGTTAAGGAAGTTATAAATAGAAGACAACCAGAAATGGTATCAAACAGTAGAACTTCTTCCACTGAAGCTGTAGCTGGAAGTGCTCCACTTTCACAAGGATCTTCTGGTATTATGGAGTTGTATGGTTCTGATGTAGAACCGCCGCCCAGTTCTGCCAATTTTGTAGAAAATCCTCAAGATCTAAATGGATCTATGCAAGCCCATGTTGATGTTAATGTAGACCTTGTGAGTCCAGATAGTGGACTGGCTACCATTAGAAGCAGCCGGTCTTCCAAGGAGAGTTCTGTTTTCCTTAGTGATGATAGCCCTGTTGCAGAAGGTGCTGCTTCCCATCACAGTCTTCTGCCTGGCTTTGATTCTTATAGCCCTATTCCTGAAGGAGCAATAGCCGAAGAACAAAAAACTCAGCCTAGAAACAATAGTGATAACTTTGATCTTTTCAATTTTGATCTAGCACCTGTGGTTACAGCTCCATCTGAGTCATCTTCTCATTCTGTTGATTGTTCCCCAGCAGATGACTATTTCCTTAATAGTGATTCATCAGAAGGACAACAACTCACTGTGCAGAAAGAACTTGATGAGGCAAACCTGCTAGAAAATGATACAGCAAATTACTCAACTGGCTTACTTATGGCAACAAATGAGGAAGACAATTTAGCTGAATTTGATGAGAATCCAGGAGAAACGTGTGAGAAAACTTCAAGTTTGATTGATTTAGCTGAAGATGATTCTTCTTCACCAGAAATACTGAAATCTGCTGATTCAAGAATTCCGCCAACTCCTATGAACAGTCTTGTAGAAACTTCACCATTAGATAACGGGCAGCCTTTATTTTTTCCACAAGACGTCATAAAAAAAATTAATGAAATAGATGGCACAAATTATTCTCAGTCTCGTGTTAGATATGGGAGCTGGTGGGATGGCTTTGACCTAGAGTCCAGAAATGCTGATACATGGAGTTCAAATGAGCAGGAATCTGTATTTCAGAGCCCTGTCTTATGGAAAGATTGTAAAGAAAGTCCCTTGCTACGAGAGCATATTGATAGAAGAGCCTCAGATTCTGTATTCCTCCAAAAACAGCCAAAGCAAATGGAATACATGAGAGCAGGTCTGTGGGATAATCAGTTTAAACAAGATAATTGGAATCATGAGAATGAAGAGAAAAACAGTGAGCAGTCACCTTTGCAAACTGCTTCTTTAGAGGAGACAGAGCAAGAACGGGAGAGCTTCACTGACCCATGGACGGTCAGTCAGCCGACACCTGTGATGTCAGATGTGTGGTGCAGTGGTGAAGGGAAAGGTAGTCAGCTAGCTGGAGACTCTTACAAAGTCTGGACTAAGTTTGATGCAGGAGATATTGCTAGATCCTCAGAAAATGTATGGAACATGCCCAGACTGGATAGAGGAAAAAAATCAGTGAATGTTCGCGAGGAATGGGCCATATCAAAAACTAGTTTATCAGATTCTTCAGAAATCACAGCAGACAATGAGACTGAAAATCCACCTATCCAGGTATCTCCGGAAGCCTGGGATAAAGAAGGATGTTATTCAGTAGAAGAATATGGAAAATCTGAACACACAAATTCTGTTTTCAACAATATGCAAAATAATTCCAAGCTGCAAACAGAGGAGGGAACTGTATTTGGTGACCCTAAACATAGACCAAACCAATTTGAAAATATAGAGACCTGGAATATGTGTGATAAAAACACCAGGAAAGAAGTAACTGAAGTAGTGGTGCCGTGGGAAGACACCTTCTTGTATAAACACTCAGATCTTAGTTCATCAAACATAGGTGAAGATTTACTTATTTCTCCACTAGACACCAATTATTCAACATCTGATTCATATATATCACCTACATATGTGGAAGAGGAAAGAGAAAATGAGGACAAGTATTTTGATGAAGAAACAGTTATTGATAAATTGATAAACCCAAATTTGGCTGAGCCAAAAGTACTTCAGAAAACAAATGAGGAACCATTATCTGCTAGAAACGTGCCTTTTTCAAGTGCCGGAAACACAGACATCTGGAACACATCTCTAAATAATGTTGCTCAGTTACAAGAAAGAAATTCTGAAATTACTGCTCTTTCTGCCTCTGCTAAACCTTTTCTTCATTCAGAACAAACAGCTAATCAGTGTTTTTCAACTGAAGTACCTACCAGTGAAAATAATTCTTCTATATCTGAAAACAGACGAATAGCTCTGGTATACAATCAAACTGTGAATGACTTATCACCACCACAGAACGAATTAAATACTAGACAGACTGCAGCTGAAAGTGTAGAAACAGTGAGCAGTATTCCTGTAGAAGACACAGACACATCTACGCCAACTTCAGACATTGGGAATGATTTGGATCTGAAAATATATGACGTAGGGAGTGAGATACTTAGTGAGAAGGCAGCGCAAAACATTGCTGATGTTGATGAAAAGCTGGATAGTCAGGATTCAGCACAGCAGCTGAACTCATGGAGTTTACAGACTGAGCAGGGTTGTGAGGAGGTCCAGGACAATGCCATTGTCATCTCTCAGGCAGGAAAAGAGGAATATAAAAGAACAGATGAGACAAGTGGACAGCAAATGATTAGTGACATTTGTAATAAACCAGTGCAAGAGGACAGTGAATCTTCGTGTAATGCAGATTCAGAAGAAAACAGGTCAACAACTGAAGTTCCCAGCTCCCTAGAAAAAATGAGGAATAGTGTTAGTTTGGAAGCATTAGCCACAGAAGGCGCGTCATTTTCCAATCAAAGTAATGCAGTCAGTCAGGAAGAGAGGAAAGACTTGTCACAGAATAATGTAGAAACTTCTTCAAGTGCTTCTGAGGAAGGCAGAAATTTTGAATCTTTTGATGAATCCAGACCACAGAATTACAATTATAGTGAAACATCACAGCTGCTTTCTGAGAAAGCTGAAAAGGAGACTACAGTGATAGAGGATGCAACAAGTCCTGAGATGGAAAGTATTTCTGAAAGTTCTGATAAGGGTAGTGATAATCCTGAAAATAATTCTTCTAAAATGCCTGGAAGCTCAGGCATCTGGAATGACTCTGGAAAGAGTGGTTGTCACCTAGCCACATCAATTCCTTTGATGAATGAACCACAAGAAGTGCTGGGAGAAGTGAATGAGGGCTTACGTGAAGTGGTTCCTAACCTTCTAGGCATTTGTAATTCTGAGTTAGTATCTTTCAAAAATAGCTCAGAACTGAACAGGATTCATGAAAAGTCTTTCATAGATGAGTTTAAGAAGAATCCTTCTTCTGGATGTATCAGTGTTCCTGACATTACAGATATGTCTGTAGTGGAAAATTCATTTTCACATGAAGTAGTTTCTGGGAGAAATGAAATCTCTGAAAATTTAGAAACTCCTAATAATCTTTGTGGAGAGCCATGTGTAATGCTTAATGACAGTTTTCCCCAAACTGCTTGGAATTCACAGCCATGTGAGGATTTGCAGTCTCCTGGAACAAGTCCTGAGGCAAGTGAAATGCTTGAAATGGCAAACACCACAAGTAGCCTTTCAAAGGATATACGGATCAAAAGCTATTTAGAAGGAGATAATGTGTGGAGTGATTCCATAAATGATTGTGCACACTCAAGTGGAACAAGTCCTGATTTAAGTGATGCATCTGTGAATGTATGGGGAGACCTTCCAGTTGCCAGTCATCACAAAAGAACTAGAGATATGTGGGACATTAAAAATAATAAAAACCTTGAAAATGCTTGTGAAAGGAATGAGTTTGGGAATGAATGTGGAGGAAGATTTGAAACAAGCACTGAACAGAACAAAGTTCCTAAAAGCTTAGATTTTTGGAATGCCCATGTAGATGATGATACTGTATCTTCTTTATCAAGTCCTGACATAAATGAGGATTCAGAGAATTCAGAGGCATGTCCAGAAGCGATTCATGCAGATTCCATGTATGAAAACAGACAGCACAAAGCATCTGAAATTGGAGAGGATTATGCTCAGTACAATGCAACAAGTCCTGAAGCAACTGAAGACAACTTAGGTGCAAAGACTAAGAAGGGAGAGGAGGTCCAGGTAGGCATCTTCAATGAAAATCCTGAAACAATTAAAGCTGGGAAGGTATTGCAGGAAGGCTTGACTATGATGGAATGTAATGAGAGTTCTGAATATTCAGGTCACTGTGAAACACATCAGAAAAAAGCTGAAGTGAGTATTTTCAGTGAAAAAGCAGGTAGTGGAGAAGACTCGTCTTTGTACCAAATAGATGAAGATACTTTTGATGTTGGTGATAAAGAACAGTACTCTTCAAAAGCTGTACATATGTGGAGTATGTCGTTGGAAGCTGATTTAAGAACTGATGCAAAATCCACAGTGGGAACATTTGGTTTTCCAGATGACAGTTCAGAGTGGTGGAATTCACAGCCTTGTGAGGAAAAGCAACTGGAAGATCAGTATTGTGTTTCAAGTCACTCTGCAACAAGCCAGATAACAAATAGTAGAGAGGCATCCTGGGGATCACCTTCACAAGATGAAGAACTAACAGAAACACATTTCACTAATGCAAGTAATGACGGAAATCAGCCTCCCTCCCTGTACTGTGATGAAAAAGAAAATGAAAGGCTAGTACATCCTGTGAATATTCCTGATGATAGTCAAATAAATCAAGACACTGCACACTTCAAACAGTTTGATCCTTTCGTACTGGATAAGGAAGAAGGGGGCTTGAAAGAGCAGTTGTTTCCTACAGATAAGGAAAATCAACTGACTCCACAGAATCCTTTTTCAGATGAGGAACAATGCATGCCAAATACATCAGTTCAAGAAATCACTGTACAGAATGTGCCAAAAGACAATGAGAGAAGTCCAAGTGTCATTCCTCAAGAACAACAGCAGGACACCTGTGAAGGATTAGAAGTGCAGAACTCCCTGACACGTGCTTTCACTGTAGAAGACTTGTCTTTTGAAATGATGGAGAAGTCAAGTCCAAGATGGAGTGTATTAGTTCCTCAGACTGCACTTATCCCAGATATTTTGCAGGGTAACACAGAAGAAAGGAACCAGCTGTTTTCAGTGGAACCTGACCTGTGGGCTAATGCTGACCAGATTGTCACTTTGAAATCAGATGGTGAAAATCCTGATATATTAAGTCGCTGTGACCAAGACAATAGTTCAGAGGCATCAAGCAGTCCTGATGTGTGCCAGGAGTATGAAGCTAAGCATGCCTTTATCCCATCTCCTCAGATTGGGGTGGAGCCTGAAGACAAAGATAGTCAGCTGGTTCATGCATGGTCAAACATCAGTAAAGAGGCAGATTTTGATTCAAAGCATCAGTCTGAAAGTGGTAGCCCCCGGGACTATGATCAGGGAAAGACCGATGAATCCTATCAGCTAATCTCTTCTAATACTCAGGAGCCTCCTGAATTTGCAATTTTGGAAGAATATGGTCTAGAAAATAAATTTGTTACTGACCCAGTTGATTCAGCTGAAATTCCCAGGGAGGTTTTAGAAGTGAAGTCCTTAGATCTGAAAGACAGGTTCCATGAAAGTTTTGCTCCTGCCAGCCACCAAGGAACACCAGCTGACACAGCTCAAATAGTGACCTCCCAAATGCATTTGGTTCCCATGGATTTCACTCTGCCTGACAGGGCAGAGCAAAGGTTAAAAGAAATTAGTGCCTTGGCTGAAGTTGGAAAATATTCTGATACTGATTGTAGGGCAGTAACTGGCGATGAGCTAGACATGTCAGAAGAATGTGTGGATGAATCTGAGGTGGGTGTAGAACAGAACATCAGGAACACATTGGTGACTAATGTCCCAGCAAGCACGTGTGATGGAATGAACATACTGACAGTGGCAGGCAGTGAAGCAGCAGAAGGGGAATCAAAGGATAAACAGATGTTCTTTCCCAAATCCTTTCTGCCTGGTGGCAATGAAGACCATGAATCTGATTCAAGTGATCAGCTGGTTGATGACATGGCAAAAGAATCTGAAGATGCAATTGGAAATGATGCTCCTGTGTTTAAGGAAATGCCCAGTGACAAATCACCGGTGGTGCATACTCCACCATCCTATGTATCTTTTGATGCTGAACCCTCTCACAACAGAGAGTGTGCAAAGGACGAGCTGTTGTTACAGCAGCCATTTTGTGACAGTGTTTCTTTGGAAAAACCTTTATCACTGCCATCTCCTTCAGAAGGTGCAGAAGGCATCCTAATGACCAAAGATAGCGACATGAAAGATGAGGTGCCTGACACATCCACAGAGTGCCTTCAGGAAAATCATATGTCAGTACCTTCGCTCTCTGAGTCTGACGTAACTCTGGGAGCTTCTGAGATTTCGACAGGAAAATATGAAGCAGAAGCAACCGATCTCTACTGGCCACCAGGTGGAGATAGAAGATCACCTGATGGTAAGAAAACCTGCTTTCCACAGCAAGTTCACAGGGCAGAGAAAGAAGGAAATGTCTGGAGTGTTACTGCTGAATGATGAGGCTTTGAGTGAAGTTTGAAATTTGTGTGTCTCCCTGATGTACACAACTGTGTACTTTGGGCAGACCTCTAGCGTCACCCTTCTAGGCAGACCTAAAGCTTTTAAACAGTGAACTGGGAACTTTATTGTTTATACAGTGCCTAGCAGATGGGACACTGAATCATTTCTCCCTTAGGAGTGATTACAGTGTTAATGTATAATCTTTAACAATAATAATGATGATGATGATGTTATAAAATTCAAGTACGCATTAACAGAGCAAAGCAACTGAGAAGAGCTTTGCCCTACTGTACTGATTTAAAGAAATCATGGTGACTGAAATAGTAATTCAAAAACTAAAAGGAGTTTCTGTTTGCCTGTTTTTTTAGAAGCTGGCACTGACTTCCTGCTTCTTAGGGAGAAGAAGCTGAGAAATTCCACTGAGAGCCTGGAACTGAAAAGTACAGAGGGTAAGGAAGATGTGAGGATGCAAGTGCACCGAGATACAGCTTCACTAGAGATGGATTACATCCTTGTTACTGAGGAAGGCAATACACCTTCAAGGAAGGATACCCTTGAAAGGAATGAAAGTGATTTTACATTTCAAGAAGCTAATGTAGCTGAACAAACAGAAGCTCATGAAGGTTTTTCACCGGGCACCTTGGATACCTTTCAGCCACTCTCCATTACAAATGAAAGGGGAGATCACTCTGTTTATGGGACTGAATGGGACTCTGTTCACATACAAGAGAAAAGTTCTTCTGTTTTGCCTCAAAAACCTGATGGTGAAAGGAGATCACAGGAAAGCTGTGGGCAAGATGAGGGCTGGATTATATTGGGCGAAAATGAAGTCAGTGATATATCACCTGAAGAAATTTCTGCTGAGTCAGAGATGCCAAAATCAGGGTCTGGACATTCTAGCAAAGAACTGGCAGCTGTTGTAACACAGGAATTGATTCTTGACACTCAAGCAGAATTTCAAGCAGAAATGCCCATTCAGAAATCTTTTGAACATGGGGGCTGTTCTCCTTCAGAGAGCCTGGCTACTGAGGATGAGAGTTGGGGCATCACAGGAACACGTGTGTTGCCAGTGGTTGGTGGTGATGGTGCATGGGAAGCAAATTCTCAACAGAGACTTGGAAATAATGTAACAACAGAACAAGAAATGAAGGAGGAAACAGTGCTTCTCAACAGTGAAAGAGAGCTGACTCAAAAATCAGGGTAAGGAAAAAAAAACCTGTTTCCTTTCAAGAGTCTTCTGTTTACTTGTTACCAATGTTATCGAAGTGTGTGATGTTATGAACAGATGGCAGGACTTTCAAGTCTGAAGTACTAAGTATGTTTACATGATGTAAGTATCATTATATTCCTCCCGTTGTAAAAAGAGAGCCTTGGCTCTTGGTTGCTTGATAAGAGTCAAATTAGGATTGTTTTGCAATGCAGGCAGCTTCTAAGGCCAATTCCCTGCAGGAATATGTCCGTCTTCCTTCTGTGAAATCCCATGGATTTCATAATATACCTTTAAATCTGAGACAGGTGTGGCCAGGGAACGCAGGCCAAAGCCAGGTACTAATGGTATTCCCAGTCCAGATGCAGTGCCGGTGATGAGATTATGGAGGGATTAAAATGAAGCAATATCTCTGCCTAATGCAAAACTGCTGGGAGGGAAGATAAGGGAGTTGAGGCCCAGGGTCAGAAAGGGGGGCTGCTTGTAGAAGAAAGAAAAGGATGGTGGAAAATTGTGGGTTCTCTGGTTATTTCAACGTTGTAGTCAGGTCACAGCAGCATTTCTGTCTGTTCAGACTGGGCTGGCAGTTGCAGCAGATTGAGTATATTTGCACCTGCCTTTAGGTGGAAATGCAGCCTCTGTGCTGACAGCACTGCTGCTGCCTGCTGTCTCTCTGCTGTGTCACTGGATGGAGAGAGACATGACCCTCTTGACTCCATTTACTCTAGTGTATTGGAGAGGATGCTTCTGTTGTGGACTCCTCATGTTGCACAACCAGGAGGCTGTATCTGCTACAGCGGGCTTCCAGGGTAGCCCAAGAGATGCAAGTGTGGAAGTCTGACCTCTTTTCTCCTGGGCATCTGCAACGGAGAACCTGACTTTGCATTCATACAGTGAAATTCTTGTGAACAATAAAAGAAACTTCCCAGTACAAATAAAACTAAGTGGTGTAACTGCTTTCTACTGGTTGCTCCTTTTGAACTACACTTACACCAAAGAACGTATGTGGTATGAAACATGTGGAAACTATTCATGTGAAGTGCAAGACTGATTTTTTACTAAAATAAAGTTTCTCCCAAGGAGTTGTCAGTTCAATGTGAAACACACATCGCATTCACAGCTTCTATTATCAGGTTTTAATGGGCTTGCAATTTACTTTAGACTTTATTTTTTAAATTTTCACGAAGAATTTTGAAATTTTAGCAGTAGGCTTTTTTTCCCTGAAAGGCGGCATGCCTTTATATGACAGTATAACCCTCATAACAGTATGTACAACTAATGTGTAAAAGAAAAGCACAGCTTTTCACTAACCATCCCCCACCCCAAACAATTCGCATTTTATTAAGATTTCAGGAATGAAAATAGCTGTGATTTATCTTCCACCAGACTTGTTAAAATACCTCCCCTCTAAGCATTTTCACACATTTTCCAAAGTGTATCGTTATCACAAGATCAGACACTGTTATAGCTGAGCTTTTTTTAATATATGGTAAGTCCTGACTTCATCCTATACAGAAACCCCAGTCTCAGAAACTCTGAAATACAATGATGTTACTTGCAGGCTTCAACTTAAGCACCGGTATAGGACTGAAGGTTTTCTTGACAGACAAGATTCTGAGTAGTATACAGAGGATACTTTGCCATCACACACTGGCCCTGGCTGAAATTGCTTCAATCTAACTGGACAGACAGCACTGAGGAGAATCTGAGATGAGAGGCGCTCTATTTCTGTAGAGCAGTGACAGCTCTTATTGACGCAGGTTAGCATTTACTGCCCTCAAGAAAGAGGCAAATCTTCAGAAGGGTTAGCAGAAGATGAGCACTCCCCAGTTCTGTATGGTGTGAAGTAAACCAAATGCCAAGTGCTTGACTTTGAAACTATCAAAAGTAGAGCTGGTTGGCACAACATTTCTGTTGCATCCAATCCTCCAAGCTTCTAACTTCCATTCCTGAAGAAAAAGTAGAAATTTTGAAATTTTCTACAAAAGAGAAATCTGGAAGAAGCAAACTAAGCAAAATATCCAAGCAGTTGTTTTGAATTCACATTAGTGTGTGGAAAGGCAGCATAGGATTTGCAGATCTAGAAAAAATAGACTTGACTTTGAGGTGGTTTGCTTCTTAGGACTAGCCCACACCCTGGAAGTCATCTTCCTCCATTATCCCATTTCACTGGGAGTTCATCAAAACCAACTAATATCAGTGAATAAAACTGGTTTTTGACAAACCAGTAATTTCTAGTGAAAATCTTTAAATCAAAAAACGCTTACCACCTCTGCTCACAAAAAATGGTGAATGGGACCGGAAAAAGGAAGGGTTGTTCAGAGGTGCTGGCTATTTGCAGGATTGCAAATCTGACATGAACAAATCAGCTGTGAAGTCCTCTGTCTCCCATAAAGCATTTTAAATTAAAAACAGCCAGATACTGACCCTTCTTAAGTCACACTGGTTAATTACATGCAGACAGTGTCCCAGGGTTTGACTTTCCATGCTTACATGCCTGTGATGTTCTTAGAGCGGAAAAGAAAACTGGTCTAGGTATCTGATTTTAAATGTTTTTTAATAAATCAGCATGATGGAGTTGAAATAACTTTGAAGCAGTAAGATTCTTTGTTCGATACCTCAGGAAAAGAATCTGATTTTTGAACTTGCACTGGCATTAGAAAAATCATTCCTATGGCCATGGATTTATAGGTGTTTTTAACATCTTGTTGCTATGCATTGTTAGATCCACTTTGAGAACTCTGCTGTTCTTTAGGAATTTCTGCAAGTCTCCAAGTGAAAATCTGAATCTTGTACACAATGGTAGTTTGCATCGTCGTTTCAGATGTAGTATACTCATTAGAGCTAAGTATATTCCCCTAGACTGATTCCCACATTACGTCCAAAACAGGACCATGTTAATGTAAGAGTGTTTTCAGTGAAAACTTAAATGCATGATGGAATATGGTGCATCCTGCAAGGAGAAGAAACAGTAGTTCTTTGTATAGAATATATATATGGTCACTATAGCTTCCACTATAGCCTTTTTTCTTATCTGACTCAGAAGTTGTTGTTTAGTACTTGTTTAATACCAAATACCGTTTAAGTGGATAGCAATGGCTATTTCTGTCCTTAACACTAAGCCTTAAGCTGAAGCCAGGGAAGTAAGGAAAAGAAAGGAAGTTATTCAGCATCTGCATTAACAATTATTTATGGAAGCGTGGAACCAGTAAAATCTGCTTTCCTTTTGGAAACTGACGTGGTAAACGTGTGTAATTAGAAATATTTTCTAATGCATTTGTTGACAGTTTTAAAAACACAAGTTCTTTCTTAAAACATCCGTCAGTGTGCAGCTTGTAAATCTGAAATTAACTGCCCTTCTTGGCCCTGAAAGTTTAGAACAATGTGATACAGCAGAACTGCCTATCTGTGGGAGCTTAGCACAGAAACACTGGTGACATCACGTAAGAGAAGAAACTAAGGCTTTTCCCTTGATCTTATTACAACAGAGTTTCTGGATGGCCTGACGGTGCTAGTCATCAAGCTCTGAGTCCACCAAAGATCTACATTTTGAAGTAGACTTTGGTAGAACTGAACCAAAGTCTAAGTAACTGATACCCAGCTCTTGGAAGTGTCCTTCTGCCTAGATTCCTGTTCTTCTGAAAGACCATAATTTTGACTTGGAAAGTTTCTTGGGTACTTAACTAAATGTGACTCTTGCCTTGACTGGATAGTCTATTTCCTAGCTTATGAATATTTACACCTGTTTGGTATCAGAAAATTAAGCACCCTTAATCTGAAGACCGGGCCGAATAGCTGTGCCCTGAGCATGCATTACATTCTCTGCTCCTTATTTTCTTTTGTCAAATACTTTTGCTTTATGCAATGAAGTTTGAATTCTGAACCTGTAGTGGCCATCTCTGTTATAGTGCTTTTAGAAGCAGCTCCTGGATCTGTGGCTTTCTCTAGTGCAGCCTTTGCTTCCCGCAAGGAAGCTTTCCTTGTGGCTTGCTGGTTGTTGTTTCATATACTCTTTGGCAGGGTATAGAAATTAGGTTCCTTATTTTTAGGTATGTACTTCACCTTCATATTTTTATGTATGGCACGAAAACAGTATCTCTGAAGAATAAACTTATTCGTACTCAAACAGATGATGGGGACATCCCAGCTAACGGACAATTAAATTGGTAGTCCAAAGTTTATGGAAGCATTAACTCAGTAACTACCTTCTAAGCCCCCTTCTGAATCTACAGGATATTAACATGTACCTGTTTAGAAAACACTGAAGTTCACGTTTGCATACAGTGCTGAAGTAAATTCCTTTAGTAGTGGAGTAAGGGTCACTAAAGGATGCAGTTTGTGTTATTTTCTGCTCTCACAGAAAGTGTCTGTCACTTTGTCTAAGAAAATTCACTGTTTTGTACAAGGAGGAATTAAAGTTCTGAAACAGAAAGTATAAACAAAAATGAGAATGAAGAAGTGGATTAAAATCTTGATGTCTGCTGGTCACTGTCCTCCTCTTCCTAGTATGAAGCATAACAACTCTCCAAGCTGTTCAGGTGGGCTTTAAGACAGTCTGTGACTAATGGTTAAGTTCTTCCCTCCTGTCCTGTTTCCCATCTGCAAGAAAAAGCAGCAGGAAGAGAAGTATGAGGATGCTTGCTAGCGTTAAAACACTGAAGAAAAGCTATAAACCTGTCTCGGTAATGTACAAACACCAGAAACAGTAAACCCTAGAGGTTTCTTTGGCCTCACAAAAAAGTACAAAAATATTTGATAACACATTGTTAATGTCAGTCTCTCCAGAAGGAAAATAGCTTTTTATATGGCTTTCCGTGTGTGAACAGCCGAGAGTGACTACATCTAAAAAGGAAGAATTCGTGGAGCACTGTACGAATGAGGGGTAGGCAGGATTAAGGCACCTCCCTACTGCTGCTGCTGCATCTGGAGGTGTGCCAGCAGTAAAATTTATGAAGACTGGAGGTCTTTTTCTTCCTGATAGAAGCTGTCCCATCTTACAGAGCTGTATGAAAATGGTGGTGGTGCAGTGGCCAGGAGGCAGATGGAGAGCACTACAGATGCCTGTGGTAGCTTTTACCTAGCACACTCCTCAGGGTGCATTAGTGGTTGTGTATACCAGATCATTCTTGCTCTTACCTTTGCTGTAGGGAAGGGTTATACTTTTCCTTAGTAGGAAGAGTGAGAAAGAGCTGAGGGAAATACTATGAAATGATGTATTGACTTGAAGAATAAGAAGCAGTGAGAGCAGTAGAGATAAGGCTACTGATGTTTGGAAGGTTTAGGGGAGAGCTTGGAAAACTGGTGGTGGTAAAACTGAATGGAAGACAATTTCCTTTGAACAGCTGCCAAGATTTATTTAACCCACTACAATAACGCTTCCACAAAAGAAAGCTTCATTTGTCTTTCTGATAGCATATTCTTAAAGAAGCAGGAATCAGTCTTTTCTGCTTGTATCAGTGACTTTTTGGAAAAGATAGTTCTTCCACTGCCTCTGTCCAAAAATTCTCTCTGTGACCATTGCTGTACTGCTGGCTATTAAAATTGCCCAGTACTGTCAGCAATCCAGTAAATTTTTAAGAGAAGCCTGTTTTCATCACAGGACCTGTGACTGACAGAAAATAGAGATAATTAAATATAATGAAAGAAAAAATCTGTGACTATTTCAAGATTAATAAGAGAGCATCCCCCCGGCCCTGTCCCTGCCTGGGATTAAATCCTTTCCCTCTGGCTTTCAGGGATCCTTTGAGACCTGCTTGTTCCCGCATCACAGTGAGCTTAGTGGGTCCCAGGGCAGCATCCTAAAATCTCTCAGTGCTGAGATTACTCTGCTGTCTCTGTGATTTAGCCCATCATGTATCTCAAAGCTATTAATGATTCGGGTCAAATACCAATGTCCAGTACTGAACTGAAATACTGACAGAACGGAACCAGGGGAAAAAATTCTCATTGACTGCAGTGGACCAAGGGTTTCAAAAAGTCTGTTCTGTCACCCAAAAGCTAGGATAAGGCTATGAATTAGGGAGCCCAGGTTTGCTTCTTGCTTTGATGGGCAAAGCAGGCCGCTATATAAAGGAAGCCTAAAGGACTGAAAATCCGTTGTAAGAGGCCACATTGTGCCAAGTAACCTTTACCTCCCTTCGGATGCCTGTTTCCTTTTTTCCTTGCATACCCGTGGGGCTGTCATCTTTCACTCCTGTCAAGATTGTTTATTAATTGGCCAGATTTGCTGGAAAGCAATTGCAGGCACTCTGGGGACCAGGCATGCTGCTTCGGTGGTGCTTCCAGCTCCTGCTGAACTACAAGATCATGGACTTGAAATGGGAATTGAACTCAGGTCTTCCACTTGGCAGGACAAAGCCTGACAATTGTCTAAACACAAGGAGCATGCTTTAAAGGTTAAAAACCAACAGGCAAAGAAAGGAGCAATGACTGAGCAGGATGCTTTTAGGAAAGTCCATATAAATGAAAGTTAATGCCTTGTAACAAAAGTAAAAAAGCGGATTGAAACTAAACAAAATTTTAGATTGGCATCTTTAAGATTGCTGGCTCAGAACTTGAGATTTAAATGTTCGCCTGAGTTTAGGATGGGAAAGTATATAATTGATGTGTTTTACATTATTATATATCATACCATTACAATCATTATAGTAATATACATCCTGCGTTAGAAGCTTTATGTTACATATTAGCCTTTACGAAGATGTTGCTTCTGTGAAAATAGAAGAATCCCTGGGACAAATTCAGAGCAGGGAACTTTCCAACAACATAGCTTAATTCATTAAAACATGTTGTCTCTTTTTTTTTAATTTTGTAATAATCTATTTTTAATGTCACTGAATGTCACTGCTAAACTTTTTTAGTGATGGAAGTAACAATACACGCTGTTCATGCATGGGCTTTAGTAACACCATTTCTTTCCCTCTGCTTGATTTGGGCTATGAAGTCATGACAACCATCTTTTTTTGTTATCAGTTTTGAGGTGATACAGTATTTTCCATCACCATCTGGAGGCTGAAAATTAATTAAAACTAAAAACCCAGTTTTCCATTGCAGAGCCAGCTGTTAAACAATAGCAGCAGCCAATATGGTGATGATCCCATTTTTGTAAAAGCAGCGTTAATATTTACATGCCAAATACCAAATACTTTACAAAAACCTTTCAACAAAAAGAGAACAACACTTCAGTGACTGAAAAACAATTTTAAAAGAAAACAACCCCTACCTACTATTGTTCACTTGTGGTCCTTACATTTTACTTAAATTGTGAGATTGGGCTGATAGAGCCACTTCCTTGAAGCAAGAAGGCCTGGACTATGTTAGTACAGTTTAGTTGTCACATGAACATCCCCTCCACCACTATTCAAAACTTCAGTTTTCCGATCTAATTCACTAGATGATTTATACCAACCAATATGATGAACGACACTGCAATTTCAGCCTAAAGCATTAATGAACTTTGAAACTTAACCCTATTGATGCAGACCTGACTTTTACAGGGAGCCACAGTTGTTGTCCCAAAATCAGGGTTCTTCTACCCGGTGTGCAAAAAAGCTGATCAACACAAAGATAGATGATTATTTCTTGTCTGCATGGAAACAGGTGCTAGGTGGTAACTCCACAAAGCTAGCACCCTTTGGCTCACATGTGGTAAACATTTATACATTTTGAGCAGCAGTTATGATTATTTTTACAGCTACACTTAATCACCCTCTTTCCCATTGGTCCTTACCTGTCTCGTCTCCACTTAAAGTCACAGTATCCTCCCTTTCTGCTTTGCATGTTCCATGAGGAAGGGGCTTTTCTTGGTGGGGGACTTTCACTACTCAAGGGTAGGTTTTTTACCATGTTAATTAGGATAGTTCACTCATAGTTCATAGTCTTTTTTTTTATCAGCAGTTTTGTTTTGTTCTGTGCTTACCTTAGTACCTTACTTTAACTACAGCTATGGCCCTTCAATGCTGCCGTGCTAGACCTTACCTGTTCCTTATGTTCTTTTGCTACCCTCCTCTTAGTTGTTTGTCATCGCCGGCAAGGCAGGGGCAAGCAGCAGTAGAGCATCCCCCCGGCCCTGTCCCTGCCTGGGATTAAATCCTTTCCCTCTGGCTTTCAGGGATCCTTTGAGACCTGCTTGTTCCCGCATCACAGTGAGCTTAGTGGGTCCCAGGGCAGCATCCTAAAATCTGAAATATATTCTGTGTCATTCTGAGCAGAGAGGATCAAGGCCATAGCTTCTGCCACGTTACTAATTTCATAGCTTCATCATAATCATGGTGCTAATGACTTCTATTGTACATAAATATTTATGGCTCAGTTTCCTGGATACCTCTTTTGGGTGTCTGGACTTCTGATTTTGAATGAATTAAAGACTACCCAGTTGAAAAAATGCTAAAATATGCTCCCATTGTTGGAAACTTTATGTAGAGCTAGCTGACAGTAGCATCAAAGATCACATGTCTGCAGCAGTGTCCTCTTCAGAAATGTGTCTTCATATTTGTGATGATTTTAAAATTTTTTTAAATGCTTGGCGTTGGTCTGTTCTTCTCTAAAATAGCATCTGGAGACTGATTTCTCAGGAGATCTGCAGCAGATGATGAGAACTTTCCCTGTAGGATGACTAATACCCTGAAGAGCAAGGTGGGAGCCATGGAATTTTTATTTACACTGTGCTGTAGGTGTGTGTGGAGCCGTACTGACAAGTGAAAATGGAGTTAGGTTTTTGTTTGTTTTTGACTGCTTATGGCCTAGCATAAGCAAAAGCATCCCTAGTTCTCACGTAACTCAGCTTCAAGGAGGAACTGTGGAGTGTGGAGGGAAACACGACCTGAAGGTTAGGGCATGCTAGGGCCTGTTGCCTTGCTGTATTATCCCCACAGGATTGCAGGGGAATAGGATTGAAAGCTGTTTTGCATTTGGAAGGAAACCTGGAGTTTCTAGGGATGCTTTATAAAAGGAGACTGTGGGACTGCACTGCATGGGAAGAAAAGTCATTCCTTCAGGCACACCCCTAAGAAACACAGTTAAAACCACAGGCCATGGGCATTGCTTCCTGGTGCTCGTACAGTTTGTGTTTCCAGGATTCACCCTGCCTTCTGAACTGGTGGTGGTTTGGGTATATTTTAAAAATTTGCATCTGCATTCTCATAGCTGAACTGCAACCAAATAAATTATGTAAAGCATGTTTGAATATGCATATGCTCTATAACCATCAATACAAATAGAAGTGAGGGCTGAGATGGGCTGAATCCATAAAAACATTTGTCATGCAATCTCTCATCACAAGCTTTTCTTAGGCTCTGAAATGAAACAGCGGGAGCTTTTTGCTACTGCCAGCTGACTTGCCGTATCAAAGTTTGGTGATGCTCCAAGAAAGCTCCGCAGGGACTGTAAAAAAAAAAAAAGTAACAATTTTCACAGCCAAAGCACAGCTCTGCATTCGTTGAAGTGCTCCTTTAACCAAAGCCCAGTAGCTGCTGGTGCACACAGCTGGCTATGCGAAGGCAGGTGATCACCCTTATTTAGCTGTACCACTAGCCACGTGACAAGAAAATGGTGGAGGATCTGTATTCCTAGTAAACTGCTACGGAAAAGAGGGATGCCGAAGTGCAGCAGTAAAGCATCTTTATTATTTTCTGAGTAGAAAGGCCTCTTCAAATCTTTAGAAGGTAAGCGTCTCTTTACTCGGAGAGGCTGATATACAGAAGGTTTTCTGATTAACGGCTCTATTGTTGCAGTTACTTTAGACAGGAAAAGGATAAATGTTTGTCAGCACGATGCAAAGCACCCAGGACCTCATTACTGAAAACCGGGCAGCTGTATTTTAATTCTGTTGCAGCTCTTTATGAGAGAAGCTTACATCAGTTCAATGGGATTTCTTTTGTCTGAGCACAGGCATGGTAATTTGTAATTAGGAGACAAAACTTCACTCTACAGTCACCTAGCATGTTAGATTATTTTCAGCTTGTTTGCCTTGCTCTGGGGGGAAAAAAAGGAACGAACGTTGGGCATTGTCAGTGGACATCCTGCTTTTAAGACTGCTGAATTACTGACATAGCAATTGTTTGTGATAGCTCTCGTTGTAGACTACTTGACAATGGTAGTGTTTTCAGTTTCTTTGCTGTCAACTGAATCATATGATTTTTGAAATTTTTGCAATGTCCCCTTAAAATGTTGCAGCGAACAGAATGTGTAATCTCTAAAGGTTAACCGATCAAGGATGCAGCAATAATCTCAATGGTTAAGAGAACTGAAAAATGACTGCAAAAGTTGGTTTGTACAGGTGGTATTTTTGTTTAAATTTAATTATAGGAGCTTGATTCAGCTCTGTTCAGTTGTTTGCTTTTCTGTCTGTGATGAAGGAGTGACAATATTCTTCAGTTTTATGTATAGAAAGCAAACAAATGATAGTGATGTACAGGAGGCATTGAAAATGTATAGAATATCTAATATGAGCTACTTAGAGCAACCCTGAAAGGAAATGTTTGCAGGCATGGTAGGTGTATTTAGCCAGAATCATTCTAAGTGAGTGGGAGGCAGGCAGAGGTGTCATTTTTGGACTTATCTTTATTAATACTTTTGTGAAGCAGAACTATGTTGAGGAATGGAGGATGCACACAGCTCTAGCAGCCGTGTCAGCAGACATTAAGGCAACTGTGGAGGTCGGGGCTGACGGAGAGAGGGGAATGACACGCACCAGTGCTTACCCTGCCAAAACACATTTTTTCCAGGGCTGCTGTGTTCCGTGCTCTACTCGCACCCATGCTCTCCATTGCTATCTCTGTGGGGCAGGGGAGTACTAAGGTCTAAAACAGCCTTTTTATTCCTGTCTTTGATGAGTCTGGCTGTTATTTGGCCTTGCATAAATCTGGACAATATTATAGAAAATCTGTGTAGTTAAAGTCTAGCTTTTGCATAAGTTCACTACTTTAAAAATTTAGATCTTGCTACAGGCAATCTGTTGTGGCTTTGTGGCATCTGCATAGTATTTGTCAGCAGTAATAGGAGAGCAATGTTATTTAACAGCTTGTAATACACCTGTAGAAAAAAGCAGAGGGGAAAAAAAAGTACCAATCTTTAAGCCACAGTCTTTGTTCAGGCAAAAGGTGCAGCTCTCAAACTTACCAGGAAATAATGTATGGATGACAATACGATTTTGTCAGCACCTGTGAATATTGATAAAGCTGTTTTTGTCACTGTAGTGTCCTCAGGACTGAAGACACTTCCTGTCAAACCCTGTACAAATATCCAGAAAAATATGGTGCAACAACAAATGAGATAGAGGCAGAGGGGAGGATGGGAGTGACAGTCCAGTTGCTTGACGGGTTTCTTAGTTTATATAGGTGTTTTTCCTTTGGACAGTGAAGGAAATGGCTGAACTGTTATGGGATTTTATGAATTAACTTGTTCAGATATATCTGATTAGTTCTTAGTGTATCCTGTAGATTGTGGTCTTCTCTATAGCTGTCGCAGCTGTGAAAAATAGACAGCAGCAGATCAGATGTCCTTATTTCAGGCTACCAGATGAAAGCTGAGTCTGTCCTACAGGAGCAACATCACTCTCCTCAGCAGAAAATACTGGCAGCAAACTCTGAAGAGCTGTCTGATGGACAGCAGCCCAGCAGGATACACCTTTGCCTGCTTGTGTAAAGCAGTAGAGCGTATAGCTAACCTTCCCTGTGTGTTTCCCTAGCTAGAATGTGTCAGGGAAGGAGAAGCCCTGTTTTCTCTCCTGCGTGTTGCTTCTTCAGTTTGGCATTTGCTGTCGCTCTGGCTCTTTCACAGCATTTTTGCTATGTCTGACATTCTCCTCTCTCCTACACTTAGGCTGGTTTTTATCCTCCTACTGCTTCTGTGGCCCTTCCAACTCAGTGACAGAGTTCTGCTTCTGAGGATTACTGGCGTCTTTTTGCGTCTCCTGTCTCCCTTTGCACGTGCCTTTTTAGACCTGCCTGCTGCAGGGTCTGGCAGTCCTTCCTGCTCTGAACACCTCCTTACAGTCCAGGCAGGCTGCAGGACTGCCTTCTTTGGTGCCAGTTTTACTGCTTCAGCAGAGATTATGTGCTTTGATTAGGTGTCTCCTTTGGCTCATGGTTTGGCTTTTCCTCTGTTTTTCACAAGTTGCAAAGCACTCAGTTTTGGTGGGAACTTTTCAGTTACCATTTTATACCCATTAGAGTCTTTCCATTTTAATCTGCTGGTACAATTTCTGTTCCACGTTCTGCATTGTCACACATTCTGCTGCTGTCTGTTACGTCTCTGACAACTGCAGCTTTAAGAGAAGCTGAAGTTTAACATGAACATCTGCCTAGAGCCTTTTCTGTAGCTCAGTCACAGCCAAGATAGCGAAAAGGCAGCTGTTAGTTGTTTGTAGGTTTGCTGTTTTCCCATCCCAGGAAAGGTGATGGAGCAGCTTATCCTGGAGGCCATCATGAAGCAAGTGGAAGAAAAGAAGGTTATCAGGAGTAGTCAGCATGGATTCACCAAGGGGAAATCATGCCTGACCAATCTGA
>Ga0065711_1027897_pt1 | contig 45157 bp, 28 predicted proteins | sample Hoacrofraction12_FD_59098 | JGI IMG/M metagenome (GOLD analysis project Ga0065711, IMG submission 59098) | Hoatzin crop microbial communities from Cojedes, Venezuela - Epithelial fraction 12 v2 (version 2) | ecosystem: Host-associated > Birds > Digestive system > Esophagus > Crop | place... | reverse complement strand
GAAGAACTTCTTCCCTCTGAGGGTGACGGAGCACTGGAACAGGCTGCCCAGGGAGGTTGTGGAGTCTCCTTCTCTGGAGATATTCAAGACCTGCCTGGACAAGGTCTTCTGCAGCCTGCTGTAGGTGACCCTGCTTCGGCAGGGGGGGTGGACTAGATGATCCACAGAGGTCCCTTCCAACCCCGACCATTCTGTGATTCTGTGAGATTGCACCACTGCATTACACTGTGAAACTGTCCAAGGTTTCCCTCTGCAGGTAGGTGTCTATGTGTTACTGAGAGATGAAGCGAGTGCTGAGACCTTTTGGAAGTAAAGGTGTTACATGAGCAGAAAACAGTTCATTATTTTTAGTACATCAGAATACAGAAAGCATTGTACCATTTAGTTACTGACATGGGGATTCTTTGCTAGTAATCATAATGTGAAAATGCAGAAATCGAATGTTAGTGGTAAAGATTACTGTGTGCTTTCATTCCAGTATAAAATGCATGTATCTAAAATATTATGTCTACCTAATTTTTGAGCCAAAGAAGTGAACACACAGAGATTCGATTCAAAATAATCTTCCAACCAGTTTCTTCATATTTAAAGAAGCAGCCATCTTTAAAATTTTTAACACCACTGGTTTACGATGAGCAGCTTTCTAACAATAGGGTACTAAATGTGTTGTTAGGTGAGCACAAACTAGGGAAAAGAGATGAACTGAAATTTAAATTTAAAATGCAGGGCTCTTGAAAGACCTCGATGTATAACTTCCTGGACATTCTGATTTCCCTCTTTTAGGATTCCCTTGAAAATCCCATCATTTACCTTAATAAATATGATAGCCACAACTACTGATAGCCTTCATCTAGCTGGCTATCAAGTGCATTTTTTTACTCTAGAAAATGGTGTAGAAATTGCCTGTTTGCCTGTCTGACTCAAAAAACATTTCCTCTGTTCAGTTGTATCATCCAACTACTACAAATACTGTTTTTAATCATATCAGCATGAAAACAGCAAAGACTGAGTGAACTGCAGTTTGTTTAATCCTTGTCAACAAAATCAGTTATTAAACATAAAGCTTGTTATTTACACAAGCTCACTGAAGACTGAGATAGTTATGCAGAAGCAGGGGGCAGCCTAGTTCACTCCCAAGTCACAGTTTCCTTGGCGAAGCAGTGAGGGAAATAGTTTTCTGTGAGCAGGATGTGTGTTGTGCCAGTCATTTGCACCTGGTGTTCTTAGCTGATTTTTCAACTTTCCTGTCATGGTCTGTTCTTCCTCCCACTGAAAGCCTTGGGAATTTTCCTCTTGACTTCCCTGGAAAACAGGACTGTATCCTAATTATTTTGACTTCAAGAATAATAAATTTAGTGGTTTATGTAAAATGCTGCATTCTGTAGCTTGCTTAGTCATAAGTGACTAATTTACATTTCACTGAAGTGCTAGTCATCTTAAATTTTTATTACTTGGAAGAAGATCAGAATTAAAAAGCAGGGGGAGCAGAACAGATTCAAGATTTCAGTGTAAATCATTTCCACGTTTTGTCAATGTGTTCTTTTGGAAAATGAGGACATAAAATATTTTGGTGGGGAGTGGAAAATGTTCTGCTTACTATTCCAGTGAAATAGATTTATTCATTCCATTCCTTTTGTCTGAACAGGTAAGCATCTGAATTTGGTGTGAATTAGTCTCTGCAGATGTGGTTTGGGGAAAGTGGACACGTGCTAACCCAGCCTCATTGCTGCAAGTTGGCACCTCAGGGGAGGGAGAACAATTGAAGTGCAGAAAACCCTTTCACTTCTGTTTTCACCTGACTCCTGCCACCTACCAGAACACCTCAGTGTGGCATATTTGGACCATGTAGGTTACATGTGTGGCAGACATTGCTTGCAACAGAGCGGGCCCAGCTGAGCCAAGCTGCTGTCACAGGAGTGCAGTGTAGTGCTCATGTAAGCCGCGGAAGGCAGTGTTCTCTGGAGAATGTTGTGTTAGCTAGCTTTGCAAAGTTTCTCACAGCACAATTTTTATGTTGCTTTGTACAGCGTTACTGGTTATGGGCAGCAGTGTACTCTGGCAAGTTGTATGCCCTTTCCAAGGGGAGCAGACTCCATTTGATTATCCATTGTACAGGTTAGGCAGCTTTGTGAAGAGTAATGAAGTCTTTCCTCTCTGCCTCTGACCATCCATATTCTGTGGAAAGGCAATGGAGGGCCAACAAGAGACGAAGCTGTCTTGAAACTGCTTAATGGAGACTTTAATTAGAACAAAGTATATTAAAAGCACAGAACCTTCTAAGTTTGAGGTGAACTACTGGGTGCCTTTATTGTGGTGAGAGTGGCTATTCTTACCCTTAACATAGGTACATGTTAGAGATATATAGAGGTGATAAGGACAAGCTTTGTTACATCGTTGCATCAATAATCAGTTTTGTAACAAAAAGTGGAGATCTGTGAGTATTCTTTGTGTTGTGAAAGAATGCTAAAGAGTGGAGGAACTCCGATGTCTTTACAGAGTTTGCCTGAGAATGAAATATTCTGTTTTTGTTGCCAGGAATTCCGCGACAGTGGGTCACGGCTGTTTCTGCTACGCCCTAATGCGTTCAATTCCAGTTGCCATCTATGTTGTTTTGGTAACAGGTCTACGTTACCACCTGTTCATATGGAGCGTCTTCTCGCCAAAACTGCTTTATGAGGGAGTGCATGTGTTTATCACAGCCGCTATCTGCCTGTTCTTCACAGCCATGGATCAGAACCACTCTCACAAAGTGCAAGACTGAAAATAAGTGTGTGGTACGCAGTTCTGTGTAGTAGCAATGTCCAGTGTGTTGCTGGAATGGAAGAAGGAAAATAATGGCTTTAAACTGTTGTGCAGGATTTGAAAAGTAAGCTTGTTTATTTTAGTCAGGATCAGGATTTGAAGGGCCTGTTTTATACCTGAGTTTGTTTTAAAAGTGTTGAATTGAAATAAACTGTCTTCATGGATAACTTTTGTTCTATAGCTGTCATTATGTCACTTTCCAAATAACAGAATGGCAACATTACATTATTTGAATTTTAAAATGTACATCTTAATATAAATACGGACCAGTGCCTCATGGGCATTGAAAAAAATCTTTTGCATGTACTGTTTTTTTACCTTGTTAAGAATACAGAATCCTAAAAATATGCAGGACTTCTTGGTGCTGTTCACAAGATCTTGTATTCATTAGCATTGGGGGGGTTTGTTTGTTTATTTTGTTTCTAGCATGTGCATTGAAATTATTATTAAATTATTGAACTATTGTACAAATATCCTAGTTAAGAGATTTTTTTGTTCATTTCCATAGGCAGCATTTCTATTTAAAGGCAGTATTTTCTTTGTACGATGAAGGCAATCATTATCTGTAATGTATTTTGATCTGCACTTCAGGCACTGGATAAGAAACGCTAATGGTCTAACAAAGTAATGAATCTTCTGTGGAGTCCATTCACTGCTAAAATGTTGTGTTTCTTTTTATTAATGTGTAAATGTTAAATCAGGTTGATGGGAGCTGCACTGAACATTTGATCATGTTTTCCACACTAGGGTAGAGAGTTATGAGCCATGAGCAGGAAAATAGTTTAATTGGTTAAGTTACCAGCAGAATAAAAGATGTGTTTGCATCACCTTCCCCTTAGTGACCTGTCTATCCTCACTTGACTGTCCTATAATTAATTCCTAACAATGTTGTGTTCCTCACTACTGTCAAGAGGATATACATCGATGACTATCCTGAGTAACGGTGTTCTTTTTGTGGGTTTTTTTGTCTCATATTTTTGTCCATGTTAGCAACCAGTAGGATTTAATCTAAATGTATTAGAGGTGTAGCAGAAGAGAAGCACACAGGGAACTTTAACTTCTGTTTTAAATTTGAAAATAAAAAAGCTTTTAAGCCCTATGTAGCTGACAGCACATTTGTTAGGATTGTCGATACACTTTTCATCCCATGTTTCAGATAGAGCAAATTTCAGAAAGTAGGCCTTTAGTTTTTATACATTAATTATAGGCCATGTTGATCACTAATAATGAATTTTTTTTCAACTGTAAACCAACAAAATTTTCAGTACCCTGGCCATGTATTGCTGTTCACCTGGAGAAGAAACTACTGGATCCTGAATGCCACTCACTGTGACCTGTTGGAAGTTTGAAAATTAAATACTTTCAATAAATTATTTTTCACTGCAAATTGTGGAATATTTAAAACAGTTTGTATCTTTGTGAATGTTGTACACGTTCACCATTTTCATAATTCTTAGCGTTTTTCTGGTTACCTGTTGCCTAGCAACCATATGGGGATTATCGACATCTTCTCTGTTTGCTTACTTGGTTAATTCCTAAGCAATCCTCCCTAACGTTCATACAGAATACGTTTATAAGAGATTTGACTCAGAGAGAAAGGGTGCTAATAAAGAGGTGGAAGGAGTGGAAGAGAGGTTGCCTCTGGGGCACGGAATTCTAAAACGATGTGGGGTTTCTTGGTGATGTTCACAAGATTTTTTATTCCTTCCTTCTGATGTTTTTTGCTGCTAGTATATCTCTTGGATGTTTTATCAAATAGTGGAATCTAAACTATTGTGCATGTATGAAGGCTGTATTTCTTCAGATTACTTAGTTAAATAATCATAGTGTCCACTTTCTCCTCTGAAGTTGAAAAAGTCCAGATTGAGTCAGAAGAAAATAAATGGCTAGGGAAAACTGAAGTCTTCAAGAACAGGAAAGGCAGGAAGAAGGGGGAACTTAGACTGCATCTCTGTCGAGTTAACAGATGAGTTAGGTGATACTTGAAGCAAACATGGTGTTTTCAACTTCAGAATTGCTATTCTTTTTCTCCTCTTCTCTTTGGCTATAGGCAAATGAAATACTATTTTAACTTCATCGGCTTTCGGGCTGTGGTAATGGAAAGCTGAGGCAGTGAAGAAATGAGCTGGTTCTTGCCGCAGGCAAACAGACTTGAGCTGGGTAATTGTGTAAAAATCATTTTATTTTAAATCAACACAAAGTTTTGGCAATTGATCTGAATGTACAGAGAAAGCAAATGCTTAAAAGTAAATTCTCATCCCACTAGTTAGCTGCTCCCTTTCCCTCACGCCCTTCCCAATGCCACTTGTCACGTTCAGCGTGTTCCAAACCCTCAGACAAGGAGACAAGCAACATGGCAAGTAGGAATGGTACATGGGATGGTTTCTGCCATTCTGAGTGTACCGGTTTCCTCTGTCAAAGTCCTCTGTGTCCCTGCTCTGGCATGGTGTCAGCCTGGGCTACAGCTTCCTCAGGAGTACCCTGTCTGCAGGCACAGACTCCACCTGAAATACCTTCTGAGCAGGGATGTTGTGTACTTCTTTGTTTGGATGAAGTTTTGACACACGGTAAGTTTTTCCACTCATCTTCGCTGCTGGTCAGAGCCAGGTTCAGATGGCTACAGTGGTCTGTAGCTTCCTCTACAAGATTTCACTAGATTGCTATCTGTCGGCGTGGGTCACTGCCACTCAAAGCTTGCAGCATATGTCCACTGTGGTCCTAAAGATCCAGAGTGTCATGAAGCTTAAGTTAAGAAGAGACTCTTGTAAATGAATTCAGGCTTAAGGGAAGGAAAAAAAAAAAGCTATTCCTATTTCAGATACTATATATCTCTTCGGGTCTGTAGAAAAAAAACCCAAGTTTTCATTGGCTCTACGTAAGCCAGCAGAAGACCCATACTGCATGCCCCAGCCTGTGGAGCAGGCAATGAATGCGTGCTAAGCCACTGCTCCTGTGTGGTGCTCTTTGTAAAGGTCAGGGCAATTTTTGGAATTCCTCACGTAAAGCATTTGCAAATTAAACAAGATTTATCTCCACAACTGCACAGTCACAGGATGAGGGCCCACAGATACAAGTTGCAATGAAAGGCTTCCTCTCAAAAACCAAGGCCTTCCGAACGCTTCAGGAGCACAGGGAGGGGAAGGAAACTCTGGTCCCATGGGTCAGTGGGGCAGGAGAGGGAGCTGGCTGATCTCATCCCAGGCTGCACACTCTGTGAAGGGCTGTGATCGGGGGATGTTCATTGCACTGTCTTCCAGGGGTGTAAGGAGGGTCTGGGGAATGAGTGGCCATGAGACTCCTCAGTCCCCAGGCAGACAAGGGAGAGGGAGACTTTATTTCCCAAGCACTGGATGGAGGGGAAATGACCAAGAGGGATTTACCAGGACAGCTTGTGCCTGGCCCATTGGTGCCTCATTGCTTTCTCTGAACAAGGTGACAGACTGGAGAAGGGAAGAGCACTGGACATTGGACAACTTGACTTTAGCAAGGCCTTCAGCATGGTGTACGTGGTGCCCAAGTGGTGAGCTATAGATCAGTGGGCTTGGGCTTGAAGGTGGACTGGATCATTGGGCTCTGAGGGTTAACTTCTGTGGTCTGAGGTCCCATGGTTGGCTGGTGAGCAGTGTTGTCCATGAGGGTCAATGCATGGCAATGTAAGATCTTTCTTAAGCTGGATGAGGTGACAGCAAAACCAGGGCAAATCTGGAGATGGTACCAAACTGGGAGGGTGCTGTATATGCTGGAGGAGAGGGCCATGCTCTGGAGGAACCTTGGCAGGCTGGAGGAATGGGCTGCCGGGAACCTGGAGTAGAGCCTGGCACATGCTGAGTCCTGCCCCTGGCTGGGGGGGGCCTGGTAGTGATGCAGCTTGGGGCCCACGGACTGGGGAGCAGCTCTGGAGCCCCAGTGGGCAGCGGGGGGTCCGTGAGCAGAACTGGCACCCTGATCGTGTTCCCCAGCTGGTCAGTACTCAAACACACACCCACAGACATGGATTTGTTCGCGCAGATAGTTTTTCTAACACCTGTCCCAAACCCCAGCGGACTCCTCTGCTGGCACCCAGACAGGGGACAACCAAAGGTTTGCAGCCGTGCTTGGGTTGCTGGTATCCAGACCTCTTACCTTACTGGTGAGTCCCAGTTAAAGTTCACTTGTGTTCACACAGCTAGTAAGAGTAGAGACTGCATTCACACAGAAGAAGTGGGACTTAACGAGAGGGTGGGGCACACAGCGGTGATGAAGTGAAGGGCTCCCCCAGAGAAATAACACTGACTAGCAATCTGTTTGTACTCAACCAGCCCTTTTTATCCAGTTTTTCCTCTGCTTTCTCATGTTTGTTCCTCCCTGAGCCCTCTTGATCCTTCTTTTTCCTCTCCTTTGGTCCTTTCCCCTTAAAAACATCGTGTTAGTTTTACAGAATCCCCAAGTGCTCTTCCCTGTGCTCCTTCAGGCAGTAAGCTCCTTCAGTCTGCAAGGTCTTCCAGGAGAGGAGTTTCTTTGGTTGACTGATTCTGGTGGGCTTCACACCAGGGAGAATTGTCTAATTGCTTAGTGAGTGATTATCATATAAATAAATAACTATAAATTACTGATTAGTTTAGTAGAGATCCTCAGCATGTTCTTATTCATCTGACACTCTCCAGACCTTTGTGTTAACCATCTTTAATCATACAAGTTCACAGTGATTAGTGCCTTCTTTCGGCCTGGGGATGGGAAAGCATCTAGGACCCCTTTTGGCTGCAGTCAGCTCGCAGGAGGGAGGGCATGGAGATGATAGAGGTAGACTCTTCTCAGAAGGGCACAGGGACAGCCTCAAAGGCAATGGGCTCAAGTTGCAGTATGGGACATTGCCAGAAGGCCAGAGGAGCCTTTTCTCCTCTGCATGTTTACCATCTGAGATAGGGCCCAGACCTTTGCTGTTGGAGATCTTCCCACCTTGGAGCAACCTTATGTAGTTGGCCCTGCTGTGGGCTGGAAGTTGTATTGGGTGAGCTCCAGAGGTCTCTTCCAGACAACGTTATTCAAGAATTCTGTGGTTTTGTTGTGTTTAAAATTGACTTTGCTATTTTTTATTGACTTTCACAGGCTATTTCATAAAGTCAAAGAGCTTTGTCTCTGATTTCATAACAAAAAAATTATTAACCAACAGGAAATAAAATGTATGTGTCACTGTTTTTTTTAAGAGATAAACATCACAGCTGAAAATTGTTGGTAATTTTGGTTTTATTTTATGTATCTCTATATTTGTACATTGGATAGAAGTAAGCATCACTGGAAGGAGAGGTTTAATGCCATCTGCCCTTAGCCATGTCAGCTTTAGTGCCACTGTAGCTTAAGGTTTCCCAGATTCAGTGATGAAGGATCCTGTTTTGCCATTGCTTCTGTTATGATTCAAATGACTCCCCAAAATATTAATCTTTCCTATCAGGCCTGAAGTGAAAGTTGTGGCCTTGCTGTGATCTCTGTGGGCCCATGCCAGGTACATTTGGTAGGACAGACACACAGAGGTCACTTACGTTCTGAAGCTGTTTTTCTGGCTTCAGACTGAGAGCTAGGCCTGTGAACATTAAAAGTCCTGCATTTTGCCTGATGGAGGACACAAGTTCATCCCAAACGACCTGTTGTCTCCCAGCATTTGATAAAAAAGCGTGGGTTACTATGAGGGGTAGACCTGTACCTTGAGTAGCTGTCTCCCCCACTCAGTGTTAACAGCGTTGTCCTCCCCACTGGCAGGGTGTTGAAGACACGTTTTCAACATGGTACTAGCTTAACGTGTAACTCAAGTTCAATCTGTAGCTCAAAGCACACCCTTTTTGCATGACATTGTTGCCTTAAGAATGAGGGTGCTAGCCACTAGAGATGGGCTTCAGCATAATGCTTAGTCTCAAGACAGACTATATATGGTAAAACTTTCATCAACCATGCCATTTGTATACCTCTGATTTTACTGCTGCAGTGCGTTATATTCAGTGATGTCTACTGCAAAGACCAGTGGTGATGCAGAACATGACACAGCACAGCTCACACAGCAAACGTGCACCCTGTGCTGCATGGTTGGTGTGTTGGTCACCAGCAGGAAGACACAAGGTCCAAAACACTCAAAATCCCTTGCAGCTGTTACCCTGAGAGCTAGTTATGTCTAATGAGATAGGATAACTTGAGCTCAAGTTTTCCTGACACGAAAAATGAAAGCTGCTCGAAGAGTGCTGTCTTTGGAGGCTGCAGGAGTTCCCAATGGGTCAAAAAAGCCCTGCCTTGTCCCAGGCTTTTGCCAAGCTGCAAAAGCCGTTTGTATGGGGTGGTCCCCTGACGAAGCTGATTCTGTGGACCCAGAGGTTGCTCTGGAGAGTGTTTGCAGTAGTGTCGTGTCTGGAGTTGTTTAGGCTTGCTAGTTTGCCAGAAGTTAGTTTGTCACCCTTTGTGCACAGCAGTTGCTGAGCAGAGTTAGTCTGTAGATGCTTTGGGTGGTTGGGCACAAGATCAAATAAAAGAAAATGTGCCACTAAAACATACCTAGGGCCATGGAAATCAACATCTTATTCTCTAAAAGTGGGCTTTAAAAGGGAAAGTGATAAACAGATCCACTGGCCACAATTGTGCCTCGGTCCCTGCATGTAATAATTCCTACTGTCAGCTGTAGACTCCCAGAGGTGCTTGACTGATGAGCTACACAAGGCATGGAAACAGACGGGAAGTTTTGGGGCAACATTTGCATTTATTGTGGGTGGCTTTTTGTTTTGAAGAAATGCTTAAAAAGAGACTAACATGACTGGTGCAGCTCTCTTGGATGGAGTCAACAGCCCAGAGCAGCAGCTTAGGAGTGGGTGAGTAGCGTCTTGCATTTTGGCTGCACGTGAACTGCCCCTGCACGTCACTGCTCAGGACTTCTGGCAGTGGCACTTAAAGCCTAGTTCCTCCGCAAAAGCCGTGCTGGAGGTGCCTTGTCAATGGAGCAAGGTCCTTGGTCCTTCCCTTTCACAACTGGTACACAGGAGACAGCTGCCGAGAAAAGGCAGAGGCCGGTTAGAGAGAACGGCCGCAGCTGAAGATGCAGTTATGGCTGGGTTTTTGTTGTCTGCAGCTCTGCCAGTGACATTTTTGTGAACACCTTTCTGCTATGGGTGTGACAGAAAGTGGCCAGTGTTGCCTGTTTAATCTTGCTAGGCAGTATGCTGCAGCACAGAAATCCTAGGCTTCCGTCCTGCTTTCCCATAAACTTACTGGGCTAGCCTGTGGAGATAGCCACAGGAGCTAACCACATGAGTACTGCCAAGGAGACTGCAGCAAAACACTTCATGTGGACACTTGCACCGAGACACCTGCATGTGTTAAATCCTTCGGTGAATAGCAGCACGGGACACAGCTTTGGTTTACAAAGCACAGCCTGATGTGTGAAGCAGGTTAAAGATCAACACGTGGAGAACCACTCTCCTCTCAGTCCTGTATCTGTCCTCCTAGAAGCAGGTCCCTGTGGGGTGTTTAGGAGCTCCATGCTCTTCAGGTCTGGCTGCACAGAGTCGAGTCTGGGGAAGTCCTGTGAGGGCACTGGGGATCTTTCCTGAGGATTTCAGTAAAGGGCTGAGATGATCCCCAGAAGAGGGGAAGAGCACTTCAGGAAAGGTAGAGCTGTGGTGGGGGAGGTACAAGGGCAGAACAAAATAAGAGTTAATGAGGCCATTGGGAGGAATTTTCCTGTTATGGGGTAGTTTCTGCAGGGTGGGCGGGGCCGGGGAGAGTGCTGTAAATCCCATCTGCCCTCTTAACGCATGCAGCATCTCTGAGCAAGCCAAAATGAAGCCTTTTTATGAAAACCCCAGGGAAAAAAACTCCACAAAATCAAGACAGTTGTCTGACTGGGACCAATAGCTCACCAAACATAAGCTCACAATAGTTGACTTCCAGCGTGCTTTCATCTCATCATCCTACCCAGAGAAAGATTTTAACTACTAAGGGAGAAGCAAGACATAAGGAAACAAGATGTGTGTGACCTTATTCATACTGCTGACCTGTTTCAGCCGAACCTGGAGCAAAGCAGAGGTCTTAGGATAACCTGAGTTCCCATGTCTCTCTACTAAGCATCAGCAATATGTCATGGACAAGGATCTCAGGGCACACCCCCACTAAAGACTGGGCAGTCAGGACTTAGCTAGTGTCCACTCCACGGCAAAGCAGCTGTCTGACCAATCCATGCAAGTATGCTTTGGGCGAAGGATGGATGTTGAAACCAAGCTTTCCTAGTTCCCCTGGTCCTGGAACAGCTTTCTTTAAATGTGTACTGAAGAAGATCCTGCAAGCTCCTGCTTAATCACTCCAGAGAAAGGGTAGTAGCTGGAGTCACCTGGCAAATGTGCCTCAGTAGCAGAATTTTACTGGGCTATGGATGAAAGTTTTCTAGCTCAGAGCATGGTCAACAGCTGCAGCTCTGCCTTAGCATCCTTGCCGTGGAGTCTGGATAGCGGTTGCCTGTTCTGGCTCCTGAGTACAAGTTCAAGGTAGAAATGAGACAGCCTTTCCATCCTTCTCTGCATTGCTGCATCTATCAGTGTATGTGACACCATCTGCGCTGGACTCTCACCTCAACGGAAAGGGAGCCAGAAGTGCCACACAGCCTGCTTGGGACTTCGACTGTGAGTTGGGGGTGAAAGCATTTTCCCCTTCAAAAAGTGCTCTGGGGACAGGCCTGGAGACTGTCCCCTACCAGAAGTGACATAACGTACTGTCCTAGCTTGCAGGTCAGCAGAGACACACAGTTAAAGAAAGATCAGTCTTTCCTTCTGCATCCACCGGAAAATTCTTGCATAGGGCCTGCTTGCTTGCCCTAGGGTGAATTTTGTGGACCGAACATGATGATACTAAAAGTATATCATGTGCTATAACATGGCTAGCAGACAGGTATAGCACAAACAAGCTATTTAAAGCCTGAAATTCTGATGATAAAATACTAGATGATTAGCAAAGTAATTTTACTCTATTTGCAACAAATGTGCTCATTTGCATGAAGAGTGCAGTGAACGTAGATTAGCTGAAACAAAAGCACAGAGATTGGGCAGTTTGCCTCTTTGATGCACAGATTATAATTAGCTCATATTTTTGTATGTGATGGTTTGAAAATGTCTTACCTGAATACCGAGCAAGTGCAGCTTCTCTGGAAGTGTTTCACCTGCTGTTGGATGCTTAACTCAAATTGCCGGATTCGTTTCATCAGATCAATCAGATGTCCTTACATGTGACATCCCCCCAAAAACCCTCTAAAGATACTGTTTGCCTGGAATGGGCTTTTTAGTGTTATTGTTTAATGGCCTTGCTCCATTCCCACTGAAATCAGGGGAGTTTTTGCTCATATTGCCAAGAGAGCAATGCAAATCATTTCCAGTTCCCATCATTGAAATCTTTTGCTTGCCTGATGCTGTATTGTTTAAAATGTCTTAAGTACTCTTAGAAAATAAAGGCCAAATCAGTTTTATTCTGCATTTGAAATGTCAGTGTCATGCTGCTTTTATGTAGGCATATGCATATTGAGTATTATTTTCTGAGTGTAATTGCCTTAAGTGCTGTTGATCGTGCAAAGAGAATGATGCATTCTCTGACTCAAGGGTCTGAGAATCAAAGATCCAAATCCTGTAAATGTTTAAGCATGTGGAGAAAGCCCTCTCAAGGGATGACACAGACATCCAGCTTGTATTCAAGGCTGTGGTCTGCATTTAGCAGACTGAAACTAGCAGAAACACACAGCATCTCATCCCTGAGCAGTACTAGTCATTGGAGGGAGAGGCTTGGCAGGAGAGAAGGAAAAGGACTGTTCAGGACAGGTGCAGGGAGGAGAAGGGCAGTGGGGTGGAGTGTTTGGAATCAGACAGAAGTAGCCAAATGGGGCATGGAAAACACCAGGAAGACACATGCACAGACGATAAACAAAGGAAGACAGGGAAATATGTGAATCCAGAATCAGGCAGTGAACCTTCAACTTACTGGTGGTAAGATTAAAAAGTCAGGTTGAAATCTGTTTTCAAGGTGTTTGTAGAGGTCTTGTTGTGACTAGCTTCACTGCACTCTATTCCTGAATTGAAATACCAAGAAAATAAATGGAGTTTTGGAAAGATAGGCTAGACAAAATGAGCAGTGCTGGAAAATGAGACCAGTTTGAAGACCGGTAGCAATTATATGAGTTGCCAGTTCAAACTGCTTGCTTTTACTGAGCACCCTCCCTCTCCATTCTGAGGAACATTCATTCTGTTCTACATTGCATGATTTCTCATGAGCAGCATCCCACATTACAAGCTTAGGATGCTGAGATCTCATAATCTGTAGCATTTTGTGTTGCCTATTAATCTTTAGCCCAGTTTGCTGACTAGCCAGCACTTCATGGGATCCTGTCACGGTCACCCTCACAGCTACAGATGTGTTTAGAGCACTGTGTCTTGATGTAGTGGAGGTAGAAAAAACAGTACAAGAAAGACACGGACCTGTTGTAGCGGGTCCAGAGGAGGGCCACAAAATTGATCAGCGGGCTGGAGCACCTCTCCTATGAGGAAAGGCTTAGAGAGTTGGTGTTGTTCAGCCTGGAGAAGAGAAGGCTGCGGTGAGACCTTATAGCAGCCTTCCAGCACTTAAATGGGGCTCGTAAGACAGAGGCGACAGACTTTTAGCAGGGCCAATGGCTACAGGGCAAGGGGTAGTGGTTTTCATCTAAAGGAGATAGGTTTAGACTAGATACAAGGAAGAAATTTTCAACAATGAAGGTGGTGAGGCACTGGAACAGGTTGCCCAGAGAGGCTATAGATGCCCCATCCCTGGAAACTTTCCAGGTCAGGCTGGATGGGGCTGTGACCAACTTGGTCTAGTTGAATGTGTCCTTGCTCATTGCAGGGGGGTTGGACTGGATGATGTTTAAAGGCCACTTCCAACCCAAACCACTCTATGATGCTATGAAAAACAAGGAGGAGTTGGGAAAGCTGTAAATGTAATGTACAAATATACATAGACATTACACCCTGACCATTGCTAGACTTAATAGCATGGAATAATTTCCTTTTTCATGCATGAATGTTTTACAAAACACTCATTTGATGGCTCTCACTTCACTGAGTTTCTTGCTCCCTGAAGGTAACATCTGAGGAAAGGCCCTCCCACAGCTTGTGAATGAAGAAAGGAAGCTTATTTTAAGAAGGATCAAGCCAAAGGTCTTGAAAGTGGCTGGGAATTTCTTTGCTTTAAAGAGAGAGAGGTTTACTGGTGAAAGAAAAACCACAGAGGTATTATATCTGGGAAATTCCTTCTTTTCTGGACATTCCCTCTCACAGAAACATGCAAAATCACTGCAAGTGGTAGACATCATGTGTATGTGCTTGTTTTGCCTATTTCTTTGACATTCCTTCTACTTCTCTCTCTTACTCTATCTGCTGCAGTTGCTGAGTCCCTGCACTACTCAGCTGTACACAAGCCATCTTGTGGGAACACCACCATCATGTGTGTTGTTCAGGGTGCATGTCACAACTTTGTCCATGCCTTTCTGTGTATGTGTTTGTCTATCTCCTGCATTCACATAGCTATGCTGAAAGAAACCCAGCTAGGATTCAAGAGGGGAAAAAGCTTTTTTAGATAGCAGTCCAACTAACAAGCGTGCAGCTCCCTGGGGACATTGCCTGGAGGACACCCAGGGTGCCAAAGGATGAGACTTCCCAATTGAAATGGCAGATGGGGAGCTCTTTATTTCTGCACCTGGCTTCTGCTGTACAGAAAGCCACCGCTGTTTTCCCAGTGCTGATTTGGGAGATGTTATTTTTCAGAGCATCAAGTTTTGGCATAGGTGGGTTGTGAGGGAAGACAGAAACCGGGTTTCTATGATGCTGGGCACTAGCACTGCCTGGAGGTCACTGTTGCTTCTATCTCACGATGCTCTATCCCAGGGACCTCACATAGTGCTGGGCAATTCAGCTTGAACGTGGCAGGTAGGTCATGGGAACTTCTGAGAACCTTTGTGAGAAGGCCAACCTCTGCAGATGCTGACAGTCGAGGTCAGGTGTCGGTGCTTATGCCGAGGCAGCCACACTGCAACTATACAAGGGTGAGCATCTGCAGTGTCTGCTGGAGCCGGGTGTAAAAATCAGCACTGGGTCAGCAAGATGTCTCCACAGGCTGATTTCAGTGGGTTTTCACCACTCCCTTGAAAGCGGGTGCTTGCCCACACATGTGGCTGAATCGGGACCCCAGCCCCGGCCTCCTGTTTTACAAAGGCTGCTTCAGGGTCTGAGCAGCTGGAGCTCCCTGCCTGGAGCCTGTGCTGAGATGTCTTCTGGTGAACCGAACAACGAACTGAAAACCAGTCCTTATGTTCAATTGTCTGCTATCTCCTGCCATTAATCCACTTGAGATAATTTGGCAGCAGCGATCAGAGTGAATTAATTTGGGATTTGCAGGCTGTCAAATGTTTTTCATTAGGCAGCTTTCTGTTGAGTTTGTGGACTTTGGGGATTAGCTGCTATTTAAAGCAGCAATATATGAACTACTGCGAAGGCTTGTGCTGTCTGTCCAGCTGAGCTGGAGGAAGGAGTGATGGACAAGCCTACAATTCAGTGCTTTGCTGCTCTGCTTTGGCTCCCCAATCCCTGGTGGGACTGATCTCGCTGAGTTTCCAGCATCAAGGCACAGGCTTTCAAATTTTCCTGTGTGCTGGGCTCTGCTCTATGACAGCTAATGTTGCACTGGAGACCTGTACAGCCTCAACCTCTCCAGGAAGGGACTATTACTCGTTGACAGCCGCATCTTTGGGGCTAAGGCAGCTGTTATTCCCTGTTTGCTTCTTGACACAGGCAATTCAATCTGCTGCTTCCACTTGCAGAGTTCGTCCTCTGCCCCAGGGGAACCAATATTTGGTGCTGGGAGTAAAGCAGCTAAATAGAAAGAATGAGCTATGAAAAAGGGGCAGAGGAGTTTGGGGGGTGGTGCGGGGACCAGGTGAGCTGCTGTGTGAGGGGAGCTGCTCCCCAAGCTGTTTGGAGCAGAAGCAAGTGCCTGCAGCCAGAGACCTGGACACGCTGTGCAGGGGCTGCCGTCTCCCCGCCCAGCCCCGGAGCAGTATGGGCAGGAGACCCTGCGGCGGCAGCACGTCCAAAGAGGATGTGCCGCGTTTCCCTGCCTGCATTTGAGCACACAGTTCATACCTTTCATGGACGCCCATACCTTTTCTTAACAGGCTTTTTGACTTGGGTGGACACAGTGAGGGTAACTGGAGCCACAGGAGGCTGTGGCGAGAGCCTGGAGTCTGGAAGCCACCTGCTGAAAGGCAGGTGCTTACAACACATGCAGAGTCTGTGATCTGCAGCCCGACTTTAAAATGGGTAGAGAATATGACATTTCCCACAGCCTTTAATAGCAACCGTTTGGAAGCAAAACAACAAAATTACCCAAACAGATTCGTCATCTGTGTGCCTGACATCAAATTTTCACTTTCCTCTTATGTCCAGATCCACATTTTCCTCCTTTTTTACTACAAAGAATCTTTTGTGTGCTTTGCAATGGGAATTTAAAGGGAGAGTCAGGATGAAAGATGGAGTAGGTGCCTCAGGTCTCCAGGTCTTGATCTTGAAAATGCACTTGCCTCGGATGCTGCAACCCAACACAAGGCTTGTGAGATCGACGGAGAAGGCTGTGTTTGACCACGATAGGCCTGAACTTGCATTGGCAGAAGCCTGACCAACAATCCTGTGTTCAGAAGCTGTATCTCCACTTCCCCCAGCAGCTGCTGGAGCAAGCCTTGTACTAACTCCTGGACAGTATAATTCTTTCACCTTACCTGTAAGCTGTGGTTTAAAAACATGATTATGTTTTTAAAATGTTTAAACAAAAATCAGTGCTCAGCCCACACATTCCTATTTTCAAACCAGGAATTTTTAACTGGACAGAAATATAGATACGTGACAAGAAGAGATGGCAGCTAGAACTGTCCTGGTGACTGATTCTGCATTTGCAAGTTACTATAGAAAACTTTTGAATCCAGAAATATTTTAGCTGGCACTTTTTTAAATTGGATCCTCTTAAAATAGCGTGAGTTATTTTAGAAGCCTTTTCTTCCTTGAGCTTCTTAGTACCTATTAGGAAATATTAAGTGTGCATTCACTATGCTAAAAAGACAAATGGAGATTTCAGAGCAATCAGTTCTGTGTGGGATGCTTAAAGCGTTAACATATTTTGAAGTTATTATTTCCAAATTAAGATACCTAGAGTTGGAAATGATCATAATGTGACTTCTGTAGTTGAAAGACATAGAGTAGGAAATATAGAGAGCTGGGAGTGTGTATGTGTTCTGAATTAGGATGAAGTGTTTATGTGTGCACTCTCTCAGCCCATTGCCATAGCATTATTAATATCTATCCATACATAATTGATTTAAAAGCTATTCACTCTAAGAGTCAGTTTCTGTGATCTGAGAACTTCACATGGAGCTACTAATCTCAGCCGATTTAAAGCAAATAATGTTGCTATTTGTTATTGTACAGCTGGTTTTATTGTTTCCTTTTTTGTGCATAGGAAGAAATTTTCTTTTCAATGGGAAAATAACCACTGCTGCCACAGCAGAGAGAACAACCTTTTGCCCACATCTTCATTTTGGATGGAGAGGCATGTGCCAGAGAAAGTCACGGGATGGCCGGACCGGCATGCACAGGGGTGAGCTTCAGTCAGGGGCAGCTTTGGCCATCCTGCTGTCCCTTGGGAGCCTTGTGATTTTGGGAGCATTAATATTTGTGTCTCTCTGGAAACCCCAGGCAGCTTCGGGATCCCCAGCTTCTCTGGGACAGGAGTTTCGAGTAGCAACTGCAGTAACACCTTCAGGCTTCGAGGTGCTTTTTCAGCCTGCAATCACCAGGAGGTGGCAGCTGCATGACCCTGCAGAAAGCACAGCAGTGGTGTTGAGAGGCCATGGTGCAGAGAGGATGGCCAAAGGAGGAGGGACCCACACCTCAGACCAGCGCGGTAAGGCAGGGTGAGGCAGTGTCAGAAGGTAGGCGGGGGATAATTGTGTTACAGGCTGGAGCAGCAGCAGTTTAGAAGTGTATTTTTGCAAGGTTCTGCGGGCAATTCTGAAAAGAAAGTACCACAGGGTAGGGATAGCCTGTAGGGATGATAGAGCTAGTGCTCGTTTTCCCTGTGAAGTCCCAGGGCCATCCCTGCAGCTCTACTTGCACCATCCAGAATGGACCTTCCTCTGTTTATGTGAGCACATCCCTGTTTCTGGCACTTTTTCTGTAATGTGTCTTCATAAAAATGATAATTCCCAAAAAATCCAGAAAATGGTGCATGACAAAAAAGTTTGGCTTAAGACACAGCACGGTAAAAATTTCCTGCTCATTCTTTTTCCTTGTCCTGCTGCTTGGAGCCAGCAGTCTGGGCACATCTCTCTGTAGCTGTGCAGACCTGAAGGACAGAGGTTTCTGTTCACTGCTTGGGCTGCTGCAGATTTTTCCAAGTCCACCTTATTACCGAAGTTGCTGCTTCTTAGCCAAGGAATTCAGCACAAACACACCTCACACACACACGCACATATGCACATGCACATGCACACACAAAATTTGATAGCTTTGTGTGGCTCTTCATGCAAAAAGCAAAATATGTCTGGTCTGCATTTGTTCTAAAAAATGACCCCTAGTCTACTGAATTAATGATTTCTCTTCCTTATGTAATGTGCTAACAGCCACGCTGTTAGAAATGAAGGGTAATATCTGCACTTGGGGTTTTCTCCTCACACAAAATTGCCTCAGCCTTCAAGCTCTTTGTGTTGTGTTCAGTGTCCTGCAACAACGCCTCCATGTTTATCGAAGGAAATGCTAGGTTTTTAAAAGTCTCTTGATTAATAGTGGAGCCAAACAGACTCTGACGGGTGTTAAAATACTTTTCTAGTTTGAAGGTTCATACAGCAGACATTTGTTAATAAACAAAAGCACTGGTTATTGGCACCTGCTGGAAAGACAGTAAAATTAATTCCAATAAAATTGAAGCCCATTGTGCCCATTCCTTACCTGGCCCATGCTAAATGGACCTCAACAGGGTGTTTAAATGCACCCCGTGGAAATTTTCATCAAAACGTCTTCTAAATGAAAAGACGCTAAATAAGTGTTTGTCTAAAAAATGTTCCCCAGTGCCATTCCTGCTCCAATGCCTTGGAGCATTTTGGGCTCGCACTTAAAATCTTTAAATTTGTAGTAACTGCTCAAACGAGTACCCTGAAAAACACGCATAATGAGGAAGAAAAGTCAGACAGTAACTAGATTCAGTCCCTACAGGGAAAGCTGCCTGGATTCTGCATCTGCACAGTGGGAGCTTTAGCCTTGGCTGGGATCATGGAATGGTCCTTTTTTTCAGCACCCTCTAATGATACGCCAGGTGGCTCAGGCCAGCTTTCCAAGCACAGTTCCACTGACACATGGAGGCTCTCTCCTGTTCCTCTCGGCGGGATGTGAATATGGGCAACATCCTCAGTGTAGGGCAGAGCTGGGGCAGACCCTTTCAAACATTAAACTCACAAACAACTGGAAATGTCCTGAAGTTTTGTGTCAGCAGCTGGGCACAGAGAGGGAGTGATAACCCACCTTCTCCTCCTCCCACTCCACAAAAGGCCACCTTGAACTTTGCAGCAGTGGTTGTGGTGTTGCTGCAGATGGATGGCACAGGTTGGACCAGCAGCCTGTCACCTTGGTCAAATCCTTGTTGCCCTAAGGTGCTCAAGTAACTGACAGCAGGAACATACATTGGCTATGATGCAGTTAACATAAAATGAGGTGACAGCTGGGGGACGCTGTGTCCTTCTGTGGGCATCAGCACTCACACGATGATTTGAAATTTCTGGACTGTGTCACTGCTCAGTGGATGGCTGTAGTGTGGCACAACAGACAGGGAAAGGGGACAGAAGCATGGTTCCTATCTGAAGTGCTGCTCCTCTGGCCATGGCCATGGCACATGGCCCATCTTCCTTGCTTTCGGCTTTTGCTAGACATGGTGCAGAGCAGGGGGCTGAAGTCCCACTCCGCTCCAGAGAGCCTGTCTCCTCCAGGAGGTTCTTCTGTCAGTCCAGCATATTTCACCCAACCATGCCATGGACTTGCTGGTGACACCCCCCCCAGAAGTCCCTCTCAGACTGACAGCTAACGGGACAAATCTTGCTGGCATGGCCTGGGATGTGTGCCAACACAACACTGCTTGCTGGATAAATTTGCCCTTGTCGTTAGGAAGAGAGGGAATCCTGCTGCCAACTGTCAGGAGCCAGACAACTGGGGGGCACACTGTTGGATTGGATAGAGGCATTAGCAGGTCATAAAAGAAGTTACAACACAAAGGTTGTAGTAAACACAGATGGGAAAAGAAGAGATAGGCCACTTTATGAAATAACCTGGAAACCATTTGAGCTGGGTGCAAACAAACCGTTTGGACAAACAAAGGTCTTTCAGCTGGCAGTGAAGAAAGCAGCCTGTATTCAGCGTGACAGGGAGTGTCCCAGAGCAAGCCTGGGACATGAACAGCAGCACTGGGGTGGAACTGGAGCGACAGTGTCACCTCTGTGCTTGCTACTGGAGAGACTGCAGGAGAAATGCTGTCTCCCGCCCTGAGCCTGCAGCTCAGAAATACACTGCTCATTTGGAGGAGGCTCTGAGAAGAGCAGTGAGAACAGTTAGGAACCAGAAAACTCACCTTTGTAATGAAAGAGTTGGGAGTTCAATTTATTTGACTTATAACCCAGGAGGCCAGGGGCTGACTTGATTCACATCTGTAAGTACCTGCCGGGAACAGGGGTGTGTTGACAAGAGGGCTCTTTGGTCAAGCAGGCAGACAGATAACAAGACCCAGCTGCTGCAGGTTAAAACAAAACATTCAGATCAGAAGTGAAGGGTAGCTGTTACCAGCTGGGCTAACTGAGGGCTGCAGTGGGCTCTCAGTCTTCCTCCAGAGGTTGCCCTGGTACCTCAGCACCCCTGCCAGCTGGAAGGGGGAGTTAGCAGAGGAGCAATCCCTGCCTTGCAGTTCACCTGGGAGAAGGTTGGCAGGGCAGTACGGGCTTGCTTTGACCCCCAGGGCCATGCAGCTCTGTGGACAGCCCCACTGGGGCTCAGTCCTCTTTCCCACAGTGACCTGCAGGTGTTGCATCCTCCAAAGTGCAGGAATCACACAGGAATGCAGGAGCACTGCCTCTCCCATGCTGGCTCTGCTCAGGGCTTGTTTTACTGCTCTATACAGGGGCATGGGGCAGGCTTAGACCACCGGCACCTTCCATGGCATTGCTGCTGCAGGAAGCACTGCCTTGGAACAGGTTGCTTGGCCAGGGGTCTGAGGTGAAGGTGTTGCCTCTCTGCCAATAGGCCCCCAGGGTGCCCAACTTCTTGGATACTAGGGAAGGGACTACCTACAGACTGGGGATCTAGCACCGTGTCCCTTCCCTTCACTCCTTTATCTCAGCATAACCTGTTGCTGCTCTCCCTTGGGCCCCAATCCTGGCTGATCCAAGGGCAAGGCAAGTCTGTCCTGCTTTCCCTTGTGCTAGTGGGAGCAGCGTGGTCTGTTCTGGGAGTGGAGCAGCAAGAGAGGGAGAGAGCGGGAAAGGGAGTGGACGGGCCTGCAGCTGGATGCCAGGTCCCCACTTTCCTCCTCGCTGCTTCAAGGAGGGAGAGGCCATGCAGACAGTACCTCAGACTAGGCAAGGAAGGCCGAGGACAAAAGAGGCATAGGCAAAACACATGAGCTTACCAGAATAAAGTCAAAGCTTAGCTTTGGGAGCACTTATGTTTGTGCTGTCTGTGTTGCCACCACTCTAGGTGATCTGCATAAAAAAGCCAGCATCTCACACTAACTGAGGTGGATGGACTTGTGTCTCTCCTGCTTGGAACTAGCACGTCCACATTTCGTGCCAGATGACTCTGATGTCCTCTGGATCCCATGCACTGTCTGTGTGCCCCTGAAAAACGATAACCTTTTGGGGTAGAAGTCTATAGGATGATCCCAGGAAGTTGTCCTGGGGCACAAGGCACCCAAGAGTGTCTGTCTGGGGAGTATAATGGAAAAATTATCCTGTCAGCTGTGCACAGGTTTCCTCCAAGAGGGAGTTAGATTGCATGAAATCATTGCTACCAGTCTGGGATCAGAGTCTAGGAGTGAAACAGATGGAGCCTAGGCTTGAGCTGTTGACATGGCTTTGTCTGCTGTTGCACTGAATCATAGATTCATAGCATCATAGAATGGTTTGGGTGGGAAGGGACCTTGGACATCATCTAGTTCCAAACCCCCTGCCACGTGCAGGGACACATTCAACTAGACCAGGTTGGTCAGAGCCTCATCCAGCCTGGCCTTGGACACTTCCAGGGAGGGGGCATCCACAGCTTCTCTGGGCAACCTGTGCCAGTGCCTCACCAACCTCACTGTAAAAAATTTCTTCCTTATGTCTGATCTCAGTCTACCTTCTTTTAATTTAAAGCTGTTACCCCATGTCCTATCCCTTCAAGTCCCTCTCCAGCTTTCTTGTAGGCCTCCTTCAGGTACTGAAAGGCCACACTAAGGTCTCCCTGCAGCCTTCTCTCCTCCAGGCTGAACAGCCCAAATTCTCTCAGCCTTTCCTCACAGCACAGGGATTCCAGACCTCTGATCATTTTTGTGGCCTCCTCTGGACCCACTCCAACAGATCCATGTCTTTCCTCTGCTGGGAGCTCTAGAGCTGGACACAGGACTCCTGGGGGGTCTCACCAAAGCAGAGCAGAGGGGCAGAATCATTTCCCATGACCTGCTGGCCACGCTTCTCTTGATGCAGCCCAGGATACGGTTGGCCTTCTGGGTTGCGAGTGCACATTGCTGGGTGATGCTGAGCTTCTGATCAACCAGCACCCCAAAGTCCTTCTCCTCAGGACTGCTCTCAATCCATTCTCTGCCCAGCCTGTGTTTGTGCTTGGGATTGCCACGACCCAGCTGCAGAACCTTGCACTTGGCATTGTTGAACTTCATGAGGTTCGCACAGGCCCACCTCTCCAGCCTGTCAAGGTCCCACTGGATGGCATCCCTTCCCTCCAGTGTGTTGACTGCACCACACAGCTTGGTGTCATCTGTAAACATGCTGAAAGTGCACTCAATCCCACTGAAGTACTACTTCACCACTACTGCCATGCCTGGCTACACTAATGTTTTATAAGACCTTGCACAAAAGCTGAGAAGGGTTTTCCTTGCTAGCAGAATGGCCAACTTTTCATTGTTGTCTCAATGATTAACTCTAGTGCTCAGACAGCTACACAGTTTTCTTTTCTATGGAAGTAGCTTATACTGTGTCTGATAGACTGTGTGACTTCCTGAATGAAAAGGGAAAGCACAGAGATTTTTTGTGAGCTGCTCTGCTCCACTACTCAGTAACACATGGTATTTGCTCGTAGCAACCCCCTTCTCCCTAGAAGAGGATTTTCTGCTTTTCTTGGTAAAATATGTACTGTAACACTGAAGTCCTCTAAAGAGGAGTTTTTCTGCTTGCAAGGGAAAAGCTTTAAAAATCAGTTCGATTCAACCTTTCCTCCATTGGAGGGAGGTGAGAAGAGTACTGCATGCATGACACAAGTTGCTTTTATACCAAATTTTCTTCCCTTTCTTAACACATTTCACAGAGACAAGAAGCAGGGACTATTTATTAGCCCAAGCTGTAATGCTCTTCCACCCAGAGGTCTAACGCTGGCTCTCCCTCTGTCATAAACATTTCAAACTAGCAGTTGCAGACCTGGGTGACGACCCCTCTGCACGTGCACCTCCTGTGGCCCCACAGCTGTGTGTGCCAGCTTCGTGTTCTGGAGCAAAACACCTTCCTTGTTTTCCAGGTTTCTCTCAGGGTTTGGACTGTAGGGAGCCTGGCCGCAGCTCTTGTGATTTCCTTTCATTTTCTTTACTGCTGGTGTTCCCCGTGGTGTCAGCCTGCCTTCCTCATGGGCCTGGTCATGTCTGTACTTCCACGGCAGACAGGCAGGAGCAGCAAGCGCTGGTACAAAGTGAGCCTCGGGGGACACTCGTAGCTTCCTTTTATTGACTCCAGGGGCCTCTCATGGAGTTTGCAATCTAAATGGCGTTGGCCTGGATAAAGGCTAATCATTCCCTGACGGACTCCTCAGAGACTGAGTGTGTGCCCAAGGCTTGAATCAGCAGAAGTTTTAGAGTCTCCGTTGGCTTTGAGCAAGGCATGGAAGGACAGGCCAGTGGCGGAAGCAGGGAAAAGCAGAGCACTGGTACCTGAGCAGCAGAGGGTGAAGGGAAAGATAGATGGGATTGCTCTTCTTTTCTCCTCCATATGAAATTCTGTAATGAAAGCCAAAAAGACTTGTTTTCTGTTGTAAGGAAAGTGGATTTTATAATGAGCAAATAGGAGATGTCCGTTCTGACAGGATGGGCTGACTCAGGGCAAATAAAACTGTTATGCTTCCAGCTCTTTAGATATGCCATCTTTGCTGGAAATGATGTCTGGCTGAAATCTGCCATCTTTGGATGCTTGCCTGTAATTCCAGATGTTCAATGGCCTGGTCAGAGTTGTTGTGCAGAAATTTAGAGTTCATGCACTGCAGAGGAACTGGTGTGTCCTGTGCAGGTGCCCTCTTTGCTACACACTTAAATGTATGTGTTGAATATTTTGTGCAGGATGCAGAAAGCGTCATGTGCTCGGGATGCCAGGGGATCATCGCACAGGCTTGTCTGTGGTGGGACTCATGCTGCGCAGCAACTTGGACATGAATGCATACAATTTACGTCCTGGAAAACCCTCTATGGGTGAAACATGGCAGCCCTCTTTGGGGGGAAGGTGTATGAGACTGAATAATTGAAGTGCTTTCACACTTTCAAGGCTGTTGAAAACATCTACTTGGCAAGATGAAGAGATTATCTTCCCTCTGAGGCTAAGATCCCCCCATTTGCAGGTCAAGTGTATAAAAGTAAGTGGAGGAATGCTTGGTGGGACCACAGCCCAACCAGCTCCAGTATCCAGTCTCTGACTATGACCAGTGACAAATGCTGGACAAGCATAATATGGGAGATAATACTTTATGAGAGTTTGGCAGTTCACCTACAATCCTGCTCTTGATACCTCTGACAGCAAAGTTACATGGAGAAGAGGACTTATACCTGTTTTGGAGGTAGGCTGCTGTGGAGTTGAATGATGGCTCTTGTTCTGTGATGTGAGATCAGTGATTTCCTGACTGTTGCTCCATGATTGTCCTCACTTCCCCCAGCTGTCGCTCCTCAACTGAAGCCCATGTCACCTGTCCTTGCATGGGGGACCTATCCTTTCCCTCTGGTCCCTCTGCTTTTTACCGTCACCACTGCAGCAGGTCACCTCATGTGACTGCAACCATTTCCCACTCACTTTCCCAGCTCTTAATCTCCGATCTCATGGCACAGAACCTCAAGCATCTTCTTGTTACTGCCAGTTGTGGCTCTCTTTCCTGACCTTTGGCAAGTGAGCTTGCAAAATGTCCCTGATGCTCTCAAGCTGGAGGTGAGATGGTAAATTGTAATTACCCTGCAAATCCTATAGGTTGGTCAACGTCTGCTGCAGTGTAAATCAGTTGCTTTATTAGAGCCACTGTAGCAGACAATGCAATGTAAAACTGAGTGTAGACTTATTTTAGACACAGTAGTAGCAGAATTAAGAAGGGAAATATCTTTGACTTACTGGGGGAAGTCATTTAGGAAGAAATTGGAATGGTTAATTAGAGAAAATTATCTCAATCTAATACTTTAAGGCTAATTTAAATGCTCCAGTCTATTTCATGTAAGGAAAAATCTCTTTTAATAGCTTAGATTATTATCAAAGGAAGTAAGTTTACTAGTAGCAACAAATTTTTATAATTTTTCCATATAGAAATATTGTTAAAGTGGCACCCAAAATATTGCAACAGAGATGTAAAGCCCATAATAAGCTTCTCTTTTTTGCTTTCTTTTTTCTTGGGGGGTAGGAGGTTGGGGACAGGGAAAGGTCTGGGAAAGAGATCTAAAAAGCTTTTCAAATTTGGATGTACAGCGTAAGGGCTAGAAACTTTGAGATCAAAAGCCATACCTGTGTGATTCCTGAATTTTAAACTATCAAAAGAAACACTTAATCTCTTGAAAAAATCCCAGGATTTATAGGGGTGCTAGTAAAAATGCTTCTTTTTCACAGTAGGTATCATACTGCAAATTCCCAAAACATTTTGTTCAGTTTAAAATAAATTTTAAAAAGCCTCAGCTTAATTACCTACTCTTCATGAATTTAATCTTTTACTCAGGCTCCCAGTTGTTCAACTAAGAGCTTGGAAGTGATGTCTGACAGCTTTCCCAAAGCAGAATTCTGGCTTTTACCTGCCAACGACCTGAAATTCTGCAGGTTGTGCTGCCTGTAAGGTGGTAGTAGATGGTCAGCTTGCAACTGTAGAGTTGTTGCAAAGGCATGAGCAAAGTTGGGGAGAAAACCCGCTTGTACCACCATGCTCCAGACTCTTTTGCCTTGGTTGGGGTTGTCTGTTTTTCCTTGTTATTTCCTTTGCTTTCTAATGCATTAGTTTTCTAGCTGAACAGACTGCTGTTGCCAGACACCTTGTACTTGATTTCTTGCTAAAACTCTGATTTGTTCAAGAGAAGCCTTGGTTGGATTTTACTGATTTTCCAGTCAGAAGAGGACATTACTCTTTTTCTGTCTGCCTGGTTTCCTGTGCTGCCCAGGCTGTCCCACCTGATGCAAACAAGACAGTATTGAGAGAAACAAGGACAGAACGGGGCCTGGAGATGGACTGTGAATACGGCTGTCCCCGTGAGAGTGCCACACCTGCATTTGTTGCTCTCAGCACCGTACTTGTTCTGCAACAGCTCAAAGCATTTGGATACCAAATTTTTAGTTCCTACTTTCATTTTCCTTCATTCTCACAAGAACTAAAAGCAAGCCAGCTGACAGCTCCTCCCTCGTTCAGAAAACCCCCTTCCTTCCAAAATCAGTAAAAACCTGTTGCATAGTTACATGTTTAGCATCAGTCCAGGCACCAGCCTGTGTGTGGCCGTTAGGCTGTGTGTGAGGGAGAGTTTTTAGGGGAGACTCCAGAAAATTGCCTCAATGAGTCAGTACCATACAGCCCACGCAGGGGCAGCCTTTTATTCTCTCCTGAGAGGTGGTAACCTATTAAGCTACTCTAAGATGCAGCTCTACCCTCACACCTCCAGGAGGGATGAATGCTATTTAGTCACTGGGTAGATAACACACGTCTAATGACAGTATCTGCAATTACCTAATGAGAAGTTGTAGGATATTTTTTCCCCTTTGGGAGATACATTTTGAATGTAATTATGCATCTCCTACACCAGGGATGCTTTGCTTCAGCTAGTGTAAATTCTGCTTTTCACTGCAATTTTTGCAGGGGAGTGGGACAGATTCTGCTGTGTTTGTCTAGAATAAATATGCAGTGATTCATATTTTCAGTAGAATAATTCCATTATGCCAATGTTACTATAATAAACTTGGTTTTTTGTTTTGGTGTTTGTTTTTTTTTTTTTTATAGCACAGTTCTAATAGTATTGTGTTTTGGAAAACATTAGAAGAGTGGATAAATTGCTGTAAAAGTGGTCAGCACTCCACTTATATAAGCATGATGTGGCAGCTTTGGGACCAGAATACAAATGGCTCCTGAAGGTATCTTTCTACCTACAAATTTTAATGTTAGGAACTCTAATAACAGTGAAATGCCATGATGACTCCTTTGTGCCACTCTGGCACAAAGCTGGTGAGCAGGCCATGTACTGAGCTGATGACTGCATTCCCAAGTGGCCATTAGCATTTAGACCACAATTTTTGTAAACAGGACCAAAATGGGTATTCACCTTAAACTACAAAAAGGAGTTATAAGACAGTAATCAGCACATTCGGTGCTATGTGTGTGCTTTCAGGCATATATCAACATTCAGCCTCAATGGAGGCTGGGGAGAAACAACCCACAAGCGAGTTACTTTGTAAGAATCCAATGCCCAAGGCTTCCGTACCTTTCCATGGAGCAACCAATTCTGGCTAAAGGACTTTAGCTGGATACATTACTGGAGTTTTCTAGTATCACAGATGCTGTGTTTACAAGAGCAATAAAAGATTTTTGGAAGGGATGCTATATTAGCACATGGGGCAAAAGCTGAAAACAGGGACAGATTCTGATATCATTTGGATTTATTTTGATGTGGAGCAAATCCAAGAATTTAAGCAAAATCAGTTCATGTACAGCTAACATAAACTGAACCTGAGTTTGCTCCCAGCTGCCACACGCCTCAGTCCACCCCCCTTCAGCCTTCCTCTCCAATGCTGAGGCAGCGTGCTAGCCCAATGTTGTGCTGTCCACAGGCAGACGGTTGCTGTGTGTGGCCTCACGCTCCTTGGTGCCTCGCTTGCACTGTGGCTTTGCAGAGGCTGGGAATCACCATCCCAGATGCCTACACCAGACCTAGGTTCCTGCCAGCTGTCACCAACAGAAGGCATGGTAGCAGTGAGGCTGTGGTCAAAATGACTGTTTCATATACCCTCTGCCTGCATCTGTGATGCCTTGAAAATGCCAGTATGAATCCTGATGGGGAAAGGGAACTTGCAGAGGTAAGATGCAGCTGCAGAAGCAAGCGAAGGCAGCAAAGGCTGAAATGGCATGGCAGAGAGGAGGTGGGGAGGCTAAGCATGAAGCACAGGGGCAGAGAATGGCAGGTCAGAGCTGGAAAAGGCTGGGGAAGGAAAGAGGCAGACAGCTGTTAAAGTGGCTTGAATCAGTGCGGAGAGCTTTCACTGAACAGGCCAAAGGGAGGAAGGGAAGTCTCTCCTCCTATTTTTAGCCAAGCAGCTGAATTGTTCCGCTTCCCTGCCCGCGGGGGTCGGGCGGTAATGGAAGCCACCCTCGGAGCCACCGCTGAGCAGGAGCAGGGCTGCGCTTCGCCTGCAGGTTCGGCTCGTTGCCGAGCGCTGTGTGACGGCGCATGCTGCAGCACAGACGTCCCCGGAGCTCAAGATCACGAAAACGAACATGCAAAGGGATGCGGCCATGGGCAGCACATGCGTGCCGCGGGCCATCCCAGGGGACCCGGGCCATGGAGGGCTGTGACCGCCCTCACTTCTCGACGGCTGGGAGACCACGGCTATGCCTGGCAGAAGCGCGTCCCATCCCACAGGCAAGACCCCCGTCAGCCTCGTGCAGAGCAGCCAGTCTCTGTTTCAGAACTTGGTGTGTTCCCTGTGCCTGTGAGCTCAAACGCCACTTTACTTATCTTTGGTAAATCCTCAGCTATCTAGAGAGACTATCTTCCTAACTCATCAGCAAGCACCTTGTGCAATTCAGTGCAGCTAAATAAGGTTCCTGTCTTGCTTTCTGCTTTGAAAGAGCCTTTATCTCTGTCTAACGACTGCAGAGTACATCCTTCCAGCTCGCATGGTTAAGTTAGGTGACACTGTATATATACTACTGATTTCCCCTGCTCTGTGTCCAGGAATTAACACCACGTATTCTTGGCCTTGTGGGAAGGCATCATCTCAGAAATACAGATCAAGGGTGTGCGTAGCTGAGCAGATAGGATGGGAGGTGATGTGTAAGGCTGAGGATGGTAAAGGAAGAAAGAAGATCATGGCTGTGCTGACATGACAGTTAGTCAGACTTACAAAGACCTGCTTGGGTTTCCTTCTCTACAGGGAAATATTGGCGATGTGTTCTCAGGAGCCATTTTCATCAGTGGTGGTCTGTGGGAAAGTATAAAAAATCAGTTCATTGTGCAGATTTTTTTTTAATCTACATTTTAATTTTTACTGTAACCTTTTTTGCTGCCATTGAAGATAGTGCGTGGAAAAGAAATGGATGAACTGACATCACCTATTTGTCCTCCAGGGGTCTGTGAAGAGGAAATGAAATGTAGCAGCTAATTCACCACTGCCGGGATCATATCTTTTATGCAGAACATGGCCATCGGGTTTAGTTTTTGGTTTTGTGATTTTCAGTCATTATCCACAAAGGGATGCATGAGGGCCTCAAAGCATGGGGTTCTTGTCTCTGTCCATTGAGACAATCCCTTGCAGCTCAGCTTGTGGCTGGCGAAAACCCAGGCTTTGCTGGGGCTGTGTGGTTTGCCAAATGCAGGCAGCAGCATCGTTTGCTGCACCATTGCTGGTGGTGCCCTATGAAGAGGCAGAGCTGATTCACCCCCTACATGTTAAGAGTGGCACAAATGTGGTGGCCATAACCTAAAGGGACAGAACCTAACAAAAAAGGCCTCATCAGCATCAAAGGGCATCCGTGGCCACAAAATAAGCCATCTTGTCCTGCTGTATTGGCTGTCCTTGCTTAGTTTACACTTGTGGTATGTGTGGCTTACGCTGAGGAGAACAAACTCTCTGGGAAGAAGATGGCTGGAGGGAAGCAGGACAAATTGTTGTGGAGTTACAGGCAGCAGCAGCCATTCTCCGGTAACGTTTCTTCCCTTCCGCTTTTGGTGGAAGTGAGAAGCTCTGGCAAAGATTATTTGAGTCTGTGTCTGGTCTAAAATTGGTTTAGGCACTTTAAAGATATTATGTGCCAGTGTCTTTGGGTCATTAGTTTGTCTAAGCATCTCAGATCAGCGTGTTGAGGAATTCGGGGCAGTGGGAGCACTTAGTGCTATCTTCTCTCTGACACGTAGGAGGCAACAATTTGTATGATGTGTCTGGCTAACTGTGGCATAGGTCTGGTAAATCCTTTCCTGCACAGGTGCCTTGCAGAAGCAAGGCAATGATGGCACAGTGCTTTTCCACCTTTAATTACCTTGGCCTGGGGTGGCTGATGAATGTTGTCACCAGCATGCATTAAGCTCCACATGAGGTCTCATCCAAGCTCCTCGTGTCCTTGTTCTAGGACAGAGCATGTGTGAGGACGACCATCCAGCTCCTGCAGCAGATACCAGCAAGATGGGATGCTGCTGGTGGTACCTTCTCCTCCCACACAAAATAGCTGCACAGCTGTCTGAGTTTGCTCAGGGCAGGGCTATGGGTCATTTGAGCAGACAGTGAGTTCAGAAGTCAGGCAGACAAGATGCAATGAGTAGATACACACCTAGGCAATTTCTGGGATGTTTTCTGGATGCTTGTTATGTTTCTGCCAACTTGTTTGCACATGGGCCTGGGAGTCACACCTCCCTTCATGCCATTGTTACAGCCCTGGCTGCTGATCTGACGAAAAGGTTGTTAGGTAAGGAGGAAAGCAAAGAAATTGCTTTTCTGTGCACGTGTCCAGTCTTTACAGGGGCAGGAGGGAAAGCCAGTTCAGGCAGGCTTGGGTTTTGAATAACTCTGTTAAGTTGGATTTGGGCAATTTAGCCCAGTTGCTGCTCTGAGTCTTTCAGCTAGTGAATTCACTGCTAGAGCCTGAAGCAGACCTGAGTGCAATGGGCAGAAGGCTCCTGCAGAGCTCAGAGCTGCTGACTGCTTGCTGGCCCCAGAGGAGGAAGGGTACCACCCCACGCTCCCTGCTGAGCTCGACTGAAAGGTGATCTTGCTGTAGCAGCTGCCTATTATTGCTGAGAGACACCACTAAGGCTTTAGGTGGTATGTCACAGCTCATGACCTGCTGGGAGCTGTGACCTGGCACTCTCTTCGCTTTTGCACAGAGGCACACCAGCCTGCTCCATCTGAAGTGCCGGTGGGAGCTCAGAGGTTGTTATGGCCAGTGGTTAGTAAATAGGCAGAAGCTGGGTGCACAGCATACTGCTGCATCCAACCCCTGCTCTAACTTCTGGGCTCTGTGCTCCAGTGCAGTCCCAAGGCAAGGGATGGTGTCATTCTTCTGCAGGGTAAGTTGCTGCAAAAGGAGAATGACAGGTACTCCTGTTACAGGTTTTCACCAAAGGAAAACAGATGCTCAAGTATCAGTCAGCATCTCTATGCTGGCTTAGAAGAATGCTCCCAGGGGTCACACTGCCTGGGTCCCCATCCACCCTCAGGCTGATCTTGGGGACTGCAAGGAAGTTAGCTTCTCCTGGAAAGGAGCCAGGAAATTAATTTTCACTGGGGGGATGCCAGGTTTTGAGGGTAAGCAGTATGCCTCCCATCGAATGGCTGGAGATGTGCTTATCTGCCTTCAAGAAAGGACTAGGGGTGGCTCCAGAAGCAATGGAAGAGTATCAAAGAGTTTTGAATCTGGCTGGTACAATTATTTTAATACTGCTGAGATTTTATTATACCTGTGATAAGTTAGGGCACTGAGAGCCTTGGGCAGACATCTTTTTATTATTGTTTAAGCTGGCATGATGAATCGCCATTGGTACCTGATCCCAGCTAGATCTGATACAGTGGCTGTCTGTACCTGCTGTTCTGGTCCTGAAGATTTTTCCATTGTGCAGTTTCTGCAGATAAGATCTGTGTGTGGCTTGAACATGAGGTATTGGGTGTACAGAAGAACACTGAGATTTCCAGGAAGCTGAAAGATACACGAACAAGACTGCAGTGATGCTGCGTGTTTGAGTCTTGGCTCATTTGGAAATCCAACAGATTAAACAATCTTCTTCAAATTTTGCTGGCACAGGAATCACAGATGTATCTGGAGCACTTTTTCTGACATTACTTCGTAATTCCTGTCTATTTGGCCTTTCTTCTTGTGCTTCAGGCCTGCTTTTCCCCAGAGCCTATTTCAGCCGGAGTCTTCACAGGCAGCGCATGGGTCATGGTGGTTCCCAAGAAGACATGTAGCTCTTTGGCTTAGTCTCAAACACTAATTCACTATGCACTTTTCAAGGTGCAAGCAAGCAAGAAGTGGGACTAAAAGGCAAGGACGTGCTGTGGATGCACCCTGGAAATGCTGCTATATTATGTAAGCATGGAGGACCTGGGCTTGATCTAAGTGTTTGAACACAGCCTTGAACAGATCCCTGCCTCTCCCAGCAGGCTCAGACTGAGCTGCTGACATGCACAACAGCTTCAGTTCAACAAGGCTTAAAGTTCATGGGTTTAATGCTTTCTTGCCAATGCCAGCCCTAGTCAATACCCTTGTTTTTGGAACAAATGAGGGGTAAAGCAAACAAAGCCAAAAGGACAGAAGGCAAGAGGAACTGCTGACAGCAGTTACCGTTCAGTTCAGGCAGATGAGAGTGTTTCATTATCCCTTGCACAGTATCCAGGGGAACCTCAGGAGCTCCCTAGCAACAATGCAGCAGCCAAAGGAAGTATGTTAATTCGTGGAGCAAGTGCATTAGTGCAGGGCTATTGGCCTACGGGCACTATCTGTCCTGGTCGTAAGGGAATGGGGAGATGCCACCTCCTTCCACAGCAGTGCCAGGCAGCAAAAATGGCAAAAGCTGTAATTTGTGGAACTGAGAAAGAGGTAAAATAGCAGTTACGGTCTAAGGGACCACGTGGTTGCTCCATGAGGAAATTCTTCTCCAGTCATTAGCTGAGATGCCAGTGTGTGTATCTTATAGAGTAAAGCTGTTGTGACCTCCCCATCCTCCCTGCTCTTGTAAACATCCACATTTCAAGCTTCTTCCCTCCTTTTCTATCTCCATTTAATCATCCCTTCATCCAAATCTAATGTTTCTGAAGATGGCATACCTGATCTTGCCATTGTTTCTCTTACTTCTCTGCTATAAGTAGATCATTATGAGAATATGGGAAACTGTACTCTCTCTGTTCCCTCAGAACCTGAGCTAAATCCCTGGTTTTGTCAAGGAACCCAAATTTTCTTGATTGCAAAGCTTTCAGAGAAAAAATGCAGCCCTCTGCAACGAGTAGGTACTAAGGTCCTTTAAGAACTGAAAGACCACTGACACTGAAGACAAATGGCTCCACCTGTAAATGTCACCTTACAAGTTTGAGTTTAGATTTTTAATTTTGAAACTGTGCTTAGTTATGTCTCCCCCTTAATTATATAGGTCATCAGGGTGTCTTTAATTTCCTCTGCACCTGGAATTTGTTCACCTGATGCAGTTCGCCTGAAAGGCACCATGACAACGTGCACTTTGCATGTGTCGAGCTTCAGATGAAGGCAGTATCTGAGAGTTGGTTGTGTCCCTCCAGTTCTTCCAGCACTGTGCATTGTTTTGCTTGGCTGCACTGGCACATAAACATCTGTAACCAAAACTGAGCTGTTAACAAAAAAACCCTCACTCTTCTTTAATAAAGTCTTGAAAAAAACATGATGTTGCACTGTTATCTCCACATGTAAATTCTGTTCTTGGCAGGCACAGGCGTGTCTTCTTCCAGGGATGGGATTGCTGGGAACGCGTTCATAGACAGTCCCAGGTGTCCATGGGACTAGTAGCTTCCTTCTGTTGCTCACCAGGGTGTAACTTCCAGGTATCTTGTTCAGGTAAGAGCTGCAGACACTGGGACAGAGTTTGCCTTTCTGTTTGGGGATTGTATGTGGCATTTTGTCCAAAACATTGTGGTTTTTCCCTGAATTGTTCTGACAATCGGAAAGGGATGGAGCGTTCCTTTCCACATGCGATGCATTGCTTTGCCCTGTCTTGACATGAAGAGTTTTCCTGACTAAAGGAGGCATGGCCACAGCTGGGTGATTTTGCTGTTCTCTAGAGCACTCTGGCTAAAGGGGAATAAAATTTGCTTTAGCACTGATACATGTTGCACTGCAGACACCTTGTCATGGTGTAAGTATCTCTCCTTTATTCAACTCTGCTACGGATATCTGCGTACTGTGCCACTTTCCACATCAGCAGGGTAAAATTTTGCCAGCTTCGTGGGCATCCAGCATCCCCTGTGCTTGGTCATTTGGAGGGGAGTCTGCGTTCCCCCCTCGGTTAGTGCTTTTGCAGCATTTGCAGCCATGATGAGCTGAGCAGAATTTGGGCTGATGATTCATTACTGGAAGAGTATTGAGCATACAAATGAGAGGGTACAATCAGCAGTGGAGCTTGTTTTGCATATTTCTGCTGTACTTTGCTTCACCAGCCTGAACTTTTTAAGACCAGCCTGCATTCCTCTTGCATCCTTGATGGCCTGCTCTCTGGCAATGTAGCACCGTAGAGAATCCTCTGACATACACAAGCAGTGAAAGGAATCTTGTACTTAACGAATGTGAAGTGCTGCTGGCATGCACCTATACTAAGCACCTTCTCTCCTGGCGGCCTCTATTAGCGCTTTTTATTAGTCAGGCCAGGGAGCAGTTCAAACAAAGACCAGAATAAAAACAATGGACATATGCATCTCACTGCCCTCCTCATATGAAACAGTGTGCAGTGATGAATCCTTATTATTTGTGTGCTTCTAGCTACTTGTAGATGGCCACAATCCAGATTAGATGCTCTGTGCCAGTACATCTGATTGTCAATAAGAGGCAGCTTGACTCAGCTGAAGCAAAAGCTTTTTCTGCATATGACAGAAGAGTGTTGCTAAAGCTGGCTAGCTCCCGGACTGTGCAGGATATATTCCAACTCAAATGGGGCTTTTTTTGCTAAACATCTTCCAGCATTTTTTTTAAGAAATGCATTCAGAATTTTCCATAAGGCATTTGGCAAAGCTGACAATCAGCACTTTACGTGCTCTGCTCTTCTTCCAGTGAAAAGATTCAGTTTTTGGTGTAATTCTATTGACTGCAGTGGTTTTATTTCCATTTGTCCTCATCAGAGAGGTCAGAATCAGGACCTGACATAGATCAATTGGTGGCACAAAGGTCACTGCTGGCTAAAAGGCAGGTGGAGGCAGAAGGGCACTAGCCTTCGTGAAAAACACAAAAGGATTAAGGCACCAGCCCTATCGCTGCAAAGTCTCCTGTTAGTGATGAATTTGCCAGCAGAAATCAGTTGTTCACTGAAACCTCCAAGTGGTGGTGTGGTAGACCAGCAACACACCCATTTTCAGTGCAGTTGCTCGTGCAAGCACTTATCGAGCTCCTCAGGGAAGCAGCTGAACTGGGCTATTATGCTGCCTCCCAGGTGCTGACATAGCCTGTTGTCTCTTTGCATTAGTTATCTGTGTTGAGGTTCTAGTGGTATTTCTAAGTTGAAGTGGGTAAATATTTGTTCTGGAGATGCACTTTGATGCCCATCTCCTCTGAGCAATACAGTTATTCATAGAAATGAGGAAATTTAGCACGCAATAGCTCAGGAAACTCGCTCTTTCCTATTTGGAGCCCTAATTAGAGCAATTAATCACTGCTGCTTCTGCCATCTAAGCTTCCAGGCTAGAATATATTGTCCTCTCTTGTCAGAGCAGAAATGTAAAAATGGTTTCCCTTTACCTGACACTTTGCCAGCAGAGCCTTTATCAGTGTCTGCCTCCTACCAGCTTCTATCTTGCCTGAGAGCTGGAGCTGAAGATGTAAAGAACAAATTGACATGACTGTTCCAAAAGAAAGAAGAGGTGTGAAATTTTAAGCGATCAGCTTCTACTCTGTTTGTGTGGGTTTTAGTTGGATTTCTCTACTTGAACTACCTTACTTGGGAATTTCTTGTGGGTTTCCATCTTACTGTAACAAGATGACTATTTTTTTTCTGGGAATACCTGGACATTTCTACTGTAGAGAGGGGCCTTCTTTCCACTTGATGCAATTAAAACTTCTTTCCACAAAGTCTCCACTTACTGTAGTTCTCCAGGTATGCGCCCAGGGCAGGGTGAGGATCAGGTTGCCTCTATGTGTTTTAACTCCATCTCTGTCCCTTGCCCATCAGTGCTTAATTTAACTGGTTAAATGCATGATCGTCACTCCACTCTCCCTACTTCCCCATGTATGAGTGTGCATCGGCTGATGAGCTGTAGGGGCTGGGGATCACAGCACAGTGCCATGGGCCTCTCTATCTCAAACTATGCAGCTCTGTAAGTTAAGCACATCAGTGCTTTAGCCTCTCTTCTGTGTGGTCTCATGACACTGACAACTCCTTCAGTGAGGAAAGGCATTTCTTGTGGCTCCTGACCTCCTGGTGTGCTACACCCCAAGGTGCACTGAGGCCCTGTGCTACCAAGTATCTCACTGGCCTTGAAGGTAAGGCGAGCAGCTGAAGATCTTCACTGCCCCCATCTTGCCTCTTTTCCTTGTGAGACCTGTGGTAAAGTGTTGTGGTACCTTCCTGTCCACATACCTGCAGGTTTCACTGGGGCTCCCATGGTGTGTGACTGGGGAAGAGCCAGGTGTGGCTCCATGATGCTGGAAGTGCCTGCACTTCTGCTGAGTTTTAGTGGCTGAGTCGGGGGTGCTCTCCTGCTCCGCTGCAGTGCCAAACAGAATGGGTGAGTTTGCCTCTCTGGTGGCAGTGACCTGGCTACAGAAGGTGGCCATCTGTCCACAGCCAGCATACACATTTTAGCTGTGCACACACAAGACTAAAAACTCCCAATACGTAGCTAGAACACAGTAGGTACTGGACTGCAACTCTAGTCTAGTCATATAGAAAATAGTTTTTGAATAGTCATCTGAAGCATTTCAAGCTGCATCTGTAAGGCAAGTTGAAATTCCTGTTTTTGTTAGCCTTTGCTGCACATTATGAACAGTGTAACAGCAGAACTGTGAAATATGCTTTATCTTTTGGTGTAAATACCTTCTGTCACTTCCTTATCGGTCAGCTTCAAAACCTCTTACAATGAAGCAATTCTCCAAGTCTGAGATGTTAATGCTAATATTTGTCTTTTTGCTGCCCTTCATGAAAATTTAACCAACTATGAATGAATGACCAGTTCTGTCCTGCTTATGCTTTTTATCTTTTCATGCTTGGATGCTGAGATGCATTTACTGAAACAGGGCCAGGGTCGCTTTTTGACTTTTGAGATAAATCGGTCCAGGAAAACTTCCAACAGGAATCCTCATTCTTAGAGCTCTGGATCTTGCAGGCCTTAAGCAGACAAGAACTGCCACAGCCTTCAGTGAAGGACAGCCCAGAGTGTCATACAGCTCTTGTAATGTGACAAACATAGGACAAAGCAAGCGTTTTTCATGACTTGTTGCTCATTTCTATTTATTGCCTCACCAGCTGATTGAATAATTTAGTACACCATTGGCAGACCCTCCCCCTAAGCACAGAGGCAGTAGAGAGCATGCACTTTGCCATTCTGAGCCTGCATGCACGCTGTTCCTTTGGAGAAGGTGCTAGGGCAAGTAGAAGATGAAAACTGAACCCAAGGCAGAACTTAACACCTCTGTTGTGAAGGTCTGCGATTTGATCACTTTCATTTTGTTCAAGGGGGAATAAAGACAGTCCTCCTCTCTCCATTCCACTTGACTTGGGCATTTTGCTTTTGCGAAAGTGATCCAGGAGCAGCTCCTCACATGCAGCATAGACCCCGCACACCCAAGACCACTGTGTAACGAGTCTGGAGCCTTGGCATCGTGACAGCAACCTGCCTTCCTCATCCTGTAACATGGGGCCATGTGTCACCTTGGCTGCCGCACGTCCTGCCTTACCTTCTCTCAACACGTACACGGAGCAGTGCAACAGCACACGCATTTTTCAGGGGTTCAGATGCTCCCTGCACGTATCCAGCTGGTGCCGGCTTGCTGGTGTCACAGGAGACAGCTGCTTGTGCCCGCTGGCAAGACAGGACTGCATGAAGCCCAACACACTAAATAATGGTCCAGGTAAGCCTGGATGATGATGGTGCCTTTCAGTATTTTCTGGTAGCTCTTCAAGGACTTTACCGAAGATGAAGTCTCTCTGCCAGCCAAACGCATTTCTGTGCAGCTATCTGCTCCCAATTTGTTGAGAGAAGCACCCTTCTGTTCCATTCAGCATAACAAACCGTATTTCTTAGCAACAGTTTCACACAGAGCTGCAGCTGAATTTCTTTCCTTTTGATTTAGAGTGATGGACAATTCAGAAAGCAGTATACGATTTTCTCAATCTCCCAGTCTTATTGTGGTGGTAGTAATTTCTTCGGTCACTAATAATTTTGGCTGCTCAGGTCAGGAGGTACTGCTCCTGAAATTAACACAGCTCTTGATCATACATCAAAAAAATTCAGCCAGATTGAGTTGTTTTCAACACTTGCATTTCCGCTTCCTCTGTTTCTCCAGTAGTCTAATTTAGATGATCTGCACACGCTGGTAGCTTCGGGGTCATTCAGGAAGAGGCAGATATTCCAAAGTGCAACAAAGTAGAAATTTCTCAGTGGCTCTCTCCTTTCCAGTGCAAGGATGAGCTTCTTTTGGCAGGACTTTTCCAAGTCTCTAGAAGCCGTTTGGCCTAAAGCTAGCAATATAAGCCTCCACTCAGCACTGACAATCCCTTGTGAATATCTTTGTAAAGGCATTTGTTTTACTGATGAATGCATGGAGATTACGTACACCTTGAGACTCTACATAGCTCATTCAAAATCCATGACTGCCTAGCTGCCTGGGACTGGATGTGGAGCTCTCTTTTCCATAGCACAACTTTGTGCTGTTGCCTCCTTCATTGTGAGGAAATGACAAAATTTGGATGTTGGCATATAACGCCCCATCTGCACCATGTGCCAAATTCTTTATATGACCTCTACAGAAATTGGTGGCACCCAGTAATTTGTAGGACAGCTCTACTCAATCTCCCTAAATTTAATAATTTAAATGCCTGGAGATTTTACAGGGTATTTTTGTGAGACGAGCTTTCATTTAAAATGTAAAACCTGGAAGAAAAAGCAAATTCTGACAGAACCTTCCCTAAACCCAAGTATTAGATTTCCAAAAATATATCCCTGGAAAATATTCTTTTTAGATATTGCAGGTATTCTTCCATCCCCAAATCCGGTGTCTTAATATAAAACCAATGAACACTTTGCAACGTTTAGTCCTCTGAACCCATTAAGAGGATCACGATAAGCTTTCTCTCCTCCCACACTTCACTTTATCCTCCGCTAACAATGGCCACAGCAGAGACCAACTGGTGAGGATGCTTGAGGTATTTAGTTGGTGTTTAGCTCCTACGTGCTGCAGTGAAACAAACAATTCATTTGCAAAGACCACGAAATGAACTTCCTAACATCCCCATTAGACAGAGCCACGCCAGGAGTAGAAATCCAGAAGTGAAACACTGGGAACTTGTGCTAGGTTGTATTGCTACTGGGATACATCTACTGGATAGTTTCACTCAGGATATTGAATCTTCTGTGATCTGATGGTGAGTAGGAGCCATTTTGTATGTGTTTTTTCACTAGAAATGTTTCCTTCCATAAAGCTTATGGAGCTTTTGCAGATACCTAAAACTCAGTGAGTGAAGGTGTAGCAGTCTGCAGTGCCATCTCCACTCCCACCTCAAGGTAAACTCACTGAAGTTTAAGGCAGCTGGGTCTGAAGAAGGAACAAAAGAGAACATCTGGATTTTTTCACCCTGTAAAGGAAAATATGCTCTTCTTAAGATAGCCTTATGGCTTCTTAAATGCCTAGATCTTCAGTCTCAGATTATCTAGGATGACATCAGGGTGACATACCCATAAACTTCAGCAGAACTTCACCAGGTGGCTGAACACTGGGTGGAAAGTACGTAGCACAGCTGGTCAGCGCAAAGTGAGGCAGTATTTGAATCACGTTTTTAGAACACAAATTTGTGGATTCCACTCTTCGAAAGCTATGTAGGGGAAGAGTTTCAGAACCGATATTATAATAGAAAGAACATACAAACCCCCTGCACCCAACTTAGACTCTCAGATTTCTTCTAGTTCCTTTGTTTGGGCACTGCCTCCTTTTGAGCAGGACACGCTATACACTGAATTGTTGGAACACATTATTTGAAGACTTTTTTCCCCCAGCACTACATTAGCCTGTGGGCTTCCTGAGGACCATCTTTTATCTGCTAAACTGTTATTAGGTCAGCTATTACTGATTCTGGAACATATCCTAAGCACCAGTCACATGCCATTAAGTACTGAGAGATAATTGAGAAATTTAGAAACTGGACAGTGACCATGAGGAACTCAATCTTCCTCACCATTACGCATTTTAACTGGAAATACAAGCCTGTATTAAGGAGAGGTAACTTTAGCACACTTAAAGAGTGCCATCATATGAAATTAACAGATCTAGATTTTTACCAATATGACATTTATCTAAAATACTGGAATATACTGTAACTCAGAAATATCTAACTTATGGAAAAAGACTTGCCTTCACGGTGAAACCTGGAACTTTACGTCAGGGCTCCACTTGTACAAGTTGTTAAGTCCCTGAAAAACACGTTTTTGTAATGGAAGGGGTAATTAAATCCCTAGTTTCTGTTGTACTATTAGACATCCATCTAAGACGATGAAGAATATGAAATGAAGAGCATTAGGCTTTCCTTATAGGATATGCTGTGCTTTAAAACGTATTTTATTGATCCTAAAATTACAAGATCAATTACTGACATTTTCTTGAGGATCAATCTCGGATTAAATGGCAAAATGAAGAAAAGGTTTTCATATGTACTATGTCCAAAAGCAGAAACAGATTGCCGTTCTCCTGTGAACATTCAGAAACCTTTTCTGATGATTAAACATTATGTCTGAAATATATCTAAGTTATACCAGCCACCATAGCGCTTTTTGGTGAACCAAAGAAGTCCTACAGTGAAATCAAACTTTTGAGTAAAATCAGTACTACTTTAATACAATTTCCCTCTAATATCATTTTTTCCTGTTTTTAGATTCACGTATGTTCTGTTAATTACAATGCAAAGTATAAGTAACAAATTTAAGCAAGGATGTTGGAGTGTGAAAATAATTCATGTGAATTGCTAATAGGCTGGTGGGAATACATTTTTTTCCACATGAAGGCAAATCCTGTTGCATCAAAGACAGCAGACTTGATTTTCCATCGTTTCATCCCTTGACTAGATGCTATTACCTGCAAAAGGGACAGGAAAGCTGGGAGCAGTCTGCTACCAAATCAGTACTCCGCTGTGACCAGAACAGCAGTACCGTGTCCATACTTCCCTCCCTTTGAACAGATGCGAGTAAAGCTGTGAGCAAATTAAAACAACAAGCCATGGGGCAAAAAGCAGTCTTCTTGTTACTTCAGCTAAGCAAAACGGAGATTTGACAGCGTATACACAATGTTTCTCTTCTGTTCTCCCTGGTTTTGCTACTTAAGGCAAATGCCTTGCAGTTAACATCCTCCAGTGACATGAATTGATCAGGCTTGCATTCGCCTCGACAATCATGTGACGGGGAATGGAAAATAAAGGGACAGTATGAGTCCTCTCAGGTAATTAACCTACGCTCCGATGCTTCCCACACCAGCCTATTTTCAATTTCAGCACAGTACAGTTTATACACTCTAACATTATTGCTCAGAAGATAGAGTGATGATTCAGGTTTACTAAAAATGGCTTCGCAATACTGCAATCATGCTTGTGAAGCTTCATCTTGTATCCTGTATTTATAAGTTTCTTCTCACTGAGAAATAAATACGTGTGGTATTTTATCAGAAAAGTTAGTCACCAGATACCTGAAACACTTGTATACCATCTTTAAGAAAACATGGCTTGTTTGGTCAATTTGCCTGCCAATTTTTTTTCCTGTTTTTTTTTTTTAAAAACATGTATAATACCGCAGGTGACCTCCCTTAACACTGCTGTCCATACAAATAATAAGTAACTGAGAAATCATATGCCACTGCTGCATCCTGTCATGCCAGAAGACCAATATTACTTTAAAGATTATTTAGAGTAGGTGTTGCATATCATTTGTGCCCAGACCCACTGAAGTCAATGAAATGATGCCTATGGGCTTCTGTGGGAGTCTGACTTGGACATTATTCTGGCAATCTGTCCACCACTAAATTAAACTGTTACAGGGGATAAAAGCCCAAACGAATAAAAGTAGAAATTCAGGAACTAAAACTAAGCCACAAATAAATATCCTAATTCAATGGCATTCTGAACAGACTTAAATAAAACACAAACACACTTAACACACATGCGTACACACACACCCACAAAAAAAAAGTTATGAATTTAACAATCTTAAAAATTCATAGTTTAAAATTGTTTACATTTAAACAATTGAGTATAATAGGTAGCTTTCTTGACTTTCCATTTATTTCCCTGAGCACTGATCTTTGGAACATCTGGAGTTTCAGAATTGTCTAGTTCGTAATTCCTAAAATAGCTATCTTCAGTAAAATACTGTCTTTTTACGTCAAAAATCAATTCCGTAAGTAAAACTAAGATACAACTTCCAGGAACTACAATGTATGTATAGAGCCAATTTTTTTTAAAGCCAACAATTGTTGTCACACTTCTGCATCTCCGTTCAGGCACCTAGCTGTTTTTCAAAATCACCCTGCAGCCTAGCAGTTCCCACTTAATTCAGTACAGAATAGCACGTTGTCTCACAAACTCGTCTAATTGGAGACCTATGTAAGGACTTGGCCTCCTTGATTTAATTACTCATTTTGCAAAATCTCAGTTGTTTGAGCAATACGGTATGTTACGGTATTGGTTTTGTGCTTAAATTAGTATCATAGGTGAAGACTACAGGACTTCCCAGTCACTTCCCCGTAAGGGGTTAAGGAGGTGCATCTGCAGAGAGCCAGCATAAAACCAGTCTTCAGTACTAAAATGGGAATTAGCGAGGGCGTATGTTTAAGGCTGGCGTTCCGCACAAGCAAATCTGCTGGCCAAAAAGAGCTGTATTTCAAATTTCTGCTATTTAGAACTACTTGGCAAATTGGCAACTGCTGCTTTCAACTGTCTTCTCTAGATGAGAGCTTTAATTGTGAGCTTTGCAGGTATCAGTTTGCAATTTTCAGACTTCTAAGGCATTCTGCATTTTAGATTATACAAAGTGTGCAAGTCAAAACACTTTAGAAAACAAAACAGTGCAGAGATTTGAGTATTTTTAGCCTAAAATCTTCTCTCTCCAATTCTAAGGCTGTAAATTACGTCAGTCTCTCTGCAGCTAAAGATTTAAAAATAATTTTCCATCGACCACAGAAATATGCTGTAACTTTGCATTCCCTTAACGCTCTCTCTCTCTCTCTGGGTAGCTGATACACTGGCACTATGCAGCAGGCTCCAAACACAGGATTAACAGAAAGGTTATTTGGTAATATTTCATTTCAGTATACGGTAACTGGGTGAGGGGGGACTGAACGAAATGCAGTCTGAAGAGTTGCTTTTTGGTTCTTTGCACAACACAAAACTAAGCCTTTACCTGTTCTTCAATGATGCAATAAAATTTGCCATACCTGCTTCTCTTTAATTAGCACTTCCTCAATGCTATCTGGTACTGGCATTCCACAGCAAAACCCAAAAGGAGGATTTAGCAATTTTCCTCTTTGCAGAAAGCCTTTTCAGTACCTCTTAAGTACAGAAAGAGTTAACAGAATACAATCCCATTACTCCCTCCCCCCCATTAGGAATTAACGTGGCCTCTTTTTTTTTTTTTTAAACCAAAAAGAAAATTCTTGCTTCGTAATAGGAGTATAAATACTGTTTTGAAAACACACTCGGAAGATGCCTTCCAAGATGGTTTATCTCTTTTTTTCCTTTAAAACTGACCACTGCACCAGTTAAGGCTGTTTTACTCTATATATATATATATATTTCAAATAAAACTTTTAATATTCAAGCTTACCAGATTGATGAATTGTAACAGGTAAAATGGAACTCTTTACAAGGTAAACCATGTAGTTGTACAAAATAGAATTAAACCCTTTGCCTGTGTAAAACAAAAAGAAATCCTGCCTTGCATTAAAAACACAGAACCTGTTTACAAAAAGGAATGTGTATGACATCTGGACTTCCTTTTAACTGCCATATCCCAGCAACATCTCAGTTGTTTTAGTAAAGGAACTAATCATCAATTTTAAACTGCAGTGAATTTACCAAACATTTTCACTATAGACTTCTGAAAGCTTTTACAGTAAGAAGTTATCAACAAAAGCAGGCACGTTAGTGTACAAAAACGTTGATTTTTTTTTCCTGTTTCTTTTTCAAAGTGCAGGTTTTTTCTCGATGTGCATCTCACAAGACCAACGAATGTTTTAACTCACTAAATCTTAAAACAGAACTCAATTCTCCCGAGGAGTAGTGTAAACGTTAAAGATCCCCAATACACCTCTAGTAAACGTGACACAAATGTCTCTGCGTTGTTTAGAAACTTAGCTCTTTTGAGAGGTAAAGAAGCTTCATGACACCTTTTCCTTACACTGGCTGGTCATCATAAATGGGTAGCTCTGGACTGCTAAAGCTGGAGAGACTGATGAACCGCTTGAAGGGAACTAAACTTGGCTACGGCGGAGAGGCGGCGGGAGGAACCAACCCTCAGGCGTTTCTTGCGCAGCCTTCGGCAAACTCAGCCGCCGGCGGACGGAGGCACGGACAGACGGACGGAGGGCCGGTGCGAGGGAAGGAGAAAGGAGGGAGAAAGCAGGGAGGGAGGGAAGGAGCAGAAGCTTCCGCAGAGCCAGAGGCGCGGCGGCCCCCGAGGCCGCCCGTCCCGCCGGTGGTGCGAGGGCCGCCCCCGAGC
>Ga0065711_1002857_pt1 | contig 45163 bp, 30 predicted proteins | sample Hoacrofraction12_FD_59098 | JGI IMG/M metagenome (GOLD analysis project Ga0065711, IMG submission 59098) | Hoatzin crop microbial communities from Cojedes, Venezuela - Epithelial fraction 12 v2 (version 2) | ecosystem: Host-associated > Birds > Digestive system > Esophagus > Crop | place... | reverse complement strand
AGATATGAAAAATGTATATAACCAGGCAAGCAGACCAATAAATCGGGAATCGGCTGTGCATTGTATCAATGTGTGAGAGTCATTCCTGTCCCTGCATGGATGCTGAAACTCAGCAAGAACCTACAGGAATATAATCAGCTACGTTTTCTAACCCCAAATGTATCCTCAAATAGATTTAACTCTAGCTGCTGCAGGCACTTTCTCCAAACTAGAAGTGCCAAGATGGACATGTACACAAGCTGACCTCTTCCACTTTTCTCATAAACTACTGCAGGGAAGAGATTTGAAGTGATTGTTCCACCAAACAGAAAACTAAATGCCTTTGCAGAGCTGTATGCAAGCCCAAATGTTAGCAAGCTTTGACAGGTAGTGTCAGCCACTGCCTCTATTTTTGGGGAGAATGCTTTTGTTTTAATCATGCCAGGCACCTTTTTTAATAAATTGCTCTTTCTCTTGTTTCTGATCTTAGCTGGTGAAGGAGGAAGGACAATTTTTAAGGCAAAAGCTATTAATCCTTTAAGAGGAGGAAAAAAGTGTGCTTCATCCATTTTGAAATGGCCCTGTTTTCTATGTGTTAGCCAGCATGGCTGAACCAGGGGAGGTGCCTTAAATATGTGTTTTGTGGGCTCTGGTTTTTTATTTCTGTGGCTCTTTGTGGCAGTTGATGAATTTCTGCCTCACGCTGCTGCTGTAGGTGGCTGCAGAGGCTGTTCTAGTAAAACTTGTGTAAGCCTGCTTTTCTTTGAGTACCTGGACATATGAATGTTTTGGGTTTCCCACTGCCAGAAGCTACCTAGCTGCAAAGATAATGCTTCGTTTTGCTCAGATAAATGTAAGATGTCTCAGCCATGCTGCTTGCACTGTACCCTCTGCAGAGTAACACTGTGTAACAACTTTAGAAGTCACATTTGGATATCAGATCAGCTCTAATTAGAGTACCTGGATTGAGTACTTGCCTTGCACTCTAGGTGTCCTTGCTGTTAAAGTTTAGAGGCGTAAGTATCTTCCCTGGTGCAAATTAAGTTATGAGCCTTGTAGACTTACGGCAAGTGATAGTGCAATAACATTCATCATCTTATACTAAGGAATAAAAAGGGGAATCAAAATGTGAAATGATAATTGAAATTAACCAGACTATTGCTGCTGTAGGTATTTTTGTAAAGCCTACCCTTATTAGAGTTAAAATTTTAACATTAGCTAGACTAGGGTTAGAGAAACTAAGAAACGGGATTTTGAATAATGTGTTATTGTTTCATAAGAAGGATGTACCTGTCCAAAGTCGAACCAGAGAGTGATGAATTGTAAGAATAGCTAACGAGCTATGAAAAGCTGCTGAGATTGTCCCCTCGTTACCTGTTCGTTTTGTCAGGTGATTCCGGCAGGGGGAGATAGTGACCACCGACTCACGGACCACCTACCCCAGTTATACCCCAGACTCAAAAGATGAAGAAACTGAGCATGTGTACTAAATTACATGTTGGATGAAGAGACTTTGACCAATCATTTACTAGAATAACAATGCATATGTATTAGAAAGATGAATATGGTAATGTTAAGTGTATAAATGACTGTCAATTTGTGAATGAGGTGTGCTGTCTTGGGGCAGACATCCATATCTGTGCAAATATGCAATAAAATACCTCTGCTCTGTGTGTATATTGGCATATTGCACACAGGGTAAATGAACCCAAATTTTTGGGACAACAATCTTAGTTTGAGTAGCTGACTCAAAAGCTTTTGGAAAATGCTAGCAGCACACTGGTTTTGTTTTGTAAATCCAAGTGATGTTTTATTGACTAAATTGCACTGTTGAGGCACTCCCATTTTAAATTCTTCAGGAGCCAGAACTGATTATGTGAAGTCTTGAAACTACATTTTATGAATTTGAGGAAGTATGGCCCTAGTGTGGTGAAAGAGTTTGTGCCGCAACCTGTGGGTCACTTGGATTGTTGACTCATGGATTCCTGATTGCAAAGACTGTGAATCTGCAGATAGATGGCAACTGATCACATTTGGTCTTTATGTGTGTTAGACAAGGCCAGACCCACCACACCTAAATGTTATATCTGTTTTCATCATTCTTGCCATTCATCTGACATTCCTGTTTCAAAGATCTGTCAAAGGTTGGCAATGTTAAGGGTAACTGCGTATTTCCCAGGAGATGTGCTGGCAAGGGCTGCAATAGAAAGGCCTGCAGCAGCATCACAGAGCTACGTTGGCAATCTGAATCTCACAGTGATTTGTTGATACATGCAGCTTAAAATATCTCCCTGGAGGCTTCCCCATAACTTGCTTCCCGCTAGGCTTATATAGTGCCTAGATTCAGTAGAGTTTCATGGAGCTGAAGAGACAGTTTTCTCTGAGAAATTGGAATTGGCTGTTGCTGAAACCTTTTGAGACAATGTTTGAACTGAGATTTCAGAACAGAGACAAAATTTCTTCGGACACAACACCCTACTAGCAAAGTACTTTTGTTTGGTGTGGTTTTTTTTTTTTGATCCTTACAGTAGGCAGGCTGCTGAAGGTTCATGTTTACTTTACTTTAACCTGTGGGTGCTCAAGAAAGGCACTTTGCAGGCTATTTTAATGTTAATGGATCCATAACATCCATCTTAGCATCTGATCCACCAGTCTACTACTTGTAAAACTCAGTCTATTTCATTCTTGTGCAGGTCTGCCTCCTCCAGTGTGATGGGGGGGTGGGGTGGAGGTGCCCGGAGATCTTCAGTTTAAAGGAATTAGGCCTAGGGTATCTGCAATTTTCTTTTGTATTCTGTCTGTACTTGTGTGATTTTTTTTTTTTCCTTTTCAGCCTGCATCTTTCCATCAGTCTCAGCTACGGTATTGATTTCATTCAAGGAGATTAATTTGGGCTCTGCAATATTACAAACTGATAAGCTTCTTGGAGATGGAAAGATCTCTTAACAATCTTTCCATCAAATAACTGATAAAGAGGAAGGAAAGTCTGTTGGGTGATACAGCAAAATAATAGGTGGATCCTTTCGGGCACCCTCTTGTAAAACAATCAACTTGCCCATAACCAGCCCTGTGCAGCACCATTCCTGGCTCATCTAGGAGAGTGTGGGACTGACTAGGGTTAGATGTCTTTGAGCTGGGACCTCTTCACAACGTGGAAAGTAGGTGTTTAAACCTAAAACAACAGATGATAGAACTGGATATTGGCCTGATGGCTCGGTTTCTTCTGTAAAAGGGAATTAGGAGAGGGGAATGAAAACTACGAATGCTCCACATTGACTGGTCGGAGCAGCTGGAGATGCTGTTGGGCAGGGTGTAGGAGACCAGTACATTCTGATTAAGAGCTCTGGTCTTGTAAAGCTTGAGTGAAGCCTTAGATATTTGTTTTGTTTTTATTATCCTAAATGCATGGAATTTTTTTCACTGCTGTTCAGCTAGTCGAGACTCTCCTCTCTGCCTAGGTATCTAACTGAGATTAAAGAAACTGTTGTTAAGGGCTATTTGCATTTGATTTAGCAAAACAGAAAAAATATTGGAGGGTGAAAGCCAGCTGCTTTTTTGATAATATGCATCATCTTATTAAATCATTCTTTGTAATGGTCTGCGTTTGTTGTGTCATGTTTTTAGGCAGTACTTTTTCTTTTGATGAAGTTTGTATGTGAGAGTTAGTGATCATATATCAAAATCCTTTTCTACGTAATTTCTAGTTGTTTGAGATTCTGCATACACAAGCAACATTATTTTTGTTGCTGTTGTTGCATGTCAGTTAGATGGAAATTTTTTTGCCAAAGGGGTGGTCTATAGATGCTGGAGATCTAAAGTGAATGAGGAAAAATCGCTGACGTCAGTTTACAAATTGCTTGCATCCTGTTTCTAGAAAGCTCCAAATTAAAATTCAGTAAAGGATACCTTATACTTACAGATCTTCATATGCCCACTTAATCTGAGATTACGTTGTATTCAGATGAAAAAAAATAATCAGTATTTTAATGCATTATTGTATACCAGATACAATGAAAGAAAGAACTGTGTCTTTACCTGCCCTTCCTGTTTAAAATCAGTCAGGGTAATAGCAGATTATAAATGCTCATTTATCACCTGTAGGTGAAAAAAAGATTGCTTGCAAGAAAGAGGGCAATTATTAAGCCTGACTCAGGGGAAGATGCAGTGAAAGGGAAACAGAAGTAAGTTTGCTGGGTCAGAGAAATGCAAGGAAACAAAACTGAAGATAATAAAAGGAGACCAACAAAGGGAAAGAGAATAGTTTCTTCTGAATTAGCAGGTACCAAGAATTAAAAATAATGCGCTACAAAAGGACATCCTCCCTTTGCTTTTATTATTCATTAATAATTGTTTTGGTGTTTTTAAGGCTGGAGCTTGAAATTCCCAAACAGGCTTTAAAGTTGTGCTTTTCGAAGCACATAGTAATTGCATCTGGAGGAGTAGCACTGCACTTTAGTTCTGTAGAAAAACAGATTGATCTTGCTGTTGTCAAAGTCCTATGAATGCAGGCAGAGAAGACTATTTCTTTCATAGTAGTTCTAGGGTTGGCTGGTTTATTTGTAATCTAAATTATAATTTGGAGTAATGCATTATTGAGAGGGTTGTTTGTTTAAGAAGGTTGTTTTTTTATTTTACTTAGTACGAAATATTTAAAATTAAATGAAGATAAATAATACTAAGATTTTGTTGATTGTATACTTCTCTTGCTTTTCTGAGAACACGTCGGCCAGATTATTGCAATGATTACTGACAATTGTGCTGTTGGACAGCCTGAGCTGCTTAAGCAGCCGAGGTGGGCCCTCTAGTGCTGGGTATGGCGAGGCGAGGGTGTTCTGCTCTTGCAAAGAATCGCTGCAGATAGAGGTGGCACTTCACGTCCCAGTTGTCACGGTGTGAAGTTACACTAGTCTCAAGCAGTGTAAGACTTCCAAGGCGTCTTTTGCCACACTAGTAGTGCCACAAAATGCAAATAAACTTTTAAGTAGGAATCGACAAAAAGTCCTAGATTTCTTTGGATTTATTAAAGCTTTTGAGTTCTTCAGACTCTTTTAACTGCCTGTAGCAGTATCCCCAAGCAGCATAACTCCCTCTTAATTAATTATTGTTGTTCTAGAATGCTGGACTTGTTGTCAAGGAAGAGCTTGTTTTGCTCAGTCTAGTTCATCACTTGTCAGTAGTGCACTAGATAGAAGAGGCCTTATAACAAACTCAAGTTCATGTCTACAGTGACTCAGCTGAAACACTGCAAGCTGCTGCTCTTCACTTTTGAAATACCTCAGCCATGTGCCCAGAAACCTTTGCTGAAAGGGAGTGTTTTGTATTGGACTTAATGTTCTACCAGTCATATGGGTTTAAAAACAGACAATGTCAACAGTTGTGAATAAAACTCCATAGACACTTGAAGGCAAAGGCAGTGTTGGCCTGTCTTGCTTTCTACACAAACAGTTCAAATGTTCTTTATGGGCAAAAATGTGAAACTGAGATGAGGTGAAACTAGCTGCTGCTTAGTTTTGAGATTTTTTTTTTTTTCCTGAGCTGCCACTTGCATGTAGTGGAAAAAAGGGCTCCTGCCTCCAGGGCTGTCAAGTCTTGTTAGAAGAATCGATGCCAAATATGTCAGCAATGTGGAGCTGAGTGGGTGGCTACTTGCTTTCCATCCAGTGCTGATGGGCCTTGACAGCTGGTACACTCTTACATAAACAAGCCTGACAATTGAAATATGCTCATTGATCTAGTTGGAAGAAATGCAGTGTGGCTCTTCTGAAGTTTAGGTTTGCTGAAGTCTGAAACAACAGTTTCCTTACATGAATTATTTTCCTGGAGAATGGGTCTGTACTCCCCCCTTCCTAAACAAGAGAGGCTGAAGCAGTAATTATGAGGCAGAGAATTCTTACTTGCCTGACAACCTGGCTAATGGGCCAGTTCTTTTTACTTCAGGATTGCTTTTATATCTGTTTTTCCTCCTCTCACCAAAGTAAGCACTCGTTTTTAAGGTGTAGGTGTGACTACAGAATTGAACTGAGCAGCTTTGTCTTACCTGTTCAACCAGCTGAACAGCAGGGAAGGGAGAAAGGGGAGGGGAGAGTTAATTTGTGAATGGTGCTTAAAATTGGGCATGATGTACAGTTTTCAGTTGATCAGGAAAAGACAAGATTTTGCTAGTGCTAGCAGACTTCAGGGGAGATGAAATTCCTTGTACCTGCTTTACAGCTGAAAATTGAGAGGGCAAAGCAAGACATGACAAAATGAAGGATGCACCACTTAAGTAGTTTGGGAATAGGACTGATCGCAGAGCCTAGGTCACCCAGTAAGTATAACATGTCTCATACAAATAGTTCCCCAAGGCTTCAAAAAATGGTTCTTCAAGGTTGTACTGTAGCTGCTTGAGACAAATTGCAGTCAGTGGAAATGCCAATTTTCTAGTGACTTCGCTTTCTCCGGAATGAAATCCAGAATCTCACTAGGAGATTTCTACTTGCATCTGCTCAGTGGACCTGAACACCTGGGAACATATAAGCAGTTCAACCAATATTAACCAAAAAGATGTCAGTGTGTCAAGAGCAGGAGGTACAATTTTTGAAAACAGGGGGACAAGGGAGCCAGTGGAGGGAATTCGATGGTAAGTGTAACTAGAAGTAAAAAAAAAAAAAAAAAGTGTGTTTTTTGTTTTGTTAGTTAAGGGAGGGACATGATTATTTGGAAGCTGAGTAGAGAAATAGCTGGATTTGTTTTTTGTGGTGGGGATGGAAAGTTGAAGTCTAGAGTGAAATGTTAAAGAAGACGAAGACTCAGTAACAATGGTGCATTGTATCTGGATTTATGATGAAGAGTGAATAAAGGTGTTAACAGGTAAGTCAAGACATTAGTGTTGGTCACACTGAGTCACAGGCTGTGAGGGGAAAAATGACTGAAAATAGAAGCGATCACTAGAGGATGGAAGCAGAGGAAATTATATTTGGACAGAGCTATCTGTATATCTGCAGTCTCTGTAGAAACAATAGCTTGTTATTGTGAAACAAATTGCACTGTATGGCCTAAATGAGTGAGTTTTAATTTATTTTTGCTATCATGGACAGATATTAGGGGGAACACATGAAGCCCTTTGAGAATTTGGAAGCATAGATGTCTGGGAGAATAGCCCTTGCTAGTTTGTGGAGATCCTCACTGTGTGTCACAGTGGCATGGCCTGGAGAAGAGGGAATTGAGCCCTGGTGCGATCTGTGAAGTGGGGAGGCTATTTGAACATGTTACCTATGTCAGAAAGGGATCTCAGTCTCCTTTCATTTGGAAGGTGAATGCTAATCAAGGATGACAGAAAGCTATGTTTTCTCACCATGAGAAGGTGACCACATCAAAGCATGGGGCTTATTGCAAAAATGCTTCTGTTACAAAGTAATCTCCATTTTTAGTTCAGTGGCCATGAAAATCTTCACAGAAACAAAACCATTCTCACTGTAAGAGAAACTGCGAGCTGTTGATTTGATTTTATTAGACTTTGAACAACTAGCTTGGCCTTACTGCATTCATATAAATGTTAGAGTAAGGTCAGGCACTGTCCCAGTGGCAGAAGGAATTAAGCTATTTTTATTTCACAGTATTAAACTTAGTATTTTGGAGAAGAGACTGAGGCCTTCTGAAAGACAGATCAGCTATGTCTATTATCACTGAATGTGTTGTCTCCATACACTTTCCAATACAACCTAGTTCTGCATTACAGATATTAGTTTGCTGGTGCTTGGATGAGTTAAGGAAATAAATATCTTAAAACAGCACTGCCCAAAAGAGTGTGTCTCTTCAGCACAATGGTAGCCATATTCTTGGCCTTGCTCTTGAAGCCAAGCTCACTCTATTTGATGCTGATATCTTGCACCTTCTGACAGTGGCTGAAATTAGGAAGCGGAGATGCATAGTGTCCTGGTTTCAGTTGGGATAGAGTGAATTTTCCTCCCCGTAGCTGCTGTGCTTTGGATTTGCTATGAGAAGAATGCTGATAACACTGATATTTTCAGTTGTTGCTATGAAATAAAGGACTTCTTTCAGTTTCCAGGGTTGGCTGGGGGGGCATTGCATCTGCTCTGCTTGTTTCTGTGAATTTGAATCCTCTCTTTTATGTGAGTTTGAACTTTTTTGGGAATATCGTGAAATTTGTGATTTCAGGGTTCCATGATCACTGCTTAGGGGCTGACTTGGTCGTCGGATGGTGAGAAAATTTGTACAGTATGTAGTTTGTTTTGCATATTCATTGTTATAATTATAATTATTATTAGTAGTATTATTAGTAGTATTAGTATTTCCTTTGTTGTCTTATGAAACTGTCTTTGTTGTAACCTGTGAGTTTTCCCTTTTGTCCTTTCTCCTTCCCATCCTGCTGGGGGGGAAGGGGAGGGGTGAGCAAGCGGCTGTCTAGTGCTTAGTTGCCAACTGCTGGGTTAGACTATGACACACAGAAAACGGGGAACAAGAAATGAATTTCTCTTGTACTTTGTTTGCTATCAGAGTAACTAGTGTTCCTGTGTCCATGGGAACATCCCTACAATCTTCTTTGTATAAAATAGAGCCATTGAGCACATACTGAATTTTGTCAGACTATTTTCTGGTACTAGTACATGCTAAACTTGCCTGCTAAACATGGGTACATGAATTACACACATGGAGAGCATGATGTTAGTGGGGTTCATATGTATATTATAGCTACTTTGTCATGTAAGTTTCTTCTGTTAGAAAGTGGCTTGTTTGCACAGCTAACTGATAAGTGCTGATTTGTGTATAACTGAAATGTATATCTGCTTTGAAAATATAGGCTTTAAAAGCGACATGAAAAATTATAGAGTACCTGACATGATTTTTTTTTCTATGGGTTGATTTAGAAAACTCAATTTGAAGTAGAAAAGCAGCTGTTATATATAGTTACACAATTCACTAGTATGCAGTGAACCTTCTTTCTAACTTCGGAGTTCATGTATATGGATTAGATCGTGGCAGATGACCTCATGTGCTAGCTCTTCTTCTCTACTTCATTATTGACAAATTGCAGCAGCTCGTGTCACTTGCAGATCCAAGAGTCAGAGTAGCTTTTGCTCAACAGAATTGCCAGCCCCTTACTTCTCCCTTGTCTCTTTGCCACTCATTACTGTTTAGGTAGATTGGCTTTTCACCCATGAATAGGTAATGTAATGTTCAGCACCATGTATGTATTTTAACCTTACTGGCAATTTGCTACATGCTAATTTAGAGTGAAGCCTTTTGTCCCATTTTGGTTTTCAAGGACCCTGGAGGTCTATTAAACTGTCTTTGTATTTGTGTGAATGCAGCTATTTGTGAAAGGTCAGGTGTACAAGGCTTTCCTGATTGATAGCATTTCAGGTGGGATGGGTTTTATTTAGAAGGGAAGAGAGAGAGGAATGGAACTTAAAAAGGAATCTTGAAATGCTGAGTTTACAACCGTGTCTGTAGAACATTCATGTAGAACAAGAACATGTTGGATAGGTAAGCTGCTGTTATGATATATCCATACAAGTCATTACTGTAATGCATTAATGTACAGCCCAGATTACTGTTTTCTGACAGAAGGTATGCTCACCAAACAATGTAACATAAGTCAAGGCCATCTGTACAGATGGTCCTAACAACTGGTTATTTAGAGCAGGAGCTTTTCTACTTGTAAAAGCCACTTCCCTGACATAAGAGGCATTATTTGTTGTGATCTGAGAGAGACCAAAGAGAATAAAAAACCCAGTCAAATGAAAATAAAATTAACATGGTGCATATCTATAGAGCCTTATTTAAGATTGTCAGAATGCAGTATGACTTAAGTCTGAGTCAAAGGTGCTCCTTCCAGTACTGGTTGGGAATCTGCTGGTGGGGGAAGAAGAACAGTTCCTTCAAAGTCTTTGTAACTTAAATCTGACTGACTTCCAGTCTCACCTGGATGCAAGTAACAGTTTCAAAAGTTTTTGAAGACACACCCCCCAAAACCTGAACCTAGATGTTTAAGACTGCTGGACCGTGGGACTCCTGCCACAGTGTTTGGAAGAGACAGTTAAAGTCCTTGCTTTGCTTGCTTCAGGACTAAAACATGGGGGAAACAGTCTTGGTGATCATGCTGAATGCTGTTTTTATTCCCTCAGAGTTAAACCAGAGTTTCCATCTTGAATGTGAGAGGAGTCTTCACTGGAACTTGATAGTTTTTGAGGAAGGCTTAGTTTTGGGCTGAAAGAACATCGGAAAATTCCCAAACCCCAGAAGTGCTTTTGGCTGTATTTCAAGTGTGCCAAGAATACCAGGCTTTGGGTTTATGGTGTCACTGTACTCCACTGAGTTGACCCTAGTGTCTAGCAAAAAAATTGTTTATTCTGCAGAGCTTAACTGAAGGAGAAACCGAGCGTTGACAGGCTGCAGGACAGACAGGAAGCCACTGGGTGGCAGATGAGACTAAACCACGCAGCAGCTCAGCACGGGGCGTTGCTTGGTCTTTTGCTCACAACAGGTACAGTGAAAGAGATTAGACAAAATGTACCCAAGCTCCTTGCTGATATCTTCTAGTGGATTTGTCAGCAACTGGAAAAGCAGAGGGGAGGGAAAAGATTACTGTAGACCTAGTAACAGACCCAAATATTCTATGGTCCAGCTTGAATTGCTACACTAGAATTGCATTGAGAGTCAACATAATCTAATGCACAGTTATTGGGTGGGTTTTGAATAACATCCATGTCTAAAAGCAGCATATGCTTTTAACCATTGTCCCTTTGTTTTTTTCTGTTTGCTGTTTATCCAAAAAGTAAGTTCTTGCTACTTTAAAGAAGGTAAAATGGGAAAAAGACCTCTGATTAAGTTTTCAGTACACCAGAGAAGGGAAGAATAAATATCAGTGTCCCGTCACACTAGGTGGGCTCAGGGCAGATGGTCTTTTAGATAATCTGTTGCAGTACACAGGAGTCACAACAATGACTCAGGAGGGACAGGGAGGATTTCAACACCCTTTTTTGCTTGGTTAACCCTAGGGCAGGAGTCAGGATAGTGGTCCCTAAACCCTTGAAATAACCTTTATTTGCTTATCCAAAAGGTAGGTTACTTGCTACTTTAAAGAAAGTGGAAATGGGAAAAATATCTCTGATTAAGTTGTCAGTACACCAGAGAAGGGAAAAGTAAATATTGGTATTTTTCTTTAATAAGGTAGTAATATATTTCCATTTTCCTGTTGTGTGTGGGAGTCTGTTATATGCTGAACTCTACTGCCTCTCACCTCACTGTTGTATCTGTGACAAGGTTATGTTGGCACTTCAGGATTATAGCTTTAAAAAAAGTGAAAAAGTAAATTTTTCAAGTTGCAGTGGGGTTTATTCTGAGGGAACAGCTCTGCGTTCACCTCATGCTTAGCTTGCTAGATTGGTTTCAGTTAGATTTTCTTTGATTTATAGTTAGTGATATTTGTGCTGCAGTTGACTCTGCAGCTTGTTACTTGGAGTTTCTGTATTGGTCTAGTGCCAACAAATTTCCAGCTAGCAGCTCAGTTGCCTCCCATGAAGTGGGGAGATGAGGTGAGGTGTGTAGCTGCAGCCTTGTGGGAGACTTGGACGAGGGTCACACGTTGGTGGAGGAACAGCGTTATCCCCTCTGTATGCCATGGGGTGGACCAGAGCACCCAGCATGCCACTCTTGAGTTGTGTTAAAGCTGCCCCTTTAGCTTACAATGAACTTCTTCAGCATATCCTCTGTGAAAATTTACCTGTTAGTATAAAGAACCCCAGAGCACCATCTGGTAGGTAAGCAGCAGACAGCTTGTTACAATGTCAGTAATAAAGTCCAGTTATTCTCTTCCTAGTATCAATGGTTTCCTGCTATAGTGAGTAATACTGTTAATTGGCTAAAACTGAAGTGTGGGGACTATGTGGCTGGTTAACAACACCTGCCTGGAGACGTGAGGCTTTGCAGGTTTGGCAGGAATAACACCTTTGAGACCACACAGATCCTTTGATGACAGCATACAGAAATCAAATAGCTGGGGAAACACAGGCAGTGCTAGTCACTGAAAAAGGAGGGTGTTACAAAAGAATTGTTTGCTTTGTATCTTGATACTATTTCCAGTGTAACTTATTTTCTAAAGCAAACAAGTGGGAGACAGGGTCAATAAGCTTACGTTCTCCTGTGAAGATGGAGGCTGGGACATGCATACATTCTTCTTGTTCTGGAAGTGTATTGATGGATTGATGGCTGAGACTGTTCTCTGATCTAAAAGAGCATGGAAATCATTCACCTAGGGCCTGAATGCTCTGCCACGTGATTCCTTTCGTGTTTAGAGTAAAGCTTATCTGCCATGTGCTAACCCTTCTCTCTATGCTGCAAATTAAAGTAATTGGCAAACAAAAGCCAGCTTGTAGACTTTCAGCTGAAGCTGCAAAAGTACAAACAAAGAAACATCGAGACACTTTTTCTTTCTCGTTCAAACACTACAAACGTCATTGATCATTTTACAGAATTAATCTTGGAAGGTTAAAAAAACCCAAAACTAATAGCAGAAAGACTGTGAAAGAGTAGGCAGTGAAAAACCATTAGAGTGAATGTTAATGCAAGTACTCTGGTTGTCAAGCAAACAAGACACTTTGCTGTATCTTGGCTGAAGAATATTTCTGTAATACAGAGAAATGGAAGTGGGTCGTAGAGTAAATGTACTCTGAAGAGCCATTTCCTGGAAGCCATTTTCGTTTGTATCCTAGCCCCTCGTTAAACAAAGCATGGCTGCCCCTTCCTATGCTGTTGTGCTGGGACTTTCTGCTTTTGTTGTGAGCTACAGCAATGTGGGGTTCCTGTTGGGAGAGGAATCTTTCCAGGAAGGTGTAGACGCTAAAGAAAGCAAAGGGTTGCTGCTTTGGTTATGCAGAGTTTTGCTTGAAATAGCAGCCCAGAATGATTGATTGCGATTGCTCCTCCAGGGATGAGTTAGGTTCAGATTTGTCCAGGAGAACAACTCAGTGACTGTTTTTTCCCATTAGAAGTTGAGAGGTTTGTGGAAGGCTTTTTATGGTGGATCAAAATGTGACCGGTTGTTTAAAGGTACTTCTCTTTCACTGACTTGTTTTGCTTGCTTTACTGCATTATGGGCAGCTGTACCACTGTCTTTCATTTTCTATAATTTTTTACTTATTTTCTTTTAGTGCCTCTCATTCTTGGTTGCATTTGAAGGCTGTGATGCTCAGCCATGCTGAGATCCTTCATTATATCGCAAAGAGCAAATGCTGCAAAACTTATGGGATCCCTTTCCACCAGGAGCTGGCTAAATATTAAAGTGCCTTAAATGTGTTAGAGCTGCACTGTCTCTGTGTTGGTCAGAGCAGATTGTAGGAAACAGTCGAAGTGAACAGGGTGTGCTGACCCCATGTGCTGTTACACCCCTCTTGAATTCTCCTGTATTGTGCTGTGGAGATGGATCTCTCTGTGAAGGCCCTGTTATTTGGCTCATGACAGGGTGTCTCACGAGCCCCATAATCTAGGATAAATGGTATGATTCACAAATGTAAATCAATAATCATTGGGTCTAAAGATTTGGTTTCTTTCAAAATAGTGCGTGTTGCCATTTCCTCCAGTGCAAACAGTGCTGGTTAAGCTCTGAAAAAATGAGTGTGGAAAGAATACAGTATTGCTGCATTCTCAAGGAATAAAACATGTTCTTATGCAAGAACTGTTTTTATGCCTCAGCTGGGGTTGAACTTGTTTTTACAGGCCAGACTCTTACAAATGTCACAAATACAGAAATTTGTGCACAATTTCTATATAACTACGCAAATAACCTAATTACCAGTCCAGATTTTCCCACTTCCTTTTGGCATTAAAGACAGCTATGAAATACAACAATTTTTCAGTGAATAAAAGTCCTTATGATGTTTGTACTTGATATTGAGTCATGCAGTCAGGCAGTGGATAAGAAAGTTTGAGAGAAGGCGGCAAAACTGTTTCTCTACGTTGTCATCCATATCTTCATTGTATGAGTCACAACAAAAAACCTCATGAAACTGACTCCAGCTCTGCAGCAGGGGTCCTTCAGAAGGAATAAAGATGTAGAAAACAATCCTACCCCACCAAGTTGCAATCCAAATATTGCTGTAACTGTAAACATCACCTGGTCCCAGCTCACCTTTGGTCTCAAAGAGAAATGCAAAAGGAAATCTGTTTTTGTGTTCCTGTATTTTAGCCTAGTAAATGTGATGCCCATACTTGGATTTTGTAAAGCAAAACTGCAGTAGTCCCACTTAACACTGCCAGCTCTGAGATATTTGTTTTTCTTTCTTTCTGTACCATTCAGCTATTAAGGAGGTGCAAGGTTTCGCACTAGGTGGAGTCTTAACAGAAGGGTGGTCCTGTTTTGGATGCATATTTCCTGACACACCTGAAATTCTGGTGTAGATTCAGATTTCCTTCTCCCTGGTGTTTCTTGTGACCTAAAGCTTAAATAGGATGTTTGTTTTAGCATCTAAATTTTTAGAAATGTTAATTTCCCTTGGGCATTGTTTGTCTCCTGTCTAGATGGTAAACAGAAGCGTTAATGAAGTGTTAATGATTGCTCTAGTATTTAACTTGGCGATAAACAAATATCTCATTTTAAAATATATGCTTCCTTTCACTGGAGCAGGTGTGGGAGGGCTTGGAAAGGGGGTAAAAGGATAATACGCAGCCCTTACTGTATGGATTTTCATCTTGCAGGACAACTTGTTTTATACCTACTATACTTGATGCTACATGTTGCAGACACGTGTCGTCTGCAAATGTATGTGTGTGTCATGCCTGTAACTCATTACTAGCTTGTAGGAAATACTATCACAATGAGAGCTAACTTCTCTGAGTTGATGGCAGGTTTGTGCTGTTGAGGTGGAATACAGGGGATATTATGATAGCAGGATGAGGCACAGATGGGAAATGGGGGTAAAAACATAGTCTGGATTACTAAAATGAGGTTGCTTCAGAAAGCGCTGTCATCTTGTATGTTTGAATTAAGTTCACATTTGTCTGAATGTCACTTAGACTTGTACAGTGCTACATGAGAAAGGAACTGTAGGGGATTGTTACAAGAAGTCTTAAGGGGGAGGAGGAAGAGAAAACTATTCAGCATTTTCTACTATTGATTGTTAGTTTTAAAAAATGTATTTCTGTAGGAGAAATACTACAAGAAGACAGACTGTACAAATTAAATCTGTTGGTGACAAAGTTAAACAAACAAATTGTCATTGCAGAGAAGTACAGAAAAACACCTTTGCAAACAGTGATAAAGCTGGTCTTCCACTGAATGCAAATGGCAATTAGTTCAGAGGAGATTGTCTAATCTGGAGTCTGAGAGAGTGTGTGGAAGCATGTGGAAGCTGGCAGGTGGGTTTGAGTGACTGGGGAAGTGAGGATATTTGTCCTCCACTGCTGCTTTCATAGAAAGTATAACTTATTTTTTAGTAAAGTAATAATGAGTGTTGGAGCTCAGGGACCATGTAGGATCCTTCCATGGCATGATTTTATTCTATTGCTTTTTGTACTGTGATGCCCTCTTTAGAACACAATCGCTGCATGAGCTGCTTACTGCACCTGGCAGACCTCAATATAAATCTCGTAACATCAGGCAAAAACACCAATGAATTGGAGACCATGAGCGAGTCCTGCATCGGCTGCAAGTGGCTTGCTTTTTTAAAAAGCTCTGAGCTAATGTACAACAAAGTTAATCAAATACTACGATGGCAAATACATAAAACATTTTACAGGTTGGGGAGAAAACTGCCAACCGCATATTGGCACAAAGTTTCAAAGGGGTGAGTGACAGGGCATTTCAAACAAGGTGCATTAACAGAGTGGCAGGTGCGGTGATTTAAACTCATGTTGCTTTTCTTCCTATGAGCGTTTTCCCTGAAATATGTTGCTCTCTGTACCTGGCTGCATTAGGAATAGAAGCTGCTTAAACATGCCAGACTCCCAGTAATCCTCGGTTTAGCCTGAGATTCACGTGGCTAGATATGGGTTAACTGCTTGCCATTTAGTTGTCTGTCTCTGTGCTAGTCACCTGTAGCTGTCACCTTTTTGCTTTTTAGTGGATGAAGTCAAAGTAGTCTAGAGCACAAGTTTGTTCTGCCCATGTGTATGTTAATCCTTTTCATCACATGGGTCATGAGTTAAACTCCTCCAAGTAGGTTGTGTGCATCTCTACTGGCAGCAGGCAAGTGGCAGGTGATTTGCAGGTGTGGTGGCCTATGTCTGGATGTCTAAAGTTAGAATTTCTTGAGGGTCGTCACACTTCTCTTTTTAGCATGGCCAGACAAAGGGTAAAGATGTGAGCGATGTTTCTGCATTTTCTTAAACTCTACTTCTGGTAAAGTGTTTTAAACAACACAAAACATGTCATGGTTTAGTATGCAAGAATGAACAGCTCTTCAAAAAGCCGCGAATTTCTAAGGATAGATAAAAGACTCCTCTATAACTCAAGTTTCAGCCTTGGCACATATGGAGGTCATGCAACATCAGAAGGTAAATGAGTTGAAGATTTTCAGGTATATACTTGCAAGCTGGTGAGCAACAATTTGCTTAGAGATGCTGGTTTTCCATCGGAGGGTAATAGAGCAGAAATACAGAATGGGTAAATGTTTGCGTGAGGAAGGTAAACTTGTTTGTGATAAGCACTCATGTTGGATGACGAGGGCAGCTAGCATATGTCATAGAAAATATTATTTCTGGTGTCTCTGCAGTTTATGTATCTATCAGCAAAGTGTATCAGAGCCTTCATTCAGATACAGTAACTCTGTTTCACATTTCTTCATGCTGGAAAAATAGACCTTTTCCAGTGAACTAGAATGAACAGATGCAGTTGCAAACAGCTAGCAGATTTAGAAGCAAGTGAGCAGGAATCAGCTTGAGGGGCCTGTCTGAAGGGAGCCAGCTCTCCCTGGAGTTAGGAGCTGAGGAGGCTTTCCATGAAGAGATGGCAAACTACGCTGGAATGACATTTTTAGCCTTGAAGAAGGTCCCATTAAATTCGAGAAGTCTCTTCCGTTGCACTTTTTTTTAAAGAATCTGAACATCTTGTGCTTGTTGTGTTTGGCAGCCCAAGTGTCAATATATGTTTAGGGCATAACAATGGCCATTAAATATTCTTCGTAATCTCCAGAAGCTGTCTGATGTCTAAAAAGAAAGTAGTGGCTCTTCTGTCACCTGTTTGCAGAACTGGAGTGAATGGGAGACAATGATATATGGGAATAGGGCCATGTGAAAACGAGAGTCACAAATGAAAACATACATAGTCCCCACTCTTTCTCTCCAGCTCTGAAAGAGCTGATTGTTCCCACCCACCTGTTTGCAGAAGTTTTAAGCAGCTTCTGTAAAGGGGTGGGCTGCTGGATTAAAAACTGAAAACTACTGTTGTGGGCAAGTTGCTTCCAATGATGCAGGTTACCTGGCTTGTTATTTTACACAAGGTTTTACATATGGACCATTAAGAAACTTGTTAATTTACAGAAATCTATTTTTGATCTGCTTGAGACCATGCTGCGCTGTTATGCTGTTCTGTTTCTTGGAAATAAGATGTTATGAAGAATCAGTTACTCTTTAATAAAAAAAAGAAAACACACACAAACCCCCCTGACACTAAATAGGAAAAACAGACTGTGTGAAGTGTGGTGTGCAGCAACAAACTTCACAACTCACGGATAGTTATAAAGCCAGTATGTTTATTGTGCCGCCAGGTGCAAGGGGGATTGCTCCTCCTAGCTTGCACACCGAGTCACAAATTATGCATCTATTTATTACAAAGTTTATCTAAGTAGGCTGGATTATTAATATTAGTTCTGGGAATAGGTGTGATTATTATAATTATTTTTAGGAATTCATTTTCATACTCCGCCCCTCTTTAGTGCTTGAACAGTATCGTCTGGTGGTTGTCTGTGGGGATCTTCTGGATGAAGGCTCGTAGTCCTCCTCACTGTGTACTTTTACCTTTGGCTTAAAAATTCCTAAGTTTTCTGTGTTGGCTGAGTTCCAAACCGTAAAACCAGTTTCAGCTGGTTGCTTCAGGGTTGCTTCTTACAGACAATAAAGTTCTGGTTATCAGTCCTTATCAGTTTCTTTTCATTTGTCTCACAAGTAGTCTTTGTTAGCTACATTTGAGCTCACAGCAGTCTTTGTTAGCAAGGTTACAAAGAACAGAACTAAACTAAATGTCAGTGGTTAACTCTTACTTTAACATAGCTGCAAAGCTACACAACAAAATTAAACTAAAGCTATAACAAAATCTAACTAAATGTCCATTTCCCACATCAAGCAGAAGAGCAGAATGGACTTTAGAGCAGGTAGTTTGCTTCTGTGCTATTAAATACAGGTGGCTTGGGGAGTGGGTGGAAAAGGCATTGTTATTCAACCTGGGAGTCAAGGCTTTTCATATTGTCAAAGAAGAAGGTAGCTTAGAGCATGGGAATTGTAATCAGTGTGGAGTTACAATAGGAATCACAGAATAGCTGAGGTTGGAAGGCCTCTGGAGACGTAGTCCACCCACTTCCTTCAAAGCAAGGTCAAGTAGAGGGTTTTCAGGGCTGTGTCCAGTTGAGTATTGACTGTCTCCAAGGGTGGAGACTCCATAGCCTTACTGGGCAACCTGTTCCAGTGTTCTGTTACACTTACAGTAAAAAAAAAAAGAGGATTTTTCTTATATTTAATACATACATACAGAATTTCCTGTATTTCAGTTTGTGGCCATCTTGTCCTGCCACTGAGCACCACTGAGAAGAGTTTGACTTCCTCTTTACTAACAATGCATACGCTGCTGCACATGCACCCCCTCCCCCCTATTTATACACACTGGTCCCCCCAAGCTTTCGCTTTTCCAGGCTGAACAAGACCAACTTTCTAAACCTTTCCTCATGTGTGAGATGCTCCAAGCCCCTCATCTTTGTAGCTATTTGCTAGCCTTAGTCCAGTATATCCATGTGTCGGAACTAGACCCGGCACTCAAGATGTATTTCAATACCAACAAGTAGAGATGGGAAGGATCCACCTCCCTCAATCGCCTGTTGAGTCTAAAGATTAATATATGTGGGTGAACAAATGCTCTCCACACCACCAGCTTCCTGCCCCAACTTGGAGTGGTGCCTGAATGCTTTTTGGATCTGGGCAGCTATGAATGTCAGGTGAAGTGGATCTGTTTTTGCAACTTCCAGAAAGAGAGGGTTCAGGGTATCTCATGTCATCAAGTTTTTTTCTTACAGGCTGCTGACAACCTCCTTAGTGTGCTGGCTCTTGTGATGTACCTGGCCTTCCATGCATGTTGTATAGGCAGGGAACCTAACTGAGGGCTGAGTGCCCCTCTTTTGGGGCCTAGCCATTCCTGCACCCTTGTAGCGACAGGGACCCATCTTGGTTTGGCACCTTTCGAGAAGTGCAGTAGCCCTCTATATATCACAGAGTTATTTTGAAGGTGTGCTCATTAAATGAGCTCAGAAGAAAGAATAATATCTACCATGTAATTATATATTAGGTAGGGTAAAGGCCCAAATAAAGAGTACGAAACAAGTTCAACCAGACAACCACTGCAGCCCTTGCTGGGGCTGAGAATCTTCTAGTGAGTGAGAGCCCTTATAAATGATATCATGGTATTTGACTGGAGGTTAGTTATTGAAAGTGAAGAGGGGAAGAGAGGCTGATGAGCAATATTGTGCTCGCCATCAGTTAAAATCAGTCAGTAAAAATAGAGGAGAGTGCTATCTAATGGCAGCCTTAATTTATTTAAAAAATAGAAAAAGTGTGGAGTGTTTTATTTTTATTAATGAAAAGTCAAGGGAAAGTTATTCCTGCAGCAAGATCTAACATGAGCCTAGCTTAGCGCTGGTGTTTCATTTGCAGCCAAAAAGCCATTGTATGTCTTACGAGTAATTGAAGTGACACTAACAGTCCTTACCACTAAAAAAAAATCCTGCACAAATCTCTGGGGGAGACCATCTTAATGGTTTGGCATTAAATCTATACTGAGTCTAGCCCAGCTGCCCTGCTTTGACTTGTAGTTGTGGTTGATGTTAAGCTATTTAGCAGGGTTTTTACTGTCACTTTGTAGTTGATGTTACAAATCACTGATCCCATGGTATTTAATGCTGTCTGTAATGGTAGCTTGATCCAGGTATGATCTGTGAAGTCCAGATGATTTTCTTGAGTTTGCCCATACTCTCTTTAAAGCAAAGAACATTTTCCAAGCCAAAACTAGATGCAATTAGATCTCTTCTAGGAGTTACACCTCTCAGCATGACCAGTTACTGGTAGATCAGGACTTTACAAGCTCTTCAGAATGTAGAGGTTGGGTCTGCACCCAATTGCAAATACTGTCCGTTGTGGGGTGGTAAGGAGGGGAAAGGGGATGGGAGATGCTACCACTTCCTTTGAGTCATTATTGTAAGGCCCATGCAGCCCTTCTGAGAGCGCAATTTCCTTCATTTAGGAACAGAGCTCTGCTCCATTTCACTACAATCAGTCTAAAACAGAAAACATCCCTGTTATAAAATGTAATACGGCATTTTTTGAGTTGAGCTTTCCTATGGCATTTACAATTCAAGCAAACAGTTGTTTCCTTCCTAGTTACTTTCTGTAACTAGCTTTGCAGGCTGCAGTGAAGTGGTATTTTGTAAAAGGGTAACATCTTTGGGGGATGATAGCAGTTTTGTGCACTTAGCTTTGCAACAACATACAGAATTTGTTGTCTCCAGTAAATGAGTGGCAAAGTGAATGGGACACAAAAACAGCTAATCCCTTTCAGACTGTCCTGCACCCTCTTTTTCCAGTGCTCCTGAAGGATGATTCCTTGTAGTAAAGTTCAGTTCAAACATCTAACGCCTAAAGGTAGAAATTGTTGAATACATTGTTTTTGTCTGCGATGGCATACAAAATCATCTGTCTGTTAATCCAGGCAGAAGACTGTAGGCTGGCATATGGATAGTTTCAGTATGCAGCTTGACTTCCAAACATATGAGCAGAAACTTGTAACTAAATGTTTTCAGAGTTCTGCACTGTGTATTCAGCGAAGACTTGCATCTGGGCTCTGTGCTGTATTGGTTACCACAAGCTGTGGAAAGAAAGAATGATTTGGTCACTGATTGCACGTAGTAGTAAACCAGGCATTCCTGATAGTTCAGATTTGTATTGTGTAGAGCTGAAAAATCTTCTTATTGTCAGCTTCTATACTTCTGGACTTACAACATTTTTAAGGGGTCACAAATAGTTGAATTTAAATCCACAGGAAATCCAGGTCTTATATTTCTGCCTGGGATCTTGACCATGTTATTGCAAGATTGGTGAACATGCATGTATTTCATGTATCTATGCGTAATTTTTGCCTCCAGTTGCTAAGATATACCTTTGGGGAAACCCAAATACCCAAAATTCTATTCTCACCTATTTCGTTTTATCTAGTATCTATTAGTGACTCTTATTAGTACGGAAAATTTGTGACAGTGCTGTCATCACAGTGTCTTGAGCAAAGATGGGCCATTACTGCAGCAACAACAAATGTGTGAGCGTGTGATGAAGTATGCATATGAAATGAGCAGATGTTATGAAACTGGGGGAAAAAAACCACTGTGTTTATATAGGATTTCTCTGTCTATAACAGATCTGAGTAATGCCAGTCACTCATTCTGTCCTCACAAAGGTTACCATTTCCTTTGTTACACTGATTCAAATGTGAGCCTTTCCTGAAACATGTGTGAAATGATCAGGCTTAAAAAAAAACCGAAAAACAAAAAACAAACCACAAAACAAACCAAGCAAGTGTTCCTCCTCCTATTCTAAAGAAAATCTATTCAAAGACAGTTTTGACTCTTTTTTCGTTATGTATGTGCCATATAAATGCATGGAAAAAGAACTATCAGCTGATGTTGTTGATAATTTACAGCAGTTCCACTGCTGACAAAACAATTCATGTAACCTATGCCCTTGGTATCAATAAGGCTGCATTTAAAAATATCAAATGTAACCCCCCACACAACCCTTCCCCCCCCAAAAAAAAACACAACACAAAAAACAAACAAACAAAAAAACAAACCACAAAAACCACCCCCTAATAACCACTGTAGGCCAGCTGAAAATGTCTTTTCAGATAGGGAGATCTTTTGGATGTTTGGTATCCCTAGGATCTTCAGGTGAATGAAGTCTTTCCATGTAGGAAAGAAAGGATGAAGGGTTATTGTAGTTGGTTAAATGTAGGACAACGGATGTGGTCCTCTGACCTTGTGCTGGGACTAAAGTAGCTCTTAACAGTTTTAGATATCAGGAAACTATAGAAGCTCTTGCCTTTTACCTTGTCCTATTTTTGTCCCACGGTGAGGAGATTAGGCTGGAAGACTGAGTAGTGGGGACAAAAACTTCTAATATGGGATGTGTTGTTAGGATTGATTTTGTTTCATACAGATGCAGTAGCTTTGACTTTTGAGAGCACATGCTAGTGTAGAAACATATGAAGAAACAATGAAAACATGTCTGCATAGCTAATCTGACTTCAAGGTAATGCTTTATCTAATGATAGTGTGAATCTGAAGTTCTTGTCCTTTTGGAGGAGAGAGGAAAAAAAAACAGGTAGCCATTAGATACCCTTCCTTCTGATTTTTGTTTAGTTTTGTTTCATCTCACAATATAGTAGTATCGGGTTGCCTGTCATTTCTAGAAAAAGTGAAACTTTATTATGTGTCCTCTTTACATCTCTATGTGTTTACTATAATTTTGGAACCTGAAGAAAAGTGAAAGTCCAAAGGAAATAGAGTTTATGTGTCTAACAGGCAATTTTCCGTCCCTTGTTTAACTTTAAATACTATAGATAAAATAATTTGGGATTTTTATTAGGAAAGGTACCAAACACAGAAAGAAACACAGAAACTGCATTCAGATAAAAGAACGAAGATCTTGGTGAAAGCTGCAAGCATTTTAGAGATGAGTTTTTTCTTGCATTGTGAAACAAAGGCACCTTCCTGTGAACAAAGCAGAGAAGGGTCAGGAAATTTGAGAGTAAATAAATCTTTGCAATGAACTTCCAAAGAGACTTGACAGTTTATCTTATTTTTGCCTTCATAAGTCTAGCATTGGTGGCCAAGAAGTCAATTAAGATTAAATCCTGGACTTAATATTCTAGTAGCTTTTACCAGTGGCTGTAGTGGAGTCAAGATTATAACTGTGTTCCTACAGAGCTTCTCTTAAAATGAGTTAAAATATATGGAGTGTGGATTATCACTAAAATAATACACTATCAAGTCACTGGTTTGCCTAGTTATTGATAAGCACTTTACTGAAGCATCAGTGACTGTTGTACAGTTGATAGTGCTTTTTGTGGTTTCATGGAGGCTCTGAGTCATGTGGTGTCTTACTAAGAAGTCTACGCAGGAATCCCATTTTTCCAGAAGGTATTAATCTTAGTTGGTAGCTTGGGAGATCTCCGACTAAACAAAGGCATTGGAACACTTAACTGTAGTTACTATGTAGAATAAATCTTCATTGTCTGTAAACATAAAGCTTGATAAATTACCTATGTGGTGCCTTTTAAGAACAGATGTTGGAATTACATTAATACTTCTGAAATATGAAAGTCCTAACCAAGGAAATGCTGGAACTTTTCTCTGCTGTACAGACATGGTGCTTATTACAGAAGTACAAAACTACTTATCTTCAAAAGCCAGAAACAAGCTTCTTTAATCGGGGTTCTGATATATTTTGAACAACAGTTTTTCAGCATTTTAAGATTTGTAAAACTCTGAAAAATACCCATGTAACCTGTATGTGTTGTACCTTTAAAAACAACAGTGTTTACCTTCCTGAAGCTTCCCAGCTTTGCTGTTCCAGCATGCTCTGCACGTGGATGAGGAAGTGTAGGGAGCTATAGAGGGTATCTAGCGGCTTAAGTTTGGAACTCCAAGAGAAACCCATCCATTTATTTTGGCCAAAAAAGCCACCTGATGCCCCTGTTCAGTGCCCTGAATGCAATCTGGCCAGACAAAAGATTGAATTGATGCTCCTGAGTTGTTTGGTTGCCAAGTAAACTGGCAGTCTTTTTCAAGAACAGGAAGGTAATGTACCACAATTACAGACTTGGTCTTATTTTGGATTCTTACAGCTATTAATATCACATAGCCATAGCCAAGTGAAAAAACAATTAAATGTGCTGCTGTAGGTTTCTTTTACTGATTATATTCTCACTGTCACAAAAGCTGTCTCCTCCTTGATGATTTTTGTCTCATGCTTTCCTTTTTCCTTGTGGCTTCACTGAGACAAATTGGCACAATGCAAAAAGACCCTTTGGATGTGATCAGATTATTGTTTGGTGGAGATGAGTCTAACTCAGTAACACTGCAATTCTGTAGATGTAGCCTTGCTCTCCCAAGCTTCAAAGAGTGATGAAATTCAATGGCTTATAAAGAGAACTTTGATCTTGTTGTTTTGTTAAATTTGTGGCAATATGTCACAGAAAGAGCTAAAAGGGCTTGTCTTTGCTACTTCAAGAGAGATGTCATCGTTAGTCAAACGTTAGAGTCTGCTTTTGAGTTGAACTTTCAGCATTCTTTCTGTAAAAGAATTCCCCCAACACAGTAATTTCTATAAAAATGGCTAACTAGAAGTGTGGATTTTGTGTTTTCCAGATGCAGCATATTTGCGCACAGGAGTGAACTACAGAGTAATATAATTTAGTGATCATTACAGGGACACTTTTAGAAAGTTATGATGACATTCACCCTTTGAACTGGAAAGTCTGAACTTAAGTTTCAGTACCAGAAATTTCTGGTGTGGTATGATGAGAACAGACTCTCAAGAGGGTTACAATCAATCTGTAAGGAGCATGGTTTGGTTTTCTTGGCAATCAGTTTTTTGACTCCTATAGAATTTTGAGATATTTGTTGGATATGGCTTTTAGGCAAAACTGGAAATGCACAATATTCAAGTTGAGATCTCAGCTGAGGACAATGTAACTTATAAGAAATGAAGAAATGCTGGGTCAGAATCTGGTTATGGTCAGTATCAAAGATAGCTGAAAATAAAAACAACAAATAAACTCCGTGTGTGTTTCTATACATGGTCAACTGTAAGAGGGCCCTGGAACAGGAAATAAGGAGGAGGTTCAGTAGAAAGTACAGGTCTAGCTGCATTAGCATGAGTTGTTTACTGGAGCATTATGGAGGCAGGTGGATCAATGTAGCAATGAAGAAATAGCAGAACATTTCCTGGTAGCTTTTCATCATTTAGATTCATTTTTAGTAGATTGAAGTGTTCCTGACTTTTCTTCTATACACTGTGTGTAACTCAATGATGTATTTAGATCTTATGATACAAAATCTTTTTCTAGTGTGTCTAAGCTTTTACATCTTTTATCTGATGCATGTGCTGTGAGCTGGATATTACTGGTTTTGCATCTCTGGTTTATCTGGGGTTCAGCTAAAGTTCACTTACACCCTGAATGCTCTGAGTAGGGAGGCGCTGTTACAGGATGTTGGAAATCTCTGCTAAGGTTTTAAGACATGGGTGTTTTTCTGTAAATGGAGAGTGCTCATTGGCACCACTTTGCCAGCTGTAGATCATATTGCGATTAAAAGGATCCAGAAGGAGAAATTGGAAAGGAAATAAAGCTTAAGAACAAAACAACAACTAAAAGCACATAGGATTCCCTAGCAACAGGAATTTATGGAGGTTTTTCTAGTGTGACAGTGCTTTTACGAATTTGCCCAAAAACCAGAATCAGTGCTCTGCTTTCTGTTTGGGGGGCATAGGAAAGAAAAGTAAATGATTTCCTGTCCCTGAGCATGATAAGGAATAGAAAGCCAAGAGAGATGCTCTCTAGGCATCATTCAGACTTCTGCTTTTGGTTCTTCAAATGACCCTTTGGAAAAGTGTTCACCTCCTAATTATGTTGTATTATATATTGTCTTGTTTATTCTTGGTATTTTTTTCCTTGTCAGAATTTTGTCCTAAAACCTTACACTGAGGTTGGACTAACCAACCTGTCATGGTTGGATCATCCTCTCTTTCTGCCCACTCCTCAGAGACAGGTTCAAATATGTTCTTTACTCATTGGTACAACCTTTTGCGTTGTGGGCATAAGATGAAATCCATCCTACTGGTTCTGAGAATTAATTTTCATTTCCCAAAATCAAAGAAAGTATTTAAGTTGTGTAAACTTGTTTCTGTATAATAACTTCAGTTTCCAAATACTTAATAGCCACTCAGTCCTCATTAATGTATTTCCCTTCATCCTTTTTTATGGCTAAGTGCTCACTTTGTGTTGTGGCTGTCCTTTGAGTGACTTTTTTTTCTCCAGTCTTCCCCCAGTGATGCAATGAGCCAACTAGAAACAAACAGCAAACTGCTGTGAGGCAACTGGAAATACTGAGTATTGAGCTCAGCCAAATACCTGCTCACTGGCTATAGCTAGTTGCTGGTGCTGAACTTGTGTTGTCCCACAGGTCCACTAACGTCAGTCTTGAAAACAGATGAGGGCTCGTGTCATCTTACAGAAATACCAGAGAAAAAAAGGTTTCCTAATGTTTGCAGGGTTTGGATTTCTGGTTCCAGGGTTTGTTTTATACTAGTGAGACTGATGTTTAGTGTAAGATACAAGTTTGGTTCAATCTCTAGGATAAAACTTATCTGTTTTCCTTGAGCAGTAGAAAAAGGCAGCTGAGTTTTCAGGAGTATATTTTAAGGCTTCGCTCATGGCCTTTTGTTTAGGTGCCTAGAGAGGAGCTGTGCTCTTCCAGTTGTATGTACATAGAAGTCCTTGGCATTCCTATGAGGCTCATCCACAAATCCTTCCATTGTAAATGGCAGTGCAATTGCAAGAGTTCAGGAAAAAAAAGTAATCAGAAGTTAAACCAGAGAGGTATAACTGATGTTTTTCCAACTCTGTGGCATTGCAAAAACACCTCCTTTTATAAATTGCCTTGGTACACACTGTACACATCTCCCTTGTGCTCTAGATATGAGGCAGCTTGTGCCTTCACTTTGTTAGCTGGCAGCACTGAATACTGACCTAAATTAAAACTTCATATGTATAGGGACAGTGCCACATTCAGCTTTAGTTCATGTGACTATGCAGGATAATGGGTTGCTACGGTAAAAATTGTGGTGATGGCAGGGCAAGTGACGTCAAGCTAATATAAGATGGTTTTAGCAAAATGAAGAAAATACACTGAGACAAATATTAGACAGATATTTTGGATGAATAATACTCTCTATTCTTAGTGAAAGGAAATACTGTTCTGCCTGCATTACTTCTCTTTCACCAGTGAATCCAAACCAGATGGGGCTCATGTAAACATCTGGTCATTTGTTCTGATCAGCGTGCTCAGAAAAATGGGTTCTAATTGACAGAGAAGCATTGTCATTTCATTTCATGAAGGCAATTTGTAAATTTCCTAAGATTAAGCTGAATCACAGATGCTCCTGTGAGTGAAAGAATAGTTTTTTAAAAGTTTTTTATAGAATCATCTTAGAATGGTCTGGGTTGGAAGGGACCTTAGAGATCACTTAGTTTAAACCCCCCTGCCATAGGCAGGGACACCTCCCACTAGACCAGATTGCTCCAAGCCCCATCCAACCTGGCCTTGAACACTGCTAGGGAGGGGGCAGCCACAACTTCTCCAGACAACTTGTTCCAGTGCCTCACCACCCTCATAGTAAAGAGTTTCTGCCTTTTATCTAGTCTAAATCTACCCTTTTTCAGTTTAAAGCCATTACCCCTCATCTTATCACTGCATGCCCTTGTAAAAAGTCCCTCTCTAGCCTTCTTGTAGGCCCCCTTTAGGTACTGGAAGGCTGCTATAAGGTCTCCCCAAAGTCTTCTCTTCTCCAAGCTGAACAGCCCCAACTCTCCTGGCCTTTCCTCACAGGAGAGTTGTTTCATCCCTCTGATTATTTTTGTGGCCCTTCTCTGGACCTGCTCCAACAGGTCTGTGTCTTTCCTGTGCTGAGGGCTCAGAGCTGGATGCAGTACTCCAGACGGAGTCCCACGAGAGCAGAGCAGAGGGGGAGAATCACTTCCCTTGACCTGCTGGCCATGCTTCTTTTGGTGGCTATGGATACTGTTGGCCTTCTGGGCTGTGAGTATACATTGCCAGGTCATGCTGAGCTTCTCACCAACCAGCACCCCCTAGTCTTTCTCCTCAGGGCTGCTTGCAATCCATTCCGCACCCAGCCTGTATTTGTGCTTGGGATTGCCCCAACCCATTTGCAGGACCTTGCACTTGGCCTTGTTGAACTTCACGAGGTTTGCACAGGCCCACCTCTCAAGCCTGTCCAGGTCCCTCTGGATGGCATCCCTTCCCTCTAAGCGTGTTGACTGCATTGCACAACTTGGTGTTGTCGGCAAACTTGCTGAGGGTGCACTCAATCCCACTGTCTGTGTCACCGACAAAGATGTTAAACAGCGCTGGTCTCAATACCAACCCCTGAGGAACATCACTCATCACTGGTCTCCACTTGGATATCGAGCTGTTGACTCCAACTCTTTGAGTGTAAGCATCCAGCCAATTCCTTATCTACCAAGTGGTCCATCCATCAAATCCACGTCTCTCCAATTTAGAGACAAGGATGTCATGCGGGACCATGTCAAATTTTTTGCTCAAGTCTAGGTAGGTGACACCAGTTGCTCTTCCCTTATCCACCAATGCTGTAACCCTGTGAGAGGAGGCCACCAAATTTGTCAGGCACCAGTTGCCCTTACTGAAGCCATGTTGACTGTTCACCAATCACCTCCTTATTTTCTTATGTGCCTTAGCATAGTTTCCAGGAGGTTCTGCTCCATGATCTTGCTGGGCACAGAGATGAGACTGACTGGCCTGTAGTGCCCCGGCTCTTCCTTTTTACCCTTTTTAAAAATGGGGGTTATTTTTCCCATTTTCCAGACAGTGGGAACTTCACTGGACTGCCATGACTTCTAAAACTTCATGGATTTTGTTATCCAACTTTCCTAAATCTCCTATTGCTTACTCTTTTGAGAAGTACAACGTAGAATGTCCATCGGTTTTCAAGATTTGTAGAAGTTAGTGAAGTCTAGTGGATTTACACTAGGCTTTCTTAGGCATTAAGCTGTAAAGAAGGGGCATATAGGTCCTATATCTGTTTTTTTCAAGTGAGCTGAGTTTTATTTTTAGTGTGGGATGTTTTGGTGCCTGATTGTTCACGTAGTAACAATTTTTAAAAGTGTCATACTATCCTAGATAGGTACCCTTCCCACTGCTTACTTCATCATGCTTAGAAACTAAAGTTTTGTGATTACTTTTTGGCTAATTTGTCTCATTCAATACAGTTGTGAGTAAATGGCAAGAGAGACACTACAGAAAATGAAAACAGTTACTATTTTTAATTCTGAGGAATGAAGATATTTGTATATGTTATTATCAAATAATCAAGTCACAACATAGAACTGCTTAGAAATACACTAAGTAATTGCTGAAGTACCTGTTGAGAGGGCACCTGACATTTGCTTGTGTTCTTTTGTATTTGAATTTGACTTAAAGTTTTTGCTTGCGGATGCTAAGCCATTTTCTGTAAAGAGGATGCTAAAATGTTCTTCCTGCCCTGGCAATGTCCAATTTACAAAGTAATAAATTAACAGTCATAAAGTGGTTATGTGGGCTGCAAAGTGGTAAATCTACTAGTTGTCTAAGGTGAGATTTCAGTATTTTTCCTATATTAAATACAGCACAAATACACACTACAAACATTGTATTTATCATGTGTAATAGTAGAGTTTTTGAAGGCTGTGTTTGTTACTTTTTGCTTTTAGGAAGACACTGTCTGTCAAAATATTAAGTTGACTTCTACTGTGACAGGGTGGGGCAGGAATCAATACTGATACAGCACCCACTGGAGAGAAACTACACATTGATGGCTGTCTAGGCCTCTGATTTTCGGAGTTTTATTCAGTGCCATAACTAAGCTGAATTACAGGGCTACATGTAGTCACAGCTATTCTCACTCCACCTTCAGAAATGCTGTGTGGCTACTTACTAAGAACAGCTGACAAGTGGACCAGTTTTCCGCTGTTTGGTATTTTCCTGTAGTCAATGCATATGCTGATTTTTCCCTTTCTTCTAGGAGCTCAGTGCTTACAATGCCACAGAATTCAGGTTTCACTGACATCTAGTTATGGTTTTATGAACCCTTCTCATATTGGTGTTATGTTTCTCTGTGTCCTACCAATAACATAAAATTGTGAGCCCAAACAGGGAAATAAATCTAGATAAGCTTATTGGCTTGGCTACCATGCTGTTGCTCAGCAGAAAATGGCTATGAAATTTGCTTAAGTCTATGAGAACAAGAGAAGCTTATTGGTGTAGATAAAATGGAGAAAGAGCAGTGTAGCATTAAAAGGATATTTATAATAATTGTCATTTACCTGTTAATCCCTTTTTTCTGCAGATAGCTACCCATAAGCTTAAAGTAAGATGTCCTTTTCTTCATTTTCTTTTTAAAAGGGTGAAAAAACCTTGCACTTTACAGTTTATTTACAGTCTGAACTGGTTTTCTGTCTTGTGAACTCAGACTATTGGGCTGACAGAAGTGACAGCAGGTTTCCGTTAACACTTGACCTTATGTCCTTCCATTCATCACATCTTATTGTTGGTGTCATTTTCATCCATAAGAAGTTGTTTTCAAAGCTTACTTTCAGCTTTTCTTCCTCTGGTTTCTGAAGTTTTTTTTTCCCAAATGGATTTTTCTCAACTCTACGTGCTGGTCACCGAAAATCCGTGAATAAAACCTTGTAACACCAATGTAGTGTTAAAAGGCAGGCATTCTTTATTACAGCACTGGATGCACGGGGGATAATTCCACCAAACGTGCATACCTCATACCTTTTCCACGCAGTTTATATAGATCAAAAATATACATATTTATTTTATTAATACATATTCACTGTTATTCTCTTTGGCGATTGGTGTAAACTTTTCTCGCTTCTTACGTAGATTGTTGTGCAGACTCAGTTACCCTCTTCCATTGTTCTTTTTTGAGTAGATGGTATTACTTGAGTAGGGGGTCTGTGAGTCGGTGGTCGCGATCTCCCCCTGCCAGAATTACCTTTTACCTACTAGGCTCGCAATCTTGGCAAACCTGGTCAGTTTCTTCAGTCCATTTCACAGAACCACACTCCATCATTTCTCTTGACAGAAACACAATTACCCACTATGGTTAGCGTTAATGGTTACCTAGAGACTAGACCCTCTGTTCCCAGACCTAATGTCCAGGTGGGTCGGGCTGTACCAGGAACATAGCAGCACTGTTCATGTTTATGGTCAACTGATTCTATCACCCTGGTTACAGAATGAATCTTTTAAATCCATGATATATAGATGGCTGCTGTGTTGCAGTATCGTTGAAGCACAAGAACACTGATGGTGTTGCAGTTTAACAACTTCTAGGAACAGATTGCTGATACTTCCTAGTGCCTGCCCCTTCTCTGATGCTATGCTTACCCTTCCATAACCTCTCTAGGTCCTAAGGTTGGTTCAGGCTAAGGTTAAGGGTTTACAGTGAGTTATAATTGTCCTACATCATCATCACTGGGAGAAACATGATGTATTTTTTAAATGTTTTCTGACAAGATTTTATACCTTGCTTTTTCTTGACTGTCTTGCATCTCCATATTACATCCAAATTTACTGTATGTATGGTGTGTATTTCATTTGTTGGATAACTGTTCTTTGTTTTCTGATACCCTCAAATGATTTTTACCCAGCTTCTGGCTTTGCATTTGTCTTTATCTGCCCATTGATGAGTTCTTTGTAGGCTTGGGTTTGCCAGTGTCAGCCATATCACTCCATGCCTGTACGCCTTGCACCTTGCACCAGTTCGTGTGGGTGATTTTGTTTGGTTTTTTTGTGTGTGATGGTGTGTTGTGTTTCCTTTTTTCTTTCTCTCTATTTTTTTTTTTTAAAGAAAGAGTCGTCTCTTTTGGGATGTTGTAAGATGTGTTCAGCTGAAGGGTGATGTGTGGCCTTTGCAGAGCAGCTGCTGGGATGAGCCAGCAAATCTTCTAGTGCCTGACCTTCCTAGTCCTCACTGCAAATGTTCCCAGTGAATGCCTGGAGCCCCTTCTGAGTCACTCCATGTGGAAGAGACCCTATACTCCTTGGAGAAATCCTGTGGCAGTTATTGCTGCAATGGAGATAGATAGCAAAAATCAGCTGGTACCATTGAGGGAAGTTGTAGTTTAAAAGTCTCCTTGGTCACTATGTAAAAAACCTGTATGGGCCGTAATACGCCAGAGGGCTGCTTTTTTAGTGCCTCTCTTCTGAGGTATTAAGAAATCAGAGTAGCCTACAAAGAAAACTGTAGAAAAATGCATGCTAAGGCACAAAATCTAGTGCTTTACTTGTGTTGCTATGATGGCAGCATTCAAAAAAATGAAAAAGCTGTATCTATATTCTTCCTGTCTCAAAACAAAAACATCCTCTCTTCCTCTAACTGTTGTCCCAAAACCTGGGGTTTGTTTACCTGGTGTGCAATATGCCAGTATACGTACAGAGCAGAGGTATTTTGCTGCATACTTGTGCAGATATGGTGTCTGTCCCAAGACAGCACACCAAGCTTCCACATCAACAGTTATTTATACACAGAGCATTAATATATTCAAGTTCCTAATACATATGCATTGTTAATCTATTAAATTATTGGTTAAAGTCTCTTCACACAGCAAGTAAATTAGTACGCATGCTTAGTTGTTCTTCAACTTCATCATGCGAGTTGGTGGTATAAATGGGGTAGGTGGTCCATGAGTCAGTGGTCGTGATCTCCCCCTGCCAGAATTAACTTTCCCCTAGTTACCTATTTCTTTTGGCAAGTGTAAGCATTTCTTCATGGTTTACTAGCTGGGCTAGTGATACGTCAGTTAAACTTCTGCTCTCGACAGCCATCTCCTGCTTATCAGATGAAGGCACATTGTTTAGATAAGATTAATTTCTTGTCTGGCTTTAAACCAGCAAGTGTAGCGCTATACAGTGGACATCTCTAGCAGCAGTGTCACAGGACAGCCTAGTTCGGATAACATAACTGGAACACCAAAAATATCTTCAGCAGAATTTTAACACAGCATTTAACAGGACTGAATTAGGGGACAATTGAGCTGTCAAACCAACTGATAGATGGCTTTTCTTCTACAAAGAAAGCAGTCAAATACAGAATATCGTGCCAGCTTCCAGCTATTGAAATATCATTGATATGATTTCTCTCTCCTGTCTTCCAGCCAGGCTGACAGATTAATTCCCCGGATGCGTGCATCCTGGGCCGCTGCCTTCAAAGTCTGAGAGGCTGGTTGGTGCCAGCTGGGGTTCAGTGCCCAGATGTGTAGGGACAAATATGGCTTTTTGATTCATGACCTGGTAGAGATTTCATAACTGCTGCAGAACCCAGGTCTGTGGGAGGGTATGTGTCCGCCAGCTTGCCCCTACACAATCAGCAGTGTCAGCTGCAGTTGCCCCAGGCACTGTTTGAAACCAGTCCAGCGCTCAGTGCACCTTGCCCTGTTCTTGTCTTGTAGGTTTACTACTGTCACAGCCTCCTCCTGCCCCATCTTCTCCACTTTCTTCCATTAGCTGCTCTTTTCCTACCCCTCATAATCACTGTCTTATTCTCAGCCTATTCCAGTCAATTGACTATTTATAATGTGGAGAAGAGAAACAACAAATTGAGAAGATATGAATAAGGGAATGAAAACTCAACGTTTTCTTGATCAGGATTTAGATGCGTTGTTGGAAATACAAGAAAGACTGTTAGTTGGACTATGTATTTATTTTATACAACCTTGTCTCTGTTGTGCTGAGATGAGTCAGTGGAAAAAACACAGGTTCTTTCTGCCCTCTAAAAACACTCCATGAAGCAAAGTTCCTTAAGGAAGCTTGGAAGTAAAGGTCTTTTTGGTTTATTTATTTTTCATCTTCCACAAGCTTATGTGCCTATGAAGTCAGAGACAGAGAAAGAGAGGAAAGCAAGAGAAGAAATAAGAGAAAAGTTATCACCACCCTTGGATCCAGCAGTGGTCTCTGCTGGGAGCTGGGGTCCTCCAGTGGTGGGTGTGCGCCAGGGGTCTTGCCCATTTTTCTTTTATAGCCTTCAGGTACCTGTTCTCATAGCTTCCCGAAAGTTCTCAAAATGAGTCAGTGAGTGTGTGTGTGTGGGAGGTCTTGGTGGTCTCACAACCTCCCCCCACAACGCTCACTGCCTTGCACAAGTGCTTAGCTTCCTTGCCTATGTGACATCTCTGAGGGAGAGAGGTGGGTTTCGCAAGCCTGCACCCTGCCTCCCCAGGGTTTTGCTGGTCTTCCACACTCCCTTATCAAGACAAGGAAGTTCCAAAAGCACAATGCCTGATTTAGGAGTTTGCTTAATTTGTGTGTCTTTGGATCGGTTTCTCAAGATGTATGTTTGTGACAATTGCCCACTCTGGCCTGGGGCTGCATACTAGGGCAAATAACGTAGTTCTAGATTGCATTTATTTAATATGACTTTTTAATTTTATTTTTTCCTTCTGTGATATTAAAAATAAACAAGTTTTAGTAAGGCAAACAGACTAGGTGAAGCTTGTATGATTTGGCAATTTATCAAGTGTGGCTGCTAGGGAATGGGACCCAAGACCTTCGTCAGTTGCTTTGAAAACTGTGTGTTTGCTTTCATAATGGAGCTGGAGTGTAGGCGAGTGCATGATGTAGGGAGCTAGCTTATCACTTTGCACAGAAAATGTTCTTAAGAAAACATGCTGATATCGGCACAATCATAATTAGTAATTATGGCATTTTCTGAAAGGGGGGAGGGGGAAGTAAAATGTAACTGAAAGGACTGCAATTTTTTTCCCTCCTGTAGAAAGCACTACCTCAGACCTAAGCTAGTAAGGAAGAGTAAGAGAAAATTAGCAGAAACAGGAATATGAAGTGAGTTGAGGCAACAGCTTTTTTTCAGCCCCCTAGGTTATTTTCAGTTCTAACGTGAAAAATGCTAGACCTTGGTCCATTGCTAACGTAAATAAATTTAGATCCTGTCCTGACTTTCTCTGTGGACTAAATCAAATTTTTACCATAGGAGAATCTGACCCAATATGAAAAATCTTGTGTTAGTATGACATTAGGAACTCTTGTGCCAGAGTCGTCAAACTTAATTCAGCAAAATGCAATGTGAATTTTTAATGTGGAAGTGGTTGAGGACACTACAAATTTGTAATTCAAGTAAGTGCAAAAAGTAAAGTTCTTTTCTGAAAATGCAAGTTCTCAGACTGGAAGTTGACGTAGCAGGGTATGTACAGCTCTGGGAAGGTCTGTGCTGGGCATTGGAGAACAGTTCGTAAATATCAAATGAACAGGATAACGCAATGTACTGTTGCACCTGCACAGATTATTAATACCCTTCTTGCTGCTATTTCTTCCCTGTATTTCATATCCCATCTTACATGGCACTCTTATTTTGCAAATAGTTGTTTGTGGTTAAACTACATGTAAGCAGCTCTCTCTTACACTACACTGCAGAAATTGGAGGCAAATAGCAGTGAGTCTTCCTTGAACTTGGCACTTACAGACATTGCTCTGCTCTCTGTATACTTTTACTTAGTGACCTGTCACATCACAAGAAGTTTTGTAACAAGATACATCATCTCTGCCCATTCCTATCCTGTTCAGTTGATGCTCCTTAGTGAAGGAGTGCACTGTATGGTTCAAAGCTGCAGCTTTTTCCTGCGAACTGTTTGCAACTTACCTGTATATGAAAATCTCTGATATTCATACAAGATTTTTTTGTTGGGAAACCTGTGTGTGAATGGGAGGCAGTTGAGGGGAGTGTAGATTTTTGTTGTGGCAGATATGTGTTCTCTAGAAAAACTTCTTCCTGTTGAATACAAGCATTTAATTTCTCTGGGTAAGTGTCTTCAGAGGAATCTTCAATCTCAAAATGTAGTAATAAGGATAGATAGCATTATTTATGAAAAACTATTTTTGTCTGTTTTTCATTTCAATTTTAGATTGTACTGTAAAACTTTTGAAAGCAAAAGGTAGAACTGAGGAATCAAAAAAAGTTGAACATTATCTTCAATACAAGTCTGCATCTGCTCCATTTCACTTCTTTATTTCAGTGTAAATATAGATCAGACATTTTGTCCCTTTAGCCCTTAAGTGAGACCTCTTTAAACTTATTCATGCAACAATTATTCCTTTTATTTGGAAGTAAATGATAGAAAAAGTTCATCTTTATAGCATTCAAATTTCCATATATGGTGGTTCTTTTGCAAGTCTGAAGCTACAGGTCACTATGACACATCATGCAAATACTGTGTTATTCTTACTGAAATTAAGGAGCTATGAAATCTTTTTGACACTTTCCAGAATAGCTGCGGTTATGCTGTCTGAAAGATCAAATCTGGGTGGGAGCTGTAGTGCCATAAAATGAGTAGGAAGAAGTAAAATCACAGAGATTTTATGTTGTGGGGTTTTAATGATTTGCAAAAACTTTGACATCTAATATGCTGATATGGGAGTAGACATCCATTTTTCCAATCCCTGACAACACCTTTGTAGCTAATTGTAAAATTACAAAGCATTATCTTCCAGACAGATTATTATATACCAAAATCTGGTACCCTAGCTTTATGTCAGCTCAGGTACAGCTTGTGCTTGCAAGATGCATTGCTTTTATTTTGGAAGGCAAGTTCTTGAGACAAAGCAAATCTTCAGTGACCTGTGACTGTATGGATTAATGTAACCTCTGTAATCTCCTGTACTATGGTAAGGTGGAGTGAGCTTTTTTTATTGCTAGTCATTGGCTCTATCAGCTATTTCCTATAGAAATAACTGATATATTAACTTTTCCTTTCAGCTGTGCTTTGCTGTTTGTTATTTTGTTAGACTACGGGTTGTCTGTCTCGAGAAAATATTTATTACCATGTGTTTGTTTATATGTATAGGACAGACACCTCCCGTTCTTTCTCCCACAATACAGCATCAGTACTTAGAACTCAGCACTGCAAGACTGGAAATTCAGAGTCAAAGATGAATTCCCTGCAAACATGGCTGTGCCCCTACCAGGGGTGTTGCTGTATGCCACATGAGCTTTGCCAGACTTTGCCATTTTGTTGTGAGCGGGGGTATCCCCTAGAAGTGTGGCAGCAGCAGATGTCTGTATGGTGCTGCTGATCATGCTTGTAGCTGGATGCTGCATGATATTGCTTCATGCTGTGATATCAAAGTCACTGAAACAGGCTGAGCAGGGGTGTTACTGTGTTTTCAATCTACAGTCTACCACCTGCACACCCAGGCACTTTGCTTCCTTCAAAAATACTGACATTGAAAAAGTCTCAGTTATTCCTCATGTAACTAGTAATAAAGTCAGGAGAGTCAATGGGAGTTGGGGAGGGAGCAGACCATGAGGTACTTCTAATGGATGGAGGGTGAGAGTTTAGAGGTAGCAGAGCTATGGAGCAAAAGGGGCTCTGATATTAACTACTCTTATCTTGGCTTTGCTGCTGAGTTGCAGGCAATTTAAGAAATGCACTGCAAACTTTGCATAGTAAAACATGATAACTCTGGGTACAGTGACTAAAATGAATTCCTCTTTGGGGCATGCGTGCTCTTTATGTGGAAGTGAAGCATTCCTTTGTACAAATAATAAATTTGCAGAATGTTATGTAAAAGGCATCAGCTGAAATACTTAGCATTATTTCCATCAGTAGGTCTCAGTATACCTTGCAGAGGAGAGATGGACCAACTCGTTTCTTCTGCACACACTTAGGTTTTTGGAAACAGAGCAATGGTGTCATATTTGTAACTTGCAAAAGGCGTCATGACCAAGGAGCTACTCTGTGCATGTTGGACCCCAGGGCAGGGCTCTGTCCTCTTCCACCTGTCCACACACACCTCCATGTACAAACATGCACTATGTATGACAGCTTCAGATACTTTACATAGAAAAATGCTCCAGTGTCTGTTTTTATTTACCCTTTTGCATGGCTAGAACCCCCTACTAATGCAGGAAAAAAAGAATGAGAAATTAGGCACTAGTATGAGTGAACAAATAGTAAGTGGAAATATGCTCTGAGATTGTCAAAGCAATGATTGTATCTTGTCTTGACAGTGTTGTTATATCAGCGGAACCTTAGTGTGCATATTTAAACCATTGTGTTTTATTGTGATATCACATTTGATGTTGGAAATGCTCAGTTAAAATATCCCCATCCTCTAGAGCCCACTGAGGCTTTTGTCATCTGATTATTCATTGTGTATGGAAAATTCAGGCATGTCCCCAAAGGCCTCTCTGCCCTTCCATGTACGCTTGGAAATCTTGCAGATAGAAGGAAGGCAGAAAGCTGTGCATGCCTAAGTACTCCTTTTGTGAGCATACTGATGAGCTCAGGGAGAGCTGCATGCCTAGGATATGAAAACTCTTCAGATGAACGTTGCCATGGAAACCACCGCCTTTCCTCTATGTGTGCAGAAGTCTGTTGGACACTTACCTCTTGTGAAGTCAAGCTCATCTCTCAAATATGTGATGCAGAAATGCTTCAGAGGTCCCTGTGGCTGTGCCTGCAGGAAATAGGCACTGCCTGGATAGGGCTGCTTCCATCTCTGCAGCTGAGGAGCTGGCCTGTGGTTTGGTAGTCTAATCAATGTCTGCCTAAGCTCTCATAGTTTGTTGTGATAGAGAGGAAGTGTGGTGCCTTGTCAGGCCTACTCTGATCCCTGCTGAGGAAGAAAGCATGACTGAGCCTTTTGGGATGGGGAATCTATATCCTGTTCTCAATTATGGGCTCAAGTTCCCTTTTGCACCTTGATTTATCTGTCAAATAGCATAGATTTTTTTTTTTGTGCAAGCACCATAAGATCAAGCCAACAACATTTGTGATCCAAACCAATAAGAAACCCTTCATAAAAAGCTCTTTAAGTTAATCAAAGAATGGACACAAGACCTGAACTAGCTACATATATGCTGATAAAGAGGAATCTGATACCTCCTTCTCTGCCCCTGCAGCCAAGGAGGGTTTGCACAGCAGGATTGCTCCTCATAATGCAGGTGCTATCTTATTTGCCAAATAAATGCTAAAATTCGTACCCACTCTATGCAGATGTTTTAATTAATTTTTTTTGTCTTGCAGCTCTGGGACACAGGGTACATGGGGGGTGTGTGTAAGAAGGCACTGGAAGCTGATGTAAGGAGCCTGTGGGTGGATTGCCAGTCATAAACATCTGTCCTGGAGATGTCTGGGCCTTGGTACAGGGCAAGTCAGTGTGGCATAGAGCTGGGCAGAGAGGACCTGTGCCCCACCTCAGACAGGCAAGGAAGAGACAGGGACTTGAGTTCACATTGTGTCCCAGAGGACACATATGCTGATGTATAAGTGATTAATATTATACCTATAGCTTGTTGGTTAGATTTCCAGCTCCTATTTTGTTAATTTTGTAGGTGCTGGAAGGTGATTATGTATTTATGAACTAATGTCTGTTGGGTTCAGGCATGTAAATGTAATGAGAAGTCTCAATTCTTTTGGGGTTCATTTGTTCTACCTATGCAGTTCTATATACTGCCTTTGTATTTTGCTTTCCTGAATTTGTTTTTGAATTTTTTTAAATGATTGATCGTTTTTTCTTGTTGAGGTGTAAATCGTGTTCTTTCTTCTCCTGTTAATTAAGATGTCAAAGTGACCACATCAATATTTTTATCTATAAAGCTGGAATAGCACTTGCACCTTTCTGATGTTGTGTGACATGCCTCCTTTGTTTTAACCTGATGCAGGTTAAAAAAAATCAGACTGAAAACATGATTGAGTGTTGTGATCATGCTTTACTTTCTGTGTTTACTGAGCCTTCAGAGTTCCCTCTTTTAAAGACTTCTATTCTGTAGAGAAAATGAAAGCTGGGACTCTGAGAGAAGAACTGGACTCCAAGAGTTGGAATTCCAGCAGAAACTTTGGTTCTTGGATGCAGATTTTGTTACTGTACTGGGTCTACAAACCTTCACAACTTCTACAGAGAATCACTCCTTTTGGAATGTATTTCTTGGTCTCTGACCTGTGTTTATGAAATGGAGATCTCGTGCCTTTCTTTTGTCACACTAGAGGCAGTCAGTGGGTTAGCAGGATAAGGAAACGGATGTTTCTAATTACTGTTTGCTTCATGCTAAAGCTGCTTTCAGCTGTTGCTAATGCTACAGCAATAGTTTCAAACCATCCTTTTGGGTTTTTGTGACCTTGTGTGCTATCTTACTGCCTTCTGCAGTTAGTTTATTGCATTTAAAGAAACAGGGGAAACAAGAGACCGGAATCCATTGATTTTAAAGACTCGGATTGCTCTGGGAAAAAAGCAGAGCCGTTTGGTGACTGACATTTACAATAAGCCCCAGTACGCAAGTCTGAAGTTCTCCCAGCTCAGAGTAGGTGTAAATGAGAGGTGTGACAACTGTGAGATAATTTAGTCTATTGGCACCTTTCTGTGATCTATGTGAAAACTGTTATGAAATCTTCTAGTTGAACTTATATTAAAAAGTGGGGCTGTGGATGTGAGTTTGGAGACTGTGCGTGCCAAATTTTAGGACCTGTGTATTCCTTTAATAGGCATCACACTATTTATGGTTGCCCTTGGGAAGACTCTGAAAAAGTAATAATTGCTCACTGTTTCTGTATAATAAAGGATGTTTCATCTCCTTTATACATCGTATATTACATTATAGTAGAAAATCTTTCAGAAAGCTGGATTCATGGTAGTGAGGCTACATAACTGTAATTAGCATATGTTGACTTAATTGTTCTGGAGTGTGATGGGGTTCAGATAGGAACTTCAGTCATTGCTGCTTGAAACTGAGGTTAGGTAATTGTTTCTTCTGGAAAAGTATAAAGCTTGCAAGATTGGATATTTAACACAAAGATGTTCATTGTTTGGGGAGAGATAAGGTTATTATGTAAAAGTGAAACTGCCGAGGAGAATAAAGCAGCTAGTGTGCTACCACTGTGAAATGCAGAGGTGTTTTTTAATAGAGGAAGCAGAAAACGACCAACTTCTATCAGACTGGAGGTTGCTGAGAGTTGCAGACAATGGTAAGAGGCAGTTTTATTGTACTCCAGCTTCACGATGCAGTGCAGGAAAGTTAATGCTGAATCAGAGCTACTCTGTAATCATCCATCAGGGTCAGGGGAAGGGTGTTCTCAAGAGTAGGAACATGCTGTGCCAGTGCTACAGGGTGGGATGCTACCGGCCAATGTATGAGTATTCTTCCAGGATAATGCTTCATAAGAAACGGGAAGAGGGGATAAACAACTTGCTGCTCTTGAGGCTTGGGTTCCTGTTGAAAGGGATTTGAAAGAGCATTTTCATTGCACAAAGGTCTGTCTTCCCAGTGCAACATTGACAAATAGAAATAAATAAAGATGCTGAAGCAATACATAGATAGGGCATCTTGGTATGTGTTATCCGGGGGCCATCTGTGCTTTATCCTAAGCAATCTCTGAAGCAGTCTCTGACTGTGCAGCCTCCGCGGTGCCCCACAGATCACTTGGTTTACAGTGATGGGCTATCCTCCCTTACTTTTGTCTGATAAGATAAGCACCAGTTAATTACTCCCTTTGTTATCTCTTCGGCTCTTGACACCTCAGTCGAGAGACGCCTCAGTCCGAGTTTGTCTTTCGTCTTGCATTCGACAAGTCCAGCAAGGCCATCGATTACAGACCTGAATACAAATTCCAGTGCAGGACAGGTGGTCAAGCAGAATATTTTTGGATTGAGGGATCACAACCTAAGTCCCCCCAGCAAAGGTCCTGTGGTCTCCCTCTCTACCTGTAAAGCCTTGTAGAGTGGCATGTATGCAAGAGATGGAGACATGGGGTCAGACCTCCCCAGGATGAGCAGGGATTTGAACTCAGACTGCCCATGGCTCTGATGAATGGGAGCAGATAACATGAGCAGACTGGTACTTGGGTGCTATGTGCTGTGTCACCGACTAATTATTCTCTCTAATGGCACTGTAAATCAGCAGCATAGTAGCATGTCATAGGTAAAAGGCACTATTTACCACAGATTTTACTACCTGTCAGTGTCCTATTATCCAGCTGTGTTAACAACAGAAGCACATGATGGAGTTGACTTAAAGACCATCTAGGGGCTAGTTTGATGACCACAAGACAGATGTGCAGAAGGTAAAGCTTCTATGGCCCTAAAGAGTATTCAGCAGAAGCCTAGAGAATAGCTTGCTTAAATCCTGGTGACATCCTAAATACCTGATGGAAGACGACTGATGAAGTACAACCGGTCATGGCTAAAAAGCAGTCTTCCGTGCAACATGCAAAACTATTAAAATCAATTTAAAAGCCTTTATAAGAATTAGTCCCATGTCAGAAATGAAAGGCTAGGCTGAAACCTGTGAGGAAGCAAGTTGTAGGGCTCTGAGTCAGATGCATCCAAAGAAGAATAATAGCATTTAGGAACTCTGAGGAAATAAAGGATTACAGTAGTTCAGTCCCAGAAGAATACAAAAAGGGGGGTGGGAGGTGGGAAGAAGAGAAAAAGATGACATTTACTAATAGCTCGACATCCTTTTTCCTTAGGGGTAATTCCTCCAGGCAATGTCATGCAGATGACGTATTTATGCTTTGCAAATTGTTCGGGAGACCATTGTCCCTTTAAAGAGAGATCCCATTCCATGCATTTCCTTCCACATAAGTACAGCTTGTGCAAATGAGGAAACTTTTGTTTTTTTTAGTGGGAACTGGGCAGCCTGTTTTGTAATTGGAACAAATGCAGGAGGGAATCCCTAATACTGGCCACACCAGTTATTCAGTACAGCACTTGCTCTGTTACCAAAATATCCACGTCTGATCTGACCTTTTCTGAATCTTGGAGAAGGGGCTGTGCTACCTGCTCAGTAATGGTGGATAGAGATATCCTGAAGGTAAGGTTGAGTACTGTTGTGTCAGTCTGAAACACGGTTCTGCTGCTGTGGTAGGTTTCTAATATAACTTGAGGCAGGTTAATTGGTGCTCTCTGACTTACCCTAATGCCAAACACCAGTGATAAAGCCACTTTCCTCACAAGGGTACTATCATGACTAATGCCTTCTGAAGTATTTAGATATGATAAAGGTGACGAACAGCAAAGGAAATAGATGCTTGCTGGTTTGAAAGTATTGCATACAGTCAGTGCTTATTTAGCTGTGGTAAATGAGCTGTAGCATATAATACAGAAGACCTAAAACTTGGTCTTTTTCATTATTAAAGTTAAGTGTTTCTGACATTTCTCCCCTATCCTGTAATATGCTGTTGTTATGGCAACAGTGTTGGTATCAAGAGATTCATATGAACTACTAAATCCTCTTTGCACTTTTACATGTTTTGGCATACTCAAGATACTTTTAATGCGTATGTTCTTGGTTGTTGGTTTTTTAACCAGAAGGAACTTAATCATAATTTTGAGCAGAACATCACTTGCTCAAAGAGGGCTTTGACAAAATCATCAAATCTGCTGTTAAGTACTTGCTGTTTTTAACACCACCTACATTATAAAACACAATGTCATATTTCCACTTTCATGTGGTAGAATTGGACAAAGAGACTTCCACAGCAATCTCCTTGCAATTTTTAATAATCATGGATGAGTGGAACCAGTACCATCAAGTTCACTCATAATTTACTGCAGAGGGTTGTATTTCATTTTAATTTTGCACAAGCCATTTATGAGCTCCTGTGTTCCTCTAACAAGAGCTGCTGGAGGGAGGAGTTGTCTGGGATATTACAGGATGTGCGGCTACACACAGAGCTAGCTGTTCATCCCCCATAATAATCAATAACAGCCAAGTGGCACTCTGACAGGATCATGAAATAGTCATGAGAAGTCCCAAAATAACAGATGGCAGTAAAGTGTTATTTGGTCTCCTAACGAAAAGGAATGGAGGTGTGTGATATTATAAACTTCCAGATGGCAGAATATGGAAAAGACAGCTTCATGATCTGCTCTTATGAATCCTAACAACTGCATGTCATTGACGAATGAAAGGTATAATTATTTATAGAGAGAGGGTGTTTTTCATTTCTTTGAGTGATGTTTCACTAGTTGAATGTGTTAACTCAAGTTGCCTTATGAAATACTTTCTGGGCAAATGCAGCAGAAGACTGCACAGTTCTGTTGTTGAAGTGCTTGGTGTATTCCGTTATTTTCCTTAATTGTGCCTCAAGCTTAGTTTTTATTGCCCTGAACACATCACTAACTTATTTCCTTCCTGTAAAAATGGCTAGAAAGCCATCAAATGAGCTGTGATCAAAACTTGACACATCTTAGTAACACTTAGTATAAAGTGTTGTGCCTTTAACTTTCTTTTCTTTGGGGAGCATTCCCCAAGATGGATTTCTTTGGAACAACATATCAGATGTGACAACCCCAGAGGGCTGTGACTGGAAATACTAATCTTTCTATTAATTAATTGTTTACTACAATGGGTCTTGGGCTGTATTTGTTTCTATGATATGAAAAGTACAAACTACATTCTGACAATGGATATTTATTTTTATTATATTAGTCTTAACATAAATCTTAGTGAAAGGGCAATCTTGAGCTGCCTTCATTACACATCGCTTGAAAGGCAGTTTTGCAATTTAGTGTTCTAGGTGTGCTGAAATACTCATGTGTGCATTTGCGGTTTGGAGGGGAAATGAGGGTGTGTTGATGTTTGACTGGTTGAATTAAAATAATTTGCTAGTACTCTAAGCAAATGCATCTGAAGATATTTACCTGCGGTTGGTTTCATGAGCTGTATAATTTTTAGTCTTTACATTGTCTTTTGCAGTTAGCAAGCTGTTACTATCACTGGTCTCAATAACCACTTTCTATGCGGCTTGTGTATAATTTCAACCTGCAGAAAGGCCATCTAAGAGAACTTACTTTCTTTGCCTATTGCTCTTGGGCTATATCTAGATATTGATACCTGTGAATGTAACAAATGTAACGTAGCAGATGTAGATAAAAGTTATCACTTCAGGTCGTCAGAATCATTGCACAACCAAAGCAAGTTTTGATTCTTTGTGAATAATTGGGATGGTCGTAAGATAAGAGACTCCTGAAGAAGAGTCCTGAATAATCCCTTTAGGCTCGGCCTTGGGAGACTAGGTATGCAAACTACAGAGATAAGGAGGCTGAAAGATGATCTCAAGACACCCAAGGATCTAAGGACATTAGTACCTACTAATGAGTTCCCATCGAAAGACTTCAACACC
>Ga0065711_1027896_pt1 | contig 45167 bp, 14 predicted proteins | sample Hoacrofraction12_FD_59098 | JGI IMG/M metagenome (GOLD analysis project Ga0065711, IMG submission 59098) | Hoatzin crop microbial communities from Cojedes, Venezuela - Epithelial fraction 12 v2 (version 2) | ecosystem: Host-associated > Birds > Digestive system > Esophagus > Crop | place... | reverse complement strand
CCCCCCCCAAAAAAAAAAAAAGGCAGAATGGGTTTGTCTTAACTACAAAAAGATTTTTCAAATATCTAGACTATAAAAAAATCCTCCAGATCAGCTGCATTTGGTAGCAATTCTTGTCTTTTGCTGGTAAAAAATCCTGACACAATCTTGGACTCAAATTGAGGTCTGGATAATATTTGTATAACATCAGGCTTGACTTTCTGTAGACAAATGTACAGTTAAGTAGTAATTTTTTTTGCACCTCTGGGCTCTGATTTCTTGTGTCCTGTATTTCTATCCAAGTAGCAACTAGACCTTGCTATCTTTTACCATACCTTATACACTGAGAAACACCAGCTTTATTCAAACTCCATTGCATAGCTACAGTATGGATCATTAATGCTGTGCACTAATTAATGCATACTGTTGTCAGATGCAATTTTGAAAAATAATACAAATGTCAGCTTCTTGCTGGTATGTTCACTTTAGCTCTGCATTATATTAACATTGAGAAATACCTATGGAACAGGACGGCCAGATGTGACCACAGGTTACACAAGAGTTTTGTAGGGAGATCAGCATAAAACTTTTTCCCTATGAATATTTGGGATAAAGCAGAAACAGATGCTGAGCTGTGGAAAATATTAATTGATCCAAAGACAAAGATAACTTTTCCTAATGCTAACTTTTAATTAATTTTTGATGTCTCTCTTAGACTTTGTTTCAAAAATATCTAGCTGGGACATAGTTTGTATGTTAGCTATTTAGTTCAGTATTTGAAGTTGTGTACATTTCTTTGAGAGGACCCCGAAAAGCGTTTGTATGTGTTTCACTGGTTTCTAAGAGCTGTGGCTGGAGATAGGTATAAATGATAAATATGAATCCTGTGATTTTGGAGCATAATTATTCATAAACACCACATGTTATCCAGCAGCTTATTAAGTGTGCTTACTATCTGGATATATGGCATAATGCAGTATAAATCTTTGCAGAAATTAGAAGTCCTTGTGTTCATCTTTTTCAGCCCATGATCTAGGAACAGGAGAAAAGGGTATTAGGCATGGGGAATGGGAAGGGAAGAGGCACAGGCATGGACAAAGGCAAGTGTGGAAAGGTAGTGGATTTCTACCACATTCCATCTATTTTTAGTTTTGTGCCTCAGCACTGAGGTGCAACCAGCAGCCAAACATACGCTCTTATTTACTGCAGGAACAGTAATGGCTCTGACAACCCCAGAGAAGGGGGAAGGGTCAAGACAGCATAAAATCATTTCAGTCACTTTGTCCCAGTACCTAGAGAGTTGGTTGGAATGAGGTCCTTTATATGCATTAGTTCTGCCTTCTGCCCTCAGATTCGAAAGAAAGACAGCTCACCACAAAGAATTTAATGGTACCAAATTTATCTGAAATACTTCTATTTAGAATTCAAATGCACTGCTGCTCTTGTTATAGTCTCTGTTAATGCATCATCTAACCTACCTGCCTCGACATAGCTTCTGTCATCTTTTAAAAAAATAAGTAGAACTCAGTGAGGCAGAGGTGTTTTAACGTCCCTGGACAAAGCTTACATCTCATTCCCACAGACTCTGTCATTGCAGATTCAGTTCTTGTAAGTGTATGGTGCAACCACAGATCTTGATTTACACATTTGCCTGCATTTTTTGTACCTTCAAAGAAGTAGTGGTTAACTGAGTAGGTGTTCCTACAAACAAGGAATAATCATGGGAAAAGGGATATAACGCAATTCGACTGTACGTGTTTCTAGCAGACAGGCCCAAACCATGACGATCAAAAAGAAGAAAAAAAAAATTACATGGTATTTATATTCAATTCCCTTTTTAGTCAAAAGTGCCACTTGTTCTTCTGCATAAGAACAACTCTGTCTGTTACATTCAAATGCAACCTGCCTATAAAGGCAACAATTTTAAAGCAAACTGAACATGTATCTGTGAAACCTGCTACCAATTATTTTTTAAGCGTTATCTACACCAGCACATGGACACTCCGACTCAAACAACTGTTATCCATTCGTCACTGTCAGTCAGTGGATACTTGAGAAGTTCAGAAGCAGTGTTTCTTTCAACTTTGACTTGCAACAATTCCACCAAATAAGTGATATGCACATCATAATGTTTTATTAGCAGCTTTCTACTAAAGGTTCTATGTGTGTATATACCCATGTGCTTATACATGCATACTTATTTGTTAAGCAGATAACATTTGCCTATTACGATGTTCAAACCAAAGTTTAAAAAACCCACTGAAGTTATGTCAGCTTTATGCATGCAAATGGCAACATGACTCATGACAAATGAATGGCATTCACACATTAATTCTTGTAGTATTCTTTCATTTATGTCAGGGGATCTGTCACCTGTACTCCAGTTGCAAGCAGTAGGGAAAAATCCCATACAACTCCTTTCAGAATTTAGGGACTATTTCACAGAATCATAGCATACTTTGTGTTGGAAGGGACCTTAAAGATTACATAGTTCCAACCCCTCTGACATGGACAGGGACACTTTCCACTAGACTGGGTTGCTCAAAGCCCCATCCAAACTCACCTTAAACACTTCCAGGGAAGGAGCATCATGGGCAATCTGTTCCAGTGTCTCAGCACCTTCATAGTGAAGAATTTCTTTCTTATATCTAGTCTAAATCTACCCTCTTTCAGCTTGAAGTCATTACCCCTTGTCCTATCACTACATGCCTCTATAAAAAGTCCCTCTCCATCCCTCTTGTAGGCCCCCTTCATGTACTGGAAGGCTGCCATAAGGTCACCCCGGAGCCTTCTCTTCTTCAGACTGAACAACACCAACTCTCTCAGCCTTTCCTTATAGGAGAGGTGTTCCAGCCGTCTGATCATTTTTGTGGCCCTCCTCTGGACCCACTCCAAAAGGTCCGTGTCTTTCCTGTGCTGAGGGCTGCAGAGCTGGAGGCAGTACTCCAGATGGGGTGTCACCAGAGCAGAGTAGAGCAGTAGAATCACCTCCATCGACCTGCTGGCCATGCTTCTTTTGATGCAGCCCAGGATACGGTTGGCTTTGTGGGCTGTGAGTGCACACTGCCAGGTCATGTTGAACCAACACCCCCAAGTCCTTCTCCTCAGGGCTGGTCTCAATCCATTCTCTGCCCAGCCTGTATTTGTGCTGGGGATTTCCCCAAGCCATGTGCAGGATATTTCACTTGGCCTTGCTGAACTTCATGAGGTTTGCATAGGTCCGCCCCTCAGGCCTGTCAAAGTTCCTGTGGATGGCATTCCTTCCTCCAGCATGTTTACTGAACCACGCAGCTTGGTGTCTTCAGCAACCTTTCTGAGGCTCCACTCCATCCCACTGCCCATGTTACTGACAAAGGTGTTAAACAGCTCCAGTCTCAACACCAACCATTGAGGAATACCACTTGTCACTAGTTTCCACTTGGATACTGAGCCATTTACCACAACTCTTTGAGTGCTACCAGCCACCCATTTCCTTATCCTCCAAGTGGTCCATCTATTGAACCTGTGTCTCTCCAATACAGAGACAAGGACTTCACGTGGGACAGTGTCAAAGACTTTACACAAGTCCAGGGAGATGACATCAGTTGCTCTTCCCTTGTCCACCAAAGCAGTAACCCCACCACAGTAGGCCACCAAATTTGTGAGGGACGATTTCCTTTAGTGAAGCTATGTTGGCTGGCACCAACCACCTTATTTTCCATGTGCCTTAGCATAGTTTCCAGGAGGATCTAATCCGCTGAGCACAAAGGTGAGAATGATTGGCCTGTAGTTCCCCAGGTGTTCCTTTTTAAAAATGAGGGTTATGTTTCCCCTTTTTCAGTCAGTGGGAACGTCACTGGACTGCCAAGATTTCTAAAATATGATGGAGAGTGGCATGGCAACTTCATCTGTCAGTTCCCTCAGGACCTGTGGATTCACTTCATCAAGTTCCATGCACTAGTACAACTTCAAGTTCCTTAGATGGTCTCAAACCTGACCTTCTCCTACATTGGGCAGTTCTTATTTCTCCCAGTCCCTGCCTTTGCCTTCTTTGACTTGGGCAGTGTGGATGGAGTACCTGCCGGCGAAGACTGAGGCATAAAAGTTGTTCAGTACTTCAGACTTCTCCATGTGCCAGGTAACCAGGTCTCCTGTTTCCTTCCAGAGAGGGCCCGCATTTTCCCTAGTCTTCCTTTTACCAGTGACTTACCTATAGAATCTTTTCTTTTTGCCCTCGCATCCCTGGCCAGATTTAATTCTGTCAGGGCTTTAGCTTTCCTAATCTAAGCCCTGGCTGTTTGGACAATTTCTCTGTATTCCTCCCAGGCTACCTGTCCTTTCTTCCGCCCTCTGTAGGCTCCCTTTCTGTGCTGGAGTTTGTCCAGAAGCTCCTGCTTCATCCATGCAGGCCTCCTGGCGGTTTTGCCTGACTTCCTCTTTGCTGGGATGCATCGCTTCTGAGCTTGGAGGAGGTGATCCTTGAATATTAACCAGATTTCTTGGGCCCCTCTTCCTTCCAGGGATTTATCCCACGGTATTCTACTGAGCAGATCCCTGAAGAAGCCAAAGTCTACTCTCCTGAAGTCCGCAGCAGTGAGCTTACTGCACACCCTCCTCGCTGCCCTAAGGATCTTGAACTCGACCATTGCATGGTCACTACAGCCAAGGCTGCCCTTGAGCTTCACATTTTCCACCAGTCCCTCCTTGTTGATGAGAACAAGGTCCGGCATAGCACCTCTCCTCGTGGGCTCCTCTATCACTTGGAGAAGGAAGTTATCGTCAATGTATTCCAGGAACCTCCTGGATTGCTTATGCCCTGCTGTGTTGTCTCCCCAACAGGTATCAGGGTGATTGAAGTCCCCCATAAGCACCAGGCCTTTTGAACTTGAGGCTGCTACTGTCTGCCTATAGAGGGCCTCATCCACTTGGCCTTCCTGCTTCGGCAGCCTGTAGCAGACCCCCACTATTATGTCACCTATCCCTGTCCTACCTTTACTCCTGACCCATAAGCTCTCGGTCAGCTCCTCATCCACCCCCAGGTGGAGCTCCATGCACTCCAGCTGGTCAATGACATAGAGGGTGACATCCCCCTCCTCGTTTCCCCTGCCTGTCCTCCCTAAAAAGCCTGTATCTTTCCGTTCCAACACTCCAGTCACAGGAGCCATATATAATAGCCACTCACAGAAGCCATATTTCTTAGATTTTGCATGTATAGGTAGAGCTTCATGCTATTTAACTGAGAATTTGGAAGAGGAAGATAGACATTAAGCACTAAAATGTTGCCCCCCAAAATTTCCTGAGAGATGTGGTAATAAAATTGCTAGGGTAAAAAGCAAAAGGGGGGTGGAGGGGTGGAGTGGAACTGAAAAGGGTCAGCAGCATGGATCTTTGTGGGAAAAAAGCAGTGCAGGAAGAAATGGAGGATATTGTAGAAAAGTACAGTATAAAAGTGGGTTCTGAAGAAGAAAAGGAAAGAAACTGGCAAATGTAAATGATAAATAGAATAGTCTATCATATAGTTCTCAGGTGTGCGAGTCAGCTTTCCTGAATTAGTCCCCTATCAGCCTTTCATCAAGTAATCCTGAAAATGATGCACTCCCTTTCAGTGCTTCAGCTTCCTTATCAGCAAAAGAAGGACATAAAATATTTGGTTCTCACAGAGAGCTGAGCAGAGCTTTAATTTATGATACAGGAGTAATGACAGTGGTCTACTGCTATTAGAGAGTAAAAAAATACTTTGTTTTATACTATTTGGTATGCAAATACCTAGTAAACATAACTGAGAAAATTTCCATTGTGCACAAAAATATAGAAAGAAAAAATTTTGGCTTTGAAAGGTACAGATATGAAAAATTATGAGAAAAATAAAAGTACACAGCAACTTAAAAAAAAATCTTAAATTTGTAGACCGTATATAAGCATATGCGTTACAGTGGTTTCTTTGTGTCTGAGGATGGAGAACTGTGCTACAAATAGCAGCAAGGTGGAATTAACTTTTTTCTCAATTTCAGAACTGACATTCAGCAAGAATACACACACTGGGATTTTGAGAAACATAGACTGAGAGACCACAGAAATCAGAGGCAATGAAAAACCTGTGCTTTTTTATCCAAGAACAGTCAGGGTGAGATACGCACCTTTCATAAAAATAATAAAGGCTTTTTATTTTATTCCAAGCAGGAAGGAAGACAGGCTTCTGAAACTTAAATAGTTTCAATAGTGACAAAAGCAGCCAAGACAAAGTAGGAGAAATTTATAACTAAAAAAAAGCCCACAATTTGAGAAACACCAAAACACACATCAGGAGTGGAAACAACCAGGTTGTAAGCAGATATGGCTTAGAATTTGTGGTATATGATGGCACGGACTCAGCTTGTGGTGCAAGCGAGACAAAGTTTATTTTCCAAGCAGTGCTTTATACATCATTACCCAGACGTTAGTTCCCTGGGAACCTTCTATCCTGATACGGCAGCTATTTTTACAAGGTTCTCTATTCTATTTCTGTCCAATCCGTAGCCGTACCACATGCCAGGTCAGCCAATGATGTTGCTGATTATGCGCTGTCCATGCGCTGGCTGATAGTACAGAACCGCTGTTTTTTAGCTCCTTAACATGTACTCAGCTCCTTCAGCACATCCACAAGTCCTGTTTACTTCAGCATTTTTATCTTCTGTTTATCACAGCAATCTGCTTTTGGCCCATTCCTCTACAAGAATTTACTTTCATGTTTCTTTCCTTCTAATTCTTGGAAAATACTGAGTTTTTCTTTGTTGTTCCAAATTAAACGGCCTCCTAGACCCACCAGATTTATAACAGACTTGTAAAACTTCTTCCTTTCCATGCTCAGACTAGATAAGTAGATCTTAAGAGGAGACACCATCAAAAATTTCCTCCGCTTTATGGCTTGTAGAAGGAGTTGTAATGTCATATATCTCAGACCATGAGGAGGCATACGACAATTTAGAGTACCTAATAAAACTCTGCAGACAACATTCTCCTTTTTTATGGAAGCTATTTCAAGGGGATGTTTGACTCACAAGAGTAACAGCATTTTCAATGTATATCACCTGCTCTCTGAGATTTTTACTTTAGCAGTTTTAATTGAGCAGTTAGTTTGTCTGATTCCTATTTAGGTTCTCCTTCAAAAAACACTCTTCTTTTGTTTCAGCACCGCACAGCTTTGGCTAGTTTCCAAAATTTTTTTGACAAAGAATTCAATGCACTGCTATGTAGATAATTCATGCAGAAATTACTGCCAGTCTCATGGGCAGCTACCAAGCCTAACTGCGATTACAACTAGTAACTGTTACCAAGATATGATATTTTCATTTAACATCAGTAAGTCATCTGATGCCTTCATTTCTTGTTGCAATTCTTTTACTCAATCCACTCTCATTAAAACAAGACAAAGCAGCTAAGGAAAAACATACCCACAAATGATAAATTCATTCTCTCAACCATTTTTGTAAAACCCCCCAGAAGTCATACTCACATAGATTTTTGAAGTAGAAGGGGACTACTAAAATCTAATCTGAGCTCCTGTATAATGAGGGCTATCTATTTCATTGAGTAATCTCTAAATCATAAGCATAATGCATCTGGGCTACGCTGTATCTATTTACCTCACAATGGTTGCATGTGATATGAACCCAGTCCATTCCTAGATAAGTTGTACCAGTGGTTAATTGCTCTCACTCTTAAAAATATGGACCTTATTTCTAGTCTGAATTTGCCTAACTTCAGCTTTGAATCCTTGGGCCTCATTATGCTTTTTCTGCTAGACTGAAGTCTACCATCAAAAGTCTCATTACTATTAAGGCACTTACAGACCATGTCACCTCTTAACCTTTTCTTCAGCATATTAAACAGACAGGTCTTCCTTAGCCTCTAACTACAACACTTGTTTCCAGACCCACAGTCATTCTTTCACCTTTAGTGAACTCTTTCCAATTTTAAACATAGTTTCAAAGTGTGGTCACCAGAACAGGACAAAATAGTTCATTAACAGTTTCCCTAATGCCATATAAAAAGTCAGTATTACTTCCTGCTTTATATTCACATATCTATGTACCATAGAAAGTAATACATACCATTTAAAACCCTCCTTTAACTTACTCATAAAACAGAAAGTATTCTGAAAGGAATATAAAGTGTGAATATTTATCCTGCTTTCTTACACACAATGTAGAAAATGTATGGAGCTCTTCTGTCTTTTCTGTACTGCCTATACTTTTCCTACTCTCGGTGTCACTTCTATCACTTAAGATGTTTTTCTGATAGTTTCTGTCTTCCTTTATCAGTTTTCTGTACATAAGTGCTTTCTGTATTATTATTTATAGTAGTATCTGTGAGCTGTTCATCTCTAGTAATATCTTTTAAAGCAATTTCACTTACAGTCTTATTTCAACCTATATTCTAGTATTTTCATTTTCTGCATGTAGGGAATCTACATTCCTGAAGAAATTTGCTTGTACAAAATAGAAGTATATGTTGAAAACACACAAATACAGATATACTATGTTGACCAGAAATAGTATTCTTTTTTTCTGATAATTCAACCTCATTAGGTAAAAATACCTAATTTTACCAGAAAGTTTACTGTAACAGATGGACTGTATACAAATGTCGCGGTTTATCTTTCATGGAATACATATGTAATATATATATAATATATATTTAGTTAGATTGTAGTCCATATACAGGTAGCTCTAGAGAATAGCATTTACATCAAGCATACTTTCCACCTGGACGTTTCTTCAGACATTGAATGAATCAAGTCAGATTGTATATGTATTTACTTTTCTTTCTGAGCATGATTTTGATTTATTGGGTGAACTACAAGTTGTAGCTACCTCTAATGTTTAAATTTGGATCCATTTCATTAGGTAAATAATACCAAATAATTTACGTACTACTAGATAAGATGGTAAACATCAGGAAAATATTTGGAATCGTTTGGTTGCAAGCGGGAACAGTTCTTAACTGTCAGTGCCTTTTCATGTCACAAAACACCAATCATGATCTGTTCATGCATAAAGCCCACAAAATATGTTTGTTTGACAGAATAAACCTTAATTTGACCTAAAATGTATCAGCTGAACTACAAAATCTTCTGGTTTTTTCCATTTTCTCTTTATCATTCATAGTGCAGAAGGAGAATTCATTAATGTACTAAAAGCAATACCAAATTATGTGATCTGACACCATAACTCTATTGTGTATGGGTCTAGGTCAGGTCATTTCATCTGCAAACAAAAATTCTATGCAGGATCTGCAATTGCTACTTCATTAGAAGTAAGTCCTCTCTAGTTCTTGGATACAATATACTAGATAAACAAAAAACTTATCTAAATAAATAGAAACAGAAGAAGAAAGAGAGCAGAAAGAAAGAATTGTGCAGAAAAGGGTATAGTATATTAATATGCAGAGGGGAAAACCATCCAGAGAAAGAGAAATGTTCTCTGTGTGCTTAAAAAGCCCATAGAATGTGTGCATACAAAAAAGGAAAAAGAGTAAATAAGAGAGAAAATTAAGGGCGAGGAGCAGGAAAACTAAAAGTTAAGAAAAAGCAGAGAAAAGTGCTTCTGGTAACCAGAATGAAAGACACTGCTAATTTAAACTTACTTCCTAATGTTTTAGAGTCCACAGTTTGAATCTGAATTAGAACAATTTCAAAGTTTTCTGCCGGACAGAAATGAAATTAAAGCCCTGTACTGTTTTCCGGTAACTTAATAAATACCTTGTGTCACTACTTTATGTCCTGAGACTGAAATAATATTGAGTGTTTTAAAAAACTCAGCCTTTAAACTTTCAATGTTGTTTCTTTTAAGTGCTTCATACATTTCCTGGTATCAAAAGACCTCTAGTTAGTTACTTCTATTCACTTCATCAGCTCTTTTTCCAACCAGCATTCTGGTGAAAATACTCAGAACCTTCCCAATGTATGCTACAAGTTAAGCAGCCTAAAACATTCCATGATACTGAAGTTGAATTGACTTTTATTGCCAAGCAGAAGCTGAAAGCCCTATAATTATTTTTAGAAATTAAAACTATGTGTACATTTTGATTGGCTTTAAGGTCATAATACTAAATAGTGACTATTTAGCCTTGGTATCTAAAGAAATTTTGTACTCTCTGAATCTTGTAAGAGGAACTAAGCACACATTCTTCAATTTCTGCATGAGATTACAAGTTATTTTTTTCTAGTTTCAAATGCCAATGTAAAAGACACCGCAAAGCTTCAGGTGACAGCATAATAACTCATTAAAATGAAATATACCAGCCAAAAGTCTTCAAAATGTACCAAAGATCAGCCACATATTGTTAAATATCTCTCTCTTTGGAACATCCGAGACACCTCTGTGCTATCAAGAACAAAGAGTTGTAGAACAAACCAACCTCTGTCCCTTCAGGCATACTTCTCACTAATTTAAACCCATTTAAATGCTTGATGAAACTAGAAAAGAAAGATATCTCTCTAATCCAGCAGCATCTCTCACTGTATTTCAAACCAGATTACCTTAGTAACAGGTTAGAAGGAATAAAAAACTGGAAGAATCTTAGCTTTTTATATCAACCCCAAATTCCATTCAAAAGTTTCTCAAAAATACTCCTAGAATCATAGAATCATTAAGGTTGGAAAAGACCTCGAAGATCATCAACTCCAACCATCAACCGAAACCACCGTGCCTGTTAAACCATGTCCTGAAGTGCCGTATCTTTTTTTCTCAGTCCAGCCAATAATATTCTTAGTCTAGTCCGGTTGCTTGCACACAGACTACGATTAAGTATAATGCCTTTGAACTGATACTGTAACTCAATCTGACAAAACTCATTCTTGTACACGGCTATAAGACCTCTGTCTGAGCAAAGTGTTCAGGTTTCTTCAACCTAGTACACTGCTATAAATTCAACTCTAAGCAAAAATCATCAGAGAAATTACTTTTTATTTCCCACAAAAGATTTTGCATTTCCCTTCCTTTGCTATCTTGCAAATCCTCGAAAAAATTGATTTTCAGTTGCTTTTGACGTCAGTGGGAATCATATATGTTGCTTCTCAGCAAAATGCACAAACTTTCCCTCCACAATCGGGATATAGCATCTTTTCAAACAGAATATAAAGCTTACCTTGAAGAAAGTCATGGTTGCTCCATCTTCAACTGCCCCATACTCTATCTTTGTCTGCTTGGCTAAATCATCAGCAGAATCAATAGGGGATTCCATACGTTCCACTGTCAGAAAGGCGGCTAGGTTAGCAGTGTACGAGGAAATGATGATAAGTGTGAAAAACCACCAAATGCCTCCCACTATCCTTGTGGAAAGGGCTTTGGGCATGAGCTCAGAACCTAATGAAAACCAGGGGAGAAAGGTGAAACCAGTGCACAGGAAACAAATAATAAGTGTTCAGCACTTTTGCCACAGTGGTGAGATGGAATCACTGTGCAAAAAAAAGTTTAAACTACAGGCTTACATGAACTGCTTGTACAAACACACACAACTGAAACAAGAAATATGAACCGATTACACTTATAAAGACAGATCTTTTTCAGGCTGTGGGAATCAAAAGATAGTAATGGGAGACTCAATGATCAGTGTCTTCTTAAAATTTATAAAAACATATATATATATATATATATATATATCAATGTGAAAAAAGCAGTTAATTGAACTGGCTTTCCAGAAAATAATCCTGGCTGGACTAAGCCTTTAAATTAATATTGAAGCATTTAAGTAGTTCTTCACCTTCAAGGCACTAAATAAATATTACTTAAGGATATTGTAAAAACTCATTTGACTAGATAACAATAAGCTATAAATGAAAGGAGCAGATATGAAATAAAGTATTTAATACCTGAAATACAAAATCTGAAATCTATTATAAATATGCTTTTGACTTTTGCCATTTGCATTACTGTAAACAGTTGTTTATTGACTGCTTACATAAAAAAGTTAATATCTCCCATCTCTATAGTTAGCCCCACAATTTCAGATAAACATGGGTGGCTAAGCCACACTTAATTTGGTAGAGCAGCAATGAAAATATTAGACTGCTGTGCATAAACCAGATAAAGATACATTATAATGTATTGCTGGAGTTGCCTGCTCATGGCACTAAAGAATGGAGGGGGGGACAGACATTGTACAGTAATTTGCATAATTATTAATGCTAAGTTAAAGTTTAATGAGACAAATTGAAGCACATAAACTCCCCTTGTGCCTAATTATAAAAATAGGAGAAAATGAAATTCAACGTAATTTAAAACCCCAAATATTTATTATAAATGAGCATGTATGGATTTTTTTCCATAAAGTTATAATTAAATGGAATGAAATTTATAATGACATCAAATAAACAATTTCAAGCTTCATTGTCACAACTTTATGTGAGATCTTTTAGAAGTATCCAGAAACTTATTTTCAAAGAAACAGTTTTATTACATCCACTATACCTTTGTACCAAAACAATCACTTCTTGTTGGTTGTTCACTATGCGTGCTTTGAAATCCCCTGGGTAAAATGGAATGAAGGCAAGATGGACTATTTTATTCCTGTTAAATTTTAGGGTTTATATTGAATTATTTAAGGAACTGGTCCAGCAAGGTAACACATCTTCGTATAAATGAAAGATTATGCCAAACTTCAAACGCTAATGCCAAAAAAAGAGGGAGGGGAGGGGACGGAAAGAAAGCCAAAGAAAAGGAAAAAAGAAGTGATATCAGAACTGGACTATTGTATTCAAAAACAGCCCATCTTACCCTGCAGTTCATCTTACCCTTGCTGTTTCAAACAAAAAAAGCTGACAGACTTGGACATGACAGCCAACTCCAGCGCCAGACTCTGCCTAGAATTCTGCAAGGAAAAAAGTAGAAAAGTACCTTTCTGATGTAGTTGCTCCTAGGCCCTGTTAGTCAGACACTTAGACACCATAACACTGACAGATTTCCCAACAAGCCCACCGTCATCAACTCTTTTTAATTGCTCTCATTTCATTTAAAAAGCAACACCAATAAAGTCAGATAGGAGTGGGAAGAAAACAGTGGAAACATTTGCCGCAGTTGCCCCAATTACCACAAGTTCATACCTTACCAAGGACTGAAACCGAGTGCCACCTAGGCCCGTGCAACAGAGCCTGGTTAGGGGCTGACTGTCATGTACCCAAGGTAACGTCATGTCCAGCACTATATCCCACAGTTTCCTGGGAGCGAGGGGTGTCAGCAAGACATGCATGAGTTCCCTCTGTCATGTATCCTCCAGCACTAAGCAAATGTTTTGTTAAAGAAGCAGTACTTAATAAGTTCATGTATGGACCAAGCGCTATTATATTGTTTCTAATAGAAAGTTATTGCTGTTAGGTGAGACCTTCCATGCTTGTGTAAAAGCCTACTTTTAGATGACTCCAGGCTCTTGAGAAATTTTTATTAAAAGCAATTATCAAAATCAAGACTGATACTTCATCCTTAGAATAATGCCTTTGCCATTTTTTTTAAATATGCATTGAGTCAAAAGCAAAATGATATAAGGCAAGGACAGAGGCTCAGCCTTAATTCTGAAAAATAAGTTTTCCTTCTCTGAAAATTATTATCCCCCAAAGATGCCTTTTAAAATTAATGATTTTTTTTCCAATTTTGATTATCAATAAATGTTTAGATGTTAGGTACTAAAATACCTTTTTCTTGCAAAAAGATGATGCAAAAACCTAAATTGGTTTTTTCCCTCCTCCAGAAATATGAAGAAGCATGCAGCCACATAAGGAATAAAAGCCAGCATGCATAGTGATTCTGACAATTCTGAGAACTGCGAAGGGAATTCAAAATACCTTGCTTAATTCAGTATCCATATTTCGGTAGCTACTTTGAAAGCAACCATTATCTTACAAAAGTATTTAGGGTTGTCCTTGGACTATATAATTTCTTGAAATGTATATGGGTAATCTAGTTGATACTAAACACTTAGCAACATATAGCTGTATTTTTATTTCTGATTTGGAATCTTGATTCCTTTTTACCCATTAATTGACATTTTTTGGAGTATACCACACTTTTCACGGAGAGCTTAGAGACTTTTTAAGTCTACAGACCTGATATGTGACAGAACATTTATTACAATTACAACAGAGCTTCATGATTTATTTTGATGACTTAAAAGCAGGATTTATTTATAGCTGCTGAGTTTATAATGGGAAGTTTTAAAAACAATTGCTCAGGTATATCCCATCAAAATACTATACCAACATGCACTAGCTCCTGCAACATTTTCTGTGATTTTTTTTCTGATATGCATTGGTTATTTTTCCAGAAAGAAAAGTCATTCCTTTTGGTGGTTCTTCAAAGAACTAACAACCTTTCTTATTATACTATACAGCCCAGTGAAATGTCAGAACAAAAAGCTGAATCTGTGTTATTCAAATGTGTCTGAAATTATGTGACTCTAACCAAATCCTTATGGAAAAGGGTAATAAAATGGTGGCATAATTTTATGGATCTATATGTTTGGTATGCTTTAAAAATAAAAGGAGCATAGTAAAGAAAATTATAGATTTTAAGGAACGTAGCTTAAGCATTTTACTAAGTGCTAGTTAAAACTGGTTGTTGGTTATACTCTGAGCAACATAACTATACAGCTTCCATTTATATTAGCAACAATGGCATCAGCTTCTCAGTGCATGCATTGTATAATATAGACTTTATTAAATCTCTAAGAATAGTCATTCTGTTTTTAAACAATATAAAATATGGATGGAAAGACTTAAATCTCCTATATTTACCATTTTATTTTACAGGTACCAACTACTGGATAAAATATGTCTGCTACTGAAAGATTTCTAGATCAAAAATTAACAAATGAGAGACATTTACATAATACTTTTGCTTGGCAAGTATATACTCTTTTTTAGGTTGTTTAAATGAAGGTTTGTTAGGTAATAGACAGATTAGCTCATTTGCTTATGCAGTACTGCACCTGATTCTCTTTAGGAAAGAAATTACATAGTTACGCTGTACCTTTAAGTTTTAAAAATTTTGTCTGTCTTCAGACTTTTTCCTAAGGTGGAGTTTGAGAAAGCCTGGAAAAGTAAATATAAAAAAGCTGGTTTATGGTTACATGCACAGAGGCACCCATGCAAGTGACTTGTGCCACAGAGCTGTTACCCCCAGCAAAAAGTGGGACATGGCACTCAAGAGAAACAGCAGACTGAATCGTATACCTTGCTGCATGAGAGCTCCAACTCCAAACCAGAAACTATTTAGCAAGGTAAAATTGTTTTCCACCACATCTGAGTCAGGGTTGCAAGGGTGTGGATTATACCACTCATAGGGACTAAACCTGTGGTAATTGACAGAAAAAAAAACAGATTTAAAATGCAGCCAGCAGAAAGTCTATCCATCAAAACTGCTGCAAAAGAAGAAGAAAAACAAGAAAGGTTATAAAGAAAATAGTGACTGGAACTATTTTACAGTATGACTGCATTATACTTAACAGCAATATTAAAAGATAAAACTGTATTGAAGAGTCACATTCTTAACTATTGCTGAGAATAATCAAGTTGTATATGGACTGGCTCTGAAAGGTTCTGCATGCCACCTATAAACATTAAAGTACTTATTCTTCTATTAGCATCAACGGAATTGTGGGCATTTGGTGCCTTTTAGAAACAGGTCTTTAGAACCATTGTGTCAGTATTTTACATCTTGAAAGAAACGTAATATGTATTAAACCACAATAATTAACCAGAAAAAAAATGCATTCAGGCAAAAGTATTCTCTTAGCAAAATTACAAATAATGAATGTAACAGTAAATAAATAGTTGGTGGTAAAAGTGGCATCATTAATCACCAACTGAGGGGACTAAACTCTATAATTCATAGAAATAAATATTATAGCAAATTAAAAGAATTGCATCCTGTCCTGTGAGGTGCACAGTAGCATCCCTGGAAAGGCTTTCCAAAAGAAGCTGGGGACACTCACAAGCACCTTGCAGGGCCAGGCTCTGAGAAAAGAAAAAAAAAAAGAAAAAGAAAGAGAAAGGCAGTGAAATTAATTACTGCAAAAACAGGTAGAACAAAGACAGTAGAATGATGCCTGTGTCTGGCAGTAGATTACAAGTAGATTATATATAATCAATCTATTTTATCTTGTGACTTCAACATTGCTGTGCATTATGATGTGTTCTTATCTAAATATTATTTTATCAAGTATAGCTGAAGCAAGCAAACATGTCTAGGTAAATTATCCTTTGTTACAATTTCATTAAGAAACAAAGATTTGCAGTTCTTTCTCTTCCTCATTATATTTTTGTACAGTTTTAAAATTTAATTCCAATGTGCAGGATTATTCTAATCAATTAAGAGATTTAATCATCATGGCTGGCCTTGGAGACACACTCGATAGGGACTTTTATGCTTAAATCTTGTCTTTAAATGTTTGGTATTGAAAATGGGTTAATGCATATGCATAATATATTTGAGCAAAAAAATGAAAATTACTGCAACATGGTAGAATGTAACCAGCACAATAACTATTAATATTACAGAGTTAAATTACTAAATCAATATTAATGTGTTTTCCTAATTTCTCAAATCATTAAAGCCACTCTGTTAGAAACCCTAGGATAAACATCCTTTACAAAAGAACCTTTTTTTAAACTATCAAATAATCAAAGCCATCTGAATAATGCTTCTGTCACTTCAGAAAATGCAATTTTCTTCATAATAATATTTCAAACACATTAAAATTCAGAAAATCGAATGTTCCACTTTTACGCTTTTAATGTAATTTTAAAACACCTTTCGTCTTAAAAGTCTGTACTTGAGAAAGAAATTGTCCTTTGGTTCTCCAAACTAATACTGACATGCTGTTCAAAAAAGTTGATTTGATTCTAATTAAACATTATGACCTGAAATCTTCTATTACTTTGTAGTAAAACTAGATCAGAAGTTTACTGTCTCATCCAAAGATAAGTATATTTCACATCATTTTGTCATCTATCAAACAAAACCTGGAAACCAAGCACTCAATGAAACTGAAGCAGATTTTTATATTCTTTCACCCAAAGATATTTAAAGATGAAATTAGAAAATACCTTGGTTTTGTAAGGACAATGTTTGCTAGATAAAGCAAACATATTTTAGAGATTTAAAATAAATATAAAACTGTAAATATTATTTTTAGTTGTTGCAATTTTACTGAACAATCTAAAAATTAAATTGATATCTTCACCTTTTTGTTCTGATATCTTATCTTGTTTAATTATTTTGATATTGTTATGAAGAGCAAAAAGTGGTCCATATTTGCAATAAAAGGAATAAACATCCTGACACAGGAGCTAGCTTTAGGAAAAAAACCCACTGCCATTTGAATCCTAGACTTAGTCTAGAAGAGACTCATATTGCATAGTTTTATAATATTCTACTTTTTACTCTTCACTCCAAAATGTAGGCTCTAAAATGACTTTTCTTTTTTTACGGCTACATACAAATGTTTAAAAATGCCTAAAAATAAATAAGAGAAAAGGAAGGAAGGAAAATGAAACTGGCCTATTACAGATAAATATTGTCCCGCCTCATTTTAATGTCCAACATTAAATTGTCTAATGTAAGAATTTTAAGCTACAGATCCTTAAATTATTTATTGTATGTACTACAAATGTGTACAAGTTGTATGCTGTTTAATCCATTGAAATAGATATTTGTAAATCAAAGATTAATAGATTAATTTCAGGTTTGCTCAGGAGGTCATATAATCCAGCATCCTGCTCAGGATAATAGCAACCCTTAATTCAGAACAGGAGGTTGTCCAGTCAGGTCTCAAAAACCTCCAAAGACAAAAATTCTACAACTGCTCTGGGCAATGTGTTCCTGTGTTTAATTATCCTAATAATGATTAGGATAATTAGGTCCAGCATTTAGGCCATTCTCAACCCTCCCTTGTTTCGAAGTATAAAGCACTACACAGCTTTTGAAAGAGCCCAACTCCATATTTTTTTGATCAACTCCTCTTCTCAGAATTGGAAAACTCCTCCTGCCTGATGCTAAAAATCCCAGCTCCCCCAGCCTCTTTTTAAAAGTCTTGTGCGAGCAACTTGGTGACCCTTGCTCAACTTTACTCAAGTACTGAGGGGTCGAGAACTGCTCATAGTATTTAAATGTGGTATAATAAATGCTATTACGGGAATAGTCACTCTCCTTGGTTAACTGACTGCACTCCTACTAATGTAAATGCAGAATTCTAGCTCAATCAAGAAGACAAGCGTAAAACAAAAAAGAAACTTCAGTACTCAAACGAGCTGATGCAATTATGTAGATTGATCTCCCTGTTAGTCGATAACAGGTACTCTTCCCATTTACCCATCTCTATTAGTGTTTATTCTAACATTTCAGATACAGTCTCTACTTAATTTCTAACACCTTCAGGTGTATGAAATACTTGAAAAAATGTGCTTTAAATGAGCTTTACAAAATCTGTACCCTGCTTTTCCTTTTTGCTACTACTCACTGAAAAGTTAGAGATACTTTTCCAAAACTATTGGCTGGTACAAGAAATGTCTCGAAGTCAGTAATCTTAGCAGTCCACAGGAAAGGGAAGATTTGCATCAAGTATGATTATACTTTAGGAACACTCCATGATTTTAGAAAATAAACCTAGTATGCCCAAGGAGCAGACAGAAGATCTGCTTCAGAATTCCACAATTTCATTTGCAAATTATTTCATACAGACCATAATTTATTTAAGCTCTGTATTCACATAGTGTTTGGAATAACAGAGCCTTGATCTTACACACCTGCTAAGTAAAAGTAGTACTGAATGTTTAAAAAACAAGAACAGTTTTATGGAAAAATCTGCTCAGATAATTCTCTAATTAGATACTGGATTTTTCAGTGCAGAACAGAAATGATCATAAACAATCTTTCATGAAAGGGAATACCGTATTATGTTTGGCATAGCTACATAGTTAGAGTCATGAATGAACAGTGCAAATGAAGGCTGACTACTTCATACCATGCCGTCTGTTTGTGGATCCTTTCAGTGCTCTTTATGTTGCAATGCACATAAAGGAGACAAGCTTTAGCAAAGCTGCTTTTCTATATCCTATGGAAGATGGTATGCAAGGGTAGAAAGTGGAAAATATTTCATTATTCTAGCCTTTCAAATTCTAGAAATTTCATTTCAATACAAAATTCTGCTGGTCCTCTCGGGCAAGATCTATATTGACAGCATCAGCAAAAAGGTCCCTTCTCAGGCATAAACTTTCCAGTTGTCTACACTGATAATGCCAGCTTTTAGGCTCAACAGCAGTCCATCTTGAGCCTGTTTGGCTTAAGAACCTGGTATCATCTGTACTCTGCTGTTAACGTCTCAGCCACTTTATTTAGGAGCTTGTTTTTGCACGCTCTGAGCAGAGAAAGGGTTCTTGTAATGACAAAACAAGATTCTGTTCCTTAATTCTTGGCCTGCAAGTACCCACTCCTCCTCTCCAGTGCCCATAGTTTGAGATAAACTTAGGAACAGACACATGATTAATTCTGCATAAACTACAGCAGTTGCTACAGGTTTGGTCAGTAAATACAGATACTGTCTTATAGAGAGACACAGCTCTCAGTCTAGATGACCTTAAATGTGATTGTAGATACAGGGTTTTGTGCTCACAAACTATACGCAGTACATTGTGTCACATGCTGACTGCTGCTTGCAGTTGCTTTCAGGAGAGATGTGGTCTAGCATGTTCTATACAAACCAACTCAATTCAAAGCTGCTGAGAACATATGTATAGAAGTGTACCCTCCACCAATTAAAGTAGTTCTCAACTCAAAAAACTATCAGTTTCTCTCTGATAATATTTTGTTTAAAAAGCAGATTAATAGACATGCCTAGTAGAGACCTTAATATCTGGAGTTCAATACATTTTTAATTTAAGCTCTATTTTCTGGAGAGCAGTATAACTTATTAAAAAAAGAAGAAAACACAAAACTTGAAATTTAGAGGTAAAAGAAAATGGATTAGTGGAGTAATATTGGCAACTGGTTTTTCATTATACCAGCACACAGCTGTCTAGGGGTATTACACAGAACTGAATTTACACCAGTTGGGAATATACAGTTAGTGCTTGTGGGATAAAGACTGATTGTCCCCAATACTAGTATTTACACACCAGTGTAGTTTTCTGTGTTGTTTTCAGATATTTGCAAAACAGTTATGTACTGTCATGAAACCACATCCAGCATGTTACCTGTTAAATTCCTACAGACAACTTTCATGGAAAATCTAAAACAGTCTCTCTTTGCTAGGGTGGGGAGAGGTGCAGGGATTTCTCTTTTTTTGCCCAAGTATCAAACAAGCAAAACACATGGGATCTTTAAATCATAGCTTGATACTGAATATTTAGCTAAAAATCCATAATACCTTTATAGTACCTGGAGTCTAATTCTTGTTTAAAACTCCTTACTGACTTATAACTTTTCCTTCTTATGTCCGACATAATACTGTCTTCCACTGTGTCCCAAACAGGAGTCACACAATGACTACGGAAAGGCTAAGAAAAATCTGTGTTCTATAGGATAGTTTGAAATTACTAGACAAAAACCAAATGCGCTAAATTGAATTCTTGGGCTGATGCAGTCAGACAATATACTTCCCTATATTAATGGAATTATGAGTAATTTTGGGCAGGGGAAGGGAAAGGAATATCGATTGTAAACATGGTGGAAGTATGACTTAAAGGAGCAAGCATGACTTAAAAGACTAATGAGATTACTTACTGGTAGCTGTGTTTCATTTATTTAAACTACATTCTTGTCTGCGATATTGCAACCAAAGATGCTGCTGTGTTTTTGAAAATGAACATGTAAATGAATTAGAAGAACAGGGTGCTACAGAAATATGAGCTAAAGCATGATGTATAAACCAACATGCCTTCCATAGCTCAGCAATATATGCCACAGACACAGATAGCACACACTTACAGTGTGCATACTATTCTAGCATTATTTTAAACCTGCCAAATTAACCTGGATGTTTTTCCTTCATTCCCTCACTTTTCTTTGGATAAGGACTATGAAGAAATGTAAAGGAAAGACAATTATCTCCTTATATGCGTACAGACATCTCTCTTGCACAATCAGACCAAGTGGGCAGATGACAGCTTTCATTGCAAAACCCTTAGCCCAAAGGCTTCATCTAATGAGCACAATTTGAGAAATGAAAAGAATCTTATTCCATCTTCTTCATGAACTGCTGAACATACTGATTCAATACTGGATATTGCCGAACAAAACCAAGTATCAAGGCATATATGTGAGACACTCTTAGTTTTAGCAAATTACACATTCTCCCATTTACCAGAGCAAAGAGTAAGAATGATTCTTCTAGACATTGTTTTTCAGGGCTTCTGTACAGGTTAATACCCTCAATCCAGATCTTACTGCATCAGAACTAACAGTCAGATATAATATTTTAAAGCTTTTTTAAAAACATTCAGGATATGAGAGGTATGCTTTATTATAATATATTACACTACTCAACAATAAACCATATTTCTTCTCTTTATTAAATCCTACATTTGTTTTTTTCTAAATTATGCTTTTTTAAAAAAAAAATCAAGATTTTTGTTTGGCTGCTTGGATATCAGACTCAACTTATTACCTCACTTTATCTTATGTTTGTTGGGCTGCAAACAGATCCTTTTATTGCCCACGCACCTGCCCTGCCCAAATACCTGTGTCAGTGTAGTAATTGATTTGCCTCTACTGTGGTCATCTTCCACATTATCTTCCCTTATACAGCCACTCTGCTTTTGCTGCTTCCTGACAAGAACTAGTCATCCAATGCTTCTTTTACATACAAAAAATCCCCATCTAAAATAGTTGCATTGAATTACCATCTCCTCTCCATTGCCTACAAGCGGAACTTAATGTTACTGAGTTTTTAGATACCCAAAAGACTAACTTTAAGGTTTCTAAACTTAGGGGATATTGATCAATCCGAAGTCTAGAAAAGCACAAGATTCACGTGAAAATTGTCTACTGTCTTTACAAAAGAGTGCTCTATAGCTCTACGTCTTGCCCTTTAAATGGCTTTCAGGCATCATTAACTTTTAAGCATGAATATTTTAATAAATAAAGAATAAAATAACAATTTAAAACATTAAATTCAATTAGGTCAGTGATTAAAGACAAATATATAAGCTATTTCAGGATCAGGACCAAAATTTTCACTGTATGAATGAAAATATTCTGTCCCATTTTTCTACAGTTTTAGCGTCCTGATTAATATTCAAAAACTAAACACTCAATTAGCTTGTAAGCAAGTAACATAAAAAGTATACAGTAAACTGCTATACACAACATGAACCATACAAGAATAATACCATCCAGCAAAACTGGACACATGATGATTTATGGAAGTTGCCTACTTTTACTGCTGCATTACTACTAGCCCAGCAGTTAAATCCAAAGAAATGTCCTCTTGGAGGCTACAGAAATGTGCAGGGTTGTCCTAGCTCAAATCTGAATCAAAACTAAGAAACGCTGTTTTGTTTGTTGAAAACAAATACTGTGAAACACATACTACATATGGATCTGTTCTCAAACCTGCTGAAGACAAAAAGAATCTTTTGACTGTAATGCACTTCAGTATTTCGTACTGTTCTACTCGATATACACTGAAGAAAGATAACTTGAAAGTGTCAGAATTATTAAAAATTTCTTAGACTTTTAGGTGAGAATTAGTCTAAGTATATAATAACTGAAACATTTTTTATACAGATGTGAATCAAGGGTTTATTAAAATACATTATATTCTGTATTAAAGACATAGTGTATTATGATTGTAATTAAAGATCATTATATGCTAGAAATCAGTCAAAGGTATGCACACAACCTCATTTTTGCAGCACTAGTCAAGTTCGTATTGCTTAATTTATCAAACATACTGATTTCAGTCCTTAAATAGTTTTTGAACTTCCAAAACATTAGTTCGTCCATTCCTTGAACAGAAGCAATATGGACAGAGTTCATTGCTAAATTACAGTCAAGACTCTAAACAAAACTTATCTAAAATTACTGTCTTGTAATGATGTGAACTACACATTAATTGTAGACTTCTCCCACAGTCAATGTATCCGGACTTTAGCTAAATATGTTGCATTCTTGAATAACAAGTATTCTTGGACTAAAAGGTTCTTTGATATCTCAAATAAGGTATAGTAGGGGATATGTCCAAACAGTTGCTCCATGGCTAGTTTTAAGCCAATTTTAGTGAACATTGGTATTTGCCATCTGGAAGAAGGTAGAATCAACACACTAATTAAAACACAGAGGGCAGTATTTTAGAGGATGTTATGAACACTAAGGAGGGTAAAGGACTACAAAGAGCTTAGAAATATTAGATTAGTAGTTTAGGAGAACAGAAAGTGAGTTTGATCTGAACTGCACAACGTTACCCAGCAATACGGAATAAAGGGCAGTATTGGTGTAGCAGATAAACACAGAAGACAGTGCTATTCATAGAACAGGCAAAACGTTAAAATGACAAGGGAAGAAAGCCCAGGGGTGGGAACCAACTCAGAAGTTTTCTACAGTTAGCCTGCAAGCTAGGCCCAGATGTCCCATTAAAAACAGAAGAAAGAAAGGTAAGACTTCCCCACTGAAGATTTCCTTTATGAAAAGGGAATCTGAGTGGGCAATGAGCCAGACAAGCTGATATCTAGAGCAGCTTTGGTAAGAGAAGGAACATTAGCAAGGACCCAATGCATGCATGTGGTGCTCTGATAATCCCTAAGCAGCAGAGGGTCCCTCAAGAATACTAAGCAGCTAGTACTTCTTGGCTGTTGCATCTTCTGTCAAGGCCAGAGAGTCAATATAGGTTGTTTAAAACTGGTTTTATACATAGTCACAACCTGTCTTGACTGCTGTATCTGAAGTACAACTCAGAGAAAGAGAGCATTTGTTGTGTTAGAAAACATTTTGCCACGTTTTTGCTGACACAGGTAAACTGATCTATCCAATAAGCTCTTCCCCTTTGTACAATTTGCTCTTCAGTGCTCTTAATATACTCAAGAATCTTTAATTCTTCATTTATATTCCTTTATTCCTACATCTAGATAGTAATAAAACAACCGGGTGTTACTTCCAAAGATTGTTTATTCTCAATACTTATTATAGTATATATCCTTCTAAATAATGTACATCTAGCTGTTTTATATAACATTCTTACTTCATTACCAGAGAGCATAACTATTATTTACACAAATATAAGTTTCCATGAGTATATTGAAAAAATGGCAGAAATAGAAAACTGACTACTTTGGAAATTTCCCATCTCCATTTCAATTCTGGGCCAGAATTGAAAAGATTCTGTGCAGCCAGAGATACTGCAGTACAGTTTAACTGGCTGGCTGCTACTCTATCACCTCTTCTAGATGCTTGCTCACTCTCTTTCTCTCTCTTTTTTCTTTTTCCTTTCTTCTGTGTTTATATTTGATGTCTCATGTTACTGACAATGGAGTAGTGGAAGAAGCAATGCACACACTCTCTCTTGCTAAACCAAGATTACTTTCAGCATCTACAACTCTACAGTGCAGTCAAACAGCAAAAGAGCATTCAAAACCCATATTACTAACAGACAAACCTCTCTGAACTGTTCAATTCCCTGGCCCTGTGTTTGGCCTAAACACTTCTGGTGACTTAATCTTACTCTGCAATCTCCCTGCCTTTATCTTGACTCATGAGCATTCTCATCCTATTTTCTCCCCTTGTTCTGCAGCAGAGGGGAGCAAGCAATGGCTAGGTGGGCATTTGGCCCTTAGCCAAGGTTAAACCCCCACAATACAGAACTGGCTTACTTCCTCTAATGAGAGTCCTCCCTTGGGAGGTGAGATCTGAGTTCCGGTCGACAGTGAGCACCTGCCCTCACACAGCATGAAGGACCTTCCCATTCCCCATCCACGAACTATAATAAGGCCCAAATTCTTACTAACATGGTTGTTCTGGAAGTATTCATTAGAACCATGTTTAGATACCCAGCAAAAGAGAAAGTTTAAGATGTAAGTGCTTTCACACAAATGACACAAGACTAGTCATCATCTGAATGTTTTTTGATGGCTTGAAGGCCACACAGAAAAACCAAAAGGGCCTGTATACAAATATAGACCATCATTTTCTATACAGAATCACTTTCATTCTGTCTTTCACTTATGCTAAATCTTGTACATTTCTCCCTCTTCTCTTTCTGCTGCCTCTCCAGCTACTTCTGGAATATTTACAGAAGTTTTAGAAATGTTATATACAAATGAAATAGTGATAGTATCAAGCTACGCATGAAATGGATCTAATTAACCATGTAATCTTCTTAGTGTGACCCTCTTCAGCTCCCACACTCCCCCACTATTTGTTGTGCTCATTTGTTCTGTCATGTCTAAAATTAGGCTTGTATGCTTCTCGAAGCAGAAACCATGTCTTATTTGCTTTGTGAAGTCTGTAGCATATTTAGTATTGGGTGAGAAACATCTCCCTCAGTTCATGATACTTTTCAGGTTCTCAAAGAAATCTTAATCAGTATAAGAAAACAAAATCTTTTGAGATCACAAAATTTGTGTTTGTGGGAGTGTAATTGAGAGAAGCACAGCTATAGACTTCCTTATGCTTTTAACTCTTCTGTAGACATCTACTTCTGCCTACAGTCAGTGACAAAGTACTTAGCTAAATGAATTAAAGCTGTATTGCATCCTTGCTATTTACCAGGGAATGGAGAAAGTCCAAACTCAAATACTGTTTTTCAGTAACTGACATAAACAGGAAAAAACTTCTACTCACTTTCAAGGGACACCTGTTGTTCCTTCTACTGTCTTCTCTTATTCTGACTAGAAATTCTACGAGGAATACAAAAGTTTCAGAAAAACCATCACATTTTCTAGAAATGTTTAGCTATGGCATGTTTGTCACTAAAAAGTCACATCACTGATGATGCCTGCTCAGGTCTGGTCGATAAACTATAAATTATATCATAAACAATAATACATTTGAGGAGAGTTTAAATATAGGTAATTACTTTTTCTAAGTCCAAATCAAACTTTATAAGCTTATGATTACATTGTGAAGACAGTCATAAAGAGAGCAGAAAAAATTATAGCAGGAGGATGTTTTCAGACACAGCTTTGCTCCCTTTATTTGCTTTCTGTATGTTCAGGCCCCTTCCAGTTCAGAGTACTTACAGCTTTTTGGATCATAGAATGAAACATTTTGGTCTCTGTGTTCCTGCTAAACACACTCACTTCAAAGCTTAACTTGAGGCTCTAGGTTTTGCTGTTGCTCGAAGTGCCTAAAATTTGCTTTGTTGTTTAATAACCCTGTTGTACATCGTGTAATAGAACTTCAGCTTCACAGCAGTAATTAGTTAGGGCACTGTAAGATTATACAATTTCTATCCACCTTATCCACTTCTTATAAAATATAAACTAGACAGAACACCATTCCTTGCTTGGCTCACATTACAATAAACCCAAGAGAACCTCTAAAGATCATTGTTTGTAAAGAATTCTTATTCACTTTTTGACTAAAAGACAGGTGATATGCTCCTGTGTCACAGTGTGTCTTTATTGATCAATACCAGCTCTGAACAAAATTTTAATGATCATCCTAAATTATGCCTGCAGTACTTGAATTTTTCTTAGAGCTCTTCCTTCCAAGTATTGACCAGTGCATGTGATTTCTTTTGATTTGAACATCTTTGACAGATTTGCAGACCCAAAGATCTATTACGCAAAAAAATTATGTCCCTTTTCCTAAAGGTTCATATTTGACAGGTGATTAAGTTGCTTATCTTCATAGCTTATAAATTAATGTTATACCTTTTATATGGTCCCCTTTTCCTGGGCTCAGTAGCGCTGTATTGCATCATTGCTACTGGTTTTGGTACATTAAGTAGTTGCTGAAACATTTTTAAATGGTACTTGCCAAAGGGAGAAAAACTTTATGGGTCTTTTGCCTTCTCAGAGAAAAAGAAGGGAGTAGACAGTGTCCTGTGTGCAACTATAGAGACCAGATTCAAATTTATGGAAGCTAAATTCAAAGTGTGGTAATAGGTCCATTTGACACTAAGAAATAAAGCAGGGTCTCCTTTGTTTGGGGGTGAGGAAGTACTGGATATTTTGGTATTTTTAGTAGAAAAAGAAACTAGTGTGTTTAAATGTGAAATATGGACAGTAGTAAAATGAAATCAGTCTTTTATAAAACAGCATGGTTAAACCATAAAGCTAATCATGTATTATTCTGTTTGTGACTTGAACACGTAAAACAGATAATGACTCGGCTACAAGCCTGATCTCAGGAGGAGTGAAGGGATAAGGCAGTGTAGCTATGGACATGCTGCCATATCATATGTCTAAAACTATGCACCAAATCAAGTGCTTCCAATCCAGGAGCTAAGACAACTTTCTGCAACAAATCTGTGTTTACATATACATACAATACAGCACATTATTAGTATTGTAGGTTCTAGCAATACTCATCAGTGAAGAATACTGTGGAAAATTGTTTTGCTCCTTCAATTCCTTGTAAATTGGCACCAGAGATAAAATTCCAGGTGTGCTATGTTCTGGAGTGAAATGTTCTAAAATCACATATTTATAATTATTTTAATTAAAATAGGCAGCAGCCAGAAAACTCTCATCTTCTATGCTAGGACTTTAATCTCACAGTTTGCCAATGCTGTTTCTGTATCAGAACACTCAATTACTTCAGTGCTGCTTTTATGGGTTAATTTTATAATTTTCCAATTAATTTACTGACAATAATGACAAAATTATAATAGACAATCTGGCAGCAGAAGCTGTATTCTCAAAAAGGCCTTTATTTTTTTAATAACTTATTTTAAAGTTGATGGGTTTCTTCCACGAGATCTCTCAGGAAAATCATTGTAATAAGTCTAAGTGGATCTAAATAACCACAGCAAAAACCACTGAGGATATATTCCTCTCTTTCATACAGTGCAAGGAACTTCTGGGGAACTGTAAGAAACAATCACAATTACTGATTTTTTTTTTATTTTTTTTTTCTGAGATACTGGCAACATGCTGCTGTACTAAGGGTAATGCTTAAATTTACAGACAGTATGGTCATTCTTAATAATTGTAGTTCAAATTCTCCAGCCAATACCCTTCCACAAAAGAAGAATCAATCACATCAGAACTGTAGGGATCATCCCTTTCTGCTAGTTTGCTTTTGAAGAGTATTACTATCTTTAATAAAATAATTATGTTTTGTTTTCCAAGGGGAAAATCACAAAAGCACACCATAATGTTTAAAGACAGAAAATCCATGCCCCTGTCAACACTGGTGGCTCTTTCTTATTCATTACCTTGCCCATCTCACAGATACAAAATTAGGATTTGATTAGCATGGATTCTATATCCATTAAAGATATGTGCTATGAACTACTGAAATACATAGACTGTGCATGTTCCTGAGTAATCCACCCATAGTGATTAAAATAGCAACTCTGTCAGCGTGGAAAAACCCAAAGTTTACACAGGTAAACATTCTGAGTTGAATCCTGGAATGGTAATATGTCTTTAGTGATCATTAGAAAATATGACCCATCTTTGCCAAGATAATCTTTCCTTTACACTTGTAAACAGAAAATTGCATGAATTAGGAAGAGAAACTACCCCAAAGCTAGGATTTCTTCAACTGCGACGGCATTGGCTACACGAAAAGAGGGTGTTGCATTTTCTAGCTATATTTTTATTGTTGCTGCTTACAGTATCACTCTGCATCCCCAAACAAACTCAGTAAATAAATTACTGAGCGGTGGTGCTCCAATTCTTTGGACACAAATGGATATAGCATTTTCTTGTATTGTAAAACAAGAAAACAATTGAAATACTTCACATTCTCAGTGATGTAATTCATGAAAAAATACTAAAAAAATGATCAACATTTAAAAAAATAAGATATTCAATATGAAACCAGAAATTATGAGTACAACTGAAGATCATTTCTGACTACAGTTCAATGAACTCCAACTAGTTAGGTTAGCTGACAAGATAACTAGCAAGTTTTAGTCCACTTTGAATATGGAAAGAGTATGAACAGGAAAGACGAACCCCCGGAAGCCATCATCTTTATGAGTCTTACATTCCAGAAATTATGAAGAGACTGTTGTATGCTTAAGGAATCAAAAGCATGTTCTGGATTAGACCAGCTAATTTTTGATATAGACTGTGACAATGGCTGTCCGCAGAGAGAAGAAAGAAAAAAATTACAGAGGATCTGGAATATACTGCTGTATCCTTAACTCCTTTATCCAACACAAAATTTGATCAAAGGAGATGAAGAGGACAATCCAAATGAATTCAGTCTTCATTCTATCTTAAAAAGCAAGATCTTTCTAATAGCGATCATTCGTATCTCTGATTCAATTTATACTGACTTTAAAAAATGTATCTATTCTGTCATAGTAAAGAAACCAATACGAAACCAAAATATTTAAGACTACAAGTATTCAACTAATTTTCTGGCTGAAACCAGAAAGAGAAGAGAAGGCTGAAAGAGCAGAAGGAATTAACTATTTCTTCCAGGACTGTCTCCTGATTATTTGTACATACACATTTTACTTATAAAAGTTTACATGTAATATAGTTAGTCCAGTTAGCAGGCAAACATACCAGGCAATGTCTAGAAGGGGTAAGCTACAGATCTGAAGGCCAGAACAGAGCTCTATACGCTTCCTGTCCCACTGGGTTTCTGAGATTCAAATACATGAAGCATTAGACCTGTCTGATAGAGATATAATAACTGAATAAATGCTTATAGAAGTCCCGAAAAAGTATCATCAAGTACTCTGTATATTCCTGCTACTGCCTCTGTATAAAAACCACAATTTTTGTCTTAAGATTTCGCGTATGTTAATTAACTGGTTTCACTTATGGTAGAACACCCACCTACAGAACCTTGTTGTTATCCCCATCAGAGGGCTGAAGTGAGCACTGATTTCAACAAATCAAGACTAACCTTTATAATAATGCATTATATAAACAGTCACTCCTGTCTGGTACCTATCAGGGAAATAAAAGCACTGTTAACAGCCATCTTACTTTGGCTGATTAGAATTTATCCGTGGACAGCCCTGGAAGCATTCTGTAAACAGGCAAAGACAAACAGTATAGTGCTCATAATATTAATAGTCGTGTCTAAACATTATTGAATATAAGAACATCACCTTTCTGTAATTGGAGAATGTAACTCTTTTGGGTTTGACTATTACAAATTTTTGGGGTGATGCTCAACTGACATAAACCAGGAGGTTAATTGTAGGTAGGTGCATGAAACTGATTAGTTTTAAAAATTTTATCAAACAAAATTCTTCTCCATTCATTGTTTCATCTACAAACCGACTATTATAGCATATTCAAAAGATAGGCCTATAATTTTCAGGAATTCCTCCAAAAAAGGAAGTCTTTTCCATTGTCCAATGGAGAATGTTTGTAGAGACAGACCTCTTCATCTGGTCACATTCATCAAAGGAAATCCCTGATGGCTAGAAAAGGAAAATGTCACACCTGTCTTCAACAAAGGGCAGGGAGGAAGATCCAGGGAGTTACAGACCAGTCAACCCCACCTCAGTCACTGGGAAGATTACAGGAAAAGTCCTCCTGGACGCCACTACCAGATAGAAAAAGGACAAGGTATTTCAGAAGAGCAAGAGGAGACTTACCAAGGAGAAATTATACGTAATCAACCTAAGCACTTTCAGTCATAAGAAGATTAGTTTTGTGGATGAAAGGAGAGCAGTAGAGGTTATCTTAATTATAGTGACCGTTTATCAGAGCGTCTCTATTGCCAAATTGGTAAGGTAATGCCTGGATGTCAGTGGACTGCAAAGCAGAGAAAAATTTGTCTGGACTTCCAGGCTTGAAGAAGAGGCAACAATGAACAGTATTTCTCACTGGGTTGATACAAGAACCAAGGCTGTTCAGCAGCTTCATGAGCAACCTGGAGAGCAGAATGGAGTGTACCTGAGCAACCTTCTATGTAATGCCAAACCAGGAGAAGAGAGGTTCATCCACTGATGAGTAGGACTGCCATTCAAAGGGAATTTAGCAAGATGGAAGAACAGTCTGACCAAAATTTCATGAGGTTAAAAAAAGGTAGACAAAAAGTCCTGCAGTTTGGAAGCAGAGGCACCATGCACAGTATGGGTGGGTATTGACTGGCTGTAGGGAGGCTTTGCAGAAAAGGACCTGGATGTCCAGGTGGACAGGCTAAACATGAGCATTCTAAAAGCTGTCAATGCTAACCATATAACGGACTGTACTAGCAAAAGTAAATCCAGAAGGTCAGTAGAAGTGACTGTTCCTGCCTATTCAGCAATCATGAGGCTACATCTGGAGTACTGTGTCCAGTTCTGGGCCACTCAGTAAAGAAAGACATGGATATACTGTAGTTCAGCAGACATCATCAAGATGGTGAGAGAACTAGAGTTCAGGATCTAGAAGACAACGAGAGAGCTGGTTTTCAGCCTGCAGAAACAAAAGGAGCTGAAGATCTAGTAGCTGTTTTCAGCTACCCGAAGGGTAGATGGACTCAGATTCTTCCTGGTGATGTACAGAGAAAGGACAGAAGGCAGAAAAAGAAATCCTGTCTGGAAAGAAGAGTTTTTAATAGTGAGAGTGCTTAAACACTGGAATAGAGAAGTTGTGCAAGCTCTGTCCTTGGAGATATCCAAAACTTGGCTTGGGCATGACTCTGGGAAACCTTCATAGTTCTTCCTGCTTTCACTGTTGGGGGTTGGAGCAGATAACAACCAGAGGCGTCTTCCAACCCAGTTTACTGTATAATTCTATCACATTTTCTAGGAGACCTGTATTTAAATGAGAGGACTAGACTGAGGTGAACAGCCTTTGTTGCACTGCTTAAGTGGGGCTTAAGATTGCTATGTAACCTGCCCAAAGGAGTTAATATACATGTTGCCCTTGTGTACAAGGATGTAGGAAATATAGATTATATGCAAGTTTGTCTTCAAGCACTAGCTTCAGCTGTGGGCTACGCATGTATACATAGCCAAGGAGACTGGAGGAGCCTGGCCTCTCTGTTTGGTCCACAAAGTATTAAAATATTAGCAGCTCTTCTTTTTCAGGAGCTTGAGATATTTTCTAAGAACCAGGCAATATTTTTGATTTTTTTCATGCTTGATGGTTACGTATCTTAAGGCAGGCACGTCAGAAATCAAGAACATAAAATTATCATTTCAGGAATACAGATCTTTTAGTATATAAAAATATACAGGAATATGTATTATTCAGCATATGGAAAAATTATCATAAAAAGTTCAATATATTAAGAAAAACATTTTTGCAAGTATATATATAAGAAACTTTTTTTTTTATATTAGAGGGAAAAGTACAGCTTACTGTTCATTCAGTCGAACAATTACTGCTACTATTCAGCCAAGCAGAAACTAATCTCTCAGGAACACTGTTCTGCTTTTGAACAAAACAGGTCATGTGGGAGATAAATAACACATTTATGATGGAAGCATTCCTAGTCTGTAACATCTGTGACAGCAAAGTTAACAAATATGGTCACAGTAGTTAGTATTAGGCCCATTCACAGACTGTCCAGTAAGCTATATATATCTGTTAGCAATTTAAGTGAAAGAAGCCCTTTCTTCCTCTGTAGTCCATTTCAAAGCATTTCCAGCATGAACCTTGAATATCCACTGAATGCACAGTCCCAAAGGAGAAATTATTTCTTTTTTTTGTTACACTTTTGAATCTGCTTTTGTTCAGCAGTATCCTTTCTGGAATTTAGGATATTAAAGAAAAAGCTATGAAGGAAAATTGAAAAATACATAAAACATAACATAAATCAAACCTGCATGGGCAAGCTGGCATAGAGTTTTGTTTCTCTGTCATCTGATATCACTTTCCCCTAACAAACAACCAGTTTTGTACTAAGAATTTTGAAGCAAGATAATGATTTTGTAGAAGGTAAGCAAACAATGAAGTATAGTATCTGAAACTACACCACAGCACAGACTAAAGTTAGCTTTCACAGTCCAAGTTAGGTTTCACTTAGGCTAAATGCACTGTTTTGCAAGCATGCATTGCAAGCAGTCTAGAAATCACTAAGAGTTTTGATAGGCTCCCTTTCCTTTTTTTTTTGAGCAATCACTGTTACGAGAAGCATACTTGGCCAATATAACCCAATACTGGGTTGTTTCGTGTTTATCCAACGACACAGTGACTTTGCTTGCAGATGTGAAATTTATTTCAAAGAGAAAAAAAAACTGTTTAAAACAAGGTGCTATGCATGAGATTATTAAGAATACAGACCCACAATCAAACATGATTAAGTGATCATTTATTAATTCCAGGCAGGTCACCACCATAACCTGTGTATTCTCCTTTTGTTTGTCTCATTGATTGTAAGGTCAAATTCATCAGTTTAAACTATCTTCACTTAATTTAAGCTAACACATATTATCTTGCCAAAAGGATAAGCTAAGAATATTATTGTTACATTCGTATCAGCGGCAGAGGGTAACTTAAAAAAAAAAGTGTAATCTTATGCCTTCATCCTTACTAGGGACTGGAACGCATAACATGAATTTTGCCATTAGTATCAGCAGTTCTTTTAGCTTTTCACCAGGCTACAGTTTTAGACTGTAGTGTTTTTATTATCTGCCTTTAGTAGTTTGGGAGAGTTATTCTTCTCCCTGTGAGTATGCAATGTTCTGCACCTTGAGTGTGTATCTATAAAATATATATGTGTTTATATAAAGTATATATAAAATAGGTAAACTGCTGATATAGCTCCTATATATATGAAATCAAATCATTAAAGATGTTCCACAAAAATATTTTGTCTGAATCTGGGTTCAGTCAAAGTGTGTCTTAGCAAAAAATATGTAAGAGTTGTCTAAACCCCTCAGAGGCTTCAAGAAAAATTCTGAGAGGGGCACACTTCTTTCTTTCCTATTCTGTCCTTTACAACTCTCTGTAAAAATAAAAACTTGTTTGCTTTGTTCCAACCATTATATTTCAAAAAAAAGGAAACATTTACATTTTGTATTTAGAACAGCCTAAATTCACCAAGTTTATCACTTGTTTCAAGCAACAATCACAATCTAAAACACGATAGCTTTCTTATGCTTTCGGCTGATTTAACTTTCCATCTATATTCAGCTCTAACATAAGAGAAATATTTTTCAGAAGAAGGAACTGGTTGGTAAGTAAAGAAGCAAGTCAGCTGCTTTACAACAGGAACTATATTTCTGTTTATATTGCACTTGCTTGCAAATAATTCCTGCTGGGCTTCAGGATATAGTGTGCTGTAAACTAATTACTACATGCAAAGAGATTTTGCCTGTCATATAGAGCTGCAGGGAAGCATATTATTTTTTGTCTTTCTGCTGAGGGGAGAAAAAGATGACTACAGTTGATACCTATTCTATTTTTGTAGCCATGCTGTAATCTTCTAAAGGAGGTAGTGCTTTTAAGAGAAATGTTTTGGTTTACTTTTGGTTTTTTGTTTTGGGATTTTTATAGTGTGTACTAAAAAATCCTGAGAAACACAAAACAAATCAGAGTATTCTCATGATGTAAGAAATCATTTTACAATTATATGACTGTCATCTTACATTAGCCATCTCTCCAACACGGCTTAAGCATTCTTTCATTCTTTCCATCCTTTTAAAATATAAAAGTTGCAATATTATGGCCAGTTTCTATACTAATTAAACTGATATCAACATACTCCATTGAGACTTAATTGCAAATCAGGTGTTTTTTCTGTAATTACAATCTTGATAACATAATGAGCTGCTTCAGAATAACAAAAAGGGTATCATTTTATCTTTCAAATGCTTACAGAATCCTTTTAAGCATTCTGATTGTTTAAAAGATGGGCCCAGCTCAGACATAAAAGTCATGACTGCAGTGACTATTATTATTTTCTTGTAGCAGTGAGCATAGACTTATTTTGGGCAGAGAATTTAGCTATAATAGGAATATACAATAATTCTGTCAAGAAAAAGGTCCGCGATTCTTGTATTACATTATTACGCACCTTCATTTCACTAATTTTATAACTAATGTGGAGGCTAAAGGAACTTTATACCCTGAACAGTAAGGGCTGAACAGAATGGTAGCAGTTACTCATATTTGCATTTGATCAGGCTTTATCGAGAAACAGTTTACATATATAAAGTACTTCTCTATGTAAAGACACAAGGATGGATTATGAGGGTAGTTTACCAAACATTTGGAGGCTAATAGAAGATACTGGGTCCATAAGGCTTACTATAATTTGAACTATATGTTTCACAAGAAAACGTGGGATTTGAGTACAGAGTGACATAATATTTTGCACCAAAGAATGTTTTTACAGAATCATATTATTTGGGGATAAAATTATTCAAGTTTGCTACTCCTGATCTGAGGAATTGGTTGCTTTTGAGTCATATTTAGACATATATTAGCTAGTTCCACCAAGTCAAAAGCTTGAATCTTTCCCTAACACTAAGAAGTTTCTTCCTAATATTCTACTTTGAGCAATCTTTCATCAAATTAAGCTTTTAAAATTCTCTAGTCTATTTCATTTTCACAGAATTCTCAATCTTTTTTTAATGAACAGAGTGACAAAACACTCCTTGATGTGCTATAATGCTAAATGTATTTCTAAGAGTTTAGAAAGACAAGACCACATGGCTTAAGTGAACATTAGAACTGCTAAGCTGAATCTCCAATTATTTTCAGCTTCATTCATCACCAATCATCTCCTAATGGTTTGAGCAAATGATTTTAAGACATGATACTAAAGAAACCCTCAAAGTCAATGCATTGTAACTACCGTTAGGAAAAGTAATGCTAAGAACAATTGGATAGCTCCGATGTACTGTAAAAATAAGGGTAAACTTGTAAACTTATAGCCTACATGGCAAATTATTTAACTAAGAGGTTTATAGAGAATATCATACTTTACTGGGGAAATAAGAGAGAAGAGAGAGAGAAAGATTCTCCTTTTACTAACAACTTAAAAACAGGGAGGTAGGAGTGAGGAGACAGATATTCACATCCACTTCATTCTTTACAGATGCATTTCAAGGGGTAAAACAATTCCTTAAATATATAAAGTACTTCCTTATGAAGAAACACGAGGACCGATTTTGAGGGTAATTTACCAAACACTTTTAGGTCAATGGAAGATTGCTGTCATTTTTTCCACTGAACCTGGCTTAAATTACTCCCTGTACACTGTTTGTCATGGGAACAGTAATAGTAGTAATCCCAATGTTGTTAAATGCTCCCAGAGGATCATTTCTGTCCATGTGAACTGCGATGGAAGTTGTAACTTGACCCTAGAACATGCTCTGTCCCCCTTAGATTTTAGATCAGTTGGGATGTGCGAAGAGTATCCAGCCTTACCTCCACTACAGCTATGGGAAAACCCACAACAATTGAGGGCCCAAGCAAAAGGCAGTTTCATCACTGATATTGAAAAAAAACTTACCTGATAGTAGGATTTGTAAAAATATCAGCATATTTAAGTATAAATCACACACACAGCCATCACTCGTGTATACATGCACATATGTACATATAAATATGCAAATTTACAATGCATATGAACAAAACTATTAATCTCACTTAAACTTATGCTCGAATTGCATTTCAACTGCTATCTGGGCAAATGTGTTCCCAGAGTTGTTTCAGATTAACTATTCTTTAAACACTAAATGCACAGTTATAATTCCATTCCGACAAAAGCAGTGTATGCTGCCTCAGTACACATCCCTGCTATATTGCAGCTCATAATTCATTTTCTACCACATGATAGGAACACAGTGAAAGTCATATTCAAAACTGAGTAGGAAAAACAATTAGCATAAACAAATTCATGTTATAATCATATCTAAGAACTGTTAACTTGAAGTAAACGGAATGAAAATCTGAATTAGTTTTTAAATAGACAGAGAAAAGAAAGATGCTTCAAGGAAAGGTAAGTTATTCAAGACTTCTACATTCTGTACCCAAACACTCTCAAACACAGTTCTGAAATAAAATTCTATACCTCAGTTCTATAAGTACTATGAAAACTGATGAAAATGCAAAGTTAATTTCTAGAAATATATAAATAACCAGAATTTTGGGTATCTAGAAAACATCAAAATAATTTTATTTGAAGGGGGAGTATGGCAGAGTAAAAGACTACTTTTGTAGAAGTCTAAGTATTCAGTTTTGGCCAATATCTGACAACAACAGGATTTCTTTATATTTAAAATTATTTTACATATTTGAATGCAAATGCAAAGTATCTTCCAAGATACCATTCTTCCTGTCAATTCATCCCTTATTTCTACTTCATATCACACTACTAACTCAGGCAAGGAAGAGCATCATCACTTACTGTTTGCTTCCTTGCTCTTTATCCCTTGCCTGGAGTGCAACTGAAAAGTGGCAAGAGGTAGGCCACTATTGTTTGGTGACTCACTGGCACACTAGGTATAACTGTCAGAAATAGGTAAATTAATTTATAGGAGGTGGAACTGCCTGCTGGGATTCTATCAACTGCACCAGAACTTCCCTCCCTTCCTTCAATCTGTAGCACTGCCCGCAAATATTTTTAAAAGTCATGGGGAAGATCTGTCTCTTACTCCTTGGAGATCTGTTCCTTATTTTTATTTTTCAGTTGTTATCATTTTTGCCCTTTGTCTAATCTTTAAATGTTATGAAATAAAAAAACTAACACTGGCCAGAAAGGGTGCACTACTATAAATGGAAGTTGAATAATCCTTGATGTTAAGACCAACAAAACAACAGGAACTACAGAGAACAGGACATTTCATATATGTGTTTTGTCCATTACATAGTTTAGGCTATGTGTAAGAAAGAATCTGCTCCTACTTGCTTGGAGATTTCTAACGTGGCAGAAGATGACACAGCCGCACTCAGTCAATGAAAGGAATCAGTTGGGATAAACCTACTGCAAAACACAAATATAAAGGCTGGGTTTGTTTATGAAAGATATAATCTTACTATTCTGAATATTTTTTTTAGCTATAAAAAGTATTTACTTTAATAATTCCTATTGCTGTTCTTGCTATTACAAAGCTATAATTTCATAATGCGTATTTTTGTGAAAGAATGGAGTAAAGTACTGCAGTGCATCTGGAAAACCGGCACTTCAATTTCAGAGATTTGTGTAGATTATATCTTCACATCTGGTATGAGTCTGAGCATACCATAGCATTCACTCCTAGTCAGATTAAGCAGTGCTTGGGTTCTGCTGCATAGTATATCCTTTTGAACAATTCGATTTTTTCTGTGGTTCCCTAAAGATCTCTTCATGTCCTCTGGCAAGTCAGCTTAATCATTTCTTTTCATACATATACATTTCCTGGAAGTACATTAAAAGACAAAAATGTCATCTTTTCTTATATCTGACAGATTCTGCCTTACACTGCCATCAGTTGAGAGATACTGAATCTTGATGAATTGCTTTGTAAAGGGTTAGGGGAACTGCATCATACAGGTTTGACACTTTTCAGTTAATGGCAATGTAAGCCACAAAACAATGGCAAAATGCAGAAATTTACTCAAACTCATACTCTGTCACTTTAATAAATGCATATTCATAAATGCTTCTTTTGAGAAATTCACCATTTGGAAGAAATCTCTTGGAGTTACGTGTGCAAATGACACTTGAGCAATTTATTAAATAGTTTAGTGAGGCTATCATTTTCAAAGCTCTTAGTTAAACGCTTATTTCATTCTGAAAAGGCTAAGACCTGAGCTCTCCATTAACATTCAACAGGAAAACATGACAAGTGCTAGGTAGCTATAAACAAAAGATTAAAATGCATGGATGCCTTACATGGTAGACTAAACGGATGCAATTATCACAGGATTATACAAAGATGAGGCATGCAGAATCACCACCTGTCCACTTGCTGAAGAAAAGCAAATGAAAGCTGTGTAAATGGAAAACTGTGGTCTGCCCTTCAACGAACATTACTCACAAAATCTAGGGTTCAGATATGAGTCCTTTGGGATGATGGTCATGTTAAGTTCATTCTCCTAAGGAAAAGTAGTGCATTTACTGATTGTATATTCCACATGTGTAGATCATTGTTTAGATATTATATACAGGGTTCTCTAACATAAAAGTAAGTTTAACAACTATTGCTGTCAAATTGACCCATACAGAATACTGTTAGACATAAAAATTTAAAAAATGCTACTAAAAAAATCAGACAAGAAAACCTAGGGTAAAAATCATTCATGGAACAAAGCCAATAGAATACTATCATCTGCATCATGGAAGTGTCCCATAAAAAAAAATAAAAAACATAGGAATGCCTCCTTGCAACAGGCAAATGACAGCTGGGGGGGTGTGGGGGGGGCAGTGATGTTTGCTTGGTTTTTTGTTTTCAGAGCAGTTTCTCTGTATTGTCTGGATACCTATAGTTTCCTAAAGAGAAGTTTTTCACTATTGACACAGCTTATGTTGCAGGAAGAATATTCTTGCTGGATATACTTTGTTATGGATTGCTATTACAGCCACGAACAGACTGCAGAACTAATGTCCGCTCAGTTGTAGGAAAAAGGAAACACCATCAGGAATGCACTAGAGCATAGTAATTATTGCTGTGGGTTCCCTCTGGGTGGCTCATTTATACCTGAGCAAGAATTCCAATTACAATTACTACAAACATGAAAGAAGCAAGGATTGCATATGTATACATTCTGAGCATTCTGGCTTTATATTATTGGAATTATTGGCATTGTTTTGTTCAATTCATTTCAACTATTGAAGTTGTAGAATCATTAGCAATGATGTTGTTATCATGCCAAATGCATCTAGCCTTCATTTTACCAGTAGTTGTGTTCACGATGTCTAGTAGTTTTGTTCACAAAGAAAAAAAATATGCAGTGCAGTTCATGTAGCCACTCCTAGTTATGCTGAGAGTACATTTGGTAGCTTTGTTCTGGCCCAGCTATATTTATTCAACTGAGGTGAATTAATCTAAAGCTACTACAAACAGCAATGATTCTTTCCAGTTTTGAAAAGCAGAAAGAAAGTGAAAAGGGCCACAATTAATTCTATTATTAAGTCAAGCAATAATCAGTAACGCATGATCACTAGATCTCTTGAGAAAACTGAAAAAACAAATCACTTCTGGTTCATGCTCTTAAGAATACTGCTTAATCATATCTTAACACCCATTCAGCTATAAAATTCTTCACAGTCTTAGGCAATGAAAGATTTCTGTTTTCCTTTATCTATATCTGATAACATCAGTAAAATGAAGCAGCTCAAGAAACACTGCCTATTCCTTTCAACTTTGCCTGAGCAATTATTGTCTACCTACATGAAATAGAATTAATTTTTCATTATTCTACAATCAAATGAGAGGAAGCTGGTGACTAGAGAAATATGAGCTTTCAAATACTTGTTTAACAAATTTTTAATTTGACTCTACACTTTAAAACTTTAAAATATTTTCTGTTCACTCTAAACAAAGAATTCTTCAGAATTATAAAAAGGACTGCTATATAGTCACAAACATTTCTCAAAAGATTCAACTGGATTTTTAGTTTTAGAGTATAGATTAGCCACAAAATTGAAAACAGACTGTAAGGAAGAGATAGAGACTAAGGAGATTGATTATATTTCTTTCTTACTCATTTTCAAATGCAAATTATCCCAGTTTCAGAATTATAAAGAAAAAGACCTAAAGTCAAAAAAATTGCAGTTTTGGTTTGGATACACTACTTAAGAGCAGACCTTCCTGAACAAACTTATTATGTAATGTCCTTCCAACATACTGCACTTTCAGCCAAGTTCAACTGCAATAACTTCATCGTCTAGGCATATTCTCTCTGTAGATATACACATGCAATTTACTGGTTTATCCTTCCGAAAAGAAAACCCCAAACTTTCATTAAGCACTAAATAAATAAGTAAATCATTGACTAAGGAGAAACTACCACTACTTTATTCATGCTTCTTTGATTAAGGACTGACAGAATGGACCCAAATCTTACTGTAGCTTGCTTGAATAGAACACAACAATTCATTCATGCAAGTTTAAATTGCTTTATAGTATGAATGAATAATTTTGCCCTGCTGTATAGTAACTTCTTACACATACATCCTTGATGGCAGAGTGGCTTTAAATTTGAGAATGAAGCAGGAAAATGTTCACGCAAGAGAACAGTATTGTTTTCTGTAAATGAAGCAGTCATAACACATTAAGCAATTCAGCTAAAATATTTTCACCTGACCACAAACTGTCTTTTCATGCTCTTCTTTAAAACAAAATGAAAAAATAGTGGTTAAACTACTGCACTGATCTTTTTTAACCTGAAAAAAGATGTTTTAATTTAATCAACTGGGTAAAAAAAAAATTAAAACAGTGCAAAAAACTGAATGCTCCAGTGGATCTTCTTGGATTAACGGGGCAAAAACACAAGCAGTATTATTGTAAGCATCAAACAACTGAGCCACATTTTGACTTTATGAAATATTGTCAATCAAAGGAAAGGATGTCACTAACAATTTAACTAAACATATTTGCTCTTATGTCACCATTTAGTATAAGGTAACACTGCATGAGACTTAGCAAATTCATATCTGGGTTGCCCCTAGCAATATTTTAAATTTATAGGCACTAACTTTTACTGAATCTACATAGTCAAAGATAATATATGGACAAATATATGCTTAATTTACACAAAACTAGTAGTTATCATATAAAATATATACTACCACATTAACTTTTATGATTAGTTATATGCACCAATTATTTTAAGTGCATTTTTGTACCTTTTTAAAACTTCTTGTCAAAATCACATACAATAAAGTAGAATAATATTTGTTTGTGTGGTTTTTAGTAATGACAGCACAGTAAACAGGTAGAGTCACTTTTAAAGATACTTATGCACAGAGTTTTTTTGATCTTTGGATCTTAAAACAAAAAGGTGGCATTTATTACTATAGATATAACTGCTCAAACTTCAGCAGTTATTCAACATGTCTGGAAAAAAAAAAAACCTTTACCTAAATGGAAAGTTACCTGCAACTCATTAAGAATCAAATTTTGGTTTTGATTTTCTTCTTTTTTTTTTTTTTTTACATTGTTGTCTTTAACTGACAAATGCATTAATAAAAATATTTATGATTCTTGAAATTTCTTTTTCACAAGAGTGAAAGCCTACCTGTTTACCACTCTGACTGTCATGATTTGTAAATTATTTTAATCAACAACAGTTTTCAGTCTCAACACATGCCATTTAACCTAATTGAACTGCTAGACATAAAGTTGCAAACCAGGAATTATAAACAGGGAAGTAGGGAAAAACTTACCTAATTGTCACTTACTACAATAAAATAAATATTCAGGTGCATATTCTGAACCAACTTAGATGACAGTTGCAGCTTTTGTTTCGTAATGGTCATGATGCCGGTAACATTCATAAAGGCCAAATTCAAGGCCATATTTTTCACCATTGCTTCAAATACTAACTCAATAAACTCAGGGGAACATTTTACCTTGTATGTGTTCACCTCATTGAATTATCATTTTATTCTACTTAGCTGCATTCCATGTTATCTTTGCTGTGTTGTATGTTCAAATGAACATTAGCTAATGTCTACAGAAGTTGATTGAAATATTTTCCATGATCTTTCCATGATCTTTGGTGGACACTGTAAAAGCCCTACAGTCTGCAGTAATATTTCCCAAATCTATGAATTAAACTGTGGATTTATCGGATGCACAAAGAATTTACACAACAGACAGTGTAAACAGGTTAATGAAATGCACAGAACATGAAATACAGTGACATTACACAGCACCATCTATGAGGTTGATTTATTATGTCACTAAAATTGTCATAATCAGTAGGAATGTTATTTTTAATGGAGCATAATAAATATTAACATGAAAAATTCATGATGCCTGTTTTTTTCCCCACTGATGATTTTTTTTTTTTGTCTCAACCCTACTACTCTCTAGACTAGGGAAAATAGACAATGAAAGTTTCTACAAAGACATATTCTGATTCTGACTAGTATTAGTATTAGCATTTCATACAAAGCTGCAAAAAAATGGAAATTTGAAAACTACAACAAAATTGAAAATTGCCCAGAGACTACAGGGAAAGTTTCTTTATAACCTCCATGGGTTGTTTCACTCATGAAGCATTACCTCTGATACACTTGCATTTCTAATCATTATAGCTTTATTAGAAAGCACCCATTTTTTTATTTTATTCTGAGACAAGTTCCAGAGGTTAATTACCAATTTACAAAAAAAAACCACCTCTTTCTGTTTTAAATTTGTTACTTTCATTTTCATTTAAAATTCCTTCCTTTTCTTCGTTCTGAAAAAGGGCAAATAGGCAAGTATGATTTATCTTCTCCACATAATTCTCTCTTCCCTATAATTTCATCATTTCTCCTCGTATCATCCTTTACTTAATCTTCACAGTTTTACTGTTTTATAAAGGACTTTTTTATACAGTAAAAGTTGCATTATTTAAGCCCAGACTAAGAAAAAGTTTCATTTTTAATTGTAATAAATTTGAAAACATTTGAACTACAGTTGTTATCTGTCATGTGGCAACAACAAAATAAATCATCACTGCGTATTAGGAAGAGCTTTATCTTTAAAAAATACCATGCCTATGAATAACTAGTAAACACTTTGACATCCTGAAACCATGTTTATGTCTGTCCAAAGAAGTATTTATTGTCTCCATTTTATTTAATTTTTTCTTGAATTAAGAATGACTCATTCTGTAACCCTAAAATTATAAGAAATTCAATACAATTTTCATAAGCTTAATATATAAATGAATACATAAAATAACTTGCCTCCCTCCTACTATATTCAATGATCTGCTCCTACAGGTAGACTGTCAAATCTACTGAAGAGTAATTTTAGCATGGATTCTCTTACAAAACCCACCTTCAGTAAGGTTTGAATAAATCCTAGAAACTGAAGTCCTGATCTGGAACTCAAAAGATATTATCAAAGAAAATCAGCAAATCTGTACCTGCTGATATAAGAATATTCAAAGAATATGCACAGTGTGCAAGAGCAAAATGCTAGCTATATCTTAGTTCAAAATTTTGAAATAACATGTGGATATGTACCCCATGCTCTATCACATTATAAAAAAATCAGGATATTCTCATGCTTCAGGACAAGATTCATATATTTTACACAAGAAATAACAAAAATATGTAAACTTTGCTGATCTCTATGATTCATCTCATTTTGTCTGGAGAATGTTTGTGCTTCTATTTCTGATGGTCTATAACCTACAAAACACTGTACTATTATTGTCATGTACTTCACCAGGTTTTGTAGTGTTCCTAAACTGAAACAAATTTTGGCAAGGGTGGGCTGAGTTCTCAGAAACTAGTTTGCCAAAATACTGATCAAGCTGATAGATCTTCAAAGATTACATTTAGTCAGTCTTCCTAACTCAAGAAATTTCTACACCCTATGTAGAAGATAGGAGCTGCACAGGCATTGTGTTCATTTGTCATTTAATTATTTTTTGAATAAAAACACATACCAACCACTGTATCTGTGAGAGTACTTTTAAGTCTTAAAGATTATGATATCATATCCTGTATTGTCTATATCTCCATACACGTGTTATTACGAAAAGTCATCAGCAAGTGTTTGGCGTTGTTTAATACACCACCTTGTAACACTGTTGGCCCTCTCAAAATTGTTTATACTGCTTATTGTTGTGAAAGTTTTAGAGCTGAGTGACTGGCATGTTTGCAATAACTCATACGCACTATTGATTTGAATATCGTACTATCTTGGCCCAAATAAACTTTTTGCAATGGTTATTCTGTATGTCTAGGTACAACAGTGTATTAATAACGTACATCAGTGATGCTCCATTCTACATCATTAACATCAAGCAATAAGTTAATCAGTATTTCTCTTTAAAAGAATAAAACACAGTGCAAGTAAGAAGGGTACACGAGAAATCCAAATGCTCCTTCTTTTACAAGTGAAGCACCTATCTGACTTCTTCAATACATTCAAGAGTTTGTCACAAGTTTGAGGGAAGAATCACAGAATCACAGAATAGTAGGGGTTGGAAGGGACCTCTGTGGGTCATCTAGTCCAACCCTCCTGCCGAAGCAGGGTCACCTACAGCAAGCTGCACAGGACCTTGTCCAGGC
>Ga0065711_1001301_pt1 | contig 45189 bp, 28 predicted proteins | sample Hoacrofraction12_FD_59098 | JGI IMG/M metagenome (GOLD analysis project Ga0065711, IMG submission 59098) | Hoatzin crop microbial communities from Cojedes, Venezuela - Epithelial fraction 12 v2 (version 2) | ecosystem: Host-associated > Birds > Digestive system > Esophagus > Crop | place... | reverse complement strand
CCCCCCCCCATCCACTCAGATCGCACCTGAGCTTCTGCCAAGTATTATGGAGAAACCAGGGAGTGGAAGGTGCTTTTGTGCCAGCACAGCCCTGAGACTTGACCAGGCCTCACCCCTGTGCCTGAGAACAAGCAAGTCCTCCTACATGTGTTTGTTTAACTGCAACTAGGGATGTAATTGGGATTATTCATGTTAGGCCAGCTGGGAGGATTGGAGCTGTGCTGTGCGCGAGATCGTATGCACAAAGCCAATGCAAAGCTCCCACTGATTTTGGAAAAGCCTGGATATAAGATAATATCCTTACTAGTGAGAGCTGGAATGAAAGAGATACAGAGAAACCATTAGAAATCCATGAACAGCGAAGTACCTTGCAGCTTCAGAGTATCTCTCTAAACACCTAAACACAGCAGCTTGGCGCAGGTGGTTCCGGAAATTAGCTGGATTCAGAATAATGCTCCTTTGAACAACAAGAGAGATGGACAAGTTTAGATTTATAGTTCTTAAATCATTAAAAGCTACTAATCATCAAACTGTGACTAAGACACATACTGTATACACTTATTATATATAACTCAACATTGTATGCCTCAAATGTAATAAGAACTATCACTTTCTCGACAGCTGTGATATATGAACAAGCAGTATTACGATTTTTATTGAGGTTATCTCATAAATGCAGTTTCATTAGGGTTTTGTGTATTGTTCTAGAAGAAATTTCCTGTGGCAATGCACTATGTTGCCTTTAGTTTATAGATAATGCAAGAAAAAGTGCTATAGTACAACTCCTTGTTAACCCCTACCTCCACAGACATGAGCGGCAGTTGTCTGACCTGTCTACCTGGAAAAACTCTGCATCTATAATGTCTTTTAGTGTTAGCTTGAAAGATTTAAAAATACTTTCTGTACAAGCAGTAGGTTCTACGTGGGTTGACCTCGGCAGGTTCCTTAGACCCTTAACTTTAACAGATGCCATTCCAGGTGTAGCAAATTACAGGCTTTAAGTCAATATCGGAAAAAGATGGAAGGATAAAAATAGTACAAACTAAGCAGTTAGACTGGCAGCCACAGTATCCTTCTGATGGGAGCAGGGGGAGGGCAACAGTGACAGCTCCTACATCTAATTAGTTCCACTTGTGAGATCTCCAACAAGCGACTGGCTTCTCTGGTCAGCACTTATCCCAGGGTTTGGAGAGAAGGTACATAAAGCATGTTCTAGGATGCAAAGTTTTATAAAACATGCAGGTAATGACAAATATTAAGTATTTGATAGTACTTTACCACAGGAACAAAGAGAGTAATGCTACATTCTACTACAAAGGAGCCTTGCAAACTGTATTTGTTTCCTCATTGATAGTTTTGGATATTGTGATAGCATTAAATACTACTGCTCTTGTTATTTCAGTCTACTAATAACCACAGAACTAGTCCTCTTCATAACCAAACCACTTATTGAAGTTTATTCATTGTCTTGAAACTGACATAAATATACACATAAACACATTCAGTTATAAATTCACATTTATGAAAACACCCAGTGCATTTTAGCAGACCAAAACTGGGTTTTTTTATACATTTTCAGCACTCATGGACTGTATGTCTGGGAAGGAACTTTCAGAATGAGTTAAAATCTAAAAGTGTCTCCAAGATGCAGTAGCCTTGCGAATCAAATTAATTCTGCAGGTACTTTCTCCAAGGCATACAGAAGAAGACGTAAGGCTCTGAATGGCTACATCTATATTTGCACGTAATTAAATGTATAAGAAGTGGATCAGTAGATTGGAGGAGGTAACGTTGAGGCCTCTACATCTATACTGTAGGCAGCTGGGTCTTTTATTTCAGACTAGACTTAGCCTGTTCGCTTAAACAAAGTGTCCCTGTGCATGTTGCTCAAAGCTGTCTTGAAGGTCAGCTTTTGGTTTGGATTCCTATGCCTTCATTAGGTGCTACTTGTATTTTGTGCACAGCTCATGCAGAACATGCAGGTAGCTTTCTCTGGAGTTAATCTAGTTTGTGAGTGCTAAAATTGGTCTGTGAAAATTGAGGACATTGGGTAAAGTGCATCACAATCCTACTATTGCACCAAACCAAAATGGGAAGTTGGGTGTAACCAGAGATGTTTCTGTTCTGGCCCATTAAAGCTTTACTCTGTATGAGCAGAGCTGCTCTATGCTCTGGAGATGCAGCTCCACTGAAGACCATCCTAAGGTGGTATAGGAACTAGGAACCATCTCGGAACCATGCTTTCCCAGTCCAGCATTTGAAAAATGCTCAGAAAACTGTCTTGAGACAAAGCATTACCATGCAGGGACTCTCTCTGGGAAGAAGGTGTGGGGGGAGAACCGGTGACAAATTATATTGTGTAACTTAAGGCATTACTGGAGGAAGTGCAGACCTTAGTGGTTGGAGGAGCACCTAAATACTGAACTAAAATCCAGTGTAGAAAACAGCACTGGGAAGTTAAAGGTTAGTTGCTCTTAACAGGGGAAACGAATCACTCTTATCAGTAACAAAAAGATAATGCCAACAGCAAACACTGCAATTCTCAGCCAAACATGGTTCAGATCTGAAGTTTAGACAGTACTGATGGTCACCAAAACTTTATTTAACCAAAACAAAATCATCAAAAGATCAGCATTTAATGATTTGACCAAAGCAGTAATGCCTTATGTAGATGACAACTGGTACTTCTGCAAGCTGTTTTAAAGGAGATTATTGCTGCTGTAAACTGTAGTCAACAGTTGATAACAGTGATATTGATTTTTTTAATTTTTTTTTCCCTCTCCAAGTTATCAGTTCTACCACAGCCAACCAATAGCACTATGAGGGGGGAAAATTAAAAAATCAATAATTCCCTGGTAGTTAGCAACGTATTTTCTGTAAGCCTTTGAGCAGGATGTGCTGTGACAGGCTTATAATAAATATAGAACTGTAGCAGATTTTCAAAGAATTAGATATCACCTCTCCATTTTCCATCTTGAGTTTTTTACTAGTATCAAAAAGATCAACTGCTTCTCTTGATCTATAAATTCTGTACTGAAAAATATTACAGCATGCCCGAATAGCTTGAGCAAACATTGGAAAGCTACCTTTGACTCTGGCAGTCGGGTTTGATGTTGCTAGGCTCTATGTAGCCTATACACTAGAAGTAATTTCTGCTGTATTGCTACTCTAACCAAAAGTAGCCCTTTGCTGTACAGATGCAGTTCTAGTTTAGTAGCCTTTGTGCAGAGTGGTGCTAATTTAGTGCCAGGAGTGCCCCGAAACTGTGCAGAGCTCTCTCTTTGGCTTTTAAATCTGACTCTGATGTGTTTCAGGTGATTTTGGTGAAAAGGGAAAAAAAAACCTGAATGAAAATAGGGAGCAAAGGCATCATACACACAAAGGTTAAGAGGAAAACCCTATTTCCAGGAAGTTCTCCTTCAGATAAGAACAGATGGGGACCCATCTGGCCAGGCAGAACTGTGCCAGGCTGTGCATACTGAGAACAAGTCCATGCTCCAAGATCCACCTCCAGCCATGAGCAGTCTTGATACTAGGCTGGTTAATCCAGTAATTAATTAGGAGGGACATGTTTCAGGAGGGAGGCCTGAAAGAAGAATTAGGAGGGGAAGGTGGTGGACACACTGGCTGTGACACAGTCGGGACAATCTCTGTATGTGGTGCCTGGTGCCAGGAGCAGAAGCATCGGTCCTTTGGTCTTTTTACTCATGTGCTGCTCATGGGAGCTCCAGGTAGGGAAAGTAGTTTTGACAGGAAACGTCTGAAAATGGATAGCTCTTATTTTGCACAGAGAAAACTTCTAATCCGCAAAACTGCAAATAAAGTCACTACATCTGAAGATTAAAACTTGTGTTCTTGCCAGGTTTTGCCCCTATCTGTCAAATGACTAGGCTAAAGTAAACTTGAAATAGATTTTCATTTATTTTTCATCTTCACTGTAATCCAAAGACTACCCTGTTAAAAGCCTTTCGTAAATCATTTGGTCAGTTTTTCTCAACAAAACAGTCCTTAAGTAATGCTGTATATCAGCCTCTTTTTTGACATTTTCATTTTTTCATCTTGACATCTTCTCTTAAAAATAATACAGTGTTTGTCCTATTATCTTTTTTCACACTGTGAGGAGGGGGGGTAGAAGGCATCAACTCTCTCCCCATCATAACAACTGGAGTATGTGAACCAAAGATGCACACGTTAGTCCGCAGCTTTTCTCTCCAAGTTTTTCTTTCAATCTCAGTCTGCTTTTAAGAAAACAGGTGTGGCGAGTAACTGGGATTGCTGCATCTAAACTGGCTGCTAGAAATCGCATTGCCTTTTCTCCAGGGTGCACATTCTCTATCAAATCCCTTCCCAAATGCAATGGGGATTTAACTCTAATCTGACTGACATGAAAAAGTGCCTTTGCTGCTATCCACCACATCGTTCACGTTTGGCCTTTACAGGCCAAGAAAAAGTCAATGAGATGATACTATAGATGAAACAAGTGAAAAAATACACTTCACCACTAAAGCAGATAAACTCATCTTTCTTGCTAGTACTGTGAGTAAAAGCTAGCTTGTTCATAGAAGTGAGTGTAGTTATTTCTTGAATCAGAGTGGCAGAAACTTTCTCTTGTCCATGCTTTCCTGTGATACAGCGTGGTCTTCTGTACAAAGCTTTTTAATAGTCAATTATAACTGACTATTAGAGAGGAATTAAGTGATTTATCAGAAGTGAAAATTCAGTGCTACAGCAATAGGTGCGCCTCTGCAGGGAGATGTAAAGGCAGCACAGGTCAGTCTGGCAGGGTGCTGTGCTGGCATGTCTGCATGTCACTGGTAGGGAGTGACTGTCCAAATGTAGTCGCAAGGCGTTCTTCACCACAACATTAAATACAATGCCAGCGCAGGTAATGCGTTGACTAGGATTCAGCAGAACCATGTATTCAGTTGCTGTGGACTAATACAATGCTTTTATCTTCAGTGAGTACTGCCACTCAGTACAGCTGATGATCCAGCCCCAATATACTTACAGGTGAACCTGACAAATCCTGTAAAATTACACTGAACCTCAGCTTTCTTCTTTTTCCTTGTTTCGTCTATATGGCAGGTAGCCTGCTATCTGCAGTGTAGTACTAGTCTTACATCTGTTTGAGTCTGCCATGGGTTAGCAGGCATGGTGCTGATGGGTTGATGGTTGGACTTGATGATCTCAGAGGTCTTTTCCAGCCTTTATGATTCTATGCTCTGTTCTGTGATCCCAAGGGCTGGTTTAAGAGTTCAGCTCTACTAGAGGAAGTCAGATTCCTGAAACTCACATTCCTGAAACTCACATTCCTGAACCCTGTGGTAGCCAGGAATCAACCTCCGCCCATTTTCCTGCAATTTGCATTTGCAGCTATGCCATGATTTTAGGAAAGTTTTGTTTGAGGGCCTCATGGCTGTACGTTTGCTTGCAGCCAACTTTGTATTCTAAACCACTTCTCCTCCTGGCGCTGTTGTAGGGAACTGAGAGGGATGTGCCTTGGATACACAAAAGCTTGTGGGCTTCCTTGCTGCATGTGAGAGTTTACCAAAGCTGACACGCTGAAGAGAGGAAAAAACCTCCCTGTTGCTGGTGGAAATCTTTGGTAGGCTTGTGAAAGCAGGCACGCAGAAGCACTTTCTCCCAGAGGACAAGAGTTTGGTGGCTTCAGTGCTAGTGGGCATGAATAATTAAAGGGAGAAGGAGGGTGTCTGTGGTGAGGAGAGCTGCATGAAGGGACAGGCGAGAGAGGTAGGGCCTTTCTCCCAATCTTGGTTGCGGTGTCTTGGAGGCTGGGCAGGTTGAGACCCACCGGTCCATGGGGAATTTTCTTTCCTTTGCCACCAAACGCCTGGCCTTGACTGTGCCCACCCTGCCCTGCCCTTGGGGACCTTTTGCCCCTGTGTGAGTGCTCTGGTTCCTGAAGGAAAGAGCACCCTTCTGTCCCTGCCCAGGCCACTCTTTTTAAAGAAGCGATATGCAAAATTAGATAAGATCTGTGCTACAGAGAAAAAAGTTGGAGGGACAAAAAGGCTAGGACCACTTGGTAGATGTAGCTACAAGAGCAGCTGTACTGAATACTGCTTATCAAGGCAAATCTGACAGTTCCCAGGATGGGTCTCTTTGGCAGTCTGATAAATCATTAGGAATTCCCTTCTAATAGAGTCGTCACTGAACCAAACAAAAAGCTGCAAACAGAGACAGAAAAGCTTCTACCAGACTTAGGTGGATCAAGGAACAGGACCAAATCCTCTCACGCTGAAGGAGGACACCTGACTTTGTGCAGTTGGATTATTTGTACAACCAATCAGAAATAAATGCAGTTATGGCATCTGCGGGCGAGGACAGTGCACAAAAGACATCTCATGAAGTTTTCATATCTAAACAGACAGGAAGGGAGGAAGTGTGGTTTCCCAAAAAAGGTTTCACACAACGCCTTTTTTCTGTCAGTAAAGTGAAATATAACTGCCTTGCTAAAAGGTTTTGCAGCAGCAATTTGCTTTGAATTGCAAGCATAAGATAAATGTGCTATACGGGTTTCGATTCCTCAGCTGTGAAGGTGGTAAAAAGGAGAATGTCCTCCAGTCCAGAACAAAAAGATATTTAGAGATATCTTGTTTTAAAGCTCCCAAAACATCTTCACACAAGTGGAGATGCTCTGCATTCCCTGTCTTGTTTGAACAATGTACTGCCCACTGTCTTTCCACCTGTACAAGTACCACTTTCTCGACCACCAAATTTTCTGATGCCTTTAGGACTGCTGTCACATATCTCAGCTCTTATAAAACAGTTTAATGCTGTTAGACTTTTCCTTCTACAAGGAACTGTATTTCTTCCTGGACATTTTTTTTTCCCCTAAATATGCCTTTCCTTAATGGGATCCCATCACATGTTGTGTAGATAGAAGTTTTTGCAATATAGCATCATTAAAGTCAACGGGAATATAGCCTTTGACCTCAATGGAGCAAGTCTTAGCCCATAAACGAGGAACGGTTGCAGACATACCAACTTGGAAATAACATATGATTCGGAGTTGAATATCAGAATCCAGAGAAAATGTTTCTCATTTAAAAAGTAATAAAAAGTTGAAGTACATAAAAATAATTCCTTCTCATGCAGCCTGTCAAATATTTCTAAGAGTACTTCTCCTTTATATTATCCAGAGCATCTCGGTGGAATAGCTTTGTATTAATATCTCATCTATTATGTATATTGCAATATGCCTAACACAATTGCTGAAGTAATTAGGTGCTGCTAATTCTTCTCTTCTTCCCTTTTCTGAGGAGGTAAAGAGATTAGGAGAGTAGTTCAGTGCAAAGTATACATTACACTACAGACTTCCCACAGATCAGCAGCATCAACCATTATGTTCCTCCTTTTTTTACTTCTACCTAAAAATCTATGCTCTTCTTGAGGTAGTCTTCTATTCTGTCTCCATTTTAATGCCCACTGACTTCACCGCATCATAGCATCATTGCATTATTTATTTTTGATTATTTAATTTTTCACTAGAATTCCATTCTTCAGCTTATACAGTACTATTTTAAAGGTGCAAAATAAGGAAGCTAGGGAATGAAGAAGTAGCTGAATACTGAATTTTCAGTCTGAAAGTTCTGAATTAATCTGGATTAAAGAGTCCTGACTTATCCTATCTATAATACATTGACCAAGTTTTGAGATGCCTTTTTTTTGACAGATATTGCATAAAGCTTGATCACTAATACTTATATTAAACCTTTTGCAAGTGTTTGTAAAGTCACTGGGAAAAATGCAAAGGATTTAGAATTAAATCTGTGAGGCTTCAGCTGTTTTAGATCTTTTTCCCACTGCGCCTCCATAAGAGATTCCCTCTGTTAAGTCATCACTAAAGCAATCGTGTACTGCTTAACAGAGGCACTATTTTCTACTTCATGTGTCTCCCTATGAATTGTGCAAGAGGCATTAGAGAGCCCTGCCTTCCACCGACCACATAAAAAGGCATAGCAGAAAAATCTTTACAGATTTACTACATTCTCTATGCATTGCTTTTCTGGGAGCAAGGGAGAGAATTGGCAGTGGGTCCTGCTGTGGAGCAGGGTCTGCAAGGACACAGGAAAATCTTTGCTAACCCCCGAAGATTTTTGGATAGCTCTGTAAAGCAGTCCCCATTATCATGAATGTATTTTTCAGACATTACTTAGAGTTAACATTAAAGAAACATGCCACAATGTCGGATTCATCCTCCTCCTCTCAGCCCTTATGTCCACAATTTCCTCATCAAGGGAAGGAGGGCAGGGACTGAAGCTCAGGGATGCTCTCGGAGGAGGCAGGTCTCAAACATCCTTCCCGATACCACTTCCCAACACACCTCCCACCACCAGCCGTGGGCTTCCTCTGCCACGATGGCAATTCCTTTGGGAAGAGCCATGACTTTTCACCTATGGCAGGCACCTTGTTCCCCTGCTGAGGAGCTTATTGCCAGAGGGGTCCTGTGGCACCAGTGGCCATATTGCAGCTGGGCGGGGAGTGGTCAACAGTAGGCAGAAATGAAACAAAATGCTTTTTGTCACTTGCTGCCAGGTAGGTGATGTTAACCTCTTCCACACTTACTAGTGCTTGATCCATGTACAGGTTCTGTATGAACACCAGCCTATATTTAGGCAACTGGATCAAGCCACATGTCTGTCACTCCTCAAATCTTGTGTGCCATGAGAACCACAGCAGCTGAGGAAGCATCAGTGCAGCAGCAAAAAGCATATTTCCAGTAGAAAGTTTCTGTGTTATTTTCCCATGTGCAAAGAGCAAGTCACATGGTGTTGATGTAGATGAATTTTAGCTTGCTTGGAGGAAAAAAAACCCAAAAGAAACGAAGAAACTATAAGTGCATACAGAGTCTCATTGAGAAAGTTGTGTATATCATGTTTTGAAGGATCCTCCATCTTCAGTTGTCATGGAGTTCAGCATTGCTCTCTTCAATTTCAAACAAAATTGAATCTTAACAGTTGCTGAGCTCTATACGTGATGCACCATGGGTTGTTTTTCCACATGTGACTGCAGGTTTATGGATTTCTCTGTTGGGCCTAGCCTTCTGAAGAGCAGGCATAATTTGGGGACTGCTCTGCTAAAATGCTGTGCTCTGCTTCAAGATTGTTTTCATTTGGGGCAAAAAATCAACCACTGACATTATTAGGCTGAGCAACATAAGGCCTAAGTACTAATCTGAGATTTCTTAGTCAGTTCTTGACTTCTCAGACCTTCACTGTTTTGCCATCTGCTATAATTGAAAATTGCCTTCTGCAACCATAGGGAAAATCTAATTTCTCAGCAAGCCATATGGGGTTATTAAGATCATTAAACCCTGGTATGCCATAATGCCTGGGCCAAAAGGACCACAGGGCACTTAAATATTGTGTGATCCATTTTATAGCTTCAGACTGCAAGTTAGGAATTATTTTGATGGCTATCTTATGATGAAAAGTGGTGGTCAGGTAGGTTACTGCAGATGTTCCTTGGTGAGGTCAATCCATGGCACGTTTGTTCAGAGCTGTGACAAATGAGAAGTGGTTTTAATAGCATTTGATTGCAAAGGGTAAATCTTTTGTATCAGCCTGACAAATGATCAGAACCCAGCCAGTGTCCTCAATTGTGCCAGTGGTGCTAAAGGCAGCATTAAATTTTGATATTAAGAAACCAGAGAATACAATTTCCACTTTTCAGGAGGACCCAGACTTGGCTTCTCATACAGCATCTAAAGCTGATGGTATAAATTGTACTCCCTTTCTTAAGCATGGGAAAGCTATTCTGCTGAAGATGTCTGTTCTTGAACACTTTAAAATTGAAGAGTTGGATTTTTTTCTCTCTATTTTTCTAGTTGTGATACTTTGTAAGATTTCTTCCCAGCAAAACCCACTTCTATATATTTGATACAACTATGTCTGAAAATATTAAAGCTGATTTTTTGTTAATAAGGCTTCAGAAATGAATGCAGGAGCTGTGAAATTTACATGAAATTAAAGAAAGAATAGTTCTGTAAATGCAAATAAATGCAGAAATGAATATTTTAATTTGGATTCATGATTAATGCCAAAGGATTACCAGCAAACCATTACAATGTGGTGATGACATAAAAACTCAAGGGGAATAAAAATTCTGTATGCACTAGTTAACTGATGGCAGTAAGCTATTTTTAGTAGAAGAGGTTGGAGGAATTTATTTGTTCTTTTTGAAAAATATAGCTATTGATGACATTTCAAATTTTGTCTGCGTTAATTATGCCTCAGAATATTTTTACTGGTATACTATTGTATCGGTTCCTGCATGTTACAATGTCGCAAATGTGGTGAGTAGATTTATTCCCATTCTGCAAGTTATTAAATAAATTATATACAAAATAGGCATTACTGATTGCTATTTTTATTTGTGCTGTAGATAAGGACAAATTTTTGTAATTATACGTAAGAAAGAAGAGTGAAGATTTTTTTTTTTTCCCCATTTCAGTTTTCTATTAATCTTAATCTGACTGCATTTGTTTTCTCTGTAGGTCATGGGTTTCTGTTTTAAAACAATTGAAAGCAAAGCATGTCTGAATAGGCTTTAGTTTCTGTAGCACAGGGGTCAATACATCTTACAATTTTGAAATCAAGATAACTTAAAGGAGGTAAAGTATTTTTTGTTCTAGTTATATTTATACTGTTCAAATAGCTTCCTTATTTTAGTGTTCTTGGAAATCAGTTAGAATAGGAGAGCGATCATTAACCATTTTTCAAAAGTTCAGAGTCCAGTCAAACTTTTTTTTGCTTTTTTAACATGGTCTTGAGATGCCATCAAAAAATGTGGTTGGTTTTCAGTTTGCATGAGGAGTGCATTTTTTGTTTTGGTTTGGGTTTTTTTGTTGTTGTTGTTTTGTTTGATTTTGTTTTTTAACAGGAATGTCAGTCTTTCCCACTTCGTATGCTTTGGCCAGCCTAACAGAATACTCCACCTGAAAGATATACAGGTTGTGTCCCTACCAGGCGTGCGCTGGCAGAGCACCTAATGTTCTCTAACCACTCATGGGCATTCAGATGGTACTTGGAACTAGTCTGAAGGATGCACCCCAAGAATGTGGCTAGGCTCCAGGCAGGCATAGCTTTAGAGACCGAAAAATGATTGGGGAAGGGGTGGGGATGAGTGGGGATGGGAGATGAAAACCTCATTGTTAAGTCAGGATTCTCAGACTTCCCATGACTTTGTATGTAGCTAGACGAACCTGCAGTCATGACAGCATCACATTTCTATACCAATGCATTATTCTTCACCACTGGCTCCTGTGCGCTAGGCATAAGCATGTGCCTTCTCTTTTGTTGTAACCCCTCTTTTGTAGTTATAATCATTAGAGATGATTTTATGAAAAAATTCTCACCCTGCACTAATTGCAGTGTCCATCTTAATACATCTCATACAAGGGAAAGAATGAACGGAGACCTCAACAATGAAGTATTGCTGGCAGGACATCCACGTGCTTAACAGAAACTATGGTTATGCCTGAATGCTAATTGAAGGCAGCAAAACACCAGCAAAATCCAGACTTATCTGAAACTAATGGGAATTCATCTCCACCATGTGCAAGTTTTGTTTCTGGCTTCTTTACGCACTGCTGGTGGTGCTGGTCTTTGATGTGGATCGCAAGAGCCCATGAGGAATTATGTAATGAAAATAATTTGAAGCCATGCCTGACCTAATCCGGCTTGGAAAAAATCAAGAGCTCATAATATCATCACTGTCATATAAGGCTGAGCATGTTTATACTTAGTTTCAACCTTCAGGGTGCCCTGAAGTGTGTACATGACTCACCTGCATACCCTGATCTACCGCATTATCAAAGCAGTAAAAGCATACATGGGTATTGTGGCTTAATGCCTCAAATTTTGAGAATTAGTCCAATCTAAACCTCAGTGCCATGTGTAAGTTGTGTTTTATTGATTCCTCTTTTCTCATAGTTAGACAGATTCTTCCTGCATGGGACTTTTTCATACTCTTTGTTTAATTTTTGATTTCAGTCTTAGCAGTGTGTCTAACCAATATTTATTTTTACCTGTGTGAATGATTCAGAGCATCCTCAGGTTTCCTCAGTTTTAAGTAGCAGGTTACAAGCTTTGTCCCAATAAAACTGGTGATACTGGAAGTATCTTCTGGAGATGTGCCTAAGTGATCGTCTATAACAGCACCTTTACTGCAAAGCTGTACAAGAAACAAAAATGTTATTTGCTAAGGTTATAATACACCTTTTGTTAGGTAGAAATGGTTTTTGTAACTGATAAATGGAGAAAACTGACTTCTAAGCAAAACATCCTGACTTTAACTAGAGTTAGCACTACAAAAATTGGTACAAATACATGTGAGCAGAATATAAAATGCAGTGTCATCTTCCTGGAAGGCAGAGTCAAGAGAGCAGATAATAAGCGAAAACCTAAAAAGCACTGTTGGGAAAGAAACTATGTTCTTCCCCTTTTTCACAAATAAAGGCTCAGCTTCAGGGTCCCAAAATCCATGACTGTCTTGAGGTCAAAGGAGGAGTCTGGGACAGTTCTTTACTTATTTCAGTAAGTCAGTGGTGAACTCTGCCTTAGGCTCTGCTGCCTTTGTCCCATGGGTGGGACAGCAGAGAGTGAAACAAGGCCAGGAAACCAGAAACTCTGCCTCTCATTTAATGGGAGGACTTGTCGTTCCTGAAAATTGCTGTAGAAAATAAAAAGGATGAGATCAATCATCTTTCCCATCTTCTTGGGTCGTACAGAATTTAGCAGAAAGAAACATCACATTTTCTGTTTTGAAAAATACTTTTTTCCTGATAGATAAATTTCCTGATGTTCATCACAGCCAGTCATTTTCTCATTAAATAATCTTCTGTTTCACAATATGCATCACCAGAATTAGATAATCTGAAACTCCCCAAAGTTTCGGAGAGTCCTCAGCACTGGCAGAGCTACGCTACTGGGCAGCACCACCTTCGGTCCTCAAATCTTTGTGTTATTAATCTGCAGGCAGCCTGACTTTGTAAGCCAGAGTGGTAAAAATTAGCTTTCAGTTATTAAGAAAATTCAACTGTAAGCAATTAGATACAACTGTAAACAAATAGATTAAATCAAAGAGACTTGTCTTTAAGTACAATAACTATATAGTGCTACTAATGAAAATGCATTTGAATGTCCTTTGCTTGGATAAACATCCCTAAAAGGTTTGTTTAGTGTGCAATGATTTCATCTGACTAAGTGACTTTGCTGTAAATCGGCTTGAAAAGTAGATTTCTAATAAAGATTAACAAATTCATATTTATCTGGGCAGTGTGCTTAAACTCTGGGATCACACAGAGACCAGCGCTGAGGACCCTTACGGCACTGATATGCAGCTGCAGCCTAACGCAGATGAGCACAGCTTCTGCTTTAAATGGAGTGTAACCAAGGGACTCCCACTCGAGCCCGGTTTTGCCAGTCACCAAAGCTTTAAAATGGAAGGAGGAGGATCCGGCCTGTCTGTCTAGCTCCTCATCACTAGTGAGTTTAGTTATAATAATTAGTTTCTTGTGCCTACAGAGCTAAAATCCAGTGGTTGATCTTGAGGAGGTGCAATGCCAACTCAGCAGTTTGAGATCTCTTCAGAAGATTAAATCTGTCAAGAAAAAAATGCTCTTCTATATACACATCTTTCTTCCTGCCTGTGATCCTTAAAAGCAGTAAGAATCATAGACCCACACCCACACTTAGCACCTCCAAAGCTAACCCTGTCTTTAAGATTTCAATGCATTGGTTAGAGATCAGTTCAATTCTTTACAGGCAACAAGGGTCATTCAGGGGAGTGTCCCCCTAGTTGAGGGGTGATAAATGTCTTTTTCTTTCACATTCCTTCTCTGCTGAGCAAAGTTACACTGTGTATATAATATCACCCATACATTTAAGGTTTTCTCTCATCTTGTTATCAGTAGAAGTTATAAATCAGAGAATTCATCACTTCTAGCTTTGCTCATGGTACTGTATATATCTGCTAAAGTGTCTCTATGGGTAAGACATGCTATACGTAGCTAAAAGACCCAGAGAATTATGTTCACTTCAGTGAACGCAAAAGTATCATCAAGTTTTTCTGTAATAACACTTCTCAGCTGAATTGGCCATGCTGTGACCTCTGTTAAATTTATGGGAATGAGAGATTTGAGGCTACTCCTCGGACTTTCAAGTTCTTGAATGATTGCAAGCTGAAAAGAATCATTTGGGGATCCCTTCAGTATAAAGTGCCACAATTCAGAATTTCCTCGAGTCTCATGGATGGCATGAAGAGTTATGTTTAGACCTGTGTAACCCCTCAGTTATCTTTGACAAAAACCAATACATGAGTCTCCGTAAACCATATCTGAACAGATAAGGATTCAGAAAATGTTTAAATACAGTGAAGACTGGGTTCTGCCAGGTCTTCTCAAAGACATCTCGGAGTAAGTGTTCAAAGAAACAAATAGTAACTCAATCTTTAATCTCACAAAATCAGAGTGATATTTTAAAGGGATGTGCCTGTGTTTGGGACCATCTAGGCTGTATACTTTTTACATCCCAATCTCTTTCCTGATTTTTGACTAGCATTTCTGCAGAGGATCAATGTGTTTGAGATAAACGCCTGCACATTCCTTCCATACAAACAACAGCAACATGCACCAACAGTAAGTTTCAACTTAATTTTACAGAAATGGTTCCTTCTGTACTAAGCAGAAAAGTTATGAATATAGAAAATACACCTAGTGTCTGGTATTAGTGAGATCATAGAGTCAAAGTTTGGTTGGAAGGGACCTTTAAAGGTCACCTCATCCAACCCCCCCTGCAATGAGCAGGACATCTTCAAACAGACCACGTTGCTCAGAGCTCCATCCAACCTGACTTTGAATGTTTCCAGGGATGAGGCATTGACCACCTCTCTTGGCAACCTGTGCTGGTGTTCCACCACCCTCACTGTAAAAATTTTTTTCCATAAATCCAGTTTAAATTGCCCCTCTTTTAGTTTGAAAGAGGTGCACAATTAAGTATACTGATTGGCGTAAGGGACTTCTTTGGTTGCAATATAGACACCAGTGGAAAAGGTTTGGGTTGGGCAAACCACCTCAGTGCAGCCCAAAAAGCACATCATCATTTTCCAAACTCTAATGGCGACGATACCTTTTGTGCGCCTCACCGTTTACTGTATTCTGCTGACCTTTGACAAAAAGGCTTGGCTATGCAGCAGCAGAAGGACTGTTTCCTTGCATTGTCATGTCTGCCACTGTGTATTGAGTCTGACTGAGTGTTTTTTGGGGGTGAGGCAAAGACACTGCCAGAAAGTGCCTGAGGAAGCTGATCTGGGGAAGTTCCCAGGGGAGGAGTTAGTCAGGAAGGAGACAGAGAGCTGGGATTATGCAGCACAGGTGGGGATGTGGAGAAGAGTTGTAGAAAGACTCACATCTGAGTTTCAAAGGGGAAGAGAAAAAGGAAAATTTCCTGGGGATCCAAAGGAGCCTCTGTAGCTACTGATTGCTGTAACTTTGGGAAACTCTGCTGGGCTGAGAGCATGGGAAGAAGAAAGACTGTGCCATGCACAGACATAATGGGCAGGGAGGAGACTTGTTTGCAATTTTCATGTTTCGCCTAGCAGAACAGAGTTTTCTTTATCTTGCTGTAGTCTGCAGTCCGATAACACTACCTTTGAAGATCAAAAGGGCTGTTGGTGTTTTTGGAGTGCTTTAAGTAAAAGGTAAAAGCAGCTCCATCTCACTCCTCTGAATACCTTAAGGTCTTGTCACAAGGACATCGAAATAAAGATGTGGGCTTGGAGAGGCAGTTACATTTTGTACTGTTGAGGGGGGTTTTTCCAGAGTTATGTTACAGATTTTTACTTTAACTCCAAACTGGGAAATTTGAGGGTGCATCTAACCTAAGACTTTGGTGTGCTTTTGGTCTGCAGAAATCTTGCCAATATCTTAAAGGCTATGAAATTGAAGCGAACAGCTTTAAATGTTTAAGCTTTACAACCATTTTGGGGTTAAAAACCTGCAGGGTACCATTTTGTCCTTTACCACAGCTAGAAAAATCTAACAGTTTTTTTTACTTTCAGACTTGGTCTACCTGAAAGTACTCCTGTCAGTAGATAGGAATATTTTTTCCAGAAATAATATTTAATTAAAAAAAAAAAACCTGCCAAAAGTTATTTATATTTTCATAGGGGCCCTGGTTAACAACTGGAGCCCATCAGGCAGGATTTGTATACATGCATCCTTTAGAAGACTGCCGAGTTGTCCCACTCAAAGAGTTATCAAGTATCTAAATGAAATGTAAGGAATGAAAGCGCTACCTGCAATTTTTATATTGGTGGTGATCTGACACTATATGTTCCACTTTCACTGATAAAGGAGGTTTCTCTTACAATGTGTAGGACCCTGTAAGTGTATTGGTGAAACCACAGTCGTATAAAGGCTTGTGATAAAGTACTTTGTCAAAGGTCAGAGAACAAGTGAACTTGGCATAGATCTTGACGTGGCATTAAGGCTTTAATTTTGGTAGTAGCAAGGAAGGAAATTTTATGAGTAAAGACCTCCCAGGCATTAACTAATAATAAAGAGAGGAAAAGATCCCCCCAGACCCGCCATGGTTTTGCTAAAAGACCAGTGGAAATGCTGATCATTAAGGTAGCTTCCTAGTTAGTATGTATGTAATTTGGAAGAATAAAATTAGAGCTCTGGTGATCCATACGTTGGCACACTGGAACTGTTTTCACTGAAAACAAGGAGAAAGGTTCCAGTGAAAGAAACTGGCAATGGTAACAGTTTACTAATCATTGCTATAGGTTTGGCGTATGTTAAATTCAGGAACATGGTTTGCCTTAAAGAATGAGATGCCCAATAGAGATCCATATATATTTGCGCAGATAGGTATATTTGATAGCGGATCTAGCTTGAGAAAACAAATAAATTTGGTCAAATGGTGTGTAGCAATGAGATTCTTCAGCAGCTTCCGTGAGATCTCTGCCAGACTGAGAGGGTTAGAGTTAGTGTGAGTACAGCAACAACCTGCTAGCTTTGCTGGAGCTGATTGCTTTGCTTTTTCTTTTTTTCTTTTTTGTTAGTAGAGGAATGTTTAATTATGCCTCTCTGTTTTAAGGATAACTTTGTGATTTTTTCCCTGGAGTGATTTTTAGAGTGGCTAATCAGAGGGACAAACCTGAAAAGGCAAGAAATACTTCATTATTGCCATTTCTTCTGACTAGCCAACAGTCCTAACCAGATGCCTTCACTCCAGAGCCATCCAAGTAATCAGCCTGGTAACGTCACTGCATTGCACATCAGGCACCTGGCAAGCTGAACACTAACTGAATCCCACAAAATGTCTGCTAAGGAAGGCTACCTCTGAAAATAACTTTCAAAACCTGATAGCAAGCCTCACACAGGGTTGAAAACAAGCTGCTTTTTGTATATTGCATTGTAATCCAGTCCTTACAACTATTAGGCACTATCAAAAATACTGCAGGAAACCAGCACAACAAAGAACCAGTTAGTGGCGGTTTTGTCTCAGTAGAAAAGGAAAAAAAAGAAAAGTCAGTATGGAGAATAAAAAGAGAGAAGATTTTCTCTCAATGATATGATTTCATGCAACATAACTTTCCAGCTTCTGTTCAAAGTCAGACTGATATCTTGGTATGCAATTTCAGCCAGCAGAGCAGGAATTGTATATAAGCCCCCTGTCTTTATTGTTAATGAGATTTGTGTAAATAACTTGCTAGAAAACATATTGAAAATATATAATTCACTACTAAATATGAATGCAGATGTCAGGTGAGAAGAACTAAATTTACTAGGCTTCCTGCAATGTGCTCTGCAATGGATAATTCAAATAATATATACGCATGATATTTTTGGCATATTAGCTGATCTATGCAGAGTTAGCACTGGATTCTGTAATAGTAATGTGTGTGCAGGGCACATTTTCTGTCTTGGGCATATTCTTGGTTATACAGTGCTGGCTGAGAGCCAAATATACCTCAGAAATGCTAAATTATGAGAAATTATCCCTATTTCTATCCAGAAAAGCATTGTTTGGCAGAAAAGCATGGATCTGGTGAGTATTGACTTTACCAGATGAACTTAACGGGCTGCTGGCCCTCACCATGGGGTCTGGTGGGGTGGGACTCAGCTGGCTCTCCCGCCATTTCCTTTGGGTTTATCTTAAGCCCTGCCTATGTCTAGGCTTAAACTGCTTCTTCGGCTACAACCAGCCTTTTTGCAGGAGCTAGAGGGATGTGGAGAGGATTTGGTGACCAGGTAGGGCAGAATGTAAGAGAAGTTCAAACCTAAATTTTCTGTTCCCCAAAGGCTTGACAGGTTTTGCATATCTGTCACTGTTTTGGCCTTTTGGGGAGATAAGAGCTCTCTGCAAAAGCAAGATTTCAAGTGCCCACAAAATTCAGACGATATAGCATTTTAGTTTGTGCACATTTCTAGGTGGATGCTGCTTTACAAAAATAAACTTGACGTGAATCTTTCCCTCCCACAGAAGCTAACAATATTCCCTGCAGCACTCCTAAGCCAAAGTCATCCCTGTTTATTGGCCCACCTCCAGATAAAGGCTTCACCTCCCCCCAGCACAAACTTAGGGGTCTTTCTCATATTGTAAATAATTTGCTTTGGAAGCATTAAATCATTAACAAAGGTTTAAGGAAAACATCATCCATTTGACTTCAGCTTAATCTGTGTGCTGTGCTGTAAATCTGTGCCTCTCATTACCAGCCTCTATTTTATGAAGTGTTCTCGTTCTGAGTACTGCCAGGGCAAGAGGAGTAGTCACAGCAGCAAAAAAAGAAAAACCCAACCCCAAAGCTCTCTAATGAAACATGTATTGTAGAATCAATATACTACAATAGTTTCTGAGGAACTTTATATTCTGTACAACATACTGAAATCTCCTTTGTAGATTGCCTTTGTAATACGGTATTTGTCGGTCCTGGACTGTGAGTCCATCCAAGATCAAACCAAACCCAGAACGGTATAAACACTCCATGTGAAAACCCAACAAAAATCAAAACTGATACGAGTACCTCCTCTTGATAGGCTTGTAGTTCAAGATGCCTATTGGACTTTGAAGCGGGGAGCATCACTCTGTTGATAGCGTTCACAGAAGGAGCTGGCCAAAATGAATGTTTTTTGGAGGCAACTGTCAGCTGGTGCTATGTGACTATATTGTAGCAAGATTTTGAGAGCTGTCATGATTTCTTGGAAAAAGCAATATAATTTCAGGCCAAGTAATTTAATCCCTTTGATGCCAAGAGATTTGCTACTGCTAAGTCCAAACACCAAGATATCTCGCCAGCGCTTTTATTAAGGCAAACTATGTGAAAGATTCACTCCATTTTGATGGGCAGGATTATTAGGGAAAAGCAATAATTTGCTCAAGCCTGATTTTCATGCCATTTCTGGATATGACATTAAAGTTAGCTGCAAGGCCAGCTCTCCCCTCTCCCCCCACCCCAGGATGGTGTGGATTTGGTAAACTCCACCAAGAATCCTCTCGACAGTGTTGTCAGTGTTAGAAACACAGCACATATCCATGCCTCAGGAATAAACAGAAATAAAGCTCTTCCCGAAAGTAACCTAACCAGAATTCATTCCCCCCTACTTTTTATTGTTTGGTTCACCTCTGTAAAGCTTTTCAGCATTTATATTCATTTTACACTGTCAAAAGCTGAACAGGAGTAAGATAACAAATGGTTCTGGTAGCAGCTGTCACCACCTACTGTCTGTGTATGCCTCTGTGAATCTCTAAATGGAAATAAAGTACTTTAATAACACATTTTCTCTAAACTGTCCTCATGGATAAAGTTACTCTCAAATCAGCCCATGAACACTTTCCAATTCGGTGCCCACTTCAGCCTGCATCTCTGTCTCTCCTCTGCAGAGTCTATGTAGGTATGCAGCAGTGCAATTTAAAGACATTTCAGATAGAAAATACTTTAACAGCACACCTTCTGTGACTGCCGCTTGCCTGCGTTAGCTGCTTTTGCTGTTTGAACCTACTCCTAACTTGCCTAATTTTCTTGCTGTAAATAGCTGATTGTCATTGCATTTTTGCCTTCCATTGGCTCTGGTCAGTCTAGACACAAATTGCTCTGCCCTCCCTGTTCCTGTATGATACCTCCCAGGAGCAGATGGCAGCTGGGAGGATAAGTACCTCTAATTTCTTAGGGCACTAAATGTAAAAGAAACTCCCTTTCAAGATGGGCTTCAAGGCATAGCTTTACATTGAGAGATGTGAGAAAGCATCACGCCTTTGGGTTTAGCTGCTATCAGGTATCACAACGCCCGTGATGCATTCGGGGAGCTGTGGGGTTCATGCACCTAAAGAATTTTAGCTGCCCAGCTTTCAGAGAAGCCCTTTATGGATCCAGCCAGCAGTGACATGCCCCAAGCTATACATCATGTTGACTGTTGAGCAAAAGTCCAAGTCTGTGTCTTTCAAGATGGGCTAGTGCCTCATCCAAGACTGTCCCAAGTTTTTTTTTTTTGTTTTTTTCCCTCTTTTTTTCTTTTTTTCCCCTTGTGATGTGCTGAGGAAGCTACTATGTGGACCTTGTCTCCATTTCTCGGCGACTGTAAAACATGTGGTCTGTATATGTTTAGGTCAATGAGGGTTTTGATAGTAAGTGACAAGTGGTGGGTGATTATTATTTTTAATCAAATGTACTGCTTAACATTTATAAATATGGAGAAAATATTTGGCGCTTTTGAGCACCTGTCACCTCCAGGTAAATAATTTAATAGCACGTGAGGAAGCCAATTAGATTTAATTAGAAATTGACTGATCTATTTTGGCACCAAAATAATTGGAAAATATGGTCTATCCTTTCTGGAGTAGGGATTTCTCTCTTGTATGCACACACGAGTGAGGAAATATATTGCTTTATGGTCAACAAGTAGTATTCCTTTGAGGAAAAAAGCACTTTATAAGCCAGATATGTAACAGCAGTTCAGGCAAAAACAGGGGCACAAATCCTTATAGACAAATAGCTGTGCAGTTCCTCGGCTTTATTTCATGGTGATGGGCATGCTGGAAATGTCTAGAAGATTAATAGATTCAAATTCAGTGATCAAAAAATGGGAGCATGTCAAATGGATCATTATAACAGATTCCCACTCTATCCCACAAGCCAGATTTGAGCCATCTGTAAGCTTCATATTCCTGCTCTAAAATCTTTTGCAGCCATAAAAGACAATAAGTATCAGTAGGAAAAAAAAAAAATCAATTTCTTGGCTTTGCAGCCTGAAAATATAGTGGTGGGACTACAGGGAGAGGAAAAACTACTGATTATCAGGGTTGTAGTATTTAAGGTTTGGTTTGTTTTTTTTTTAAGCAAGTTAAAGTGGTAGGCTGTATTTAGGAAGCTACATTGTATTAGTGGTTAAAGAAGTATTTCTAGAGAGTGAGGTCAGCACCTTGCACTTAGGCTGTGGGGGAATCAGTGACTGCCATCTTAGATGTTCTCTGTCCAACATCTAGTGTACTCCCAGGAAGTTTCTAGAGGATCTGTGCTGATCAAGAGTGTAGATAATTTATGAGTCTGATTTTTTTTAGCTCCAGAAAGTTGATGCTAAAAACAAATATTTAGCACTCTCTTGAGGGCTTTCATGGTGTTAAGCTGCGTCTAGTCCTTGCACAGCTATTCTTGGTGAGGGGGGATAGGGAAAACTATATGAAGTCCCATTTTCATTCCAATGGTTGACCAGTGATTTCATTCTCCATGCTCTAGGGATTACACATTGTTATACACTGATGTTTTCTTGGACCTCAAGACCCACGTGCAAGAAGGAACAGTGCTGGGGGAGGAAGGGCAGGCAGAAATGTGGCTGTGCCCCGGTCTTTCTGCGGCAGATCTAACGGTTGCAACAGGGAGCACATCCACAGATCCTAACCCTGTGGTGTTCCCCAGCACTGCTCTTGCAGTGACACCTCTGAGAAAGCCACCTGTGCTTTTCTAATGTTCTCCACCAGAGGAAAGACTACTTAAGATAAATGTCTTTTCATGTAGGTATTTATACAGGAAATACTCATTTTTTCCTTCTCATATTACGAAACTGGTGGAAGGTTTGGTTGAACCATGCTGCTCAACTCTATATTGGAGTGCAATTATGTCTGCAAGGTGCTGGTGCTACAGCCACTTTCAAAATATTAGCTTTTTGCAGATATTGTTGCCTGGAAGAGGGCACGTGGTCTTGACAAAGCCTCCTCTGCAAGCAGTGAATCACAAGGCAATGAGCCACAGGAAAGGCTAATCTAAAAACTCAAGGTGCGCAAAAAAGATGGCAGTAATGTTTATCTCCCTGCCATAGGAACAGTGCCCATAATAGCCATCTGTGGAAAATGGAGATATTCCAGCTTGTGGAAGGCACCACAACAGCACTCTAGTGAATTAATCATGCGCTGTTTGAGGCCTTCACCTCACACGTGGGATGCATTTCGTGTCTCTGAGATATTCTATGCTGAAAGCTGTGTGCTGAGATACTGTGGACTTCTTTCTGTGCACAGCAGTCATGAACCTTTCTCATTTATTTTTTTAATCATGGGGGAGGATTATTTTCAGAACAACAGGGTCTGAAATTTAAATCTGTGCAGGTTTTAAACAGGCTGATGTTTCTGAAGTCTTTTACGCTGTCTGATATTAGGAGATTAGTTTGAGACAAGATCTTTCCATCCTCATAAAGGTTTGAAGTTATTTTGTAGCGAAGCTGTTAATAATTGGCTAGAGATTTTATAAATATACGTATATGGTTTCCACTGAAGACTTAAGCTAAAGAGTGATTTCTCATAACCTTCATAACCCAGTCCAGATGTTCAAGTCCCATTTCCCTATGTTCCTACAGATGGATGCCAAAAATTTAGGGAAATTTGCAGTGTTTCTCAATGTAGTATATATAATATACTGTATTATGGAGCTAAGAGATATAAGAGCACAGACTATTGCCCCAATTTCTGCAGCTATTTTCCTCACTAGCAATAGAAAGTATTTAATTCTTAAGCTCTAATGGTGAGAGTTCTCCAAGGGAGCCTTATTTTTTCCTGTCCCAGGCCAACCATAATGCAGCTGACTAAAGCTAAGTCCCTCCTGATTAGTTTAATGGTAGCTAAATAGTGCAGAAATAGCAAGAAGCCACCAATTCTTCTGATAACACTGCCTTCCCAATGTCTGTGGTAATCAGCAGCATGCTGTCCAACATCTAAAAGTCTCTAAATTAAACCAGCATTTCAATTTTCCTTTCTAATAATTTTCCTTTTTTTTTTTTTTTTTTCAAATCCAATAATATCAGTGCTAGACTTTCAGAACTGATTGGGTTCAAAGTGGAGATAAAACATTAGGGAGAGTCCAGAGAGTTCAGCTTGGAAGTCGTCTATTCTAATCACCAACCATATTCCTGTAAAGCACAAAGGGTCTCTCTTTTTATTTATTTTTTTTTATTAGAGAAGCGGGCACTGGCCTTTAAAATCCTTACAGCTACGGAGAACATTTTTTTTGCATCATGTATCATGGAAAACATCAAGCCCTCATCTGCATAGTAAATGTTATCAGCTGGGTTAATTGTGAGGATATAGGGCATCATTCAAGGTTTACAAGACAGCTACGCTCTTGGAGATACTGTTTTTAAAATGCTCCAATGCTACCTTTTTGAAAGCAGCATTTGGCTGCAGAGTGCTACTATTTAACGGGTTTAACATTGCTAAAAGTTGAGACACTGATGCCATTATTAAATTTAATTCTGTGCACAAGCAAACAGTTTATCATAGTCTGTTTCCAGCAATTGCAATCCAATTTTTGTTATCTTACATTGTTTAAAAAAGAGAGAGAGAGAAAGATACTGTACATCAATCTGATAAAAATGTTTAAATAACTGGTGCTTTTTTGTGATTATGTCAGTTTTATGGCAGCATTATGGAAACACGACAGGGTAACTAAAATCTGATTATGTCTAAGTCCTTGGCCATTATGTGATTATTATGAACCATGACTTCTACTGGCACATTATAAATTACATGGTCATAATACAAGGGATTTCCAATATAATTAACTGAGATTAGCAGCACTAGAGAAATCTGGGAATAATGATACAACTTTGAACAATCAGTTTTACTGTAAATGCTGCTAGCTCTGGCTTCCAGGAAACAGGAGGCTGGTGGCTGTATGCCTGACCTACCTGCTGGGGTTTCTTACACCTCCTCTCTCCTCCCTCCTCCCGTGAAATTAATTGCAACCTTGCCAGAGTGTTAGGAACTCCCTCTTTTACTCTTTTCTTCTCGTAGTATGCTGATAAAACTCAAGACTGGCTAAAATTTTCAGAAACGTCAAAGGTCTTTAGATACCTCCTATTGGAGGGGCTTAGCCTGAAACTGGAAAGGGCTTTGCTTTAGAAAACATAGAAATATCTGCTTATTGAAGAACAGATCCGTTTAAGACGGCTCAAGTTTGAGCACTTAAAGGCAGAAAGTCATGAAAATCACAGATTAGTTTCAAAGATCACAGCCAAGGTCATTTTATTTCTGTAGTATCTCAGGCAGGCAAGAAGTCTTTCTCTCCACAAAAACCTCAGCTTTTGGATTCTTAGGCTGCTGAAGAGAAAGCTGACTGTGTCTAGAGGGTGTTGTTCACTACTGGACCTGTCCTTTCTCATGCAGGAAAAAAAAAAGGATTTCTACACAGATCTATTGGCCATCTTCTGACTTTTGAGAAAGAAGGGCAAGAGAGTGCGTGATGGAAATGCTGTAGTGAAAAAAAAGATACTAAAATGGACCTTTTGTTTAACCAAAGGATTAAACATTTCACCCAGTAGTGCATGGGCAGCTGAGGTAGATTGGGGAACTCCCCTGATTACTGAGACCTCATTTGTCCTTGATAGAGCTGGGATTAAAGAGAAGATCATTTTTTTTCATTGTATAGGACTTAGATTTCCTCCATACATACAGTTGAAAACTTACAGAAAAATACAAAATCACCTGAGATTTTTTGGTTTGCTCCAGTGCCCCCTCTCCTTCCATGACTTATTTATAGCTCTCAATTTTCAGATTTCATGTGGAATTGCATCTCAGGATTTTAATTAAACCATACACATCCCAGGTTTGTGCTCCTTGTTCGCTTTGATATTATTACACCCAGTCACTACAATTACTGCCTTTCCTTTGCTTTGCTGTGGTGGTGATGGTACTTCTTTAACCTCCTACCTCCAGTGCTGTTGAGAACTTCTCCACTGCTGCTGCGTAGTTATTCTCCCTGTAGCAAGTGCTGGCTTCCTGGAGGGTCATCTGAAGCTGTTTGTCAATCTGGGACAGAGCGCTGCCATTAGATGCACCTGGAACATCTGCTTTTTCAGAATCACGACGCGCTGGTTGTGTGCTTGTAAACACCATAGGCTCAGCAAACTCGAAGGAAATGTCCTCCTCGTCAGTGTAGACCAACTCCATTTCTATGTCCGTTAGGCTTTGCAGAGGAATATGAGACAGAGGTGTTTGGCTTAACCGATTTTCAGTTTCTGATGCCATTGCTTCTTCTTCCACAGCTAGTTGTTCATTGTCTTCGGATTCCTGTTTACGGCTTGATCTGTCAACTTCATGACTTTGTTTTTGGTTCTCTTTCTTTGCCATTTTTATCCTCTCAGTGTTGCTTTCTGATGCCATAACTTGAGGAAAAAAAAGAATCCTAGGAGAAAATGTAGAAAAGTTAAGAATACTGAAGGGTTACAAAGCCAGAAAAGTATGCAGCTGCTTTCTCTACTAGGTATATTGTAGGCACCATTGTGAGAAAAAACTCTTCAATAGTTAGTACATAGAATATCAGACTTGCTGTAATTTCTTTCTTTCCTGTGTAAAAGTTTAAGGTCCCTTAAATATTTTTGGTAGCTCTTAATAATGGATTTTTGTTTCTGTAAAGTAATGCCAGTGTATCAGTTTTTTTATATCTGCAACAAGCAGGGAAAACCTGGCTTTTGATCAAAAGAAAAACAACCAAAACTCTGTGACTGATTGACTCACGTTATATGTTGTTATGGGGTGCAAAAAATCACTGTAGCCTGATTTTTGAGAGCTGGTAAGCACGGTGACTGCAGTCGGAGAGGGGTCTTCAACAATCAGGCAGAGGGGATGTATTCCAGAGGGGCACAACCTCCAAGTGAGGTCCCAGCTTCAGCTGCGTTTGAGCCAGATTCAGATCCTGATTTGGGTTTCAAAGCCATTTCTTACTGAACTGTCTGCAAAGGACATTTGAGTGTTGCTGCTAAGAAGCAACACTCCCCTAGTAGTTAACAGCGAATTCTCAGTTCAGGGAACCAGTAGTGAATTCAAACAGGTACAAGAAGCTGGAGAACCAAGTTCATAAGCCTCTTCTCAACACCAGTTCCATACAATAGGAAAGGTGACTTGTAAACTCGTAATTGTACTCAGATTCAAAAGAAACGCTGGTTTTCATCCGCCCCTGCTGATTTCAGAGTGGAAAGGTGGAAGGCATGGGTAATTTTCTTCTCAGTTTTTCCATCAATTATGAGAAGTTTAATTGTAAATAGCTTTAATGATGACCATCTTTCAAGAATGGTTTGTTAAGCATGAGCACTCAGCCTTTAACCTTCTGTTATTGTTCAACAGACCTCCATACATTTAGCACCAGTTTAATATACTTCGCTAGAGGTACAGATTGTACAAAGGAAAGATACATAATAAATGCATTTCTGTTCAACCAGAAACAGATTTTAAACAACAAGCAGCTTGTGGAGTTTTAGTGAGGGCCCTACAGTATGCCCTACTGTATTCCTACAGTGGAAAAAGCTGCTAGAATGTGTCCTGCGTGCTGTGATACAACGAACCTTTATTGTTTGGGGCAATGGGCGGAACCATATAGAAAGGTGTAAAGTGAATATGTGAAGGCATTTTAGGCCGTATGAGAAGCTGGTGCTGAATTTTTATATACCTAGGGTTTCAAACCTCGGTCATGCTCCCCCCGCCCTTCCCCTGGCTAAGCTGGATTGCAGCCAGGACCATCACCAGCCCTGAAGCAGGGAACTTGTTGGTTTTGACATCTGTTCACAATCTCCAGGCTGAAAACTTTACTGTAGCAGAACTGCTTGAGGAGAAACTTATTCCTCTTTCCACGACTGCAAGAGAAGGAGCGAGAGGTGAGGGGATAATTGTGTGATTTAAGGTAATTTCAGCAGACTTTTTTCAGCAATGTGCTGAGCAATCACAACTCCTGCTGAGTTCAAAGAGGATGGAAAACCACTGGCCCTTCCCAGATAGTGCTCCGCACTTGTCAGAATAGAGCTCAAAGGAATCATATTTATAGCAAGCTATTTTGAATGGCAGCAGTAAAGCAGCTGGAAAAGGCTAATGTACTTGCATCTGGCAGCAATTTTACCTGTTTGTAAGACATTCAATCCCTTTTTAAAACAAACCATAGCATAGCCCAAAGATTGGAAGCTGTGTTTTTCAGTGCTGGCTTCAGCACTAGGTGATTTAGGAAATTATGATTTATCTTCACTGTGCAGTGGAGTACAGATACTCCAGCCAGCCCCAGCTGAGGGGATGAGCCTGATGATCTTGGTGCCATGTCATGCCAACGTGACTGTCACGTGGGACCTGTGATGGACCTCCATGTGGCCCTGCAGTATATGGTTGTACCATGTTCTGGAGGGGGAACACAGGGCTTTCACAGCCTCTTGGGTGGGCTATTCACTGAAGGTCCTATAGAGCTCTAGAAAATGAGATTTAAGTGTTTACATCATATATAAGTCTGCAGGAATTTTCCTCTGAGCAACCAAATAGTACCGAGGAGCCCTCAAGCAGAATTAGCAGACTCTTCTCCTCACCAGAAAGCTCACAAAGCCCTGTATCTGATGAGGGGGTTGATATCAGTTTGAATGAGAAATTGTCTGGACCAAACTGTTTGCTGTGAGACTGTCTTAAGAATTTTAAAATAATTTACTGTGGAATAAAAAAAAGCAGAGCACAAACTGTGAAATACAGACCAATAATTCTTTAATCACTCAGGGATATTTCTCTGGTGGACCAGCACCTGAAATGAACTTTGTATCAAGTGGATTTATACTGCTCCTATTGTGTCTTTAGGTATTCAAACTGATTAACATGACTTTGGGTTGTGCAATGGAAACATGTTATAACCCAGGCAGGCTCACTTTAATCACTGCCTCAATAAAAAAACACTTCCAGGGAAAAGCTTTTAGAAAATCATTATCTTTGTCAGTTAAGTATATTCCTGAGACTTTGGTTAAAATGTCTGGTTTTTATTTTGGATGCATTTACTGTAAAATGCTTCTAATGAATCGCTATGCAGGGGAATATAGATAGACAATTCAGCACTATAGTCAGAAGGAAACTACTCTAAATTCGTGAGCTCTCAGGAATGATCTTCCTGATCAGTTATAAGCAATTTCAGCTTTCTGCATATTTGAGGGTTAATCTTTGCCAAGAGACTCCTGTCCATGTCCTTTTCAAACGGAGCGGCTTACATGAAAAAAATATAAATGCAAAAGGAACATAAGGATATTTATCTTTTAAAATTTTCTGGTTTTATATGTTGATTTCCCAGTATATCCAAGAAAACCTTCTTGGGGAGAGAGGCCTGCCTACTAGATAAAGTAACTTCCTTATGTGCGTGATCTTATGAACCCTGTTACTCATACTTTTTGTTCTGTATCTAGTTTGATTCTGCTTTTAACACCTTCTCCTATTATCTCACATCAGATTAGAGCAGAACCTGCTGATAAATCACACTAGCACTTCAGGTGGCACCTAGTTGTTAAATTCTTTGCCAGTTCTTTGATGAGCCCTTTTTTCTTCAGAATTTAAACTTTGATTTCAACCAAAAAAGCTTTTGGCCTTACAGTTGTGAAGCAAAACCTTTCTAAACACCAAAGACTGCAGTGCTATGTTCCTGAATCTGCATGTACCGAGGCAGAACCGTTGGGCTACGTTCAGCATTGATTTAAGTGGAGGGAGAGGAGAGAGGAATGTCTTCTAGTAGTTCTCAGAGGGGATTAAGCTGCCTTGAAGCTGAACCATTACATTGCCGTTCTCAGCTCTTCAGGACATGAATTCTACGGGGCTGCACTTCAAGAAAAGGCCTTTTTCCCAATTTCAGTGAAGTCTTTCAGTAGACAGCACAAGTTGCTGTTTTTGAGGATCACAGTTGCTTTTTGTGGCAGAGGCTGTGGAGAAAGAACCAAATTCAATGAGAGATTCCCCAGCGCTGGCCTACTGGATCACACCCATTCATGGTTCAGAGGTCTAGGGCGACAGTACTGCAGCTAGGAAGAAGAAAGGGGACTCAATGACTATTTTTCTTACTCTGAAGCAGGTTCCTTACGCTGACCATTCGACAGCAGTCCAAGTGGACCCATGCTCTGACATTGAATGTGCCCCATAAGTGCCTTGTTAAAGCTCAGACACAAATTAATCATCAGATCTGGAGGCAGCAATAATTCTCCCTCTTCCCCACCCCAATCGGAACTAGCAGGCGTTTCTGTTGTCACTGTTTTATTTTATTTTCACTTCCTCTGCAGCATAAGGTACAAGCTGCCTCGTTCAGGATGGTCTGGCTGTACCTCATCTGCTATCCCAGAAGCTCTAGTCATTAGTGGTCCATCTGTATTTTGTGCTCTCTACTGTGAATGTTCAGTGCTGCAGTTTCTAGAGGATAACATCACAACATTTTTCAGCCAGAGCATGGCTGTATCGGCAACACACGTGCATTTTGTGTAAAGATATCCCATCTGTCTTTCAGTGAGCTCACTTGTGTACTAGCAGCCATATAGTTGTGTTAGCCTGATAGCCCACCATGGCTACTTCACCCTGCTAGAAGATACATATGATGACAGCTGCCGTATTGGTGTACTAGTTAGACAGTGATGAGACTCTTCCAGAAAGTTATAGGAATCCAACTCTTTCATCTATAATATTCTTTTTCTCCCGGAAGGCCATTTGAAATCACAGGGCAGTCATCTGCTACAGTTCATTTCAGTGCAAATGTTGGAACAGGCAGAACTGCATCCAAATCTATGGAGCAAGTATAAGAAAATTATACCACTGGTACTTGTACAAGTGTTATCCCACTCTTTCAATGTCCTCTAGTAGAGACAGAGAAATATAGTACTGTAACAAAACACATCCAAAGCCCCACAACAAACAAGTCATTAGCTGCCCTCCTCTGTAATAATTTCACTTATATTGAATTCCAGATATCCTGATCCATCTCTAAGGTGAGGATGCTCCAGTTTCATCACTTAAAAATGGAGCAAGATTTATCTGTATTAGATTTACAGACAGGCTTTCTGAATGAGCGTGTGCACTGACAACAACTATGCTGAGATCTGAACTGGAGATTTTTCCAGTCCATCTTTCAGCGGGATGACTTTTTAAGCACTTCTTTTACTGCTGAATACCACAAAGGCTCAGACAATCTATTGATGACGAAGGTCAGCACCTTCTTAGCAGCCCATAAAGTGAGTCTCTCACAATCAGGTTTCAGACTTTTTAAGATTCTAGCCATTTCTTTAGGCAATGAAGCAACGTAGTTCTTTCATCTTGCTATTTTTATTGTTTGAAAGCCTGAGTCACATCTGATCTTTTTTATTTTTAGTTTTCTTTTGGGGAAAAAAAACCCTTAATGTATCTTTTTTTTTTTTTTTGTTCAGTACTCTTATTTCTTTGTGATAGACATAAGTAATGGCTCATTCAGTACAAAATCAGAACTCCTTACATTTTTCTTGCTGTGATAAGGGCACACTTGCCATTATTACAGCTGCATTGTCCATATTGCCACAGTAAAGGTTTTGTCAGCACTTCCACTCTAAACACTATTTTCTCTTGCTGTATTTGACCTGTTTACAGAAATAATAAGAAATTGGGCTCTGGGCTGAAATTTGGTAAGGTTAATCATATTTTTTTCATAGCATTTTGCAGGGATTTAATCATATTATCCTAATTGCTCTTTGAGGCTGAAAGTCACATATTAATTGTTTATGTGGTACTGAGTACAACAAAGCACTAATCTCATTAGGCTACAGATATAAGAGAAATACTAAACTGTATTAATAATTCCTGTTCACAGCTATTAGATAGCTAGTTCACTGGACATTCTTATGCAAAGACAATAAGCTTAGGCTCACTGTTGTTCAAAGTAGCATAACTCCAGTCTCTTCTATTACTCGCAGTAGCTTGTAGAAGTTAACTAAAGTTGAAGGTAAATATGGCAGGAACTGAATGTAAGAAACAAATCCTGCTTAAAATAGTAAACTTGTCTTTAAGGATAATGTGCAGAAAGAAACAGGAAATACAATTAATATAAGAAGTTTTCACAAGGTATGTTAATGATGTGGCTGTCATTGCCTCCTTGAACAGTGCTTAAATGCAGCAAGGAAAGGATCGCACGAAGATCACTGTCACGTGTCCAGGAATGCAGAAATCTTCTATGAAATAGTTGAGCGTTGACTGGGCAAAAAAGGAAAATAGATAAATCCCTATTCCTGACAACTTTGGATAGTCTTGAATGATGATGGGGTCTACTTCCTCTCCCTCCTGAACCTTTTCCCTTCTTCACTCTATGTTTTGTCTGTCTTATCATTCCCGATTGCCTTTCTTGCAGTAAGGATATAGACAGCTGTGGTCCTGTAGAGCCAGCTTGAGTGATTTAAGAGGCTGCTTCTCCCAGCTGGTCAATACTGCCCTTCCCTTTTACTGCCGCAGCTCCTTGTGCATATCTGTGCAAATTAAAACGGCTTAGGGGAAACAGATTCACAGGAGTACCGGGGATCTGAGCTAATCCATTTCACTAGGCACTGAAGCAGGCTGGAAATACATACTATGAGCTAGGAGCACCCAGTATGGCAGCCATAGGAGAGGGGAGAAAGAGAGAGGGATAGGCAGAACTGGGAAATTTCTGCTTCTTCTGTCTTCTCCAGTGAAAGCCCATCATGTGTATTTATTTGGTTTGCTGGCTTAGCCAAGACTGCATGATTTAGTACATGGCTGTCAATCAATAACAAACATTAAGGCAATTTTTTTAAGCTTTCAGGCAGCATCTTAAAAGGTTATAGTACGCACTGAAATGGGTAAGCCAATCTCACAAAAGAGCTAAAACAAAGATTCTAATATTTTCCATTTCTTTGGGGCATCTTCACTTCCACGTATTCTTTAAAGTATTATTTCAAAACTTCATATCTCTAAATATCACAGCAAAAGTTAACTGCCAACAATTTAACACAAAATTAGGCACCTCAATTAACTATTGCTGTAGAGATGTAGAAGGACGTTCTTAACAAGTTGTTTGAATAAAAATAGAGCCGTAAAAGGACAATAGGCTACCAACCACAACTATAATTCAAAATCAAGAAGGAACTAGAATCTCCTCAGCAGTACATCTCAGTACAGTGAGGCAAAACAAATACAGAAAAGAAACATCAGTGATCGCAACCTGGAAGAAGGCAAAGGAAGGTTCAGGACACAGTCAGAGCTCAGGATATGTGGTTGGTAACCAGTGTGACTAAGGAAAAATGAAGAGAGAGAAACGGAGGATGTTTTCTGCATGTGTTTTTCAGGCATTGTGTGACTGTGTTCCTCACAGTCCCTTGTGGTGAAATACTTCCTCTAAAAGTGTGGGAGAAAAATACTGAGAGACAAAAGAGACAGCAGGGAAAGCATTTCAGCTCTGCGTCATGATGTCATCCTCTTAGTACAAAGCCTCGCATTGTCAATTAGGAAAAAAAGGTCAGCGCTGTGTCTGACGGGGATGTGAAGCCTGGCCAGCCTTCCTTGATTGGATTCAGCAGCTCAGCACTGCGGGAGCAGAGGGGTTCATTTTCATAGCTAAAGGGCTACTGAGAGGCAAGGGGGAGAGAAAACGGAAATTTTAAAATGGTAAATGTTTCTACAGCAGGCTCCTGAAAAGTAGAGTTGTGAGAACAAATAATTCCTCTGGGTGAGGAACAAGGACGCATGTGTGTGCCTAAGGTATAAACAGACCAGTGATCTTAGGGTAATCCCTAAATGAAAAGGAATGCAAAGATCGGTCCTACAGCTGAGACGTTGTGCTGAAAAAGCTTGAGAAGTTTTTTTTTTTTTGTACAGCAATATTTCCTAATGCTGTTGGGAAGACAAGAAAGCAATTTTTGAAGAGATTACAAAGCAAACGTCCAAGTGTCCTACTTGCTCTCGTTCTGAAGGAGATGAAGAACTATTGATTTTCTGAAAAGATTGCTTTGAAATGGTGGGAGCTGAGTACTTCTAAAGAATGTGTGCAGAGGGGCAAAGTTTGGTTTAGGAGGGTTGCCGCAGACTGTGCTGTGGGCTTGATTAGATCTGCCAACATGCTATTAAGAGGTCTGCATCTCAGAACTGCTCTGGGCAGCCCTGCCTCCAGATGAGGCAGGAATTCAATGAGAGCTCATAGTATAGAAAGAGCTCTCTTTCACTTCACAGAATAATCACATTCCTATGGGACCATGGTGTAGGAAAGCCCAAACCTAAAGGAGATGTTAGCAGACCTATAAGGACTTCCATTACCTATTGCACAGTACACAAAACATAGCCTTCAGTTCCACAGCAAAGAAGGTGCCTGACACCTTGTACGGCACTGAGATCAAACCCACAGCAAGAGAGTGGCGGCTGAGGATACAGATCCTTTTCTTGCTCTAGCTATAAGCAGACAGGTTATCACGATTGAACCCAACCCTAGTTGCTGGTGACCACCTCAGGATGGGTGTCCCCTTACAGTCCCCTAAGTTCTGCTTGTTAACTCATGTTAATGAGATATGTTAGATGAGAGCTACCATTTTAGCTGTTATTGTTTCTGTTCACCAAATACAAAACTCTACCACTAACTCTTGTGATGTTCTATGCGGTAAAGCGTTATCTGCAACATCCAAGCTCCCAGCTAGGACCATCCCATCTGAACACAGACGACTTTGGTAGAGATCCTTCCTGTTGGTTACACTAACTATGTAACTAGAATGGAGCTGGGGCGTACAGAAAATTGGTAAATCAATGATAGATCTTTGTAAGTCACCGGTTTTATTGCACACTTAGTAAAAAAATGAACAACTTTCTTTGTATGCCTAAATCTTTGCTCCCATAAAAACCTTCCCAAATCAAAGACAGCCAAAAGGAGCAACAGGGAGACAAGGAGGCCATAAGAATGGGAAGAAGAAGGAAAGGAAGTCAGCAAAAAAGCCATCATATCAAGATGCAAAGTGAACTGAGGGGCTATCTTCCTTCGGAATGTCCTTCCATACTGCTTCACTTCCCCATCGAGGGAATCTCCCCACATAGATGTCATTAACTGGAATTCCTTTTTCTCATCTTTTATTGTGGCTTTTGTTTCTTTGGTGCTGTTGTTCTTTATGACTGTTGTATCTGATTTCCAATGTAAGAGCAATAAATGGAAGAGTGAAAACAGTACAGTACAGTGCAGGGTGAGGGAACAAGGGAGCAGACAGCAGGTGCTGGCAAGTCCCTCCCGCTCTTCTCATAATAAGGATGCCTTTGTAGCAGGGGTCCATGGAGACCACAGCCTAAATGAGAAATGGGAAATCTTAAAGAGCTAGTTCAGATCTTCCACTGCTGTAAATTGACACTGATCTGTCCCAGAATTTTAGCAAGCCTGGAAAGATAGAGGCTGATGATACTTTTGACCATAAATGGGTTCTTATGATTAGAAATTTACCTCTGCAAAGAAGACCAGGCAAATGATACACTTCTATACCTCAGCAAATGAAAGTAAGTTCTCTTTTGCCAGTTAGATACTGAATTTCTATGACCCTAGCAGTACAATTTGTCTTGAAGCTTCTGCTCAAGTGACCCTTAAAGGCAGTATTGAAATTCTTCTGCTTGGGTTATGGAGGCTAATAAAGAGTCTGATAACTGGTGGGAGGGCACTGAAGCATTCATGCATGTGAAATCATATGCACATGTATAACCTGAGATTTTTCTGATGTCGTGAAAAGAAATGCAGAACTACTGGTGCTTAATTCTCTCAAACTTTCAGAGCTGTTTCTAGAGTCTGGTATCCATGCAGTGAGTGATGGTTGAACAGGATGTTTATAAAAAAAAACAAATCAAAAAAGATGGAGAGGTTTGTTACCAAAACCAAGGTGTTTTTTATTTAACTTCAACAAGCCATCTTAACAATTACTGCTCGCTGAAGGTAAGGGCTAACTTGAGACCTAGAGCTGTCTTTAATGAGTGCATTACGTATAAAGATGTGAAACATGTAGAGTGCACAGGACCAAAATAGGGAGAAACTCTTCTGGTGGCAGTAAGACCTGTTGAAACAGCCAAAGCATCATCATCAGGGACTAATCTGCATAGGAGTCTGCTTGATTAAAAATAAGAGACAACAATTATCTTATGGCTCCATAATTCCATTGAATAACTAGGTTTGTTATCTAATACTACTTTGTCCTACAGAATGATCTATATGTTGACAGCCCTGTTCAGGCATAAACTAATTAATTTTCATGGCAGGACCAGTCCTGTGAAGTGCTGTTCTTCTACAAGGCAAGAGAAATTGAGGAAGCACAATAACTCACAGGGTGAGGCAGAATTTCCTATTAGATATGTAATTAAATATTATGAATCCCACTGGTACGCAGAGATGTTAAGCAGAAGTATTAAATAAGTTAGCCATGGCTGTGCATTGGTCCCTCCCTGGCTCCTGTTTCAGAGCACAACGGTGGCAGCTGTCATTGACCCATCCTCTAGGCTCCTTCATACGACCACTACAGTTACCTTGTATTACATTACAAGGGATTTCATCTTCGATACGGTATTTCTGCAGTAATGCTAGACAGAATGAAGCAAAATTCAGGGATCAGAATATGCGATAAAGCATTTGGATAGTTGATCTACCCACCTCCTTACTTCACCAGCTGCTTTAGCAAATACTCAAGTTATGCTTGTTCCATTTCTCATAGTGTGGACTAATGAACTTTAAATATGCCTAGGCAAAAAAAGTCTGGGAGGAAGGAAAAAGAGAAAGGCAGAAGGATAACAGACTTCTGTGACACCAGGTGAAGCACATGTCAATAATTTGAGGATTATATTAGTTAAAAAAATATTTTCATACTTTCTGAAGTCATTATTACGAACCTAGAAAATTTAGAGTGTCTGGAGGGCTTTTTAACTCGTTTATTACAACTATGCATTTCATCCTTAATTGCTTTGTAATTTGACATACATTGGTTTCACAGTGGCAGCTGAAGCAAATCCAGTAACAACTGAGAGCCACAGTATGCACAGACGAGAGCTCCTGACAGGCAGAGCTTCAATTCAGCAACTTTGTACAGGCAATAGAGCTGTAACATAAAAGTCAGCAGGAAAGAAAAGGTTGTGAAAAAGGACTGGCTGAAATAGCTCAGATTAACTTTCAAGACAGCTCTTTGACAGCTTTTAGTTTCTTAGTATGGTTTCTGGTTTTAATTTCTACTTTTGGCTTGATGTCTTGATTTTCCAGGGAAGAAATTGACTTTTGTGCAATTATTTTAATCTCTGTGAATGTTTATTATCTCTGCGGCATTATTTTTGTCAACATGAGTTTTAACCTTGAAGTGCTACAAGAACAGTAGGGAAATTTTTCTTATTCCCTTGATGAACAGCAAGGTATGTGGCACACGTTCTTCAGGTACAAATTTCCTATTCAGGATGTGCGAGTGACCCTGGTCTTTGACCTGCTTGCATGCAATGACACAGATCTGTAAGAGCAGTGACAGCCAAGGGAAACCCAGTGGTTGTGAGCCACTGAAAAAAACAACAAAAAAATCTGATCCAGCTGTTGATTCTAACATGTTTTTGTTCGTTGCATTAAATGTATAGTTGGTTCTTCCCTTTATTTCCTATAAACTACACCAGGACTGGAGCCAATGCTGTCACAGACTAATGCTGATTCTGTAACCCATGCTTTTGTAACCTTTAAGTTATACTACACTAATGTTTTATTTTATGACCTTCCTGAGAAAATTCTGCAAAGCTCCAATGGATGCAAGATATTGCAACCTGAATATTAACTTCTAATAAGGTGACCGAACATGTTACATCAGTTGAAAGAGAACTGTATCAGTTCTTTTTATCCAGTTGATTTTGCCAGGAGAAACTTGAAGTGTTCTCTACGGCTACACTTGGGATGCGAACACCGTGTTATGAACTTTGCCATTAGTAGAGACCTTCCAAGGTGTTCTCTTAGCTCTGAAATTCAGATTTAAAGGGGTGTAGGGGTTTAAAATTGTTTTTGTGTCCTGAGTACCGGTCACTTTGGGCCAGTAACCGAATATGTTGAATTAATAGGCTATTCTACATTCAAGTTTGGGAGGTGAAGGATGAAGCTTTACTTCTCTTTATCATCTGTTATTGTAAATCTCCTTAGGAACTATTCTTCTGAAGGTTTTACAAGGTGACTCTGAAAGACTGAGTGATGTGACTTATCATGTTGGTTTTAAATTATGCGTAAAGCTTTGTTTCAAAATTATTTAAAACAGTTTTTACCTAATATCAACCAGTTCATGAAAGAAGCAAGAAGAACCAAGGTGTTGGTTATCCTCCCAGGACTGAGGGTTAGAAAATGGGGTCAAGGTGGTGGCAAATCCCTTTGGGATTAGAAAAATCTGGGTTTACCCAGGGCCCAGCATTATGCTGCTGCAATTCATTCCCATCACCCCCCGTATGTCATGAAAAACGAAGCATCAGGGTGGGTGCTGGACTTGCACCTTCCTCCAAACCTGTGTTTTCTTCTTCACTGTTACTGTCCTAATGTTGACCAACCCCAGTACTGTTCATTTTGAAAAAACCAGCATTTGCTGCTGTCAGAATGACTCTGGTTAGCAGAAGGCAGTAAATTCCAGGTTTTTCATTTGTGAGTCTCAGTAAAGCCATGAAAGCTTTAACCCTCAGTTATTCCCAGCAAGGTGTTATCTCAAAGGATTCTGGAATTAAATTAATAAATAGTTAAGGGGAAAAACCCAACAGCAGAAAGCTAAAGGCAGGGACTTCGAGCAGGGCCTGCTTTGCATCCTGGCTCTGTGAATTCTTGCTGCAGCTGCTCTTGCAGCTGCATTATTTTCAACATCAATCTGAGCAATGCTATGTAATAGCCTCGTTACAGAGGGACTAAAGAGCTAACAGAATCCTAAAATCTTCAGACTTTTTATAAAATTTACATTCTGAAATACCATATTTAAGCTATTTTTCAATGTCTGAATTTAAATGGGCACAATTAGAGTTGATTTTTATTTTGTTTTTCAACTGGTAGTTATTGCATTGAGCAAGTATTCCTCGCAGTCACGGTCCTGCAAACACATACATGCAGCATCTTAATTTGATAGGAGTGAGTAGTCTCGCAGAGTCGCATAACATTAGACATGGAGAGAAGCAGTTACAGAGCTGGAGCTTATATTTGTAATGGAGAAGTGTGGAATGCAACAAAACATTTTACACTGAATTTTCTGCATATTCTTTCAAAACGGCAATGATACATGGAGTTTCTTCATTGCCGGCCTTACTTATCATTTCATTCAGTTGGTAAAAGTCTCAATGGCTTTGCCAGAGAAGATAAGCCAATGCAAAACACTTTCAAGGACTCGCTTTTACGTGTGTCCGGAGATTGCCCATCAAAGTTTGTCAGTGGTCACATCTGAATACTACTACCATAGTATTTAATCTATATTTCTGATATAGTTGTGCAAGCTTAAGTAGGGATATCCTGACAATACCACCAATTTGCACAGATATAGCTAATGACCTTCTAAGGAGTAGGCACCATAAAGGGAACATATCTAATGAAACACTTCATTTATTGATTATAACGTAATGCATGACAGTATTACAATTCCTGAAAACAGTACAAGTACCAAATGAGCAGTATGGCCACCCTGGAATACAACAGACCTCATCTTATTTAGCTGTTTACAACTTGATTTCTAGAAGATGTGCGATTTTATGACAATCTCAAGGTTATTTTAAAATAATTTCTCTAGGCCTCACGGCTGCAGGAGAAAGCTTGGAAAAATAACTGAAATATCATGTAAAGGCTTAGGAAATAAAAGGAAAGAAGCCAAAGAAGGTAACTGTAAAAAATAAAGTACCGTTTTTATCTAGTTAGATGTTCCTAGTTGCCTGCCTGAGGATGTTTAATGCTTAAGGTTAGCAGTATTGAATGACAGAGAGAGGTTATTATTGGTTAGGTGCTGTAGTAAGAGCAACTTTTATTTTTTTTAAGTTCTAATTATACTTTACATGCATCTTGCTGGTAAGTGTGGGCAGATCATGTGATCTCTGTGCCTCATGGAGCTAATCAGACTTCAGTTCTTTTCAGTGCCACATGGATCAACTTACTAGTATTTGTGAAACAGAAAGGAATTAGAATGATGAACGTCCTGTAAATAAATAAATGTATCTCCATTCATTAGCTCAGGAAAGCTCTGTTTTGTTTCAAGAAGTGATTACTGAAATGCTTTACCATGTATTCTATCAGCAAATAAGATGACATTAAGTGGCAATATGTTAAAATTAGTTGCCTTCCATTCTTTCAATTTTACTGGAAAAAAGTTACATTTTCTTTTCAGGTTGTATTTCCCCGAGTATAAAACAGATGCATTTGGATAAATAGATTTGGAACGTATTATTAAATTAAATGAAGAAAAGGAAACATAATGAAATAACATCCAAGTATCAGAAAAAAAAAATCTTTTCACAGGCTTGGAATGGAAATCTAATGTTCCTTCTCTACTTTATCCCGGTAAGAGGATGACAGGTATTCTATCATCTTCGAAAGTACCATCTGAGATGCCACTTCTGATCTGAACAAGAACGGGTGTCTGTTCATGGAGAACCAATTTCAAAATCCAGTTAAATGTATTAAATCTATTTCTACATTGAGCATGTTTTTGGTGCTTAGTACATTTATTACTATTATTACAATAAAATTAAATGGTGCCATCTGAGATCAGGTTCCTGTGGTACTTCTACATAGTCATTGTAAAAGACATTTTTAAACAGACCGAGCAGAGGAAAGAAGTTTCCTTTGCGGTAAAATGGGGATACAGAAATGAAGCACAGAGAAATGAAATCTGCTCAGAGACGTACACCAGACCCACGGCAGATCAGCTTCTCACTTCCAGGGTTCCTGCAGTTGCCTTCCTTAAGTCCCATTTAAAAATGGTGCTGAGCCAGCTCAGGACAAGCGTACTCTCCTCAGGTGCTCTTGAGGAACATCCCTGCTGGGAAGTGCTTGGGCAGGGAAGCCCTGGCTTAGCCCAAGCCCTTTAGCTTGCTGGAGCACAGGAGAAAGAGCACACCGGGGCTTGCATGTCTGTCCCTGATGCAGTCAGTCCCAAATGATTTATAGCATGCCCCAGCTTAGCAGCTCCAGCTCAGCTCTTCCTCACCTCATTGAGAATGCTTTCTGCCCACTATTTTGAAAAATGGAAGAAACTGAATCAGCTGGAAGATGTCTTGCTTATAGAATGCAAAATCTATATCCCCACAACCTGAGTTTTACCACTTGCATCTCAGGCCACTGAGCGTAAGCAGAGGTTTCTTCCCTCCTTGGACCACTGGCGGAGGTATATTCATGCTCATCAGGACCCGAGCTCCACTGATGTACATGATAAAAAGAAAAAGTTCTAAAATAGGTTTAGAAAAGGGTTTTTATGTAAGGTCCTCATTCATTTGTCAAGAGATTAAATTGCTGAACACACTTAAATCAGAGCAACTTGTTAACCTTACTTTCTAAAGAAATTCTGCAAATACATTTAAAAAATGCAGTAAAATATGAAGTCTCTGCTGCTTCTAACCCAGACAAGTAAACCTGCAGGCCGCAAAACAGCTGATGGAGGAAGACACACTGGAGTTATGTTCAAAACTTGGAGCACTGCGAAGGTTCAACAAGCATTTCAGAATAGGGTAGAAAACGGCATAAACCTCACAGACAACAGTCCCATCCCAGTGCCAAGTTATCCTCTTAGGTGCCAAGGACTAAAAAATCCCATGACCAGAGGGAGACAAGTGAATAAGAAACACAAAGCAAAATCAACACAATCAATGAAGTAACTAAGACACAAAATCTCAAAACAGAGCTAATGTACCATATTGCTGAAAAATGTTGTTCTGCAGATAAATGAATAAATTTACTTTCAAGCCAGGTGCTTTGTTTTTTTTTCCCTAGTAGCTTCAGTACTATTTCTTCTTCTGCACATTTGCTTCCCCAGGTGCAACTTAGATACAGCATCTAAATTTCTCTACTTTAGCTATGCAGTTGAGGTGAAACCTAGACGAACGAGCAGAGCAGAGCAAAACAGTTGTGGGGAAAAGTGCAGCAGGGCTAAAGCAACAAAAGGGGGAAAGAAATAAAATCGAAATGTCTAGGGATTCAGTAAGAGGAGAGAACACTGAAGGTCTGAGGAGGGAATAGAGAAAAAAGGGAAGATGACAGGAGTGTGAAACATGTAGTTGCATGATAAGTAGAACTAATGAAACCGAGTTTCCTTGGGCCTTTGTGGCTGCGCTCTCTGGTGTCTCACAGCATGCAAGCTCCGATCGAAGCTTTCCCTGTGGTTGGAGTATTCACAGCGTCTCTCCCTCATGTGAATTTTCCTAGTGTCTGTCTAGGGGGTTGTTGATGATGCAGTAATTTGGAGATAGGATCCAGGGACTGCCAGCTAAACAATAATTAAGCCTTTTTACTCAAAATGAAAAAATGCTATAGTCAGAAGGGAGGAAGACGCAGAATGGAAACAAAAGTGAAATAAAAAAGGAGAAGGCTCTTCTCCACCTAAATCTTCAAGGATGATTTGGTTTGTTAAACATAAATGACTAGTGGGAGAGGAAAGAAATCGCTGGATGGAGAGATACTGGAGGGCGGTTGAGGCAAGTGTCTAAAAAGATGCATATTGCCAGACGAGATCACTGAGTGGAAATGACTGAGCTGTAAAGAGGTTGATTTTAGGTGATAGAAGCAAGGGATTTTGAGTAGGTGGGAGAGGAGGTGATTGGAAGAAACCCGCTGCGGTCTCTGGAAAGTGCTGAGGCTGGACTGGAAATTTGGGTGAGGTGGAGATAATGAAAAGCTGCTCCCTCATCAGTCCCCACCCCATTAAGTATGGAGGAGACGTGGGTTAGCTCTGTGATGGCCAGGAGCCCTCCATTCGCTCACAGCACTATCCCCACTGCGAGCACCAAAGCTGGAGCCAGCTCAGGAGAAGCAAACGGTTAACACCCCGTTGCTCCTCGCAGGGAAATGTTCCAGATGTGATAACCCAGGCCCCACCTAGACCCCTTCTGAGCACGGCGTAGAGACAGAAAGCAGCTTTCTTACTTACCGACCAGGTCTTCGTCTGCCGTTGGCAGCTGCAGTGCCTGGCGGAATGTGCTGGGGTTCCAAAGACAACATTCCAGGTGTCCGTGGAGACCCCGCCACCTGCTGCCCCACCCCCGCCCATGCCCTACCGGCCTCCTGCCCCTGACATCCCTGCGTTTTCACCACCCTGTGTCCCGCTGCATCCCTGCTGCTCCCGTGTCCTAACCTCCTGACGTCCCCTGCATCTCTGTGTCCCCACCACCCTGTGCCCTCGCTCTGCCCCCACCACCTAGTGTCTCCTACATCCATGGCACTTCCCCTGTTGCCACCACCTGGTGTCCCCCATGTCCCCAGCATCTCCACATGCCTCAACCCAAGCCACTACGATGCCTGCCACTACTCCTCCACCTGCATGGCAAGGTCTTGGGCTTGGCCATGACTCAGGGGCTAAAAACAAAGGTGGCAACTCTGTGCTGCAAATGAGTCCTCCCAGGCTAGGTAGCAACTCCAGCACACCCAGCTTGCATTATTTATGATGGGTGATGGCTCCATGTATGGGATAACAAATCTGAAGCTCGTTATAAACTTGGTTGCCGTTACTACTCTAGACTTCCTAGTTGCCAATTAAGATCTGATCAATTTTAAAAAACATTTTAACAATGTGTGCCTTAGTATAACAGAAGCATGAAACAAAGAAAGAAGCAAGAATTACAAAAGGTGAAGTAATCAGCAGGCTTATTATAGACCGTCAGGTTGCTCTAGTCCCCTGATTTAAGTTGAAAATAGAAAAAAAAAGTACAAGTGCAGATGGATTGCTCATAAGATGTATTCAAAGTTGCTAGTCCAAACAGCATAATTTTTAACGCTAAGCATTCCCTATACAGCAATGTTTGAACTGAATGCTTTTTATGGATGCGATTAGTTCGTATAGTTGTGTGATTATGCACTTGGGATCTGATTCACAGGCTTGCTTCTTTCTTCCTTGACAAAGGATAGATGTAAGAAAAAGCCTAAAAAGGTTTGTGCTGGTTAAAAATATTCACGAAAAGTAAAACTTCAGGTTTAGAAAAGCCGCATAAGTAGAAAAAATGGAGTTTCTAGATCTTTGGAAATTTCTACTGTGCAAAGAGTTGTAGTGTTTCAGGCTCATAAACCAGATTAAGAGTCCGGTGACGTACAAGAGTGGATTTTTTTCTCTGCTTTCTGTTTGGCTATATATCAATAGGTCTTCTAGGCAGGAGAAAAGTCTTGCTGACTACATCAAAGATTCCTTACTAGAAACAGCCCTTAAAAAATAAAAAGTAGGCCTACTTGAAAAATGTTCATCATGTATTCTTTAGTGGAAATTTTGTCTTCACTTTTTTGGCTGAAAAATACCCATGAAAATAAAGTAGTTGTGTTTGATTAAAAGGTGACCAATCTGAAAAGCAGGCTGTATTGGTCTCTGTGATACATAGCCCAAGCAGGGAGTGCAAACTGAATACAAGGACGCAAAGTGTTGAGACCACACCTTTCACGAGACATTGAAACAAAGTTCTCACATCGATATGCTTTGCTTTTCATCTCCAAAATGGCTTGTCTGAAATACTTCCATCCAAAATTGCAGGCAGCCAAAGGCAGGCAGGGGAGGGCTTTGGAGAGTGGCTGGGACGAACGGCAAGGCACTTATGTCCAGCATGGGCAGCCTTTGGACGGGAGCTGTCATGGCCCTTGGTGACATGCCTCTGTCACATTGCTGCTTCGTCCCTCTGCGAGCAGTGGAGAAAAGAAGCATTGGCATCACATATTTTCACAGATCTTTTCCCGTCAAAAGCTGGGATGCTATATTATTTATTGCAAGTATGTTTTTTATAGTTTTGGGATGACTTCCGCCTTCGAAGAGATGCAACACAACATTCATGTGTTCAAAGGTAAATGTGCATGTGGCCACTGTTCATTTTGGGAGGTTCTAGATACAAATCGTAAGGGACCACAGGAGAAGTCAGTGCTTTGGGAACTGGAGAGAAGGCATACTGGACAGTAGGAAGGGTCACAGATGTTTCCTGCCAATCTGTTTTTTTGCTTTTCATTTCTAACTTGCAGTTTCCCGTTGCCAACTGGCTTAACTTTAGCTTGGTGATTTCCATGCAGGTACTTGTTAGCCACTGATCACACACTAATGGCAACTTTTGTTTGGACTAAGAGATATCTGAAAAGCTGCTGTAAGAGACCTAGTGTTAGGATATTTATTGGAGGTAAAGCCCCTCTCTTCTCCAGATTAAAGAACACAAGCAGAGGCTCATGCCCAAGACACCATGGAGTAACACAGCTACTGTGAAATCCTTAGAGGCAGTTGCCTCTCTGCTAGCTGTGCCCTTCATAAAGAACGGGGTCTTGTGTTATTGGTAGATTTGCATGTTCCCATATCCAATAACTCTGACTAAGTGGCGTATTTAGAGCATCTATCATAGCATTAGGAACAGGTTTCTGCCATGCTGTGGTGATGGAGAACTTTTTGTGAAACCCTGGAATTGAATGCCCCTGTTCGGAACGTACCCTCTGGCTTTGGATAGCCCCATGCTCACATCCTGCAAAATACATTAATTTTGGAGGCTTATTTGTTTCAGTGCCTTTAACTGCCCACGTCATTCCAGGAAAGGATGAAGCTGTGCTATGCCGGGACATTAGTCTGAAACTCAGGATAATGAGGGACTGAGGTGAAAATGAGGAGTATCAATAACACTCAGGTCACTGCTGGGGAAGGAGAAGCCCAAAGAATCACAGAATCACAGAATAGTAGGGGTTGGAAGGGACCTCTGTGGGTCATCTAGTCCAACCCCCCTGCCGAAGCAGGGTCACCTACAGCAAGCT
>Ga0065711_1001300_pt1 | contig 45192 bp, 32 predicted proteins | sample Hoacrofraction12_FD_59098 | JGI IMG/M metagenome (GOLD analysis project Ga0065711, IMG submission 59098) | Hoatzin crop microbial communities from Cojedes, Venezuela - Epithelial fraction 12 v2 (version 2) | ecosystem: Host-associated > Birds > Digestive system > Esophagus > Crop | place... | reverse complement strand
CTGCCTGGACAAGGTCCTGTGCAGCCTGCTGTAGGTGACCCTGCTTCAGCAGGAGGGTTGGACTAGATGACCCACAGAGGTCCCTTCCAACCCCTACCATTCTGTGATTCTGTATCTTGGTCATGTACTGCAGGGCAGACTGTGACCCAGAGCGACCCTCAGGACCCTTTGAAAGCAGTGATACAGTGAGCATTGCCATGGCAGAGCTTGGGAAATAAGGGGTGGCCTTCAATACAATGTTTGCAAAGAAATCTCCCTTACGGGAAGGTAACAGAAGTTTCTTTTTGGAGTAGCTCAGGAGTTCATTTCTCTGGGCTTCAGTTTAAGTCCTATTGGTCCTGGCTTGAGTCCAAAGTTTGTGAGTCTAGTTCTGGTGCACCATGTTGCAGGCATTATTTTTTCATTTCATAAATCTTTTCTCACCTGTCACTCCCTATCTCCTTCCTCATCCCAACAGACACCACTACTAGCAGCAATTAAACAGCAGCCCCATTTTCTGTTTCTGTATTCTGTAGTGCTCAAGTACTTAATCACAGAGCAGATCAATATGGATGCCTGTCCCGCCTGCCCTGCTCTCCCTGGGTGAAGAGGCTGTCAACAGCAAGGGGTAGTAGACTGGGTTTTTTTTTAAACCTCACCAAGATTAGCCTTGACACTTGCTAAAGGTCCCAGAAAATGTGACACACCCACCCCCCCCAACACCTCTTTCACCTTTTTTCTGTAAAAGAATATAAACAACCGAAAATTATGCAACACTTTTCCTTTATCCGCACCCTGTTTAAAGCAAACATGTTCTACCCTAGAAGATGTCTAAACAAAAAAAGGCCACAGAAAATTGGCTTTTATAACAGACATAAAAGGTGTGCTAGTTCCCTCTGTAAATACAAATGGTGTTTGCTCTATCTAGATCTACAGTACAATGAGTGAGAGAGCTTAATGACAAAAGACAATGCCGTTCTGCAGAACTTCCAGCTCCTAATCCCAAGGGGAAAACAGCAAGTCCACCTCAGCTCTGCCAGTGAAATTTTAATGCCCTCTTACAAATCTGCATGGAGGGAGGTGGTGTTGATCTCCCCTGTTGCTGCAGGGACGAGGGCGTCTGACGGAATATTTGGAGAGTGCAACAGAGGAGCCCTCAGGGGCTCTGCTGCCCCATGTCAGAGGAAGCAGTGGGGCATGTTCAGGAGGAAGAAGCCAGTTGCCAGAAGGTCTGGAAGGGAGGTGGCATGTGAGTATCTAGCCTTGAACAGGCTCATTTTTCAGGCTAAACCTTTTCTCCTATCCTTCCTTTTTTCAGCCGCTGCAGAGGACTACCTGCTGTCTCTGAGGGAATGGCTTATAATTGTTCTTAGGATGTGTAAATCTAGTTGAGTTGCTGGTAAAGGATGCTTCTTTGTCCTCTCTGAATGCAATATAACAGTGGGATAATGTGGGAGTGGCAAGGGAAGAATGCGTATTTTTTTCCGGAGACCGCATTTCAAAAGCCACCTTCGTCACACGAGAAAGGAGTATGGTTTGACAACAGTGGGGAAGCCAGCTCATGAGTTGGGGAGGGTGCTGAGTAGACTCAGATGTAGTAATGGTCACTGTACAACATGTGTGGAAGGACATCAGCACAACAAAAAGGAAGCATTTGCAGGGTTTGCTGTTCATGTATCTCTGGAGTCCTGCTCCCCTGAGCAAAAAGACTGAAAAGTAGTTCCATCAGAATTGTATTTCTTCTTGGTAAGTGCGATGAAGGCTGACTTAGTATGCAAGGTCTGATTGACATATATCTGGCAGCTGCGCAGCCTGTCCAATACGTACGATCAAATCTGATACATCAGAAGAAAACCTTTAAAAAGGGGCTTGTGGGACTCAGGCTTCCTTTAGGAGAGGTGAAGTTTAACCAAACATTTCTCCAATTGTGGTTGTGGCTGTTGGTGCTCCTACCTGCCCAGACAGACCTTCTACTTCTACAGCCTTGTTTCACATCTGTATTTTGGAAGCTAGAATAAAATATGAAGTACCCAGCTCTTCAACAGCTAGAAATGATATAGTGTCTTTAAGTCAGACCTAATGCTGCTGATTTATGCCACTGAAAGGGCCAGCGTCCCAGATGATTTTTGTATAATTCCAGCCTGAGCATCATTATGAATAAAACTGGACTCTAATGCAAACCTGGCAGCTTCTCTGCAGGCAGGTGGACACCAAGAGGGTCAATATACTTAGAGGCAAAGGAGTCTATAAATATATTTTGTTTGAGGATGATGAGGATTGGCATTAAATCTCTGATGGTTCAGAGATCCGAGACATATGAAGAACCCAAAAGGATTTTACTTCTCTCTTTCATCAAACAGTATCAATAACAGCATATACTGACACTGAATTAATGATTTTATATTAGAATCAGAAATTGCAGTTGGGATCCCAGTATCTTTGTACCAGCTGCTTCCTGTACACATAGCAAGAGTCTTTCTGGTTTACAAAGCTGATTGCCTACATCCCCCAGAGAGACAAAAGAAGAAAAGACCTAGAAAGGTCTTGAAATGAAATGGTGATGACATAGCTGGAAATTAAACCAGATATCTGAACTGTAGTCTAGTTATCCTGCCCTCTTAAATGCAGCTATCAGGGAAAAAAACGCAAGCATTTCTTTGCGGAAGGCCAGAGGATGGAAAGGCTACATTCATTATATGTCAGATCTGGCATAAAGTTAAGATTAACCATAGTCTCCTCTGCTGCGTGAGGCATCTGGATTAGTCTCTTAAGGAAGATCTGTGACTGCTGTAGAAAACTTCAGACCAGTGCTAATGAAGGTGCTTGGTTTCCTAAAAGCCCAGTAGAAGTTGTATTTATTCAGCTGTTGTCTTTAGTAGCATTTATGTAGGCAGAGGAATACAGGAAGGGAAATTTTGTTGTAATGAATACAGAATATTATGATTTCCAAAGATGGAACAAATAAACCCTATGCGTCTTTCATGGGAAGATAGAACAAAAAGTTGACCTTGGTTGAGCTGACTTGACTTCACTCTTTTCTCCTTATATCTTTTCTGTTAGATGAAATTTTAACACGACCGTTCTCATGCAGTCCTGTGCTTAACAGGGAACATGAGACTGAGGATGATAGTGGCAGCTGAGTCAGGGAAGCGCCTCTGCTTTCCAGTAACACTCTGTAGCATGAAGATGCTGGAGACTTAATGCCTGTGAGCAATAAGGGAGCTTAGCTATAATGATCCTTCCTGGTCAACAGTGAGAGGTCTTCCGGGAAAGGTGTGGGGTCAGGACAGGAAAGCCAAGAGGCAAAACCTTTCCTGTACAGACCAGGGCAGTCCTATGGTGGAGGACGGCCATGGAGCTGAGTGGTACTGCCAAGTACCCTTGTTCCCCTATGTCTCCTCATACTCTGTTGCCCTCTCTGCTCTCCACCTTGCCAGGAGCCACAGAGCCCTTGTTTCAGTCCATGACACTCCTTTGCTCGGAGAATTTCCTGTGTTTCACTGCAACTAATTCACAGCTTTCCAGTGTTGCTGGAGTGGTGGATGGGTGGGACACTCTCTCTGAGTGAACAGCGTGGGATCACTAGGACCTCTCCCTTTGCTCTGCCACAACACCAGCTCACACCCCTTCATCTGGTCTGCCAGGAGTCGTGTTTTTGCTCATATGCAGGATATTCTCACTGACCCACATCTATGTAACCCTCTCACTGGGGGACTACAGTGAGCGTACTTCTAGCTATCTGGGAACAGCAGAAGGAAGGTGTTTGTTTAGCTGTCTGTCCAGACAGTGGAGAGCCCTCTGAGCTCCCCAGAATACACGCATGGTCAGTTCAGGTCAAGGTGATGATTTTTTTCCTACATGTATTCTTGTGCTTTGGCTTCTAGGTACCTAATGATTTCAGTAGTCAAAGCGACAGGTCTTCAGAAGCTGTTCTCTGAACCGTGTGTTCCCCAGATCTTGAACTGGCTGGATTTGATCATCTGCAAGGATATTTGCATGGATGTCTTGGATATGTGACCTGAATGGTTATCCAGCTTGATTTTGAAGAGATTTCTCTGGGGAACTGAAATTTGTTTCCTATGGCTATTACTTTGTCTGCTGCAAGTGTCTCCAAGCTGCCATTTAGAAGTGATAATTTACTGTTTATTACTGGAAATGTATCCAGAGTTTAAAGAAAAATTGCATTAGCTGAACAGCAAGGGAACAGCAGCGATCTGTGAACCTTGCTGGCTGCAGTCCTTGCTCAGTAGTGAGATGGTCCAGCAGAAGCAGCCCCCACCAAACTCCACGTTGAGAGTCACCATATGGAGCCAGCGGGAAGCTCTGCCACAGCTGCTGGCAGCCACAGCCTTCAGGAGAGTCATCCCAGAGCAAATGATGATGGGACAGGGTCAGGGCATGCATCATTTTTGTAATGTCTCTCGGCGCTTTCCAGCAGCCAGGAAAACAAATTGCCTCTGGGCACAGCAAAGGTCAGGGTTGCCATCAGCTAAGCAAAATCGCTGGCCGTAATAGTCCCATCGACATTTCCCTCTGCAGCAGCTGCTGTCGGCACAGGGTGCTTTCATTAGCTGTGGGCTGGGCTTTCATGCAATCTTTTTGTATTTCATTTCAGTGAGAAGCACTTCTTACCTGTCATGTTCCTGGTGACCTACTCCCCATAGTGCAGCACGGACAGAGGAAGGGAGGCTCAGAGAGATAACATGCGTTACAGTGAGGTGTTGGAAGTGGTCAGACATGCTGCTGCTCACAGGGTGGCAGAAGGGAAACCCAGCTGGTCCCAACAACCTTTTAACTCGACAGGTGTCCCTCTCACTGGTGCAACCCAGAGGAGTTAACATCTCAGAACAGGTGTTTGCATTGCAACTTCTCTGATGGGAAAGCTGATTTACTAGGTGCCCCTCACCCGTTCTTCCTCCACACTGCTTCCTATTTCTCCTTTACCCCATTGCCTTTTATTGCCATTATGGTTTTGAACTTTGTTTTTAAACATCCTCCATGCCTAGGGTTCATTACTGGTGCATGTCAGATGCACTGAAATGCCAATAAACGATCCTATAGCACTGCTGGCTGCTGCTACCTTCTCTAGTCTTGCCAACTTAAATCAGTAAGTGTTGCCAGAGAATGTGGAGACTACTTCACGGGTCAAACCACTGTTTGTCCTCAAAGGCAGCTCTACTTGGTACTAGTTATATGACTCATAACACTACTGCTTCTCCAGAGAACTGGGGCAGATGGGCGGGAACCTGGATGGTGGGATGAGGGGCCTGAAAACTGGGGTGGAAGCCTGACCTTTTCTTCAGTTCATGGCAGAAACAGCAGCAGCAGAAGTTGTGCAGGGGAAGAGGAGGCCTCTGAGGCTCGCAAGCCAGCTGCTAGAGTACAGTTTTCCTCTCACCTGCTTCGTCACCAAAATATTGGCTTTAATGTCTGTAAACATGGACAGTGCTCTCAGCAAAGGAATCTCAAAATCGTTCTGTGGCTGTGAAATGCAGAGTCAGGAGACATGAGTTCGTCCTTGTTTTCCCCTGGACTTGATAGGCTTCAGTGAATGACTTGGCTGAATGATTTGGTGTGTTATGCAGTGATATGCAACAGGGCACAGTGTGAGTCAGATACTGATGCTCTGAGCTGGTAGCTTGCTGTCTGACTTGAATGACTACACAAAGGGCAGGGCTGGCATTCGCACCCACAATTCTTACCACTTTGTGGTAAGGTGGCTTGCTGCGGGTGCTAGCCAGATAACTGCAAATCTGTGATACCCTGTGCAAAGAGATCTCTTTTTACCTTTTACTTGCTATATTTGAGAACATACTTCCCCTGTAATACCGAAGTCTGGGGCTCCATTAGGGTCAAATAATAATTCCTTACCAAATAAAACAGCCCAATGACTTGCAACTGTGTATTTAGCATTGAACTGAAACATGGCATCCAAAAAACCTTATTTGCATTTCTCCTTGCATCATCTTCCCTCCTTCCCTGACATACTCCCTTACCTGCCCTCACTGCTGTGCTCTCTTTCAAGTAATGTCTTCTGATCTCTTCAACAACTAATTAGAGAAACAACCCTGAGAGGCATCACGGATCTCAGCTATGTGTTACAGCAGTGTAAATTCGCACTGACATAGAGACAGCCTCAATTTCTCCCTGACTGCAATGGCAGTCAGTGAGCTGGAGAGGAGGAAAATTGTTTGCATTATGCAGCCGTGACGGTGAACCAGCATGAACCTTGTGCTGCAGCGGAAAATACTTCATGATTTAATTTAATGTCTGGAGAAATGGTAGTCTGGTTATGTAGCAGCAGGCAGGAAAGCTGAATTTTGGCTTTGGGAAAGGTGATCCTGGAGTGTGTGTGTGTAGGGTTTGAAGCCTGACCCTGTGGCTTCCAGTCCCATGAGACTGTACTGCTTCTCTTTGAAAGGGGCCAAGCAGCGTATAAACTGGTTTAACTGATAGCCACCTAAACTGTGGTGACAAAAACTCAAAGCCGCTAGGTGGGAAGGAGAGGGGATGACCGTAATTGCACATAATCACATTCATTTAAGTAAAACTCTGATCTGTTTTATTTGATGAATGATCATAATTGCCCCATTTGGATGTAGTAGCTACGAAATTGTCTCTTAACTGTGTTCATCATTCACCTGTCATTAGGAACCTCATGATGATAGCATTACCACTACATTTGTAGATAAAATCTACACATGCACACGTGTGCCTACACACAATCATACCTATAAGTGGGTGAATAGTAACAGGGTCACAGAAGCAGACATTGAGAATGGAAGCAATGCCCAAATTAACACTGACCAGACAACTTCCTTTGGTGGTTTGTGCACCTGTGCTCTGATAGTCTCTAATTACATTATCTCATATGTTTAATGCCTCCTTTCAGTGCTCAGGATACACAGGGCCCATTTAATGAGCAGCTATTCAATATTTTGTTTTACCATCACTGACAGAGACGCATCCCCTTTCCTTATTTCTGGGAGTTAATCAAACCCTGCTCTAAGGACACCATGAATCATTTCCACTTGTTTTTTCTGCAGTGCTTGCCACTGATGTATCTGAACGCTTCCCCCTTTAATTTGTCTTCAGATGACGTGGTGAATTGAGCTGGGGTGCTGTTTTCCACTCTTTTGAGCAAGGGAGCTGAGGGAATAAGAAAGTTGAAAGGGGCTGTTAGTTTTGGATGCCCATATGTGATACCAAGAACACCGTTTAATGCAAGACAAGCTCTGTTCACAGTGTGGCACCACTGTTGTCTGCAGCTGCTTTTTGTGTGCTTCTGCCAACCAGATCCCCAGGTAACACATCAGGGAGCCAGAAAATAACCACATGAATAAAGATTTCTTTAAGTTGCTGGTGCAATGTTCAGCACACTTTTGTGTTTGCAATCACTGTCTTAATTCTCTGGAAATCTTTCGACTTTAAAAAAAAAAAAAGGGATAAGACTCTAGGATTAAAAGTAAGAATGAAGGAGCACAAAAGACCTTGTAAAAAATCCTTAGGGTGCTGAAAAAATCAAATTAAATTAGCCAGCTAGGGACTGTATTATAACTGCACAAAAATGTTGCATATACATCTTCAGTTCTAGCATTTCTGTCCTGTGCATGCTTCTGCTGAATTTGAAACCACATGAATGCTCTTTGCAAGCAGGTGTGCACGTGTGCCTGAATGTGTGTGTGTGATTTCCTGAATTTAAAAACACAGTAGCTGAAAACAAGATTTCCATCAAGTAGCAAAACAGGACTGAGTATGAACCATCACAAGGTTTGGAACATTTCAGTTGCACAGTATGGACCTCCACCACTTGAGTTAAATGAGTGTCTGATAGCAGAAGAAGGTTGTCATCATCAGCTTTAATTTTCTGTAGGGGAAGAAGAGACACCCTCTTTCTCAACATCTATTCACAGATCTGTTTTTAGCAGAAGACTAGTGAGAGTCTGGAGCATGGGCTCCATTGGGAGGTTCTCAAGTTTGGGTGTTCTGCTGGGTGCAAACTCTTCTGCCAGTGAAGCACAGAATGTGTTTCATCAGCTTTGTCTGTCATGGCAGGAAAAGGGAAAGAAAACCAAAAAAACCCCAAAACAAAGAAAATACATGAGTGTTTAACAGGATTTTTCTAAGTGCAGCTGAACGTGGCAAGGGATCTGTCGTATCAACTTCTTTGTTCTCTATGTGGGACTTGCTGAATATTTGTCAAAAACATACTATGCTGGAGGTTTGATTTAAATACATGTTGTTGCAGGCTTGAATGTTAGTTTTGCATAGAGAAGACCCTCGTAAACTGCACTAATGACCAGAAGTCCTAGAGTAGATCGATGTATTAATGAACTAGTTAATCAAATATATGTAGGAAAAAATACAGTGACCCCTAAAGAAAATTGTGCCTGAAGCTGATGTATTATATTTGAAATTGATTTGAAAGGTTTTTTTGTTTAACTTATTTTTGATAACACTTGACAGTGAATTAGTGAATCCACTGAAGCACAGGTTGTAATGCAAGGAGGGTCTGAAAACTTGTGATCCCAGTACTGCTTTTCAGTCCTTGCTAGAGAATGGGGAGAGGGCCCTGCATCTCGATGAAAACATTGAGAGGTATTCAACAATAAAGTGTTTGTGAGTGAGCTTTTCAAATCATCTAGTCTGTTCATCATGTAAAACAGAAGTTGCCAGACTTTGTCAGGCCTATGTTATGATTAGTGTACTACATGGGGTTCATGGGTGCTCTGTGTTTTCAAGGAAGAGTAGAAGCCTCACAGAGGACAATTTTGGAATCAATTCTCTTCCTTCTGCCTGTCCCTTTTGCGTATGTCAGTTATTTGTTATTATTATCAGAGGCTGGAGGCTACTCTTTGTTCTGTACAGAGGTAACGGCAACTAGAGCTGAAAGTCTAGTTATGGAGATGGAGAGGTGGAAGGAAGTACAAAAAATTGAGGAGGAACAAGGACACAAGCAGTGGGACTTTCTGATCACACTGGATTTCATGGGACCATCCTGTTGGCACCTGTAGGAGCGTGGGGTGTCTTCCAGGAGATGTCACTGAAGGAGCATGTTTGACCAAGAAGACATCTGCTGCTTAGAGAACGTACACACAGAGGTGGGGAAACAAGGACAAGGAGCAGTTGCAAGAAGTGTGAGGTGGGGAAACAAGGACAGGGGGCAGTGGCAAGAAGTGTGCATGACCAAATCACTAAGATAGCATTGCAAGTAAGAGAAGTATGATTAGCGTGGAAAGGGGCTGGGATAGTACATGGCAGGAGGCTTGAGCAGAATGCAAGCAGGGGCTCTTTATCTGTTTGTATCTTGACTTCATTATGGAAAACTATATTGCCCGTGGAGATGAGGACAGCATCATCTGATGCCAAAAGGTTTGCTGCAAGGTATTAAATAAATCATCTTCCTGTTGTATGATGAGTTCTCAGGTGTTTTTTTGCCTGAGGTCAACCAAGTTCTTCTTGTGAACAGCTGACTTCATTGCAACACACCAGACTTTGTCTTCCTGTTTGCTCCATCTTCAGTCTGTCTCAGCTATTAAAGATTTAAATTATTTCCTGTTTTGTGAATCTCATTATGGATCTTCTGTTTCTTGGAGACATGCTTATTGTGGAAAGCAAAACTGCAAAGAAAATTTTTTTCAAGGGAGCCACCACAACTGCCTAGGAACCATTTAGTGTTTTGCACAGTGACTTTGTCTCCTACAAGAAGTCATCTCTCTTGGCTGCTCTACAAGCAGTTTGGACAAACAGGAAGAAGGGGACCACTGTGCTACCAGTAATGAACAGGATGCCACAGAGCAGGAGACTTTGAATCTCAGAGGGATTGTCAGGTTTTCTCATTTTCAGCTAGAGAGCTAGAGAGTTTGGAAGTTTCGTTACAAAGAGCATCCAATGCCTTCTTTCTTCTTTGCAAGTCTGACAACTGCAGCTGGCTACTGAGCTTACCCTGGCTTCAAGCACGTGGTGAGGTAACCTCAGGGAAGTCATGGATTTCCGAATGTCTATCTGAGGTTTTCATTGTGCCGTTGTACTGTTGTGTTGTGTTCAGAACACCAGTTTTCGAATCTCTAGCATAAATGAAGTTTCAGCTGTTTGTAATACTTTGAACCTGAGTCTTAAACAGGTGAGTTTGCAGAAGTTGCCTACTGTGTCCTAGGCCTGACAAAGCCAGTGAACAGTGGACAAAGAACAGTTTGCTTTACAAATTACAGTGAGACATTCTGGACACATCTAAAGTAAAGAAAGATAATCCTGTGTTTCATACACATATTTCAGTCAGCTTCCACTTCTTTAAAATACTAGTGCTTGAAATAAATCTTCAGGTAACACTTACATGCAGATGATTTGCACCTTTTGGAAAAAGGCACAATAAAACCATCCAAGGTCAAGAAATCAGAAGAAAGGAAGGTGGCTATGGGTGAACTTTGGGTTAAACTTTGCAAGTGTTTCTTCCACACATATGTAATCCACAGTGATGCTGAATGATGGGGAGAAGAAATTTCTTTCTTTGATTTTAGTGATAATCACTTGATATACATATGAAAACACACGTGCACATTTGAAGCAGCATTGGTCTCATTTTTGGTTTTACTTTGTGTTTGAGTTGAGATTTCCCCTTTTTTTCTGTTAGCTGTTTCTCCCCAGCCTAGCCCTGAAATACACAATTTGGAAAGTTCTGTATGGGATGCCTATCTCAGCTTGAGCAGAACTCATTAATCTTCCGTGGCACTGAACTGAAAGGATTAATGAAAAACCCTCTTCTGGATTTGTAGTTATTTTGAACCTTCATTTTTATTTCTAATTTCCGGTTTGAATTAATACTAATAAACCCCTTAGAACTCACCACGTGCCACTTAATTAATTAATGATAATTTTCCAGGAACTGGATTGCTCCATGGATTAATTTTCAAATCACTGGTGAGCTTACTGGGAGACTTGTGATCAGCAGGGTGCCTCTCCAAGCCACAGCTCCTGGAGGCAAGCCATTACATGAGAGCCTCTGCTCTCCATAAAAATAAAATAAAACAAAAATTACAGTCTGAAAATCTCAGGTTGTAACAGTAAGTTTGAAAGTCTGATACAGCCACATACTATTTCTCACAGTTCAGAAGGGAGACAAAAGAGACCAGTATTGATTCATAGGTCTCATTGTTTTTACAATTGTGATTCTTGGGTATTTGACTTCTGATTTTTGAGTTCCCCAAACTGGCACCCTCAAGATTTATTCAACATTTTGGCTGAGGTGCTCTTCCAAGCTAGGCTGCTAACGTCTTGTGCAAAGGGACATTAGGCAAAGCGAAAAGGAATAGGAGATCTCAGTCCAAGTCTTCACCACAAGGTACCCCCTTATACTTTTTAACCGAGGAGCTTCAGCAATGTCGTATTTGTGTTGCAAAGGCAGCAAGTTCTATCTTTTTACAGGACGGGGGAAAAAAAAGAAAAGAAAAAGAAAAACAAGAAGGACACCTCTGGTGCAAATTATCTTATATCCAAACCAAATTCAGGAGATGTAATTTGATTTGTGCCACCTGAGAAACCTACTCTCGGCCCTCACTGCAGTCAATACAACTTTTCTCACTTGCACTGAGCAAAGTAATTCCATCACAAGGAATGGTTATAAAACTTGATATTTCAAGAAATCTGTTTTTTCCACCTAGTAATAGCACCTATATGTTTTCAGAAGTGGTGTACTTCAAGGTTAAACACAGACTATGATTTTACAAAAGCTTGTATTACGATGGCAGCTTTGTGTGCAAACATTTGCAGTTAATTGCAGGAAATCTGAGTGTAGTGTCAAGGCTAAAGAAACAGGTGCAAGTGATTTACACTTCAAAGATTTCCCAATAAACATAAATCCAACCATCTTACTCTTGATTCCACTATAGCTTATATTAGGTGTAAACCAGGGGTAATTTTACTGAGGGCCTGAACTGTGGAAGGCTAAAATGGCACAAAGTAAGCTCCCTAAAGACACCTTTGCTTTAGGAAGCCTTACTGGGACTCTTTATGACTGGAAATAAACCATTTCACTTAGTGGGTAGCTCTGAAACCTGTGCCAAAGTGTTTGTATTTATTTGATGTCCCTTCAAAGAGCGGTGGCTTTGTGGAGAGAGTCTGACCATGTGTATGATTGGGATAAGGATTTTTGGAATGGTCATGAGAATACCAGCTTCATCTGTAGAGGCAGACCTGGGCTGGGAGAACATCAAATGACCATGTAGTATTCTTGTTATTAAATTAAGCAAAGACACTTGTCAGCTGAAAGCAAAACAGAATTGAATGGAAAATATAAAATAAAATGTAAAACTTTCTCTAAAAGTGAAATCAACCTCTAAATTGTGGGGTGTGCCAGTCAATGTGGGTGCATGTTTTACAGCTAGCATGCCAAGATCCACAAGCTGCAAAGCATTAACTTGAATATATGAATTTTGATTTACTAACCATTGCAGTGATTTCGATACCAAGGGCATGATAGTGGTGTAAGGCAGAGGGGAAGCAGACCCACACTGCGTTGGAGGGGTAATCCAGCTGTTCAAACAGTTCAGAGATCCCAGAACGGGGTGACTCTGCTTTCCCTTCCTCCAAGGGATTTGAGTGGATTACCGGTGCGCAATTACTCTGCAGGCTGCTGCTCTTTATTGCCTAAGAAGTTGCCTTTCACTCTCTTGTGTGTATAGCACGTTTGTGGAGCAAGTAGTGAGTTCTCTATGGTGACATTGATATTTCAGAGTAGGATATTATTATCTGACTTTGTCATTCAAGATTCAGGGAAAATATCTGAGTGTGTTTTTTTGCTTAAGGATCAGAAGGACGGTCTTGGACAGTGTATGCAAGATTTAGTCTTTCTTTATCACACTGGTAAACAATTTTGTTTGCAAATGCAATAACTGAGTGAGCCTGACATTCTTTTAGTACAGTTCTTGAGAGGCAACATTTGCAGGTGCCTCAGAAAAAGCCAGTGTGTGGGGAGAGATTTTGAATGGACATAAAAGTGACTTAGTAAAATTTAAGAAATTTAAGACATGCACAGACACACACTATTTTAATCTAGAGACTATCTGTGGTATTAACTGGATTGCAAATGAGCCTGAACAAAAGAGACAAAGAAATTCTGATTTTCCCTTCTTAATAGTACTAGTGCAACCAAGTAGGAGTCTGGGTGGCAGGAATAAATCTTGTTTTATTCTAGAATTTGATCAATTTAATCCAATTGATAGTTCAGTTGATGAGCCTTCTTCTAGTTACCATAGGTGATTCTTGCTGTGTAAGATCAAAATATTTTGGGAAGTTGTGAGCCCACTATTTTTTCCTGAATTACACCTCAGTCATTTTGTCTGATTGTTTCAGTGACAGCTGATCGCCCAGTACTGTCTTGTATGTCAGTGAAATAACCTCATAGCTCATGGCAAGCGAGAGGGGGCTCAATCGAGGGGATGGGCACAGCTTTGGAAACATCATGAAGTTTCTTTTACCCCTCAAATTAGCAGTGACAATTCATTTAAAACTGAAGGTGCCATAAAAGAACAAATCCCTGGCTACAGTAGTAATGATAAATACATAGGACAAGCCTTGCGACAGAAAGCTTTTTAAAGTTAATCTTGGGAACAAGAGAGCTGTGGGCATGGTGCTCCTCTCAGAGGAATGAGAAGGGAGGGGAGGCTCCTGGGACCTCTGGTCTTATAGGCATCGACCGTCCTGCCCATGCTTGTGCTCCTGCCTCGAAGCGGAGCCCTCCTGAGGCACTGCTGGGGTGACATCTGCCTCTGCTTCTTGCTGCACCACTAGCAGACTGGTGATCCTACCAGTGCTACGAACCTAAGCAGGTGCAGGGTGAATCCATGGATTAAAGACCTCCAAGGGGGAATTGTGGAGTTGAAGGCTGGTTGCAAGGATGATGCCTTCTCAGGGAGGAAAAAAATGACTGAGGAGATGACTGGAGACTGCTGTGGCACTGGTGCTGCCATCCGCCAGATGTGATAGCAAAATGAAGCTGTGACTGGCCAACTATCAAAGTTCACTTTTTATTAATGTTGTACATAACTCAGGTTATTTTCAAGCTGCAAAATGATTAATCTTACTCTCTTCTTACTCAAAATTTCATATGTAGTTTTAAAAAAAAAATTTATCCTTAGTTCTTCCTCTGAAAATGTGCCTGTGCATAATGCTGTTTGTAGAGCAAATTGGCTGAAGCAGCTGCATTTTAATGCAGATGTAGGACTTTTACGTACACGTATAGACTGTCAGTCACTGTGAGCTGGTGCAGTCTGTTTCACCTTCCCTGAGACTCTGTTCTCCAGCTGTTATACTGCCTCTGAATTCTTCAAGCCGGCAAGTTTTCTTTTCAAGCCCTTCACTAAAATTCACCTCTTAGGTTCCTGCAGGTCCTGCTCCCTCTCCAGAGACACACTCACTAGTGAATTACACCGCTTTGTTACTGCTAAGCAGAGTATAAACAAGATGGAGCCTCATCCTGCCAACCAGGGCACTTAAGAGAGCTCTTGCTCTGATACATTCACCAAGTCCTCCAGCCACCCCTTGGTAACCCCAACCCGTGGTGCTGCTTGTGTGGAAACAACACTATACCAGATACTGATAGATGCCTTCAGGACTCCAGGGTTTTCTCTTACTTCGCTGTGAAGCAAGTGGCACAATTTCTGCTCTGTTAACTAAAAGTATGTATGCTGCTGCACATGCAGGTCTGTTGCTGTTGCTCTGTTTGTAGTGCAAAATCAGATTTGGGATTACCGCAACATCTTCTGTACTGTTGATACACCAGAGCAAAATCTGCCTGTCCCCTTTATTGTAGAACAGGGATTTTAACATGTGGGGTTGAAGCGACTTATTATATATGAGCAAACACAGGGCTGGAGCAAACATGTGTCCTGTCACTGACTCCTCAGAAGGTCTTGAGAAAGTCATCTCATCTACATCTGCTCCTCCCCTTGGTACATATGGAGACTGCACCAGTTCTGTTCCTAAAGGGGGAGCGGTGTGGGCCAATTAATGAATATTTGTAAAGTGCTTTGAAGAGGAAATCTGATACATCTTATAATTACCTGATACAAGCCAGAACCCAGGGGAGGGCTCCAGATGGCTGGTGCTCCATCCTGCACCCCTGCTACTGAGGCTGGTATGGGGAGTGATCCCATGCTCCTCCGATGGAGGAGGTGGGGAGCCCATAAGGGATGCACTTGGTGTTTTCTTGGAAGCAAGATTTTATTTTTTGAAGTTAAAGAATAATTTTGTTATCTCTGCAAAACTAGATGCTCGAAGTCTGACTGTTTCCCTTTCATCTTCACTGCTTTGCTTTTTTCATTTGCTGCCAGACCACCCAGATGAAAAGAGCACAGAAGAGCGGGCAGCTGAAAGTTAAACAAATGCTATCCCAACCCTGCTTTTCCCATTATGGATGTCTTATGGAGAGGTGATCTTCTTAGCTGCCTTGTGGCAAAAAGTCAGTAATGATTTCTGGGTACTTCATGTGCTTTTCTAATCTTAACAGCACTGCTTGCTTGTTTTTTTGAATGGAATAAAAGCCTGTTGATGCAGAATGTATTATGTACAATACAACAATAAGTTGCCCTGAGCATATGGTTCCTGGCTCAGGTTCCTTGCTGGCTTCCATGTTATTTCTTCAGCCATGCCAAGATGTCTCACCACAATTGCCTTTGCTACAGCAATTTTTTTTTTTTGCCTTAACTTTAAAAACTGTCTCTTAGAGAGCTATCTATGTAGCCTAGAAGGAAAGCACAAAATTTGAGAGAGTGCATTCTGTAATCAATGTGTTTTGTAAGAAAGGTATTCAGATCACACAGGGATAAAAGTTGGAAAAGGGCTCCGAGAAGAGCCGAGGGGATGATTAGAGAAAACAACCCCTCTGGGAGCTTAAGCTGTTTTGGTCTGCAAGAGGGAAGGTTATTTTTTGGCTCGAGTAGTCTGATCATGGCATTTGTTTATTTTTTGGTCTCTGCAGTTCAGATGTGCGCACAAGTGTCCATCTCTCAGCTAAGCTGAACCACACTGAGGGAGGACCCATTTCTCATTTTGACTATAAAGGTTGCTCAAGCAGACACGCACCTGTGGTCTGGTCCACCTTCAGTCAGGTGTTTAGTCCACAAGACAATTAGAGTCAAGGACTTGGAATTAAGGCTGGTCTGGTTTATGCTGGAAATATTACGCAGGTTTGTTATAATGAGAGTGATTAAAATCAAAATTATTTAAAAGGTGTATGGTGAATTCTGCTCCATTGTAGACTAGAAAATCTAGGCAGGATGATTATCTTTCAGTGGTGACTCTATTCTAAGAACAGTGAATCTGAAGAAGTCCTCTGGTTGGTGGTAAATAAGAGGCCAGCTTAGATTAGTTGAATGGAGCTTTCAGGCCAAATGCATCCCCCAAATTCACATGGCTTCCCACCAAAACTATGTGGGTCAGCAAACAGCAAATACTGGTAAGAAATGATGAAGCAGTCTGGACTGTCTGAATGAGTTTGCAGAGAAAAGTGGATGGGACTGGGAAACAGTTTTCTTCAGTATTTCAGGAGCTGACATGAATTAGAGTCTCATGCATGCTGGGAGACATGTCCCGCCCCAACAACTTCAGGCTTGAGAGAATGCACTAGCTTTTCTTGTCTCTCTGTGCTTTCCTCCTACATGGGATCATGTATGCATGTGGGCTGAAACACAGAATCTGACCTGGGGAAATGTGCAAGAACGGTTAAAATCATCAGAACTGCCACAGATCCTGCTCACAGGTAAGAGCCCTGATGAGTACCAAGAACAAATATCAAAGCTAAGAGAAGTTTCATTCTGGGTATCAAACATGAGAAAAGAGTGGGGTCCAGACACTGGAAATCACCAGAGAACAATGAGGCAGCAATGGTACCCCCCCTTCCCTCTTGCACCAAGCATGAGCTTGTCTCCTCTTTCAAGCTAAGAATTTGCATCTCATCTCTGATCAGCCCTCAAAGACAGTCTCTTCTCCTGTTGCTGGTTAAGGTACTCAACAAGCCCTTTTTTCCATGTTGTTCTTTGCATTTTGGGAGGACTTCATGTAAACATACACAAATATCTCATTATCCTCTGGTGGGGGTCTCATTATAACTCCCCTTTGTGCAGCCTACAAAAAAGTTAGGCTGCCAGATTTGCAGAGGCCTTCCACCTCTCATACTGACCAGTATTACCTCATTATTTCGTTGTACTCACTTGGGCTTGACCCATTGTTTGCTGTCTTGGATAGCTTGAAAAAATGTCCACTCTCCATGTAAGAAGCTTTCAGAATACTGTATTGAATTATTTATTACATGTTGTGTGTGTACATATAGATAAATATATATATATAAGTATTCACCTACGCATATACATCTAGAGACTCTTTTGCTCATGCTGTTGCATAAATGGTCTTATCCTGAAGATGTGCAAAAAAAAAAAGGCCTGGTGCAAAACTGCTCCCTCGTAAATCCCAGACAAGTTCTCTGATACCCCGAGTCCCCTTGCGCATGTGCTATCCCAGCGTATCATTTCAGCCTTCTCCTCTTTTCTGTTGCGCCCTCCCCTCCTTTCCAGGGCTAAGTACGCTTCCAAATCAGGCTGTTAATTTGCACGCTTCTTTCCTCACAGAACCTGCCTATCTGTCAAACATTATATCCAATATTTTACCTTCTTTAACTTTTATCATCCTGTCTAACACCATCTGCTGTAGACAATTAGCTTGTCTACTTTAGTGTGCTCTTTGTGGGCCTCTTTCTCTGTTATTTTTATATTCACAGTCCACAATAATGCAAGCAATTTCGGTTCGTAGCTATGCTGATGCATCTCCTTGTGGCTCCATCTTCTTCCCTGATCTGGGAAGTGCTCTTGGCAGAAAAACATTTGCGGCTCAGTTGAGATGCGGGGAATGGGGAACATCCATCTGAAGGCAGGGACTCTAACTTAGCTATCTGAGTACTAAACCTGTGCTTGAGGCTATGTGTAGTGAAGAAGCTCCAGTGGCCCTCTTCATGCAGGGCCTAGGCCAGTGGTGGCTTTGGCACTAACGCTGTATTTCTTCTTGCTTGTCACCAGTGCTCCACAGCAGGCACACAAGGCTTCAGTTTCAGAAGCAAATGAAAAGATTTTCTGCAGTTGTCTGTTCCCATTACAGCCTTAAAGTTGTCAGAGGAAGAGATTAAGGCTGTGTCGTTTTCAGTTTTTCTTGCTGTCTTCGTCAAGAAAATGAGTTGTCAGAAAATCTCAGGGTCTGATCTCATTAGGTGCTCTTCTCAGCCTGACACTTGGGGGAGTTATAATGAGAACAGACATGGATGTAGAATGAGCATGTTCCCACCAGTGGGTACCACAGTGGCAATCTAAGTATTTCCAATTCTTGACCCTACTGGAGCTAAGAAATATGTTCGTACTGAGTGGGAAAGGGGAGGCATCCGTTCTGGGTTCAGTGGCCTCCAAATATTCCTTAGGGCAAGACACAAATGAATGAAATAAAAGCCATCAAGCAAAAAGACAACACCATGAATGAGTCATTGCCTCATTTACATATAGAAAATGTCTACCTGGGTGTTTGTGTGAACAGAGAAAATGCATCATTAAACAATTCATTGGAAAATGCAGTAGCCAGATGATACGAGGTTTTAGCCATCACTAACTGAAGATTGGAGTGGTGTCTTCGGTGTCAATCGCTCCCAGTGCCAAAAGTAATTCTTAAAACTCTGAAACCCACCTCTGTTTGGAAGATGCAGATATTTCTCCAAGAGGAGCTGTGTGGGGTAAATACTGTCAAAGTCCAGTGCCTAGAAACCTTCAGCCCTAGCTCTCAGGACTTGCTATATCACCTGTCATGCATAAGATATTGTGCCTGTTGTTGCAGGACTGTAAATGAATTGCTTATAACATTGTCTGAGACTAAATATTGGTCAAACAGTGGTCTGGGACTCCCCTGAAAATCTGTAAGTGTGAAAGAAGTTGCCATGTATTTTTGAGATGTGTTTTGCTCTCAGCTGCCTTTGTAGTAGCCCAGGGATCCTTGCAGATGGAGCAATAATACATCTTCAGCCATTCATTTTCAGTGCTGTAATTGCAACAATAACTTTATTTGTGGTCATAAACAAGCCTTTTTAACTCCAGGTTTCTAAAGCCTTAGTCTGAATGCACGCTGTAGCCTCTCAGACCTCAGCAATGACAGCTAGCATCATATGAGTATGCTTGCTCTTTTGAGATGGCCACACATGGATGCCTGCATGAAAGTGTTAGCTCAAAACTAAATCCCACAGATCAACACAAAGCTACATGATTTCTTGCTTTTACCATAAAGTGATCAAAGCAGGTTATGTTATTCGGAAAAGTTAATATGACCTTCTGTATGTACCACCAGTCATCCTGCATCTTGTGTTTTATCTGCCTCCAGATTTGGGTATTTAAACTTCATTTTACGATATCATTAGGATATTTAAGCTGGTAGAAACAGTTCATCTATCATTAAAGCTTCTATGAGGCCTATAGTGTTTAATGCCTTAGTAAAACCTTTGTCTGAGCAATATAGGGATTGATCAATGCTCCAGGAAGACCAGCAACATGTTAGCAGATAGGAAGGGATCTACATTAATTCGCATTTTGCCAATGATTTTTTGGCTATGTGCTCTTTTAACTGTCATAAAGCTTTAAAAGTAAAAGATTAAAAATTTCTACTTTCTTGCTGGATCTTAAGTCAAACAGACTCAAGTTTAGGGCATTTCATCCACCAAGGGATTTTTTTTAGTTTGTCTATATAGATCATCTCACCACCGACACATTTTAATCAAAGGTGGAGATTAGATTTAAGGTTTACTTAAGGGCAGAGTACAATAGAAATATGAATATTCTCTTAATCTTTCAGCCTTTGCAAACATCATCCCATATTCTTGGTGCATGTTCTGAAGGAGATGCAACATGAAACTGGACTCCTTATTTTGCAGTTTTCAAAGCTCCAATCCTCAGCCCAAGGTTTGTAATTTTGGAATAAGCACCAAAATTGCAAAGTATCGCTTAGGCCCTTCAGATACAAGTGTTCATCCTAGTCTATCAGAATCAGGATCCATATAAGCCAAATTAATTGCTCTTTCATTTTCAAACTATAGACTTAGTTTCTACATTAACTGTAGTCTTGGATGGATATAACAGCAGCATCGGTACAGTCAGCTGAAATTCAGTAATCCTTAAGCTCTTGCTAACAATGGTGATGTGTACCACAGGCTAACAAGCAGAAATCTGCAATCCCTCAAACCTTATTTTTCTATCCCCTTATGTGAGCACTGATACCATTATGAGCTGAAAATACAAAACAGGTGATACTAGCTGCTCTGCAGTGTCTCACAATGTATCAAATGTGTAATTCATCATGTTTGATGGATGACAGTAGGCACCACAGGAAATCTGACAATAAGCCTATGTTTTGGGGTTTATTTACCCTTCTGTCTCCTCCTCCAATCCCCTGTCCTTAATTAAACTTAAAAATGATACCTCAATGGCTGATAGCTTCACTGAATATGCTGACCTTGACATGAATTTTGAACTGTGAGAAGTAAACCAAATTTTATCCCCCAAATAAAGTACTCCAAAGGAAAAAGTTTTGAAAAACCTTTAGTATTAGCTGTGGAATTCAACAACCAAATACAGATTTGCAATAGAAACATTACATGGTATTGCATGCATGTGTATGGATATATTCCAAGACATTGAGAAAGAGTGAGAGGTAGCCTGCCTAACAGGAAGAAACATTCCATGCATTTCAACATGGTTTCTAAGCTTGGCGATGTCTGAAAGTAAATGCTCAGTGCCTTCACTAACAGTAAGTTACTAGTCCTTGCTGACAGCAACCCTTGCTTTGGGTAAGTGGGTTCTGAAAGTGGGAGGTGAAGCCTGAGCTACTCAAGCTTGCTTTTTGTGCACCTACCACAGAGCTCATTCTTTGCTTGTGCTGTAACTACAGGTAGGTTACCTGTGCCTGCACCTAAGGTAAACATGGTGAACATCCCTGCTGACATCAGTCCTCCTTCTAGCTCAGCATACCATGAAATCTCCAATTAGCCATCATTTCCTCTTCTTTTTAAAACTTTGTTTCAAAGTCCAAACTACAGTGTAGCCCGGAAAATTGAAATAATTCTTAGCTGCACCAAAGTAAGTTTGTTTTTTCTTTTCTACTTCGCGCACATACCCACGTCCCCATTTCTAGCCTGGATGAGATTTTGTAGTCTATTGGTTTTGCAGGAGTGTATTGTTGTGCTTTTGCTCACTTTCAGCTGCAAATGCCGGGGAGCAACCTAGGGACTTAACATCCTGCCCTATGGAGAGAAAGTCTCCACAGAGTGAAGGGCAACAGGTCTTTCCTATCATGTGAAACTGGGTCTGATGGTCCCAAGAGGGTCTTCTCTTTCTGCTAATGCAGCTTTAGCATGGGCAGGACTGCAGTTAGGTGTGAACACAAAGGAGATCTGAGATGTTTCAAAGAGAAAGCCGGGAGTACTTCAGAGCCTCAGACTTCTTTTCATTTCCTTTGATTAACGTCTTCATTGCACTGAAGCAATCAATACGCCAGTTTGGGGGGAAAAGGAAAGAAGGACAATTTTTCCTTCAAAAGGAATTAGGAATAAATGATGACAAGTTCAGACTCATTGATCAACGAGAGAAACTTCCATCTTCCTCTAAACATTGTCTTGCTTCATTGCGAACAAAGTGATATGCATGCACATAATTAATAAAGTTAACAGAATTTAGTGCCATTCCTAATATTAGAAACAGTTTATTTATAGAGGTGAGATCCTATTCCTCATGTTCCTTTTAATACAGGTACACAACTGATATGCCTGATTTTATAATGTTAACAAACGATTAACAGCCAGTGCAGTGGTTATAAACATTTATGTGGAATGTTACAGGTATATACTGCCATGTAAAGGTAGTGAATCAATAGCTGTAGCCTAAATTACACACACAAAAACACAGACGCACACAAAGACAAAATAAAAAAGAGTTGGGAATGATACTGCTTTTCCAAATGGGATTAATGTTAGTGTGCACGTGTTATTACTTTTAAAATGTAAATGATGATGTTGACAATGTAAAGCTTCTATCCTAGAAATATGTGTGTTTTTCCTGAATTTAAAAAAATCCACAGAGCACCAGCAGCTCATGTAGAGTCACTCGTAAGGACTTCACACTTTACAGCCTTCATAATTAGACTGGCATATGGCCACAGAGCTAATCCTCCTGAAGAGCCCTACTCCAGCTGCAGCCAGCTTTTTCGGCTAACTCCTTTTGGAAAATTGGAGTTCTCCAACAAAACAAGAAGGGCAACAGATCGAAACTGTGGTTTAGTTCAGCTGGGTCTAGAAGCCCACCTTAGAGTCGGAGACTTTTTCACCAAATGCCTTACTGACTGCTCCACTTCCCTCAGGGTGAAGCTGCTTAAATTTTGTCACTTCTGTTAAAAATTACCTTGACAGAGGAATCTTGAGAGAGATCTCCTGGGAAACCACAGCCCAAACTATTGAGAGATTTAGGAATTAAAAAAGCAGCATCATAAATTCCCCCACACCCAAGGAGAGCTTGAACACCTCCTGACCAGTGACAGAACATCCAAAAGACTTAGGAAAAGCATCCACCCCCCAGTGGAACATCAGTTGCTGCTGAGCAGAGACCACAGAGTGCTCCATCATCTAGCACCACATCCAAGGGGCTTCCCTCCAAGCTCTCTACTGCTTTGCTTTGCTCGATGTGACCTACTTAAAGCCAGCTCCAGAGAGACAGAGAAGGAGCTGATGTCAGCCATGCAAATCAAGCTGATTTATATTCTGATGCAATCAGCCACAATCACGAAATCCACTTAGCTGGGTGAGGACTCCAGCTACTTTGTTCAATTACGCAATTATCATATTCCATTTAATCCCCAAATCAATTCCTGTATTTAGAATTATTTAAGATGCTTCAGCAATTATACCCAATTAGGTTCTATCAGTAAAGTAAATAAATGATGTGATGTGCCAATCAGATGGCTGCAATGGCAGCTGAAGGAAAAGGAGCTCCTAAGTCTTCTGCTTCAGACGAGGATACAAATGATTGTTTGGGTGTTACAAAGCCATTTGTCATTACATTGGTGAGATGAAAATCACACAAGGCCAAATCTGTTGTTAACCATTCAATTATTTCAGGGCTGTGCTACCTCAAACAACTGCAAAGCTCATGACCCTTCTGTACGTTGGATGACTTGGCCATTTCATTTCCCTGCTTAATGCTTATAAAAGGCTCTGAAGAGATAAAACAGAAGAGGCAAGTGTCTGATCTTGCTGTGATCAGGAACCTCCATCCTGCCTGGAGGGGGGGGCGGGTTCCAGACCGGTTTCAGAAGAATGGGGGCAAGCAAAACTAGTCTGTCTCTCTTGGTACGAGTGAAGAAACCTCCAGTGGCAGTGGAGGTTCACAGTCCCTGCAGGAACACCGTGCAGGAGGTGTATGACAGCATCTCCTCCAGCCTTGTGCAATCTTCTTTTTCCACAGCCAGACTGGGCTGTCTCAGGGTCGCCTGGTTCCCTCCTGACGCCACTAAGCCTGCAGTTATGTGCAGCCTGTCACCATTGTGAACACGCTTTGCTGCAGGAAGAGACACTGATTTTGAAAATATCAGTTCTGCTTTTCGGCAATTTTATTTAACTCTCATAGCTTTTACTTTACATCAGCTTGGATATCTGGCTTTCAGGCACAGAAAATGATTTATTTAATGCCATCCCACGCTGCCTTGCAGAGCAACAGTTTTTAAAACACCGATCAAGGAGCAGCTTTCTACAGCATGAGCTGCAGAGCAATTCCTTCAGCTGGTAGCATGAGCAGATTATTATCTCCTGTGCAGTTTAAAAGAAACATGACATGGCATATAAAGCTGTGAGGTTTCCATTAAAACGAAGCTTTATTTAAAAACAAAGGCTATTTTATCATCTGTCCCCGCCATTGCACTGAGAAATGGTAGACCTAATGGCTGGACAGCATCTTTTTCAGCTGCTGAGCACAAATACCATGCAAACATGCTCACCTACGGAGCCACTGCGAGGGGATTACTGGAGAACACTGTGTAATTACTAGCTGCAGTAACTGCAGAACATGTTAGACTTGACAGAGCCATCACAGCTGGTGGGTTTAAAAGTCACTAGGAGGTAGCATTTGCTCCAAGGCAGAGGACGTGAAGTGTCAGCATTGTAGCTGGGGTCTGGGGCATTAACCCCACAGCACCCACATGCGCTGTCTGCTGGCCGGTGCCTGCTTCTCTCTCAGTGCTGCTTGGCCAGGGATTGGCACTGGGAGAAGAGACTGCCTGGAGCCCTTTCTGATCAGTCCCATGTACACAAAAATGCACTTGCTCCTTTTTGGTGCCTGTATTTCCCCCAGAAAAAAAGCAAAAGAAACCTGAAATTCTTTTCATTTAGGCTGGTATAGGGTGGGAATGACTCACTGGGCTCAGTGGGGTAAGTGATATCAGCAATCAGCCTCTTTGTACACTGCCCAGAGCATGTAATTAAATAGGTAATGGTTAGCAGACAATTGCATTTAATCTGCGTTCCCATAATTTGAAGTGATGTTGTGCGGGGGATTGTCTTTTGCTCTCAGCCTTTCAATTTGTCTTCCTGTTGAACACTGAGAAGCAGGTCTTCAAGAAAATGCTCTGCTGCAAGCAGAGTGGGCTTCCTGGCCATGCTGTCCACTGGCTCCCACAAGAAGTCCTGCACAGCCTGCAGCCCACAGCCGGATCCTTGCCAACAGCTGAATGCAAAGATTTGATCCTGGAAGTTCAAACCCACGTGGAGGTTCCTTCACCTCCTGCATTTGGTGGAGGACTTACAAGAAAGAATATTGTTCTCAGGCCATTAGAGCAATCTCCAAATTTCCTCTGACTGAGCTGGCAAAGAACGGGGTTGGAGCCAAGAAAACAAAGGGTCAGGCCACTTGAGGGCAGGAAGGTGTCTTGTCCTTAGCAGCTGGTCCTCTGCAATCTGACTCATGACAGGATGTGGGCCAAGTATGTAGCCTGTCCAATTTTTTTGACTTTTGTTGAGCATTAACAACTTAAACAAGAGAAAGAGATGGAACACCTCTCCTGTGAGGAAAGGCTGAGAGTTGGGGCTGTTCAACCTGGAGAAGAGAAGGCTCCAGGGAGACTTTCTAGCAGCCTTCCAGTACCTGAAGGGGACCTACAAGAGAGCTGGAGAGGGACTTTTTACAAGGGCATGTAGTGACAGGACAAGAAGTAATGACTTCAAGCTGCAAGAGCATGGGTTTAGATTAGATATATGAAGGAAATTCTCCACAATGAGAGTGGTGAGGTACTGGAACAGGTTTCCCAGAGAAGCTGTGGATGCCCCCTCCCTGGCAGTGTTGGAAGGGGTTTTGAGCAACCTGGTTTAGTGGGAGGTGTCCCTGCCCATGGCAGGAGGGTTGGAACTAGATAATCTTTAAGGTCTCTTCCAACCCAAGCCATTCTATGATTCTATGCTTAACACAACAACGTGGGGCAAAACACAGGTTTGCTAAATGAGAGATTTTTCAAAAGAAAATGTGAACTTCTCAAGAGACAAAGAGGAGAGAGAAGTCAGAAGAAATTAAGCAAACTTTTCAAAGGCCACAGAGTCAGAATGTTGTAATCAAGATACTCCTGGAGAAATACTGAACTCCTGCCCTATTCCCAGACCACGGAGGAAAATCCTCTGTACAGTGGCACCCTGCCAGCTAGTTCCTGTGTACATCTGACTGTGGTACAGCACACCACCAAACCACAGAACAGTGGTAATCTGCCACTACATTTTCACATCGTGGACTCTGGGAAACAAATAAGCAAGTTTTGACTCAGGAAATTTATCTACAGAACTCTACGTCTCTTAAAGCAAGCAGCTGGAGTTGTAAGAACTTTGTGATTTTCTGGTTGTGGAGGATGCTGAATGTTATGGATGATGTACTGAGAAATATATTATACACTCGTCTATGTCCTGTGGATGATGTTGCAGTCACTCTGGCATAGTTATTAAGAACCAGCCCAAATGCTATTAATAGAAGTAAAACATTACTGCTTAATGATACTGTGCCATTAAAAAAGCATCAATAAAATGGCAGGATGGCATTACATATATAGATAAGCTATCAAGTGTCAACAAACTAATGAGTTATATTTATATCCCTGTACAATAATGTTTATTGATGTGGTTGTGGAAAACAAGTGAGAGTGTATATTTTATGGGCAGGCCTAACATTAGAACTAATTGGAGTTTGTGAGCCAGAACATCTCCCTCCATTAAATATGTGTGCTGCAGAAATCAGATGCTTTTGATGGCTTTGCTCTGTGGCTGTGTGTGGGAAACTGCTTTAAAGAAAGAAACGTAGAAATCACTGAGAAGTCAAAATCGAACTGATTTCCCCCATGCACATACTTTTTCCATTTTGCATTACTTGGTCCTTCTGAAACAATGATTGAGTTAGATGCTTCTTATTTTTTGTGTGGCCTCAGCTAAACCACCTCATCGATCTTCTTCCCTGACTGCAAACTGTTATGAAGACCACTCCTGAAATGAACATACTTTATACAGTGTTCAGGCCTGAACACTGCAGGACTTTGTAAAAGCAATTAGCCAGGAAGACTGGCAGTGAAACACATTTCAGAAGACATCTTCTCAGATACCCAGCAGGATCCTGAGCTGGACACCACTTCCATCCAGAAATCCTTTCCCAGTTTGTTAGGCCTTAGTGCCTCAGTGGAAAGAGGATGTTGGCACCAGGAAGGATTTTGAGTGGAACATGAATGTGAGTCATTTGCAAATGCCTCAGAGATGTGTGTGGATGACAAAGGCTTGAAGAAAAGCTAGGCACTTCTTAACTAGCCACTACTCAATTTGTAATGCTGTCGCCTTAGGCCCATTCATTTTTTAATTAAAAACTCATTGGATGAATGCATGAACAGCACTCAGGAAGGGTCTGGCACTTGGGACACCTCTTTTGTAGAGAAGTGTCTTGGAAACAGGCTGCAAACTTTGTCTCCCTCTCCTTTCTGTGAGAGCAGAGGAGAAACCTGGCAAGGACAGGGCCTGAGCAAAGGGGAGGTGTGGCTTTGCAGCTCTTAGATTGAGTGAGGAGAACTAGAAGTGAGTTTTCTCACAAAGCTTTGATCTGAAACCTGGCCACTGTTGGCACCATTTCCTCCTCCCCTGTTTTTCACAGTGACTGTTGTGCTTTGTGCAGATGCCCGCCGTAACTGAAGGTGGGAGGGGAGGACACCTGATGGGCTGGGTGCCCTGGGGAATATTTGGTACCTATTAGCCCTGGACAAGGTGCTTCAGGGCATCCATGCAATCAGGCCACTAGGAAGATCTGGTGATCCGAAATGGGCATGATGATTGATTTTAAGTGTTGGAAAGAATGTTGTCTGTGCTTCTTTCCGAGCCTTGGATGCCAAACTGGGTTGTAGGCCAGATGATCTTGCCCTCAGGTTATCTGTCATAATCTGAAGTCACTCAATGGCTGTGACTTATATGAAATGATAACCTCACTCTATCCAGAGACATGTGTTTCCATGATAAGAAGTGACCTTGTGTCTTATTCTTGATAGACAAGTATAATACAAATGGACAGACAAAGCTGTGCTGTTTGCAATGCCTGCTGCCTCTGGATGGGTATGAGGGGAAAGGCTCTGGAAATTGGGGCACTGAAGCAAACTCATCTCCATCGTGGTGCTCTACCTCTACAGGAGATGGTGGGGCATCCATACACTGTTCTTCTCGCTCTGCCTGTTCCTGGGCAGGTGGGAATATTGGTCAGACTTTTCCATAGTTCCTAGCTTTTCAGTAGTAGATTGAGTGAATTCAAGACAAAAAGGATACCCAGCCTTTCTGACTCCTTATGTCATCAAGCCCATGCTCAACTGATTTTATAATGTAAAGTAAAATGGTGCCTGCAGTTGCAGTCAGATTTAATTAAAAGCCTGGGAGAACTTAGCTGTAAAATGCTCGTGATGGTAATATCTGAACCGCTTAACTGCTCAGCTTATTTACCCCTGGCGTGCTAGAGGAGCATCACCCCTGAGCTGTTTCCGCACATTACTCTCCAGGCAGCTCACATTCTTCGCCTGCCACTAGTAAAGCAGGCTGTAGCTGGTAGGTATGTGCTCCCTGTGGAAGGCTTAAGATATATGAACACTGTGTTAATGTCTGACCTTTATCTCTGTAATGATGGGGACGTTTATTACAGCTTCATTCACACTCCACACATTTCTATAAAAAATAATGGGGCCCCTCACTGGCGCCTCTGGTTCTTCCTTGTATCCAAGAAGTGATTAACGCAACAAAGTATCTAATTAAACATTCTGTCAGTGTGGCATTCAGAAATAATTGAGATTTCTAATGATAGTGCCATGATAAATGAAGGAGTTAATGTATTCCGATGGCATCCAGACAATGCGGATAAAATGATCAACCTGCATCTTGATTCCTCTTCTGAGCATCCCTTTTTCTCCTCCCTGAATTCTTGTTGCTCCTCCAGGCAGAGCTGATCATGGAGCTGAAGAAGCTGAGATCTGCTCCAGCTGGGTATCTCAGTAGAGACAACCTGAAAATAACAGATGTCCCATTGAGGTCCTCCTGAGCTCCCAGTGGATCCTGCCCCAGGGAAAGAGGCTTGGTCCCATTGTACCTGCAATCTCCAGAACTCCTCTTCAAAACCATTTCTCTGTAGCAGAGTGTACGGGGCAGGTAGAATCATGGTAGAAGCAAAAGAAGAGATACAGATACAGACACGCACATGTACGCACAAGCACAGCTCACCATGCAGCCAGCTAGGCAGGAGAAAATAGAATCACCATCTGGCTGGAGCAATATGAGGCTTTTATTGTTTTCCTCTGCTGCTGACAAGCTAAAAGTAAAAATCCAACCATGGGAGGGAAAGGATATCCGATGAACTTTCAGAGGATAGAGTCTGCTCTGCTGTGTGCTGGTGTAAATACTGGCTTGGCCTGAATGAGCCACCCTGCAGATGCACCTGGGTGCAACGTATTGCAGAATTTGGTCCTGGAAGGCTGTGGAAAACCAGATTCTGCTGCTGCAGCTGTAGGGTGATTTTGTAAAAAAAGTATGTTAATTAAACTGTGAATGGAATTTTTATTAAGAGTCTGTGAGTAAATGTGGTACTTTATCTCCTTCCTGGTGTGCACATGAATTTAATGCTTGCAGAGTGTGTTGGCAGAGCTGGAGGCTGAATTCTGTTTATTCATGACATTCTAATACCATCATCACCACTGCTGCTGTCCCCCTAATGAGACCTGTCATCAACACGGGACAAAGATGTTTACCCAGAAAGGGCTGGGCCTTGTGAAGTCGATAGGATGACAATTGTGCCTTCTCCATCCTTCTTCCTCTTCGCCTTCCAGACACTCTAATTCTAGATTTAAAAAACATTTCCAGCCCAATACTTTGTTGAATTAAAGCCTATCCCAAGCAGAATAGTGGTTTTGACAAATCAATGTTTTCCAACGAAAAGCTGATTATCCTGAAACATTTCCAGACCAGCTGTAGCGAGGACAAATTCATTAATATATGCCTTTGAGCCTGCTTTGTTTCTGGTGTCATAGGAAGATAAATGCTCTAAAGTTTCTCCTGCTTCAGGTGATGTGTTCAGTTACTGTTCCAGCAGTGCCACGTTGGAATTGAGACAAAATGTGATTGTAGAGATTCAGGCTGGAGCTCAGCAGCTGGAGGTGGCTGATAGTCACTGCTATTTCTGGTCAAACGCACGCTGGAACTGCCGCTGCTTTTGCAGGCAGCAGGTGCAGGGAGTGTAGGCTGGGAAGGCGTGGTGCATGCTGCTTTGAGCAGGGCTGGTGCTGTCTCTCCACGCCTTTGTCTGCCAGAGGTGAATGCAGCTGCTACTGTGATAGCTGGCAGATGCTGTCAGCAGAGTAATGTTACAGGCAGACGCTTATTTCTGCAGGCTTTCCTGTTAAAGAAAAAGCTAAAGAGCCATGATTGGCTCTTCCTTTGGTCTTCAGGAATCCCCGGAGATCAATGCAAGCTTGTATGTTCTCATCATTTGTATGTTGTGGGCTTGGGAATATAAGATCATGCATGAGAATTCACCCTTCTCCTCCCTTTTACTTATTTCTAAAGATATTGTGATTATTGTAGTGTTGTTGCTAATTCTTTGCATTTCAGATGCACAGAAAACCAGCAAAATAAGAGAGCTGCCACATGCAGACTCAGCATTTAAGCATAGCAGTGTTCACTGCTTGCTAGTGTTGTATTTCGCACACACGACGAGCACACAGCACTGCACAATCAAACGCAGCATCTCCACAGCAGGTTGCCACCAACCCTTGGACTGTGTGTCTAGCTGAAGACTTGACCTTGAATGATCACAAGGAGATGGTGTTTGCAGGTCGCCAGGTGAAGGGCTTTATTGAAGAAAATGCCTTGACAGAAGCAACATGAGGACTCCTATTGTAAACTTCATGCAGCAAGCACTGAAAGCACACGGTAAAACTAAAGGGCAGCACTTATTGAAGCAACAAAAGCAGATACTTTTATTCCACAGTATGTAACAGACCAATGGAATTAACTGCCACAGGACAGATAGGCAATAGGGTTCAAAGAATGGGTAGAGACATCCGTGAAAAAAAGTTTATTTGCCAGAGGTAAACTCTGTCAGAGGTAGCATACACTGTTTATTATTTGTTTATCGATGAGCAACTTGTGTCCTGATCTGGAGCTTCACCGCAGCAGATGCTATACTGATCCACAAAGAGAGTCAGTCCAAACTCTAAGATATTAAAAATCTACATAGGAATTCAAAGAAGGGATGGGACTGTTAGTAGCCTAGTGTCACTGTAGTTCCACCTTTTCTGTATTGTTGTTTGTGCTTTTTTTTAAACCAAAAAGGGACTCGGGAAGACACTTTCCTGAAAGAGAACAGGCAAATAACATATTCAATAGGTATTCAGCAACTGGAGAGTAGGGGAAGGACACTACTTTTCTTCTGAAGTTTCAGGTGCTGGTTGCCAGTGACTGAGAAGTAGGCACTGTTGTCCGATACAGAATTTCTTCTCTTTCTCTTGATAGAAAGTACAATACAGGTGAAAACTGGAGAAACAGGGCAGAAAAGGTAGTATTCATCAAATTGTCTTTTATTTCCGATGCTGATTAATCAGACATTATGAGATCAATCTTCTGTAATAACAAGACTGGCTTTAAAAACTCAGGAGGCTTTGAAATGATAGAAGTTCACTTGATTTGTTTTCAATTGTTTAATCCCTTAGGGTTTGCACTCTGTACTCTGGGTAAAATCCAGTGCAGCTGTCCCAGCCTTCCTTCGCAGCCCCTGCTACATCAATGCCCTGGGCGGGGAACAGCTGTGCTGTGTCCTGGGGAGACACTCAGCCCCACCGGTGCTGGGGAGCACCAACAGCTGCTCTGTGTCTAGCTGTTGCTGCTGAGAGGAACTCATCTTGGAGCTGAGGGAGGCAGAGCTGTTCACCCGTCCATTTTTAGCCTTCAGAGCTAGCCACAGCCCACCGTGGGGACACCGTCCATCAGAGTACTTCTCACAAAGGCTATCTGTTCAAAGCAAGCTGAGAAAAGACGCTTGTAAGGGGTAGTTCTTCAGGTTTCCTGGTTTCATTGTAAACAGAGGCAACGCCAGAGTGAGTAGGGAGCACAAGTATTGAAACCTAGGGAAGGAGCAGAGGGGAGCCAAGGCAACTCATCTCTGCTTGGGACAGAAACAAGTATCCAGCATTGACATCTGACTGCTGCGTGCCGTCCATTTCAGTATCCCAGCAGAACTGAAGTTGTATTTTCCTCTCACAGGGAGGTGGTCTCAGCAGAAAATTGCCAAGTGCTGGGATAATTTGAAGAAATGTGAAAAAGTGGGTTATTTACTGGCCTGGAGATGCTTTTACTTTCAACTGCTATAATTTTCAGCTGTCTCAATGAATTTAGGTCAAAGAGTCCACTGTGCAGCTTAGTCCAGACAATATCAGGCAGTAGAAAACACTTGTTGGGCAGCATCAAGGTAAGGGTGGTGGAGTTTATTGTATTTCTGCTGCCCAACTTCTTGTGTGCTGTCCCTCTCTAAGGCAGGATGAAATGTGACAAAGCGTGGCCAAAAGTGAGTGGACACAGCCCAAGCTCTGTGCCCTGGCTGCTAGCGAGCCTCTGAAATTGTCCATCACTGCTTTGTTTGCTCCCAGTGAACATGGGGAGAAAGAGTTTAATTCCTCCTGCATTAATGAGCTATCATAGAAGGAGCTGAACAGCAGTGGAAATAACATAGAGAGGAAGATTTTGGTGATTTTATGAATCAATGATCATAATTAGTTTTAGAGCTTGGATATAGAGGTGTTTAGAAGTTGGTGTGAAGACTGGGAATTTACATAAGAGGCTTGCCAGCAGAGACAGAGTTACTGGTTGCTGTCACACCTACTAGATGATCAGATCTCTGACTTCTCACTGCTTAGGTAAACTCTCAGCTGGAGGCTCTTCCTTCCCTTGGAGGGAGCTCCAATGTCAGGTTCCTCTCATTTCCTAAGAGGACAATTCATGTGAATAAGCACAGGTGAATCTAGCAGCTGCCTTTCCCTTGATGTGAGCCTCTCTGCTACCACTTTTTCTTTCCCGGAGTCCTGTGGGCACAAGCGTCCAGTCACATACATGTGTAGTTTTTTCATACAATAAATCATTTGGTCTTTTTGTCTGGAAAAAAAAAAAAAAAATTAGGCAATTGAAAAAACCCATAAAAAACCCCCCCAAAACCCAAACAGAAAAATCCTGGATATTTTTCATATAGAAAAGGTGCTGCACCAGAAACCTAATATGTCAGAAGACTAATCCAACGGGAATTTTTTTAGCAGCTCAGAGAAGCTTCCTGGCTTTTTACTGATCCTTTAACTGATCAGATCCCTACCTCTAATTCTTTCCTTTATGCTACTTTTGGCCGTTATATATTGTCATTAAGGGACAATAGATATTGAGGATTAGTTTCCTGTGCCTGTAGTTCAAACTTCAGGTAGAGCTTTGCTCTTACTTTCAGATGTAATAATGAATATTCTTGACTGTGTCAAATACTGTCCAGGTGTTCACCTATAAATATTCACAAATCATTGTTGTGTGTGAGCATAAATCTGTATTATCTAAGCTTGAGTGTGAAATTGCCCAGATAGAGCATGAATATTCATTGTCTAAATAGACTTTGAATTGCCCATAAACCGGCTCACATTTCAGAAGCTTGATCTAGTGGTTCTTTCACAATGAGTCCACAGGTTTACAAGTGACTGGTCAGAGTGCAGAAAATAAAATTTGTCGTTGTGCATAGGACTCATGATGTCCTGATCAACGTACGAGGCAATCAAGGAGTCATCCTGCATTTTTTTTCTCAGTGTATAAAATGACAGGGAACACGGTCCTGTGAAGCTCCACTCAAAATTCCATATTGTATGTTTTCACCCTTGATTTTCTCTAGGCTCAACTTGCTACCTTTACAAGTCAGGGCAAGATTGTCTTTCTCCCAGAACCACAGATGAAGTGTATGTTGGGCTGTGTCACTTTATATTGCTGTAACAGACCAGCTCTGCTGTCAAACAATGAAGAATTAACTTGGAAGGTCTAGAAGAAGTGTAAAGTCCTACTTGTTTCTGTGGTTGTGCTAGAGATGTTGTGGAAACCAGGAGGAACTGGCTTATTCCCAGACTGCTTGAAGGCTATTTGGTGTCATTGGAAAATCACCAGGGTCAATGTTTTCCTGCTCCACTCAGGACCCCTGTTTCCCCTGGTAAACCTCTTCTATCAGACACCCCACACTAAGGCAGGATCCATAGGAAAAGAATAATATCTCGTATTAGACCATTTGATGGAACTGGAAAAATCAGTCAAACTTTTGAGCTTATAGACATCTACGGTGCCCTAAAAGTACTTGTGTTGTTTTTTTTTTCTTTTTTTTCCAGAAAAGAAGATGAGAATGTCTGGGTCATATGTAAGTATCTACCTTGTTTAACCTGCAGATGCCTAACTTTAAAGGAAGTACTCCTTCTCTCTGTGCCTCTATTGCCTTTCAGTGAAGTGGGTAGCTTTCATTGTCCTTTCCCATGAGCTGAGGAGGAATGTGCTATAGCATGAGGTGTTCAGAGATGGAAATAGCAAGGCTGAGAAGAAAAGGCTTATGAATACTGTAGATAAATTTATAGAACAACGAAAATTGCCAGGAACTCTGGATCAGAGCTCGGTCCAATAAAACTGGTGTGAACTTGAGTCACTGACCCAAACTCCTGGTCAGTCTTGGATCTATGTGTATCCTCTGCATGGGCCTCTCTCCCAAGTTGGTGTTAGGTGAAAAACAGTATGAAAGCCCAGTGCAATGAAAGTAGTGCTCCGCGCACAGTACTGGACCAAAATTCTCAATTCTGCTTTGCGTGCCTTGCAGGGCTGCTGTACTGCTTTTTGTCTCCATCTTTGAGAATCCAGAAAGGTGACAGGCACAGGAGCAGGGGAAGTGAGACAGTACATTTTTGCACTTCTGTTCTCAGTGCCCAGCAGTGAGTACTAGCAACTTCTCTGAAGAAATAATGTGGCAAGTCCCTGCTCTATTGCAGTTTAGTTGAAACTCAGAACTTTCTGGTTCTCTCCATCTCAGATGGATCCAGCCTAGCCAACCCTTACATTTCCTTCATCCCTCTGCTTTATTTCCTCTGTGAAATACTCTCTGGGTAGTGTGGGGCAGGAGTCACCAGCCAACACAGTGGTCAGGCTGGGTGCACTCCATCTGAATACTTCTAGTGCCCATTTACAGTGTGAGTGAAAGGACAATTGTGCCATACCAGTCAGGAGACTGTAAAAGCTAGCTGTTGCTACTTTAAAAAGCAAAAATGTCAGGAAATTAGCTGACACTGTTTGCTTTGTACAACCCTTCTAAGATGCTTTTTCCTTGGGGGGGGTATGTTCTTGTAGAGGAATTGGGTGCAGTGAAAATTCTCCGAGATTGATCAGTAACTACAATGTTAATATCAGTAATAATAACAACATGGCAGCCTTCAGAGAAGCATTGTCCTGCTGCTGGAGGAGATATGATTTACACAGGAAATGAGAGTCCTTGACCTAGAGATCAATTTAACCTAATTTTTAACGCCATTTGTTCTGTTTGTCATTGCAGAAAGTCAGGGTGATGTATTTTTCTAATTCATCTTTTATTTTTAAGGAAGTGTAACTGGGCTCTGACACAAAGCAGGATGAAAAGCAGTTAAAATCCCCAGATGTTTGGTCAGGTGCTTGTTTTCAAGATCTGTATCCTTTGCTGCAGCCCAAATGACTTGTTCAAATTTTTTCCTGTTTTCACTTACAATGATGCCTGTGCTTTGTGCTAGTGATTCACCGAAGACAAAAAATTGTAAAAGCTTCGACGTATAAAAGACATGGGCCTCATCAAATAGGGAGGGAAGATATTGCTTGACAGTAAACAGCACCACATTGTTCAACACCTTTGGCTGACAAGAACAGAGAGTGGCTGTAAATCCCTTTAGGGGAAGATGAGGGTCAGGGAGAAAAAGGAAGAACAGCCTTAAGAGCTTCTGAGAGCCAAAGCAGAGATGAATAGTTTACCAACTCACGTCTGCAGGATGGTGATGTGCTGAGTCACTTCTTTAAAGGGAGAACTCTCAAAAAATAGAATAAAGGCTGTGCCTCTTCCTCAAGAAAAAGCTAACAAACTTAACCTCACAGAGACAAGGGTGACTCTGACAGGATCGTGCCCATGCGCCCAGGGACCTTTAGCTGTGCAGGCCTGGGCGTACAGCAGCAGGATGGAGCAGACTGCATTTGTGCCATGAATCACAATCTGTTCTCAAAAGCCATAAAATACTTGACTTAGATGTGAAGAGGATTACACTTCTTTGAGACTCACAGGATCTGAACAATGTAGATGCTTAGAAAATTATAATTACTTTTAATAATGTTTCATATCCTAAAGCTGCTACCTCACAGGTCACTTCAGCCATCTCAGTGTACTCATGGCTGCACTATAGCATGCGATAACTCAGCTTGGCAGTTGAGAAATTCTGCATGTCCCCATAAAAGGAGTGGAGCCTGCTGGCAGCTGGGTTGGAAGCTACTGGGTGTAGCAGGACCGGCTGCAAAACCCACTCTGGGATGTAAACTAAACACTGAAAACATGGCAGCATCACAACTTCGCAAAGCCAGGACTCATTAGATGAACAATTTTCTTTCCTGAATGCCAACACAGCAGCAACTGTTCAGCATAGCCTGAAAAAGAGGAGTATCTATAAGACTGAGCCCGAGCACATAATGGTTGAGCTGTACCTTTTCTACCTTACTGCACAAAAACTGCACAGAAAATTTTATTCTCAGCTGTGCTTGGACCAGGGTCTCCCAAGCTTTCCTTCTGGGGAGCTATATCTAAACTGACAGGTTGCTTGGGAATCATCAGAGACTTAGTAGTCCTACTGCCACAATTTTTTAGTCATGACAACAATTACTACCAAGAGGGAAAGCGGGATGCTTCTTCTGAACGTACTTGTAAAAGCCTGCACCTGATCAGATGTTGTTGCTTTTGGAGGATGCATGAACATCTGATTTGGCCACTGTTTCATTTGCTGTGCTCTGTTCTTTGCTTTTTCCAATGGCACCTCTTTGAAGGAGTGAGGCAGCCGGTAATGTCATTACCCTAAGGTGAGTCTCTGTCCCTGGCAGGAAATGCAAGTCTTTGAATGTGTTGATTGCTCCAGAGTCAGAGGGTGCCACATAAGATCCAGGTTTCCAGAGTATTACACTGAATATGGCTTTTGACCCTCTTTTCATGAACAAGTATTTTCCTCTCCATGTCCAGGTCTATGAAGCTGTGAAAATGGATGTGGATGACCTTACTGCACAACAGGCTGCGATGGAAATGACCCATTTAACCATTAATCCAGAAAGCATAAGAAACCTCAAAGATGGTTGAACTACATGTGTAATGCTGGGGATTATCCTGCTCTTTCCCTAGGAGTAAATATTTACAACTTCAGAAGGTGCCGTATACCTCTAGCAAATGTTTCCACTGAGGAAGTTGACAAGTTGAACACTCATTTAACTGGGAGCGAGATGTGGCCTGCTGTTGGCTGAGGATGCTCAAGACGGTACTTTTACATGGGAAAATTTTCATGAGAAGACTAAATAGTTTGTATTCTCTGATCTTTTTGGATGAAAACAGCAGCTTGAGTTTTTTCAGGCTTCTGTGTGCAGGGGCCAGACCTTGTGTTCTCACCTTGCAAATAGCAGGACTGTAATTTGAACATTGTTTCTGTGTTCAAACAGATGGAGAGCTGAGGATGAAGCGTGACATTGACAAGATCCTTTTAACATTTTGATTGGCAAGTCTCTACCTCCTGTAACTCACAATACCCAGAGAGGAAGCGATCTCATTAATAACAAAGAAAGAAAAAAATGAGGGCCATTGCCTTGTGTTGTCTGAGTGCAAGTTATAAGACTTTGCTGACACCTGCAAGGCAGAATCAGCACCTGCATTTCGATCACTGGGAAGAGAAGTCCATGTACACACTCATCGAGGTTCAGAATGCAAATGGTCTGCGTAGGTGGTTCCTATTAAAAAAATTAACAAGTCAGCCTAGGACAGAAAAGCAAATATAGTCAGCCAGTTGTGCTCTCCCTCTGGAAAAGCGTGAGCAATGACATATGTGTTATGGGCTACCAGGCTCTATGGGCTACTGAAGCACAGGGAGCATCAGGCAGAGCATCCTGTAGCTGGCAAGTGATAATGGGTACGTTTACCTTGCTGTAGAGTACGTGGAAGTGGCTTGAACTGGACAGCTTGGGTATGTAAAACGAGCAGAGCCCAGCCTCATGCTTCTCCTGCCCCTGTGGCTTGCTCAGAGGAGGAGATGCATCTCAGCTCTCCCCAGCAACCGTGAGCACTTGAGATACTACACTTTGGTGTGGAGCTCATTGCTGGGGACTGTCTGAAAACAAACCGATTCCAATGCACCGGCAGTAGAATGCTTCCTGCCTGCCTACCAAGGGCGATGGCAAATCCAGGAGCCCTTTGACAACCTCCGAAGCAGCATGTAGCACATAACAATGCAGAGAAATGAAATGAAAGCCCCTCAAAGTAAAACTGAGGAGTATGGAAATTAAAACAAAATTGAGGAAGAATTGCCGAATAACTCTTTGGAGCTGGCACGTTCAGACATGTGTTGCAATTCTGGTGGCAAGCTGCAGGCATGGTTGCTGGTAGCAGCCCATGCAATACTTTAATTAAGTTGCTTTCTTTTGTTACAGTGTCCTAAATAATATCCTCCTTGCTCAGATTTGCAGTTGTACTTCTGTGTTCTTCAGATCAAAGCAGATTCAGCATGGTGGTTGGTTTGGGGTTTTTTTGAACCGTCGAGTCACATTTTCACTTTATGGAAAAATAAAATAAAAACCCTTACCTACTCTATGGTTAGAATTCATGTTAATCTTCCTTGGACTGCTGTTTTCTCCCTTTGTAAATATATATAAGAGTTATTAAGCGAGAAGCTAGAAGGCAGAGGGGTTTTGTTGGTGCTTCTTTCTAGTGCAGCTTTGCTCATTTTTTCAGCCACCATTGCTTCCCTTCATCTCTAAGAAACCAAATGCTCAAGAACATCTTAGAGAGATTTCCAGGATGGAAGACAGCAGCATGAAAATCTTGGAGAATTAGCCCCTTTCTCCACAGTATAAGCAATAGCAGTTTAAACTACCTCCTCCCCGCCTGAGTGATGGGCCCCTTCGCTGATGCAAACAGATCACCTCTCAGAAAAAAATGTCTGTTGTGCCCATTCACTTCTTGTTCTGCACGCAGTTTCTGAACTGCTTTTCATATCTTTTTATTGGCTCTAACCATGCCCACACTAAAGGGGTCAAAGTGTGTCAGTATCTATTTCAGGATGTCGGTGTTGAACCGAGGGCCTCAGCTGAAAGCTAGATTCAAACCTTTATAGAGTTTTTGGGTAGCAGTGGTGTCCGCAGGTGACTGCTGGAGCTGGATGCCTCTGCTGTGTTTCCAGCCCCTTCACAAGCCTGTATCTGTGCACCTTGTGCTGTTCTGAGCCTTTCTAAGCTTTTTTTTTTTGGTTGCAGAGGATAGTACGGGCCATGATGAGTTCTCAGGGTGTCCTGCTTTTACACTGCTTTATTTTCCTTAATAAAGTTCCTGTTCTTTCCACAGTCCCTGCTTCTGTTGGTGAAACACAAGAGGAAGCTGCAGGCAGTGCCACGGAGTAGGGGAAAATCGTAACTTGTAAATTAATCCCAAAGCAAGATGACTTCAGTTACAATAAACTCTTCCACTCTCTTTTCTTGCTCTAATGCAAAATGAAAGAGACCCACACCCCACTGGAAATGCAGGCTACCATTTAATGGTAGCATCTCTATCTGGACAGCATGAGGGAAATACTTGAAAAGGTAGCTGTTGTATTAGCTAGTATGCTTGGCACAGCAGCATGGATTCTTTCTCTGTTTCTCCTGAGTTTTGCTTGGAAAAGAATTTATCTTCTCTTAAATAAGCACCAAACATTAAGCTCAACAAGCACCACTTGCTGACCCTGCTTTATGACTTTCTGCAAGCCTCATGGTCCCAGTGGGTGGGCTTTTCCTGGATCTTGAGGCTGTCTGAGTCTTGCATGCTGTATGGACTATATCATCCCCTGGGCTTGAATGCATCTGGGTGCTTAATACGAAACCTGCTCTCTGCAGGTCAGCTCTGTGGCAGGAGGGCAGGCAGGACACACAGCCGTACTAATGACCAGCTGGCCACTAATGACTGTGTCCTTACTGAGTGGAGAGAATGGCTTGCTTTCTTGGAGGTGAAAACAGTTACTTGGGTGAGAGCAACAAAACCAAGAGTCCTTCCAGGGATGTATTCTGCTGCATAGCTGAACTAGTTGCAGTGTCAAACCTTTATTAGCAGCTTGCTTTTACAAAGACAAAGGAGCTGCAGCTGTACCAGCATCTGAAGAATATCAGTCCATGTGGTGGCATTTTATGTAATCTGTTTTTAATACTCCCCCATCCCAGTATAACAGAGGCACTTGCTGGACAGAACAGAGATAATTAATGAGGTTATGGGGTCGCATCCCCACCTGGTGTAAGCTGGGGATTGTCATTGGTTTAAAAAGCCTCATGTCAACTTAGAGCAACTGGGTATCTGGCCCCAAAGCTGTTGCTGCTCTGTCAGTTCTTCAGGAATTATGGCTAAACCTCCAAGAGGGCAAGCACCTCTTGAACTTGCAGATAGCAGTTACTGGGCATTGGAGGGATCTCAGACAACTGCAATATAAGTGTTCAAAAGGTGAAACACAAGATTCATGGGTGTCTTTAAAAACTTTGGCTTGGAAAATGTGCATACGTGTCTGGGTGGCTTGGGGTATCTCTTACTTCTCCACTTACAAAGACAGATGGGTCTGGCAAAGGGTTGTGTTTGCTACTGGTAATGGGAGCAGAGGAAAGTCTGGAGCATTTCCAAGATCACCTCTGTGCTCCCACAAGGCCAGCTTGGTGGTTACGCTTCAACAAATGGAGAATTATGCAGTATACGGGGAAAGGCAGGGGGATTCTCTGATGTCTAATTCAGATGGTGTGAGCTACCCTCTGGGCTTCCCTGCTTTCACCTTCACCTGCACAAACAGCCCATGCCCTCTATTTTATCTGCTTAAGAGAATTCACCCTCAGCATTGCATTCCCTTCCCTGTGCATTTTGTATAGCGGAGCTAAGCTGGAGTGGCTGGGGGAACAGGCCATTTTCTCCATCCCATTCCTATTTTTAGCACCCCAGATGTGGGATGGTGATGTTATTCCACCCACCTGCTTCACTTGCTTTAGGAAAGTGACCTTTGATGTTCTTCAATCTCTTTATTACTTGGTGATACCGACTAATAAAGACCCAGACGTGTTTTTTTCTACGTTCATAAGCTGTAATTCTTATCTTGCCACTTCCTGGAGTCCCATGGAGAGCACTACAGCCAGAACATCACTTTCTCCCATGAATCCATGTTCCCCCTTGTGACTGCAGCTGTTTCTGTGCTAATTACCCTGCCTAGCTCTGTTGGTTGAGTGCTTCTGTTATTAAATAAACACTGCTGTTGTATCAGCCTCTGGTGAATTTCCGGAAGTGCTACCCGAACACTTGGAGCATCCTGCTGCCTCTACCTCTTGTGAGATAGATGTGGGAGTATGATTTTTGTGTGTATGGTTTTATAAAAACACATTCATATTTTTACAATGATTTCTGTAAGAGAATGCTTTATTTTTCTTTCTTTTTTTTTCTTTTTCTTTTCCTTTTGTGCTGTTCAAACTTTTGTATTTCCTAAGGGTCTGTATTTTCTGTGTTAATGTTGCTCAGCAGGAGAGCATATTAGGGACTCTTTCCACTTATGTAGGAGGGCTAAAAGACAAATATATATCCTGTGTTTTTATAGGATAAAATCTGTCTCTGAAAAATGATGGGCTTCTATCGCATGTGAATGGAGATGTATGCAGAAGAAGACTTGCAAACCCAAATCCTGTTGGTTTCTACACCCAGTCTGCAGGCTTAACTCAAAAGGACCTTGTTACCTCCTTTTCACTGGTGAGTGTGAAATGCTTTTGGCTTGATCTGACAGTGTTTGACTTTGGCTTTACTAGTTAATTTTCCAAACACAGGGAACTGGGCTCAACCTCTGCAAGTTGAACCAGCATCTGATAATTTAACTCAGACTGTTTTCCACATCATTGCCAGCAGCGAGTAACTTGCCTCTGGAATTCAGTGGATCACTCCAGAGTTATTGTGTGGTACACCTGGTTGAATAATGAGAAAACTTGTATGATTCTGTTATCCTGAAAGAGATTCATGTCTATTTGTGAAGGCACTGCAACTCATTAATAACCAATATCCCAGTGGCTGCTGGGAATTTATGAAAATGTTTGCAAATTGTAAATGTTTCAAGAATACATTCTGGAAATGAGTTATTTGCTATTTGTCATTCACTGGTCTCCTGGCTGGAGGCATATCTCACATACAAGTTTCAGTCATTGAGCACAAGACCACAAATTATGCCATATGACTATTCACACATCATGAGTGACTGGGAATTAAAGTGAGCCATTTGTGAACAAATTACATTTTGAAAATTATTTATCTGTACTAACTGGCAAAGATTTATAAACATGAGTTGAATTTTGCATGTTTGAAGCAACTCAGTACTTTTCCCTAATGCTTTCTTCTTCTGTCCAAGAATCTCATTTTCCATTAAGATACATGATATATAAAGACATAAAATTTTAGTCTCTTGCCTAAGCCATTGGGAGAAAAATCTTCAAAATATGAGCAGGATGTAGCAAATACAGTAATGTCTTCCTGAGCCCACAAATAACCCAGTCCCTGCAAGACACATGAACTGCCTCATTCATCTCAGCTGAACCTGGTACCTGAAACTTAATGAGCATGAGAATGATGATGACTGAAATACTAACGTTAGTATTTCAGCATTTATTAAAGCCTGCAGAAAAGGCATGCATGGAAGAAGGCTACATTTGATAGACTAGGAAAACCTGGAGCAAGTACCAATTTGCAAGTAGGATGAGCCTGCAAGACAAGTGGAGTTTGGGAATGTTTACTTCACTCGATTTTCCGATCTTCAGTCCCTGCTTATGAATATTGGATGCTTTGAGTAGTGTATGAATGATTCATCAACACAAGCACACACACAAATCAAAATTGGGAAAGAGTTTGCTTTCATGGAGTTTGTTTGACCTCTGTTTTGCTTGAGACAGAACAGAACCCAAGGTGCATGGACAAATTGCCAATGACATGCAGCTGCTGCAAGTTCCGTGGAGAGTTTAATTTTTGATTATTAATTCTCCTTCCACGAGTGGCTAGTGGTGACTTTTGTGCCCTGAAGGACAGATCATGCAAAGAGATAGGTCTCACGTAGCAGGACTCTGAACCTGTTCTCCTCCTCAGACTGATTTGCAGAGTGACACTACAAGGGGTGTAGGTTTGCTCATGCATTACCATTACAACGCAATTGTATCACATCTCTGTCTTAATAATTTTATTCACTATTTTCAGAAAAAGGGAGAGGAGCCACAGAAGATGTTGAGGGCAGGAAAAACCTCTCATGAACACTGGGCTCAGGTAAAACAATCTCTGTAATACTGGTGTATTCTTTCAGTTGGTTCTTGCAGAAGTTATATCGGGCCTTCAAGATGGAAAGTCTTTCCATGCAGTTCAATTCTAGCCCACAGCAGTAGTCCAGCAGGACTGGGGATGAGGTGGGGATAACCGGGGCTCAGTACATGTCCTACATTCGCAGCTGAGCAGAGGCATAACTAGAAATAAGGCAAACATCTAATGCATCTTCTCTTCTAACTGAAGAGATAGAGTCCAGTGCTGGGGATGTATCTGCCACAAGAGATCATGCAAAATGGATTGCTCCCCTTGCACGTGAGTGGTATGTGAGACTGTGGCATGGGAAAGCAGCCACAGCGGCGAGACAGAGGGCAAGAGACAGCCCCAGCTGCTGGGAAGAGTGAGGCAGGAACCTGCTGTTAGAGGGCTATGGTTTGTGCATGGCACTTTGCAGCTGCAATGATGGGGCCGATGTTAGCATGTGGCAGAGCTATGTTTGAATATTACTGCTGGTGGACAGGAGCTGTGATATCTGCTCCTGTCTCTGCTACCTTAATGTCTCTTCTTTCCCCAACCCATCCATAAAATGGCGGTAGTGATAAAGCTTTCCCAGCTTTTGGGAAGACAGAGGAGCCAGTCTATGTGAAGAGTAAGCAAAAGAGTAGTCAGTCCAAATAGAAGGGACCACCTTGTGAGGAAATCTATTAGAGTCGAAGTGAAGCAGTGCAGATACTGAAATCAGACACTTGGAGCATATAAGTTCAGTCAGAGGAAAACTGGGAAATGCTGGAACACAGAACATACAGAAAAGAGGAACATCCTTTCAGGAGACAAAATGAAGAAGTGGATAAAAACTTGTAAGGCTTTTCTGTCTTTAAAGTCTGTAATTGCATAGATGGGTGACTGTTTACCCTGCTGTTGCCAGCTCCATTTCAGTGATGGTCACAACATTTCTGTGTGTAGCTGGGAGAAAAAGTAATAATAGAACCATCTGGAAGAAATGAGTCAAGGATAATGTAAGATGACAGTAGTTAATTCCTTGAAATAAAATTCCACAGGAGAGGGAAAGAAAACAAGCAGAAGGAGAGTTGGGAATTATGCCAGCTGGGAAGCCCAGGGGACGATTGTGGGAGCGTAAAAACTTCAAATCTTTTGGAAACCCATGTGCACAATTAGGGGAGGACCAAAGCTGGTCTGAAATTTCCCAGCACAACATTTGGGTTTGCAGGGTAAATTGCCTGTTTTGCCTGGGAAAAGTCACTTAAATATAGATATCTGCCATGTTTATGATCTTCCCACAAGAATGTTTGTTTGTCTGGTTTATAAAAGAAGGTTTTGGGAATACAGAAGCAGAGCACATTCTAGAAAATGCCACACTGACAAATAGCCTAGCTCCCTCGTCTTGATCTCCTGATGGTTCAATTTGTGTGCATGTTAGCTTGTTTGTCCCTAAATCAGTCTGCTATCCAGCCTATTTGGACACCTTGCATCTAATTTTATTTAAAAATTGTAACATACCTTTTTAATACAGAATTTTTTTGTGACTGTCTTTTCGGTGACAGTCTAGAGCTGCTAGAATCTCTCTAACAGCCAGGTATAGAGGTGGTGAGAAAATCCAGTGAAGCATAGTCTCAGACTTTTCACGGTTTTGAGTTTTTGGAGGACCACCACCCATGAGTTCTGCTGATCTTTAGGTTAAAAGCCTTCCTCTATGTCTGAGAATGGACAAAGGGTTCAGGGATCTCCATCTCTTTTAGCGATGGCTTAATTTGCCATACCTGAATGGGAGTGATCCTGGAGGCTCAGGGTTTACCATCTGTGGTCATAGTCTGTGTAGGAGATGCAACGATCTGAGTCAGTCCTTGTTTATGGCTTTGAGGTCCTTATTGCTCTGAGATTGTGTCTCACTTCTCCATGGAGGAGGATGGTGTGCACCTGTATACACTGAGGTCCAAACTACTTCTGAAGCTGGAAAAGTCAAGGCAATAGTTGCAACAACACTTACCTTGGATTGTTGGGAAGGCTTGACCACAAGGCTTTATCA